>Ga0214542_1003309_pt1 | contig 33020 bp, 13 predicted proteins | sample CNSS1metaG_FD_160096 | JGI IMG/M metagenome (GOLD analysis project Ga0214542, IMG submission 160096) | Root nodule microbial communities from cowpea collected in UCLA plant growth center, Los Angeles, California, USA - CNSS1 | ecosystem: Host-associated > Plants > Roots > Nodule | place: USA...
ACGTTTATAAAGTTGTCTAAACAGGATAACAGGTAAGGGAAGCTAACTGTTTTACTTGAATTTCATCTAGAAATCATTCTGATGACTTTGAATTGCATGATTGATTGTTGTATGAGTGCTTGAATTGCGTAATTGAGTGTATGCTTGGATTGTGCTAGATTTCTTTGTTGTTGCATGTGAGAACAGATTGGGAATCTGGTATTTTCGCCTAAGCGAGCAGCTCTCGCCTGAGCGAAAACACCAGAAACTCATCCCCTGTTTCTGCGCGAGATCTCGCCTAGGCGAGCCAGTCTCGCTTGAGCGAGAGTCACTCTCGTCTCAGCGAGACAACTTAGCCTGAGCGAGAATTCGCCCAGAGTTTGGGTTGTTCTCTGTTTTGAGCCTCGCTCAGGCGAGAATGACTCGCCTAAGCGAGAGAGCCTTTTTGCCTAGGCGAGACCTTCTAGCTTGGGCGAGAACCCCTGCAGTTGAGTGTTATTTCTTTGTTTCTAATGGATGAAGCTATGTTTGAATGTTAAAATATGAACTTAGTTATGATATGCATGAATTGTTATGACTGGTAATATGTGTGGTGAAATTGCATGAAGTTGGAATATGATAAGAAGTAGTTGAACTAGGATTTCAAGGGAAATTCTAAGAGGAATGTTTTAGTGTATGTAAGGACATAAGGACTCAGTTTTGGTTGGTATCCTGACGCTCCTAGTAACCATTAAGACTCATGTAGAGTATGATGAATTACGTCAGGGGGAGTAGCAGGAGGTCCTGGTCTATGGACCCGACCCGCCATAAAGGTGATGGGACTTACCCTAGGAGTGGTTAGGTGATAACCCCTTGTGTCCAAACTCTGCAGAGTTTGAGAACCGTCGCAGGTGCAAGCCACCAAGAGATCCGATGTCGCTTACATAATCCGGATATTAAGTCTAGAGTCATGTATATGTGTTGTGGTGGTCTATATGATTCTGGTGATAATGAGAAAGATTGCATGGTTTCTGTTTATAATTGAACTGCATGATTCCTTAATCAGATTAGCTTACCCGTGCTTTTTGTGTTCCTGTCTTGTGTTGTATGTTTCCTTTTGCGATGATCACCTATTCGATGGGAGCAAATATGATTACAGTGTCAAGGGCATCTCTGGAGGATGAAGAGTCATCGTGTTAGTGTTGAAGAGGAGGTTTTCAGTGGAAACTTTAGCAGTGGTCGGTAGTATAGAGTTTATTAGTTTAGTCATACCTTTTGTAAGACTATATTAATATATTGGGTACACTGGATTATCTGTTTTGGAACTATGATGAAACTTCATATTTTTATTAGTTTTAAGCTGCTGAAATTGGGATGTTACATTTGTATTTTCACTAATCTATTATTTTAATTCAATCAAATCATACTTATCATATATTAATTTATGACATTATTAATAAATAAATTCATTAATTATTAAATAACGTATACATTAAAACGTTATAATTATTTTAATAAAACTATTTATAATTTGTATAAAAAAATTCTTAAACTGTACTACAAGATAAAAAAATTCCACCAATTTAAACTTTATATTTAAGACTCAAATTTAATACCACTTTTGTTTTAATCTCTGTATTTAAATCTGAAATTTAATACTACAATTACTTTAAACTTTGTATTTAAAACTTATTTAATTGCATTAATTAAAGTGAAACAACTTTATGTCAGTGGATGTTATTTATTTTATTAGGAGTTTCAAGAGACACGAGAATTTGGCGATAAAATAAAAAAGAGTCCGATAAATTCACCTACTTCAATTGAAAATCTCCTGGTGGACCTTACTTCAGTCTTTATTAGTTTATTTTTTCTCAAATTTTTTTCATATATATTAAAATCAAATTATATTTCTGTTTCTTTTTATAAATTTCAAATTATAATAATCATTTTCAGACCTAAGAATTTTTAATTAAAATGAACGAAAATAAATAAAAAATAATATAGTATTGGCAATTTTTAAGAAACATGTAATCTATTTTCATTTTTTAAAAAATACTAAAAAATATAAGGGTTAAATATGTTTTTTATCTCTTAATTTTTGGTGAATTTTAGAATTAGTCTATTTCGAAATTTTAGACTAATTTAGTCATCCATCTTTGAAATATATGGATTTAGTCATTTTAATCCAATTTTATTAAATTTATTTGACATTTAAAGCATGTTTTATAATAGTATTTAACTTATCATTAAAGCAACACTATGTCAAACATTATAAATAATTCAACTACAATTTTGAAATACGTACGAAACATACAACTAACATAACAAAATTTGATTAAAATGACTAAATCCACATATTTCAAAAAATAAAGAACTAAATTGGTTCAAAGTTTCAAAATAGACTAATTCTAAAATTCGCTAAAAGTTAAATGACAAAAAACATATTTAACCCAAAATATAATTAATATTTTAAATTTCATACTTGTTTCTGTTTTATGAAAACTATAATTAATTTTAAAAAATAAAATAAAATATGTAACTTCTTCATATACCTTTTATATGTTTAATTAATTAGTCATTTAATTTACTATTAATGCAAAAAACACGTTGATTATTGATTAGAAATAGGGTTGAAAAAAAATGAATGAAGAATTAATTATATATAATGGTAGTAATTAGCATTACTTAATTTGATCAGTGTTGTGAATTTGGAAGAGTAGCAGTATAAAAGAGGAGAAGCACTGTGTCTCATAATTATTCCCATGGTTTTTCATTTTCTTGAATTTGTTTAAATTGTGTCCGAAAACAAGAGAGACCAGTCATCAGTACTGAGATTGAATCGAGGTTGAAGTGTGCGTTGTATTGTTGTGTTGTGGCACAGAAACCGAAGCAAACTCAGAAAAACAGAGAGAGTGAAAGAGAGAGTTCTGATGTGAAATTGGAGAAAAGGGAACACAAAGCAATCCATCCATGGTGGTTCCTTTGGTTGATCAGAGGAGCAATTGAATTTTGGTGACTACTCGATTTCTCATTTGTTGTTGTTATCATTCTGACTTGGTCAGATTCAAGTAAACGCTCTTTCTTCTTCGCACTGGAAACCCTAGGTTCGTCAATTCCCAACTCTAATTTCAATTCACGGATTTTCTCTCTCTGCTTAATCTGTCGTTTACCTCTCTTGAATGTTCCTTTTTTTTTTTTTTTTTTTTTTTTTTTATCATTTACTAAGGGGGAATTCTCTTTTGTTCCCTTTTCGTGGCAGCCATAATGTTTGTTCTTGCTTTTATCGGTGAATTGTGTTGATCAAAATGCCTGTGGGTTGTTTGCTTTTGTTGAATTTCATGATTCTGTTGCAGCTGAAGTGCTAATAGATGTTGAAAATCTTTGAAAGATGTTTTTTTTTTATTTTTTTTATTAAGACTGGGGATTGGATTTGGTGCTTTACTAGGCACTGTCTTAATTGTTGGATTTTGCATCGGTTGACTTCACTGGGTTGTGTATCTGAGTTAATGCAAGTCTAGGATTTGGGAATGGTGAAATAGATTTTGCATGGAAATGAAATTCTTGGGTAGATAATAATGGTAGGTCTTGTTGAAGTAAATAATGACAGACAGAGAAAAAAGGTGGATTTTTCCGTGGATCAGTTTATCGTAGTAGCCGTGGCTTGGAGTGAGGAAGAGGGTATACTTTGATGTGTTTATGGATCTGTCTAATTTTTGTGGGATCTAAAAAATTATGCTCTTCAAAGCTGTAGTGCTATCGGCCAAACATGCTGCAATGTTGTTTGTATAGGTAGGAAGTCTGCAGTCTGTACCTTATGGCCTGATATCATTTGTTCCCTGTGGGAGGAGGATTTTGAGTGGGAGGGTGGGGGGATTTGTTGTTGAATGTTATATGCTGGTCGGAAATCCATTGCAGCACTAGAGGATATACAACAAACTGAATTCCTTATCTAGTGTTAAGTTCAGCAGATTCTATTAGGAAAAGGCCTTACTATAAATCTTATGTTATAGGTTGGAATTGTCCATGTTACGGGCAATGCTGTGTTTGCAATTGGGGGTGTAATTAAGCAACTAGAAAATTGATGTGTGGTTGAGGCGGTGAAGGTTTATTTCTATTATTGACTCTGACCTTACAAAGCATGGATTAAACAACTTACATTTATTTGTTGCAATGGAGTAATGGATGGGCATGGCTGGTTTATTTTAGTTTTCCTTCATTTTGTATGCTGGGTATTACTTGAATCTTAAAATCTATTTTCTGGATCAATCATGGGAAGCTTTCTTGGCTCAGAGGTCCAGGAGCTCTTAAATCTTAACTTTTCAAGGAAATTGTTTTTTGTCTCTCCTTTATAAAAGGAGAACTAAGCTTTTTGAAGTGCTTTATCTATTGGGGAGAGAAGGATGTACACACCTTGTGCCCTGAGCTTCTCCTTTTTGTTTACCACAATCTTGAAAGCTAATTGTCGAGTATAGGTCCAGGGATTTAGCATATGTCTGAAATAATAGACGGCAAATCAAGGAATTCCATACAGAAACAGTGGCTGAGCATTGGAAGTATAAATGTGGAATGGATCCTAAGTAGGCACCATAACTTGCATATGAGAGGAAAGAGCTGTATGTGGCCTAAAAACTTGCAACATGTTAATTGAAATAATTCTATTCCTGTAACCAACCAGATACAAGATGTGATGTTAGGTGGAGCTTTGAGTTTCTGGAAAGGACTATTGAAAAACTAAAGTACAATTGATCTAGGTCTCCTTGGTTCCATATATTATCTTCCAAGTTCTAGCCCATATCAAATAATTGATCCGTGGACTCTTCTAGGGAGTAATCATGGTTTCATGCAAATCATTTTTCTAACTTCTAACTCATTGTTTGGGGGAAAGACAAGAGAGATGTGTGTAAGCATATATCAAGAGCTGATTTTCTACCCAAGTCATCCCAAAACTGGAATCTATTACCCACCCTCAAGGAAAGCATAGTTTATACGAGAAATATATTTGTATGGTTAGTGTTTTAACCTTTGTGGAGCATAAAAGCAACTTTAAAGTTGAAGTAGAAGCCCAGAGTTTTAATTTAAAATTAAACTGCATGTAAAACCAGTTTCTTAAATGCTCATTCTTTTAACTGTTTCTTCACTTAAATAAGTTGCTCTTTGAACATTTATATTTCTAAAATTCGTTTGCTCCAAATGCTCCTTTTGAGGAAAAGAGAAGCCCAAATTTAGCTAGATCAAATTTTACCTAACTGGAGAAGCTTGGATTGCGGTGTATTCACCCATTTTTATGTAAGCCATACCTACTATATTTGTTGCTTTGATTTGCTTAGGTTTTCTTAATATATAACATGCATGGAATTTCTCTGCCTAATTATTGAGGATAAATGATATTTCTATCTCAGAAAATTATCTATATGAACACACACCTCAATCTCCCCATGTTGTCCTTAAATTCCTTGTTAATTTTCTTTCTGCTTTCAAATTTGGTGGTGTTTATTAATGAGTTTCTACGAATGTCATCACTTAATTACTCAAATGAACCATATCAAGCTTTGGATGACTAGCTTGGAGTTCCATGATTATGGTGTTTTGAGTACATACAAAGAAGTCCATTGGAAGCATAAATAATCTTCTTCCATTTACTGATTTTTAGGTGGATAGATATTTGAGAATAGAGGAATAAATTCTGCACGGGAATGAAGTTTGTGCATTGATAATAGCAGTCCTTGTTAGGTAAATAATGACAAACATAGAAGGCTGGATTTTTTGTAGCTCAATTTATTGCAAGAGTAATGGCTTGTGGATAGGAAGAGGGTATACTTACAAGTGTTATGTGATCTATAATGGTTAATTGTATCTAAAGCCCTTAGCTTTTCAAGGCTTGAGTGCTAACAGCAAAGCATTGCTGAAGTGTTGGTTATATTGTGAAGTGTGTGGTGTGTACCTTATGCATTGATATTATTTATTACCCCGTGAGAGGACTTTGAGAGGAAAGGGGAATTTGTTGTAGAATTTTATATGCTGCTAGCTAGTCCATTACAGCACTAAAGGATGTACAAGAAAATTTGTATCTAATGTTTTCGATCAAGAAAATTCCATTAGGAAAAGCCCCTTATGATGAATCTTGTGTTGTATGCTGGAATTGGCCATGGCATAGGCTTTATTGTGTTGGCAGTTGGAGATGTACTTTAGCAACTAACAAGACTAGTGTGGTTGAACTGCTGAAGTTTTAAATTATAATGACTCTGACATTACAAAGGCTGCATCATGCATTAAACAAATTATATTTATTTGTTGTCAGAGAGGGATGGATGTACAGCTGGATGATTTTAACGTTGCTTCTGCTTGTATGTTGAGGAGATTACCTGAATCTTATAATCTATTTTGCTGGCCCAGTCTTGGAAAATTTCCTTTACTTGGAGGTCAATGAGCTTTCATGTTTTAAGGACTTACTTTTCTCTTTTAATAAAAAAGAGAAATTTACTAACACATTGAAAGGTGGGTTTTTCTCTGGCTCAGTTATTATTTTAGTTATCAGGTCTTGCAGAGGTGAATAATGTCTTATTAGATTTTTGGAAGCAAAAAGAATTCAGATGACTTAGCATTTTTAAGGCTTGAGTCCTAAGCTTACTGAAATACTGTTTGAATTGGGAAGAAGGATGTCCATACCTTGAACCATCTGCTTCCCTATGAGCAGTGGATTTTGAGAGGGAGGGAGGGGTGGTGTTGAATTTTATATGCTGCGGAAATTCGTTCAGCAGCACCTAAGAATGTGCAAGAAATCTTTATCATATATTTTGGATTGAAACATATTCCATTGGCATTAGGAAAAGACTTTGATAAATCTTGTGTTTTAGGTTGGAATTCCCAATGGCATACTGGTCCTGTTTTATGTTGGCAATTGGTGATGTATTTAAGCACCCAACAGAACTGACATGTGATTGAACTGCCAAAGGTTTGTTTCTAGCTACTGCTACTGACTTTACAAAGGATAAATTAAACAAGTTACATTTATTTGTTGGTAATGAGTGATGGATAAGGAGCTGGATTATTTTGGTTTTGCCTTGTGTATGTTGAGGTGGTTAAATGAATCTGAGTCTATTTTACTGCCTTAATCATGGAAGTTGCCTAGGCTAGGACTCGGAGCTTTAAAGTTTAAGGATCTTTTTTCTTTTTAATTAAAGCATGAGGAATCTTCCATAATGTAAGAGCAAAGAACAAAGTAAATAGGCAAAAAATAAAAAAGAATATTGATAGTGCCATGCATATCTAAACCAGTAATCTTCTCCCAAAAGTAGACATTTGATTTGAGCCATAACCTATCATCTAGAAATAAAGAGTTTTAATGGTAGCAAAACCACATGAAATAAAGTAGTCTGTTTGGTAATTTTATAATTCTTTGAGATTAAAGATTACTTTTAAGTTAAAGTTTCAAGGATAATGTGTTCTTGATTTGAAATAGAGGAGTTGAAGTCAAGAGTTTCTGAAGTTAGAGCTTTTAAAGCTCACTCTTTTATGTTTTATTCGTTAAAAAAATATGCTCTTTCAAAAATTCTTTTTGGATCAAAATCTCCTTTTAAAGAAAATTGAAGCCCTAAATAAGCGAGGTAAAAACATTACTTTTATTTTAACAGTTGAAATTAATTTTCTGATTTTCATAATTGTTTTTCTCTTAGTGGTCTAAGGTTTTATTCTTGTCAGACTCATTCTTCTAATGAAAAGTTAAATTTAAGACAAGTTAAGTAGGCCTGTGCATCATTTAGTAGCTCTTGATTGAGGATGCATGTTAGAGATATATTATGAATCCATTCATGTGTCTTCACCTAGTACCTTAATCTTTAGATTGCTAGTTCATGATACTTGCATTGCATATATATGCAAAGATATATGATGGATATCATCTTTGTGGTATTATTGCAAGTGTGGATCTCACTTCTAATTCTGTTCTGTAATATTTTTTAATTTGTAGGGAGAATTGTTTAATTTTCTTGAGTAGTGAATTTTTCGTTGTCACCATTGCTGCAGATATTGGAGATTGACGTGATTCCCTCTTCTCCTTCCTATCCGCGTGCAGTGCTAAATGGATTCCTCTGGTTCTTATCTCGTGCTGTTTTAGTTGTGTAATATGTTATAGTGTCTGTTTAATTTGTTACACCTTGCTGAATAAAAAGTAGGCAGACATCTCAAAATTCAAGATTGGCAATACTAATTAAAATTGAATTAGAGCGATTATCAGTTACTTACAGCATTATCAGTGTTGAAAGGAGCATTTTGGTTGTGGATAAAAGAGCATCCCTGTAAAGTTGTTGGATGCACTTTCTAGTTTGGTTTGAGAAAACGGCAAATGCTACCAACCTGGAAGTATTATAACATTGATTTCACCACTTCAGTATGTGACCAAATTTTTTCGGGTGGTGCATTTAATAATAAACATATTGATGTTATGTTATAAGAAGAAAAATGGAGCATGCTTTGGAAAAAAGATTCCCTCTTAATGCAGAAGATTACAAGTTATATGAAGAAGTTGGTGAAGGCGTTAGTGCCTCTGTATACAGGGCTCTTTGTGTTCCTCTCAACGAGATAGTTGCAATCAAGGTTCTCGATCTAGAGAAGTGCAATAATGATTTGGTATGTAGACATTTTTTCAATTTCACATCACATTCCTTTTAGTTAAATTGTGCTGTTAGTTCCTTCATACTTGGTTTCGGGGGCTAATGATATTATGAAAGAATGATTTCAACCATCACTATTCATTACATTGTTTGGTGCTAATTTATGTATTTGTCTCCTCCCTTGTTCACTCTTTAAGTCTGTTGAATTATGTGGGTTGCATTATTTGCTTTAATTCAAGGATAATTTTATTCAATCTCTAATTCATTGTTTGATAATTATTTGTCTATTCATCTATGTGACTATATTCCATATCTGTCATATTGGATACATTCTTATTGATACTTCTGCAAATTGTGCAGGATGGCATTCGAAGAGAGGTACAGACCATGAGCTTGATTGATCATCCAAATGTTTTACAGGCACATTGCTCTTTTACTACTGGACACAATCTATGGGTTGTAATGCCATACATGGCTGGGGGTTCTTGCCTCCATATAATGAAATCTGCCTATCCGGAAGGTTTTGAAGAGCCTGTTATTGCTACTTTATTGCATGAAGTTCTCAAAGCTCTTGTTTATCTTCATGCCCATGGTCACATACATAGAGATGTTAAGGTGTGATGCATTAGCTATCTGCCCTCTTATTTTTTAAAACCTATGCACCCTTGTGATATTGAAAATTGAGAATCTTAAAGCTAGATTTCTTAATCTTAAACTAAATAGCATTAATGCATTGAATCTGAGATTTTGGTTTTCTTCTTTTGTGGTGCTTGTAAAGCTGTAGCTGAACTCAACAACTATATCTTATTTTTATCTTTCCCGTTTCCTCATGTTTGTTGGTTTTCTGTTCTTTTTCTCCTCTTTTAAATATTTGCAACTGTGCAGGCGGGAAATATTCTGCTTGATTCTAATGGTGCAGTCAAACTAGCTGACTTTGGAGTGTCAGCATGTATGTTTGATACTGGAGACAGGCAACGTTCAAGAAACACTTTTGTTGGAACACCTTGCTGGTATTAACCCTCCTTTATTGTTGTTCTTCGTCTGGTTACTATCATGTGAATGATTATTGAAGCTATGGATTGTCTTTATTTCCACAGGATGGCTCCTGAAGTCATGCAGCAATTACATGGATATGATTTTAAGTAAGTGTTTTCTATTCTTTTCTTCCCTAGTATGCACAATTAATACTTTTGTTATTGTTATCCTTTTGGTTCCTGATATCTTACACTCTGCTGGGTTCTCTATTTTTTTTTTTCTGTGAACAGAGCAGATATATGGTCATTTGGTATAACAGCACTTGAACTTGCTCATGGTCATGCCCCATTTTCCAAGTATCCACCTATGAAAGTAATTTTCTTGTCTTCGAATATTTGCAATTGCCTATCAGCTGCATGTCTCTGTTTCTGTGAGCTCATGGTTGAATTTTTTCACTTATTTTCTGGATGCAGGTTTTGCTTATGACTTTACAAAATGCCCCTCCAGGTCTTGATTATGAAAGAGACAAGAGATTTTCAAAGGTTTGTGTTGTTTACTAAAGCACTTTGTAGTTCGTAGCATCTATTACTTGTATTCTTTTTTTATATCTAAACTTTTCCTCATCTCTTTTTAGGCTTTCAAGGAGTTGGTTGCCACCTGCTTAGTAAAAGACCCAAAAAAGCGTCCAAGTTCAGAAAAGCTTTTAAAGCACCACTTTTTCAAACATGCACGCGCTAGCAAATATCTTGCTCGCACCATTCTAGAAGGGCTGGCTCCTTTAGGAGATCGTTTTAGATCGCTGAAGGTTTGCTGTTCATTTGCAAATTCCCCTGTTTTATGTATAAATTATTTGGGTTTTTGTTATCATTTCTCTTGCTTGTGTAACAGGCTAAAGAGGCAGATTTATTGGTGCAGAACAAGGCTCTTTATGAGGATAAGGATCAGTTATCTCAGGTAGGTTTGTTTTAAGTTATGCGTGTAAATGATTGCTTCTGTGACTGTTTATGCAAGGTGATGTTTTATGAGTACAATTTCTCATTATGTCTCTTTACTGTATCATTGTGTCTGTGTTGTGTTGTATTGTACGTACAGAAAGAATATATTCGAGGAATTAGTGCCTGGAATTTTAACCTGGAAGATTTAAAAAGTCAAGCTGCTCTTGTAAGTAATTTTACCTTCCTACTTTGTCTTATTTATTTATTCTTTTTAATTAGGTTGGAAACTTAAGCATTGTTGGACATTGTTATCTTTTTGTAAAACATTTTTCTTTTGTCAACAGATTCAAGATGATGACATACCTAATGTAGATGAGCCACAAAAGGATAAGAAGGAAAAAGTCAGATCGGATGACTTCAGGGATTCTGCAGAGACGTTATCATCTGTAACAGCTAATCATTCAGATGATGCACCCATTCAGAACAAGGAGGTACTGTTATTGTCCAAAAGTGATCTAATGCTTATTTTACCTTGTGCTTTTTTGAACTATAAACCTTTTTGTTTAAGTATACTGGACAGGATTTACACCATATCCATATTTCAGGATGGATTTAATAATCTTCAGGATTTGGAGGGTTCGCTTGCTTCATTTCCTAGTAAACCTCTTCAAGCACTTAAGTATGTTTATCTTCTCGGTCTTTCCCTTTCATCTTCTTTCTTTTTTTTAAATTTTCAAGTGTTAGCGATGTGTTTGAAATTTGGGTTATGATATCATATGTGTTTCCACTTATGTGGGAACTTGTATTGCAAGCTGAAACACTGTTGGTTGTATGTTAGAAATCAGGTTGTTCGTTTTATGTTTAGTAATTATTTATGTAAAATAGTTATAATGTGCAAACTGAGCCCTTTGCTATCACTTTATCTCAAATCAATTCATTAAATCTTACTATATGATGTATGTAGAAGTTTAAGCAATAATATTCTTTTAGATTCAGTTCTCCATTTATTAATAAAAATATAGAATGATATACTTGTTTATATTACCTTTTTTTTGTCTAATTAAGAATTAAAGAGAAATTTTGGATGTGGCAAATGGCATGTATAATTGAATATTCAAATCAGTATTCTTTTGGTGACCAGTTGAAATTCTTCCTAGCATTTTCTACAATTATGTTATAGTTTAGCAAATAACAATGCATTTTTAATTATAGAACATTTGATCTTATTTATATGTAAATCATGCAGAGGATGTTTTGATATGTGTGAGGATGACGTTAATAACAACAGTCCAAGAGATCTGGATCAGGATTATGGAAATGAAAGTTCTGGGCCAAGTTCTTCATTACAACAAAACGCCAACAATCAGCAAAAAAAGTTTCCGAGTGGTTCTTTGCTACCTGATAATTTTCTTTTTCCCAAAAAGGTTGTTACTGATGGGGACAGGTAATTTTTCATTGTTACAACAATTGTTTGTAGCTTCATTATTTTTCTTCTCCATTTTCTTCTGGACCAGTTATTAGAACTTCTCATTCAAAATCAGTTTCTTGGAAATGAAGTATTTTTTTCAAAAGGATCTGAGCAAACTGAATTGTCCAAAATTTATAGCTACACATGCTGTGCAATGTCTGTCACTTTGTTTTGTGCTTGTCTTCATCACTTTTATATTTTGGGTTTTGTTTATCATACTTGCAGTTGCACTGGTTGCATTAGGAAATGAAACATGATTACTAATAATTTATGAAAATTTGGTATATGTTGAAAGCTTGGTTTTATAATGATCTGAGATCGAGAGAATTGTGATATTTTATTTTTCTAGTAGACATTCTTGTTACTCTACTATTGCTGCATATTTGGTTTGCAATGTGCTATCATATGTTCTGCTTTTCTTAAAAGGGATTACCTACAAACAAAGTATTCTTCGGAGAGGAATCACAGTGGACCATTGCAATATCGACAGAAGAGAGATACCAACAACCTTCCATTGGGTAGGTGTATCTTCTTAGTCTGCTTGGTATTTTGATAAACTTTATAGTTTTCTTTCTTCTGTTCCAGCTAGATTTTTATTTTATCTAAAATTAAATGCATTGGAAAATGACTTGTATATATTTTTTCTTTGTTTTTTTTTTTGTTGTGCACAGTTGATGACCCATCAGATGGAGCGTTTGTCCAGCGTAGGGGGCGGTTTAAGGTCACATCGGCTGATCTCAATCCAATGGTCTGTATCAAATGGCAGATATTTTTACCTATTACTTTTATCCATGATGAAGATTTCTTTGTAGAGATTAGTAAAGCAGTTTTTTTGGCACTTCATTATTGGGTGAAAGTAATATGGAACCCACTAAATCTCGTGGGTGGTAACGTCTTATTTATATTAACTAGTGGGACCAACATGAAATTCACCTTATATTGAAGAGTTTGTGAAATGAGTGTGTATTGTCATTTTTCTTGTGTATGGTGAATCTTCAAATAGTGCCATCATATATGAGTTATGGATCTTGTTAATTTCTGGTTTGATCTGCTAGAGTCATTATATGCACATTATACTGTTTATTAAAGATTGTACCTTTGCTAATTTGTGATTATAACAATTTTGGTTGAATTTGTCTGCTTGAATGGTGGATTTCATTAATTACCAAGATGGAACTTGGTGATTTATGTTTTACGCAATGGCTTTGTAACCATTGCCTTTTCTTTTCCTCATTTAGGGTCCTTCAAACAATGCTTCTGGCCCAGTTGTCAGTCCTACCAGTCCACCAAATCAAAATTTCATGGCTGGTGCCATTCTTCCATCGCTTCAGTGCATCTTGCAACAGAATGGTTTGCAAAGGGTATTTTTTTGTTGAATTTCTTAGTTTTCTATCGTTTTTACACTTGACAAGTATATATCATAACCTTATTTTCCAATGGGTTTTGCCAGGAAGAGATTATAAAATTAATAAAGTATGCAGAGCAGTCTTCTGGTAATGCTTCTGTGTGTGTTTCCCCTTAAAATATCTGGCAATTCAGTTTGTTTACTTTTACTTTTTTAACTTGTTACAGGTAAAAATGCAGAACCAGTGGAGGCAGGGGCAGTTGATAGTTTGCAGGTAAATTACTCTGGTACAAATTTTTCTCGTCATACTTTTTCTTTAATGATGAGAAGCATTATCCAAGGGGAATGTGGAGAAAGTTTGGAAATTTGGGAGACTAAAATACCCCAGAAGGACAATTTCTCTGCCCTTCGTGGCAACATCCAACCCAAAACTATCCAAGTGATTAGCGTGCTTAACGTTGTCAAATTGGAGAGTCTATGCAAATTATCAGTTTATATTCAAATGACTGGTTGAATCTTATAAGAGTTTACTTTAAAAAACTATTAATGATTTATTTGCATAACACCACCGTTGTTAAAATTATAAGTCATATCAAGAAAGTGCGCAATCTTTTGTGCTAAACAGTATCGCGTGCTGTGAATCATGACCGGTTTCATTCATGAGCGGTATTGTAGTAGGATCTTGATCTTCCATGAACAATAAATTCAGGGAGAGACAATGGGTGACAAACTGAATGTATTCTTTCCAAAATTCTTTCTCCCCCATGTGTGACCCTACTCCCTTCTGACTCTGCTTCATCTCTGGGGATCTTCTTTGTTTGCCACTGTCTGAGCATTTTTCCACAGGAGCCGTCTTCACCTGTCGCTGGAAAATGAGAATGAAAATAGGGTTTCTGTTGTCATTTGGGTTAGAGTGGCTGTTGGGCCTAAATAAAATGGGAAGTTTTTTTTTCTACTATACTATTATAAAAATATAAAGATCTCTACAATATTTAAGCATATTCATGGAGTAAATATCCGGTTGTTGCATTTTGGGTAAGAATCTTACAATCCTTCTTGAGTTTAACAACCTTGTATGGCATAATACTTATAACACAACAATGATTCAATATTTCTACTTCATAATCAATCTAGTCACAAGCCACTCTCATAAAGTTTAATAGTACATTGGTACTAAAATTACAAACTGCATAAATGGCCATCTTTCTTACGTTGACTCCAGATTTACACCAGATTTACACGAGCTCACATATCCAACAAAAGGTGTTTGATTGCTGTTTTCTTTTTCTCAAATCCGTTTTGCATTGACATCCTATTTCTAAACTTATCCTCGTCCTCTTTCCCCTTGCTGTAGCAGACCTTCTTGACCATGATTAGACCCATAAAAAATATTAAAGGAATATGACACGTTGAATTTTGGAACTGTGGTTGACACGGTTCGGATATGAATTTAAGAATGAAGTAAAGGATTAAGCAGAAAGACAATAAAAAAGTAATCTTTTAGATTTTGCTGTAGTTTGCTATTTTCGTACTGTTGTGTTAAATGGTTTCATATTTGTACAACTTGCAGGTACCTGCAACAAACAGGGAGAAGGAGCTGCATTTTCAGGTGGTTCAACTCCAACAAAGGTACATGATACAACTGAATTTTTTATTCTTTAATCTTTGAAACTTAAATTCAATGTACATCTTATTTTCAACTCCTATGTCAGCATTGGAAGCCTTGTTGAGGAATTACAAAGACAAAAGATGAAAAATGTTCAGGTATATTTTAATCTTGGTCCATCCTACTCTTCTATTTCATCTCAAACTATTTGTTTATGCCATGTTTTAGTTTCAATCGTTCACACCTCACATTTTTGTTTTTTCGTCAATATATTTCTATTCAAATTCCGTACCCATTGCCTTTGCAAAGTAAATTCTAAATTTACAATCTATCCAGGTAACAACCATTGTTCCCATTGAACAATTGGTTGCCTCTGTTTAGGGGCATATTGAAACTGTGCATTGACATGAGATTAGGATGGGGTTAAAAATTGTAATTCATAAGTTAATTATTAGAAATCGAAAAATATTAGTTTTATTCATATTAGAATTCCATTATTGGACCTAAAATTGTAATTATGATAAGTATCCAAGCACTTCAGTAACCCAGCTATACTTAGACTTTCCTAATTCTCATACCCTTATCATAAAACTGTCCCTAAGAGGGTAGCCTTTTTTGAGACAACGTATCCAATGACTTGGGGAACTCATCCTCAATAGCTATTAAAGGGGACAATCCAACACTTAAATGCTTAACCAAGCTCCCCATACTACATGACGGGGGACTTGGGCAAACAATATCAAAATTCAAAGTCCAATTAGAGTATCCCACATTCACTAGAGATATGACCAAATATATATTATATAAGTAGGTGGGTGCAAATCCCACCTACTAAGCTTAAGTTAAGCTTGTAGTCTACCTTCTAATACAACTAGTAAAATTTGTTGAGTCTATTGTTTCACCTGTTATTAGACCTCTCCTATTACCATTACCATGTTCACGAGGTGATAGGAACATGTTTTAGGCAGTATTAGTACATTAAACTCCTACTAGTTCCAAGGATGGTAAATTTATTAAAACCTACCAAGACTGCTACCTTTTTTGTGCCAAGACTTGTACCTACATCCGTATAATTCATAAATTTTGAAAGCACTAATTTATTACCAAAGCTGCATGTTACTTACCAAGATGTTCCTTAGTCTCTCAAGGATCAACCATGGATTACCTTATCACACATTTGCTTTCTGAAAATTTGGTATTTGGAAGTCAGCAGTGAAGTCATGGTCTAACACCTTCTGTCTGGTTTGCAGTTAGAGAAACAGTTGAGCAGTATGATTAACAAAATGGAGAAGTGAAGAAGTCTATGGACGTTATGATGGTTTAACTGATATTTAGACAACACCTGACGTTCATTGATAACAACATTCAAAGATGATTTGCAAGGTGCTTGAGGGATGGAAGAACGTCTCAATTGTATTACCATGTGTGGTGTGAACTTTTGTTTGCGGCAGACACTAATTTTGAGATGCTATTCCTTAAGTCGCCTGTAAAATGTAATTTATTGAGATTGGGATGATGATATCATGTAATTTAAACTTCTCATTTTCTCTTATTCTACCTAAAATTTACTCATCAGAGTTCCCATGAATGCATATAACTACATAGCTCAGCAGTGATGTAGCAATCTCTGCCTTGTGTTTCAATAAGTTCATATATCACCTGACAACCAAACACATACACAGAATGCTGGCTGAAATGGCTAGTGTTCAAGTGTAAAATTCCAATGGTTGATGGAAATTCAAATTTTTATTTATATTACTGACAATAAATTCTCCCAGTGGATTGTATTTTTTCATATAAACTGCAGTTGAAATTTATGTGTATAAAGAGATATTTGTTACTTATTTTTGTGATTTTTGAAATTGTGACTTAGATATTTTTTTCTTCACTGAATGTGTCTTTGCAGCGTGGCTTAATTGTGATATATTTTTCTCTGTAAGAGAAAAATGTAATGGATAATGACAACAAGTGATCGATTGTCTTCATTCCAAGGGTTATAATATAAAATTTTGATTTATTTTTTTTGGATTGCACTGTGCTATAACACTTTTTGAACTTGGTTGTTACATTTAACTTATTGGGAAGGTTTTTTCATTTATTTATGTTTTTAAGATAGATATAATTTTATTTTTATAATCTAATGTTTTATTTAAGAGTTATGGTTTTGAATTTTATGTCATTTTAGTACATTTTAATGAAAATATTTTATAAGATATATGTTTTAAACTTACACTTTTGATTATAATAACATAATGAGTAGTATTATAATCTTCAACGTAGATGCTTTAGAAGTGTAGAAAGCTTACGATAAAATATATCTATTATATGTTTATTTGCACATTCTTTTTATATGATAAGAAAAATAATAAATAAAATTAAATAATTTGGTAATAAATATCAACTTCTACCTCCTATGAATAGTTTTTTTTCTTTGGTAGGGTTGTGTATTTTTATGAATTTGGTTTTATCTTTCATGTTTTTTTATATACGTCATTTTGTAGAATGATATATGATTATTAAATTTTAAATTGTCTTTCTATATGAAAGGTTAATGTTTCTAGTGATGTATAGTGTATAAATTTTATTAAAAAAAATATATCATGATTTTTCATTATGCATAAGTTGTAAACCATGGAAACTAAAAGGTTGATTAATAAATACAAAAAGAAAAAAGGGTTAAAAATTTGTATACACTATTAATTATTATAGACAATTAAAAAATATTTGAACTGTGATTATGTGGAGAACAAATTACACTTATTAAAATATTTCTTGTTGAATGTATTAGTTTAGAAGTGAAGACTTTAGTAATGATATTTGTACGACAGAAATGTAAATAACATTTTTTGACACATTATGGTTTAATATTTGTTAATTAAAAACTAATTATATATAATGTTTTATTTTATAATGATTGATTTAGTATATTTAGTGAGACTCAAGAGTTTTATTATTAAAAATGGAGTTAAATATGTTTTTGGTCCTTCAGTGAAAATTGTAATTAATTCCTCTTGGGAACCTTAAACCAATTTAGTCCCTTATCTTTATAAATGTGTGGATTTAATTCTTCAAACCAAATTTTTAAGTTTACGCTTTTCTCAACTAATATTGAAGCGAATATGTGTTAAAAAATATAGACAAACTAAAATACTATAATAAAATGTATTCCAAACGTCAAATAAACTTAATCAAATTCGGTTAAAAGGACTAAATTTATATATTTCTAAAAATAAGAAACTTAATTGGTTTAAGGTTTTCAAAAGGAACTAGTTCCAATTTTTACTAAAAGTTGAAGGATTAAAAATATATTTAATCCTTAAAAATATTAATAGAGTATATTAGGGATGTAAAAAAAATATAATAATAATAAAATGATTTAAGAAAATTGACTAATAAATTCTTCTAATTTTGGGTGCAAATAATATAAAGTTATATTTACATTTTTTTTATCTATATTTATTATTGTTTCCACCTAAAACCAAAATAGCACGATTTCTTTGTGAAACTGAGTGCAATGGTCAAATGTGTGGAATAGACGAGTTTGAAAGTTGATTAGAGTGTGTTTCAACATAATTCTTCTAGAACACTTATTATACATGAAAAAATAAAAATAAAATTATTAGTTGGGATTAATTTGTGTATAAAAGCATATTTAAATATGAATAAAACGAGTTTATGTGTAAGTTAAAATTAATTTATGCACATATTAAAATAAGAATTTAAAAAGGTTATATAAAGGACCTTTTATAAATTAGCTAATAGATAAGTTAAGTTTAGCATATGAAGAAAGTTTTGTTTCCTTATGAGAAACTTTTTCAAATATATTCTAACTTAATTTATAGAAATTCTCTTTAAGTTTTTATTTTTAAGAAAAAAGAAAACAATTATAGATAACTGGATGTTCGATTTTTTTTTTCTTTTCTTATTTGTTTTTCTAAAAACGTTTATTCAATGGTAAAATATGTTGGAGAAGATGGTTACAAGATTAGACTATAATCATTCTATGTTTGAATAAAAGCATCTTTTGAATACTCAACTATAATTAAACTTTCACCTTTTAGTTAAAATTTTCATGAAAAAAAAAACTTTATCTGTTTAAAGGAAATGTCTTTATAGGTTTTTATATTTATTTTAAAACAACATGTATTTTTTCAATAATGTTACTAAATAGAAAGCATTAGAATTATTCATTAGTATTTGGTGAAATAGTAGTCTTTTTCTTTCTCAATTATATGCCTAATTGTATTATTGCTAGTTAAAAGTATATGTCCATTGTCTCATAATAATAAGTTTTGTGTAAAAGAATAACTTATAAAATCAAAATTAATTTTACTTTTTTATTGACATATCATTCCTTCTTCTTTTTTTTTTTATTTATACCTCTGATAATATTAATGGGGAACAATGCGAACTCTAAATGAATTAATACTAATAAAGTTAATTTTTGAAAGTAATAGAGATTGTGAGAAAAAAAAAACATAATTACTATTCTCACTTCTCAACTTAAACATAACCATCACCTTCTATATAACCTAAAACTAATTCACATATATCACATACATACCCTTAATACATAATTAAATCATTTAAATCTTAGACATAATTAATTTAAATTAAATTGACACTTTAAAAAATGGTTTCACATATTCATATTAGCACACAAAACAAGTTATTCTATTATTCATTCTTCTTGTATTAAAGGAATATAAAAATTGTAATTAAGTTAAATAATAACAACCCTAAACAGAAAACAAATAGCAACATTGTAGAACTTAATAGTAAAATAAAACAACCCTAAAAAGAAAACAAAGATAGTAACATGAAGAATTTGTAGCAAAAAATGAGCACAAAAGTCTCAACTTTCAATGTCACCTTTGCATTATCAAATAATATTCATTGCATCTTATATACTTAGATTTCTTTTTTCCAGATATTATTGCCTTTTAGTCCACTTTGGAATTTTCTTTGCGTTATCATCGTCAACAAAATTTTTCTCTTTGGAATTCATTAATTTTCACCTTTTTTGTCACTTTGGATTAAAAATAGTATTCTTCTTTTGTCATTATCTACAATGTCAATTATCAACTATTTGGTGTTAATAGAAAAAAATCACACACACACTAATATTAAATATTAGTGTTGTTCCTCCATCTCTTCTTTAATAACATTGATTTTGTAATATGTTAAACTAATTATGTTTTGGTCCACTAAAGAACTCAAAGAACCAAAAACATTTTTTTATATCTATTTTTAGTTAGGAAAATAAATTTTTAAAAATACAATTGAACCTTAGAGATTGATTTTTTTAATTATAAAACTAAAATTAAATTCATTTTAATTTCTAGTAGGGTTAAATATGTTTTTGGTCCCTTAATTTTCAGTAAATTTTGAAATTAGTCCATTTTAAAACTTTGAACTAATTTAGCTCTTCATCTTTCGAAATACGTGAATTTAGTCATTTTAATCAAATTTTGTTAGGTTTATTTGATGTTTCGTTCGCATTTCAAGATTGTATTTGAGTTGTTTATATTGTTTGACACAGTTTTTGCTTTAATGTTAAGTCAAATACTATTATGAAACACGTTTGAAATGTCAAATAAACTTAACAAAATTTGATTAAAATGACTAAATCTACGTATTTCGAGAGATGAACGGCTAAATTGGTCTAAAGTTTCGAAATGAACTAATTTCAAAATTCACTAAAAGTTAAGGGACCAAAAACATATTTAACCATTTCTAGTAATTAGAAACATAATTTATTATTTTTTAGTAAGTTGATATCTAATTTAATCTCACAAAATTAATTTATAAGATAAAAATTGTTACGAAATTATAATTTGACTTTATTTATATTTGTTGTGAATTTGTTTATTACAATTTCAAATATTAAATATTTGTATCTAATAAGAATAGGATACAGTAGATGGTATAACAATTCCAATAAACCTAACTAGGTTACACTTTAATATCAAAACTTTAATATATTGAATTATAAAATCACAATTAAGTTCTACTTATAAATTATAATTTAGTCTTATTTTAATTAATGTAAAATTTTGAAGAACATAATCTTCAAACAATTTATTTTTCTAAATATTAACATTTATTCTTCTACTATAATTATATGTTTTGAACTCTTAGTTTCATATTTTAAAAAAATTATCTAAATTATACTACACTAGTGAAAACACGCGTGTGTTTACTTTTTTATAATAATTAAAAATATGATGAAATTATAATTGTAAAAATAAATATAAATATTTTTTAAAATTTTGATTATAGATAATTTTTATTTATTTAATGTTATAAAATGGTTAAATGTTTAAAAATAGTTGAAAAAATGTCATAAAATTGAAAACAATATAAACATATCTTCTTTATATAATAATATACATTATAAAAATGTAATTTGTATAATTTTTATTATTAAATAGTTTTTAATTATAAACAATTGTTTAGATTTAAAAAAATATTATTAAAAAGATGAAATGATAAAAGAATTGTTGTAATTTATAAAATAATTAAATTTAGATTAGTGGTCATTTAAAAAATGAAAATGAAAATATAATTAGTTTAGTTTAAAATAAAAATTATTAAAAAAATAAAATTAAAAAAAATTGTATACAATTCTCTTTATATTTTTTATATATAAATATGAATATCAAAATTTAACTAAAAATACTAAAGATGGTAGAAACTCAAAATATTATAGAATCTTCAAATATTCGAATTATTGGCTATTTTGAACCTAAGTTCTCTCACGATTTTTTCTTCTTGATTAGACATCATAAGAGATGAAAAGTATTTAACATAATTATTATTTATTTGAAATTTTCATCATGTTAACCCTAATCATATTATTATTATGATTATTATTACAGAAGACTTAAGAATCGGAACAACACCATAAGTAAAATTAAAAGCCGAAGACTCGATCTTCTTTACCATAGACTTAAGATATAGTTGATGATTAGAGTTACTTTTTATAAAGTAGATCTTAAAAAATAGATTTTTTAGCACAAAATGTAAAAACACATGGTCCCACTTTTTGGAACCATCTCTGTAACATGGCATCTTCCATTATTTTAATGTAATAAAATATAACTATTTACCCCCTTCAGGAGATTCTTTGCATGAATCCACAATCAAAGTAAAAACACATACTACCAAACACATTTTTCTTATTTTAATATATATATATATATATATATATATATATATATATATATATATATATATATATATTTGGAAGTACTATCAACTAGAAATAAGGTCAATTTATAATATATAAGTGAAGTGCAAATTTCATTTTCATTTTACAAGTCGATTTTGTGAAGTCGAGTTAGGCTTAAAATCCATTTCTAACATGATATCAGAGTCATTATTTAAAAATAATCTATCCTAACGAGATTTTTTGGACATTCTGTTTCACCCGCTATCGGGCAGCTACCGCACCACCCGTATGAGAGGGTGTGTTGGAAGTCCCACATCGATTATAGATAAGACAATTTCATAGTATACACTTGCTATCGGTCCACCAACGTGAGGGGATGTGTTGGAAGTCTTATATCGACTAGAGATAATACAATTTCATAATATATAAGTGAGGTGCAAACTCACTTTACAAGCTGGTTTTGTGAGGTTGAGTTAGACTTAAAACATATTTTTATCATATATTCTTAAATCATTTAAACCATTTAAAAAAATAACTCACTGATTAACTTGTGTCATTTTAGTTTTATCTCGCCAATTCTCTTATGAAGTACAAGTTGATCAATTACTTGAAAGAAATAAAAGAAGAAAAAATTAATCCAAGAATTGACGACAGAAAGATTAATTGGTAAGATGCTTAAATAAAAATAAACTATATTTAAATACTTAATATAAACGTATTTTTTTATGATTATTTATTTACTTAACCTATACACTTAATAAACACAACAAGAAGTGCTGAAAAATATTTATAGAAACTGTCTAGACTTTTATTTGTAAAAACTTCAAAATTCATATTATTATGAAATATCTCGTTAAAAAATTATAAAATATTCATTTCAATATAATCAATAATTGTAAGGTTTTTTCTATTATTATCAGCTCTATCTTAAATATAAATCTTGATATGAAGAAATATTGTATTTGATCTCACCACTGCAACTTGTTAAATATTATTAAAACATTATATTTTTAATCAGATTTTTGTTTATACCATCTCTATCCTACGTGTAAATTCTGATCCAAACATGTTATTAAAAGAGAACACGATTTGGATTATTTAGAAGATTGACTGAGAAAGCATTCAACTGTGCCAATAAGTAAATATATAAAAAAAAATGGTCAAAGTCGTGTTTGGTACGCTGTTGCGTCAGGTAGTGTTGCAACGCATTACACACAAAATAAAATAAAACTATTTATTACTTTTAATAATAACCATTACTATCGTTTGCTCCAAGGTATATTTTGCATATATATTCTCTTTTGTATATGAAATCATTTAATTTGTTGGATTAATGTGTTATATTATATGATTTAAATGACATACATATACAAATTCATATTTAAATTCATGATGAATCTAAGATGATATTTGTGTATTAAAAATAAAATCTATAATAATAAATATGTTATGACTTTATCAAGTGTTTATATCATATATATTAAACCTTATGAGAATGTTGAAAAAAGAAATTTATTACATATCTAAAACATTAAGAGTTCCAGATTTGTAATACCTTAAATTTATTTTAAATTCACAAAATTAAAATACACTTAAATAGATTTATGAAAAAAAAAATATTCAATTCACGAAGATATCAATAGATATTCTTTGGAAAAATATACTTTTGTTGGATACATTCATATATGTGATCTGTAAAGATATATGCATATGTACATGCATATATGATGAATGAAGTATAGAACAAAATTAGAATAATTTTGTTATTACAATGAATTACACATGAAATTATTTTATTATATTATCATATTAACTTTTAGATAGTTTATCCTTCTAAATTAATGTGATTTACTAATGAAACTCCATCATTATCCTTTTAACATTTTTTTTTTGTTTTCAAAACTTACATATAAAATTAAAAAAAAAAAAAATATTTATATTTTTATTTATATATATAAATATATATATATATTTATATATATTTTTTGGGGTAACTCAACCCTGAAGATTTGTGCACCGAACCTTGTATATTATTTTGGTATCCTAATTCATGTAATTCACGATGAAAATCATTTTATCGTGAATTGTGGCACATAAAACATTTTGACTTCAACTTAAAGAACATATGCAAAATTTAATCTTCGAATTAGAAAATTAAGTTCTTTTTTTTCAAATTTTATAGCAAAAAAAGTATATATATATTTAAGTTAGTTCAATAACATTTTTTTTATTTTTATATTGCGACGATGATTCAATATTTTTTGTATTTATATTTAACTCAACGTAGTTTTTATTTTAAAAGTCAAATGATTTTTCATATTAAGAATAACACCATTCCTCATATTTTGTTCTTGACATTGAATAATACACTTAATAAAAGTGAGTGATTGTATTAGTTAACTTATCCCTGTTTATACTAACACCTATATAACATGTTTTTAAAAAATATAAAGTTCACACTAAACAATAAATAAATAAATAAATGTTGATCACTACTATAAATATATATGTAAAAAAATACTACTAAACCATTGAAATTTAAACACATTAATTTTATTTTTTTTGTATACAGTGGTCCATGGTGGTAGCTATAAACTCTGCACGTGATTTTATCACTTTCCATTCTCATCCTTCAATCAAAGCCAAGCCTACGAGAATTATTAAAGTCCATCATAATGAAAGAAAGAGACACATATAACAATTTTAAACATTTCTTCTTCTTTTCTTTGCAAAAGCCAAAAAAGATGCTTCTTATGATTAATAATAATAATAATAATAATTATTATTATTATTATTATAAATTATAATACAATTAGATCGACATAAGAGTGAACACGTATGTCTAACGTCTTGTCAGCTAATTTATGGAAATAGATTGAAATAGATTATTAGTTGACTAAAACGAGTCACTTCACTTAGTAATCTAAATAATTATATTAACAAAATTAAACGTGAAAATTAGGTTACAAATTAATTTTGTAGGATTGAATTAAATTTTACCTTAATAAAAAGAATATGTTGAAAATTTCATATTAACTAGATATAAGACTAATTCAAAAAAAAAAAAATATATATATATATATATATTTTAATCGGTGGAGAGTTTATTTGAATATGTTTATTTGTGTTTTTTTTTTTATTGCAAAGTTGTATATTACTTTCAATCCGTCTTATGTTTTGAAAGATAGCACGAAACAAAAACAAACAAAAATTGAAATAAATAAACAATTAGTAATATAAATTGTTAGGGTACAGTATCGTTTTTAACTGTTAGAATCTACAATTTTAATCTTTCCAAATATAATATTCTTTCTAGTGAGTAATATGATTTCTCTGAATTCACAAAATTTAATAACGTTTTCTATAAAATAATTTAATCATATATTCAATAGATTGAAACTCCACATGAATAGAGGCAACTTATAGATTTTTCTATATTTCCTTTCACCTTCTAACAACTAAAATTGTAAGATATGTGTTCCCTTTCATTTTGGTTTCACTAAAATAACCTAATTTATACTGTTTTTTTTCTTTCACTTTTTTTATTTTTTATATTTTTGTTTTTCCCCCCTAAAGGAAAACATATATACCCTAAAAGAAGTGAATGTGTATTGACTAAAACAGAACTTTGATTTTGATGATTAATTCTCAGTTTTTGATAGGGTTTGTTAAACCAGTTTTCTACTTTCATGGCACATACAAAGAACCCCTCTCTTTAGGTTTTTCTACTTTTTTTCATAGAGTTTGGTATATAATTAATATTGATTATTGAAAAAAATGGAAGATGATGTGTTATAATCTTTACCCAAACTAAAGAGTCGTACAAAATTTAATAAACTTTCTCTCTCTCTCAGCAAAAAATAGGTGATCAATCGAAATTAAAAGTATATATAAAATAAAATAATTAAACTTGGAATATTCCATTTCTTTTAAGTTTTTAATCAAATTGTGATAAAAAGAAGTAACTTTAATCATTCAACATAACTAAAATATATAATTTAATTAAATTGGGATACATTAAATTTGAACTGTTATTAGAGATCTCATATTGAGTAATAATTTGCGATATATTAATAAATGTAATCCTCACTTAGATAATTTTGTAAAATTAAGTTAGATTTATCTATTTTATAATATAATATTAAAATTATCCAAAACTTATCTTAACCAAATTTTTAAATAGTTGGGTATATGATATCATTTATCATCACTATTAAATAAAACTCATATTTCCTGTTAATTTTGTTTTGAAAATTTTTTAGTAAGAAATACATACAAAGTTTGTTGTGAAAAAAAAATTTGCAAGAAATTGCTACTAATTTTTTTGCAAATACTTTTGTATAAAACACTTTTCATAACAAATTTTGTAAAAAATACTTACAAATGATATAATTTTGTAGGAAATAATTACCCACGAAAGAATTACCTGTCAATTAAGATTTTTAACAAAATAAAAATTCTTATAAATTTGTTTAACAAATTTGTAAGAAAAATCTTATGAAATATGAGAATTTCTAGTAGTGTATGGTACCATTATACAACCATTAATATATAAGAATATTTAAATAATACATCTAGAGTAATTTAATTTCAATAAACCGAATAAAATCACCAAACTAACGTATAATACATACATCAATAAAGGTAATATTTTAGGTAAAACTATTAAAGCTATATTAATTAATTAATAGAAGTTGTAACGAATTTTGAACTTCAAGAATTAAAGGAACGGTGACCCACACTATACTTGGTGTTTTCTCAAAAAATGTTAGGAAATTTTGTTACGTAAATTAATCCAAACATATAAGAAATGTTTTACAAAGCATAAAAGACAAATTTGTATTTGTTTTCTGTACTTTATGTTTGTATAAATAGGGTAAAAGACAAAAGCTAATTTTAATAACCAACTCTTTATTGAACTATTTTAAATGTACGATTAAATTTATTAGAAAAAGAAATATATGAACTATAATGGATTTATCTTTTATGAATGTATTGTGAAACTCTTTGGACTAGGCTATTTTTTTTTTCCTTTTTCTTCTTTCTTTTAGTTTCTTTTAAGAAGTTTTCTTTTATCAATGTTTTTACTGGATTTCTTAATTTATTAGGTCTCTAGAAGTTTTACTATATATTTGGTGGTGAAATGTTTTCTATGGATTTATAAAAGTGATTTTTGGTTAAGAATTATATAAACATCATTATAAATAATTATGTTAATTTTATAATTTAACACAAAGAAATTCAGTGTTATTTTTATTTTGTATGGAATCATTCATATTTCACCATATACATATATTTATTTTATTTTGTATGTACATTATATTTATTACGAGATCATATTTTAATTACTTTATATATTTTCTTTAAAATCATAGTATAATAATTAACTAGAATGTCTAATTCAAAATTTTAACCATATAATTATGCATCCCTCATCAACTCAATTTTATAATTTAGTATAAATAAATTCATATTCAAATGTTATTTTTTAATTTTAAGATTTATTATTTATAAAAATATATATTTGATTCTCTTTGCCAATATCTTTCATTATATTTATATCTGTCTATATCTCTTCATGTACTTCTATCTATAAATTCAAACATTAACCTCATGTTTTTTTTTCTACGAGATTATTTATATATTTTCTACATTTTACTATTATTTTGTACATACATTTTATTTTGATTTTTTACATAAACATATTTCAATTACTTACATATTTCCTACCAGATCATATTATTATTGGAATTAATATTAACAGTAATATTAGTAATATTAGTATTAGTATGAATGTTGTTATTGATATTTTTATTAGTAGTGATAATATTAGTATTATTATTAACATTAATAATATTAACATTACTATTATTGTTATTATTATTTTTAGCAAATAATTCTTATATCATAAATTTACAAACAATATTAGAAGAAAGCAAGTTAAAACATTTTTTTTCTATAATACATTTTATTTATATTTCATAACATGTTTACATTTTACTTCTATTTTTTACGATATCATATTTAAATTACTTACATATTTTTTATGAGATCATATTATTATTTGAATTAATATTATCATTAATATTAATAATATTAGTATTAATAGTAATATTAGTATTATTATTATTATAAGTAACAAATAATTCACAAGTCATAAATTTGCTAATAACAAAAAATAACGTAAAATATTTTATTTAATATAAAATTTAATTTAAAGTATATTCCAAAATTTTAATTATATAACACATCACTAATAAATTATTATGTGCATTTTTTAATTCAGCACAAAAAAAAATCATATTAAAATCTACTTTTTATTTATTTTAATTTTATCATTAAAAGAATATCTTTAAATTCATATGTCAATATCTTTTAATATTTTTTGTATGATTTAAATTTGTACATCTACATTTTACTTTTATTTTGTAAATACAGTTCATTTTCATTTTCTACATAACCATAGTTCAATTTCTTACGTATTTTTTATGTCACAATATTATTATTTGAATTAATATTAACTTTAATATTAATAATATTAATATTATTATTGATATTAGTTTTATTATTATAAGTAATATTAGTATTATTAAGATATTGACATTATTATTATTGTTTATTAACAAATCATTTCTTTATCATAATTTTGCTACCAACAACAAAAAAGACAAGTTAAATCATTTCATTTAACTAAAATATTTTGTTTTTATAATATTTTTTTTCGGTATGTCTACATTTTACTTATATTTTGTACATCATTTCTACTTCTCTACGAGATCATTTTTAACTTATTTGCATATTTTCTATAAAATCATATTATTATTTAAATTAATATTAACATCAATATTAGTAATATTAGTATTAATAATAATATTAGTATTATTATTATTATTAATGATATTACTACTAAAAAAAACTTATATTTTTTGTCAATTTTAATTTGAATTTTTTTAAAAAAATACTTACAAATTTTGTTATAAAAATTTTGTTGCAAAATATTTTAGATAAAACACTTTTCGCAACAAATCTTTTAGGAAATAATTACCTACAAAGAAAATACATACTGATTAAGATTCTTGGAAAAAATGACAGAAAAAATTTCTTCGCATAAATTTTTTTAATAAATTTACAAGAAAAATCTCATGATGAGAATTTTTAGTAATGTATTATTATTATTATTATTATTAATGTTAATATTATTATTATTAGATTAGCATTGACATTGACATTAACATTATTATTATTATTAATATTATTATTATTGTTATTATTATTATTATTATTAACAAATAATATAATAGTTAACTAAAGTGTATAATTCGAAATTTTAATCTTATAGCTATATATCTCTAATCACTTATTATATTAAACTTATCATTCAGTATAAATGAATTCATATCAAACTGTTATTTTTACGAGATAATTTATTTTACAATATTTCTATAGTTTATCTTCTTTATTCTATAGATCATATTTTAATTACTTTTACTTTTTGTTTTTTTTATGGTTTGGTTGTTTATTTTCTTTCATTTTAATTTTAAGTGCAGTGCAACATTAAGACATGTCCATCATCATTATTATTATTATTATTATTATTATTATTATAATCAATTAATATTATAAGTATTGATTCTCAATTGTACTTTTTATAATATGTTATTTTAACATAAAATATTAATATTAAAATAATATTATTTATTTTTAATTAATTTGTAAATAAAAATTTCTATGATTAATTATTTAAATATTATAATTTTAACTATTCACTATTATAAACTTAAATATAATTATTTAAATAAAATATTTATTTTAAAATAATAACATTTACATTAATTTTTAATATAAATATATATAAAAAAACAACGACCTTTGCTAAGCATGGATCAAAAACTAGTTTATGATGTTCTCCTAAAAATAAAATAAAAAACGACAAAATGTATAACAATAATTTACATGATAAGATTCGAAAATAACAATGGTTTTTTAATGAAAAAAAAAACAGTTAAATAATAAACATACACAGTACAATAAAATGTGATACACGAACTCATTTCTAATACAATAATTTTATTACGAACTCTTATTTATCTATAACCGTGTCATTTCCTTGTCAAATTTTACTATAATACAAAGATTTTACAAATCAGAATATTAATAATCTGAGACATTTTCACGATTGAAAAACATTTTTAATTTTAAGATTTTTTTACGTCACATCAATATATTCTAATAGGAACATTTTTTTTATAATACTTAAGTGTTAAATGCCCTAATACGCTTTTCGTTAAAAAATATTTAAAAACAAAGTCCTCTTATGTGCACTAACATAAAGAAGCCAAGTAATAAAATAATATCCAATACAAAACAAGGTCTAATATGTAAACTTCCTGGTTTGTTCCTTTTAGTTTCTTAGTCTGTTCTTCCTTTAAATCTAACAACTTTTACAACTTTTACTATTAATAATAATAATTATTATTATTATAGGTTTAATCAGTTGGATGATACCTTTTTTATTTATATGTGTCAGTTTGATATCCGCTTTTAAAAGTGTGTCAATCTAGTTTCAACTTTTGAAAAAGTGTTTTAATCAGCTTTCTTTCAGAAAAAAAATTACTAAAGCCGTTAACTTCAAAATTACTAAAGCCGTAAACTTAATTGATGACTTTTACCACTAAGTTTTAATATAAGTATCAATACTTAATTTTATAAGTCATTTTAAATATCAATACCGTTAACGGTGTTAATAATTTTTTTGTTGGGAAGAATCTAATTGAAATATTTTTTCAAAAATTGAGACTCAATTAACACACTTTTAAAAAGAGGTATTAAACTGATATATCGAGATGAATGTAGGTAACATCCGATTAATTAAACTTATTACTATATATATTACTATTATTTATTATTATTATTATTATTACTTGATAGCATACCCACCTTGATGGACTTTGACGATAAAGTAGCACAACCAAGTCTCTCACTTGACCTTTGGACTAAATCCTCTATAAATTTCCACCATTTTCATTCATTTCCATATTCAACAAAACCCTAAAATCATCCTCAACTTCATCAAATTCCTTTCCCTAGATTTCATATAAATCTTCATCACCTTATATTATATCTTACCATATCTTATATTATACTTTGGTCTAAATATAATGGGTGTTATGTGCACATGGGAGAGTGAGAAGGTGGAGACGGAGGCCTTTTGCCGGAAATTGGTGGCGGCCGCCGGAAAAGACGATGAAGGAGGAAGAAACCACCACCTGGTTTCTTCTTATTATGAAGATGGTGATGAAAAAGGAACATTGTTATGTGTTACAAGTGGTGTTTCTTATGTTGGACTTGCCTTGGTCAACCATCTCTTGCAATTGGGTTACTCTCTTCGGATCACAGTGGAAAATCCAGGTAAACTTTTCATCAACTTTCGTTTCCTTTTCCATAAACACTTTGATTCAACCATGAACACTTCAAAAATCGAATTAAAAACTCAGAAAAAATGCTTCTTTTTCGTTCATGAAGGTTGGTAGAATAAGCTAAAAAAAGGTTATGATAAGATTGTTAGGTGCATACATGTGTTGGTTCTTTCTTGAACTGGGTTTTGTTTATTGGGTGAGATTCATTTGATTAAAGTTTTAGAGAAAATTTAAAGTTTTGAAGCTGAAATTTTTAACTGGGTAGTTCTTGTGAGAGAAACAGGGGAAGAGATTAAGAAAACATGATCTTTGTAAAAAAATTCAACACCTAATTCGTATTTTCCAAACTTTTTGTTGCAAAAACGTTTTATTTATTCGTTAATTATTCTCTAATAATCCAAACTAGATAGTTTCTGAACTCGTTTTTTGTGTGAAAATGAAAACCCTTTGGATTTAAAAAATGATTTGTTAAAAAAATCAGTTGATTCTTCTGCCATGAGAGAGTTCCGTGAAGGTTAGTTAACTCGACTCGTGAGATGCATTTTGATTAATTATTTGTTTACAAAAATTTTAGGATATTTGTTGTTTTATTAAATTTAAGTAAATTTGAGACAAATATTTTGACTATTAAATTTTGATAATTTTTTTTATTATATGAAATGTTATTTTTTAAATAATTTTGAAATATTAGAAATAAGAAAAAAAATTGAAAACTATTTAAAAAGTAACATTTATGATTAAGAAAGTTGTAAAAATTTAATTATTAAAAATTATTTTTTTTAAGTTTCGACTATTCAAACTTGTTGCGTCGATGATGATTTGGTGTGTTTGTTTCCGCACGACAAAGTTGTGTTGTGTGATGGAAAAGTGTGCATAGTTGGCAATTTCATGTCCATGGGTCATTCAATAACAAACAAAAGGAATAAATATTCGGTTTAATGAAGGTGAAATAGTTTTTTTTATTATTAAAATTTTAATGTAAAAAGTGTTTGAAATTTTGATTTTCTTGTGTATAAGTTTTTTTTTATTAAATATTCGGGTAATATAAAACATATTAGTTAGTATATTGACCTTTTAAAGAACAAAATCAATGTTTAATCATTAAAGAATTTTATCAAGAGTAGTTGCTAGATAATGTTATTCTATATATTTAAAAATGTCAACTTTTTTATATGTTTATTATATTTGATGATTCATAAGATGTACACATAGATTAGTCTAGTGTGCAAATTTTGAATAAGGAAAAAGTCGTATATGGCAATTTGCCAAACACCAAACTCAATATATAATGTTATTATTCAACTTATTATTTTTTTCTAGTGGTTTTTTATTTATTTTCCTTCAAACTTTCCTTATATATATTTTTTAATTTTTAATAAAAAATTTGACCAATTTCAATCTCTACTTTTTTTAAAAAAAAAAATTGTGTTGGTTTATTTTAGTTATATATATATATATATATATATATATATATATATATATATATATATATATATATATATATATATATATATATATATATTTTTTTTATATA
>Ga0214542_1003311_pt1 | contig 32995 bp, 17 predicted proteins | sample CNSS1metaG_FD_160096 | JGI IMG/M metagenome (GOLD analysis project Ga0214542, IMG submission 160096) | Root nodule microbial communities from cowpea collected in UCLA plant growth center, Los Angeles, California, USA - CNSS1 | ecosystem: Host-associated > Plants > Roots > Nodule | place: USA...
TGGGTTTCTTAAAAAAACCCTGGTAGTTAAAAGGGGTTTTTAAAACCTCCGCAATGTGTATATTTTATTGGAGGTTATGATAACCCCAAGTAATAAACCCCAATTAAAATGTTATATTTTTGTAGTGATTTAATCCCAGAAAACATTTTTAACCGTTATTTAAATCAATTTTTTTTGGCTTTTTGGTAGTCAATGTAATTAGGGATATAAAAAAATTTCGTACTCGTACGTATTTGCGGATAAAACTTGCAACGGTTAGGAAAATGAATTTTGAAAATGGATATCCGCGAATAATGAATACGAATATTTTTTATACCCGCTAGTTAACGGGGTGAATATAATATTCGTACCCGTAGATACTCATACCCGCTATACTCTAACTCAAATTAAAAAAATATTAAAATGAACATATTGATTTTGAATGAATTATTTTTTATCAATTGGTCTTAAAAAATCTCTATTTATTTGTAACTTGTCATTTAACACTATTTAAATGAATCATTTTTACTTTGTTTGAAAGAAATTTATAAATGTTATGTATTATATTTTTATTTGAATTTATGGTTAAAATTTGTTATTAAATATTAATTTTTCTTTTTGTAAATACCCGCGAATACCCAGTGAATATTCGTGAATATTAAAAAAATATGCAGAGACCCGTATAACGGATACCCATACATATATGGGTACGAATACGAAATAAATATTTATCTAGCAATAGGATACAGGAGAACTACTATCCGTTCCATTGACATCCCTAAAATGTATTAATCGATTTTTGAATTTTATTCAGAATAATCAATTACAACTTTAAGAAAATTTATTGACTAAATGTATTTGGAATAGGTTTTAATAATTGTTTTCATAATTCTATAAATAAAATTTTTGATTCACTCTTTACACATGATAATACTCTAAAAAGCGAAATCACAAACATTTGTAAAAACTATTTTGAACTATTTTCATTCGCTAAAAGAATGCTTTCAAGATTGTTTAAGAATTCTTCCCAAAGGTTGTGTAGTGTAGTACTGAATTACTCTTGTTGCTTTTGTTATGTTTTCTAGTAGCATGTTTCTTTTTGGAAAATGATATTCTAACTTCCAAATTTTGACTCTTTCTCTTATTCCCTGACCTGACAGTTGATGTAAATTTAATTTTTTAATTTATGTTTCATTTTGCAAATACACTACAACAATTTTAGGGAAGTGAAGAGGGGAAAGGGTTTGTCTCTCGTGTGCAGACCACAACACTTGAACAAAGAGTATCTCTCTTGCGCATACCACAAACAAAGAAGGGAGAAAACAAAATTTGATTCTGCCCATTTCCAACTATCACTTAGTTGAAGCGTTTACATATTCGATATTAAGGTATGCTAGGTATGAGTTGCGTTCATTAGCGATTTTGAAGTACGAGATTGCTTTCAGAATTCAACAAGTTTCTGAATGGCGACGAGCGCAACAACGGTCATGTTGGCGACGGCAACAACCAAAACTACAAACTATATTGTCACTTGAAAACCCTAACCGACCACAAAAACGTCGTGTCGTGCGTGAAGTGTTTGAACGACGAGGCACTATTAGCCTCGACAAAACCCTAATCATTTGGTCATCTACCACACTCTCCCTTCTCCACCGCCTCGTCGACCTTCGAGGGCATCTCTGATCTGGTCTGGTTTGGGATGTGAAGACCGACAAATGTGTCCAAGTCATTAACGACCACTCCATGCCCGTTATCTATGTTAATTACATATCTTAGTTTTAAAACAATTGTATTTATTTCAAATTTTATGAAATTGTCACTGATTTATGGACAGTTGTAGTTACTATTATTCAAATTTTTTTTTCTTAGGATATAGTTTTTGGTTTGTAAAAGTAGATTGGGGTGGACATAGCAAATTGTTTTTTATAATTGTTTGTTATGGATTGGATTCATTGCAGAATATTTTTGTGGTCAGCAATCTAGTAAAACTGGTTTAGGGGATCAACACTTTACCACAAACCGCAGATCATATTGTTGTGCAAAAAGTAATAAGTATGTCATCATTTAATATGTCAATGGTGAGCACTTAATGAATCCAGTTCATATGATGTTTGTGAAGTGCAAATTGTGGACTAATTAAGCCAGAGCAATTTTTATTATGTTCAATATACCTTTCATACATGTCTTTAAGGTCTTCTAATACACTAAAAATGGTTTACATGTGGACTTCCTTAAAAATGAAAAAAGGTTATACTGTTACTCAAAAATTATTGGGCAAGTCACCAGTTATTATGTCAATGGTCACCAGTAATTCAATCTAGAGTTTACATATATGTGAACTTATTTTTGTGGACAAATTCTCTCCCACCAATTTTTATTATGTTCAATACACCTTCCACATATGTTAGGAATAACATGTAATTCACTTTAACTGGTTTACATGTTCAGTCCTAACGGTAGGCCACAACTCATATTATTGTGCAAAAAGTAACAGGCAGGTCACCATGTAAATGCGTTAGGAGTCACCAATTATCATGTCTGTGAGGTGGGGGTTGTGGACCAGTTATCCTAGAGCAATTTTTATTAGGACTAAATATACATTACATAGATGTCGTTAAGGTATTCTAATACACAAAATATTTTACATGTGAACTTCCTTAAAATAGAGTAGTGGTTATATTGTTATTCAAAAAGTATTGGGCAAATCACCAGTTAATATGTCAATGGTCACCAATAATTCAATCCAGAGTTTACATATATGTGAACTGAATATTTTGGACCAATTCTCTCCCACCAATTTTTATTATGTTCAATATACCTTCCATGCATGTTAGGAAGGTCATGTAATTCATTGTAATTGGTCTACATGTTCAGTCCCTAATGATAGGCCACATATCATATTGTTGTGCAAAAAGTAATGGGTATGTCATCATGTAATACGTCAGGGGTCACCAGTTAATGAATCCACAATTATCATGTCTGTGAGGTGGGGGTTATGGATCAATTATCCTAGAGCAATTTTTATTAGGACTAAATACACATTTCATGCATGTTGTTAAGGTCTTCTAATACACTAAAAATGGTTTACATGTATACTTCCTTAGACCAGGGCAGTGGTTGTACTATTATTCAAAAAGTATTAGGTAGGTCACCAGTTAATATGTCAGTGGTCACCAGTAATTCAATCCAGAGTTTACATATATGTCAGTGGTCACTAGTAATTCAACCTGCCACCACCCACAACCACCAAGCTGAATCGAACTCACGAAAAGCAGCAACAATCCTAACATCATTCCAAGGACAACAAAAATCTTAGAACGAGATGTGATTCCGTTTAAGGTTCAAGAATAACACCAAAACTTGGAACTCCCATCTTTCGTTTAGGGCCCAGAGCCCATGTCAGCAGCTCCTTGCCACAAAAATCACTGGCCGATTCAACACGAGTTAAATAAACCAGTGCGACCTCAGTTGGTTGTGTAAGAATTGAAGTGGACTCTGATTACGAGGAGAGTTTCATTCACCGAATCACCCTTGCGAACTAGGTATGTGTTCTTCATGTACAGTGCCAACTTGTACCTCTAGAATCACATTTCATCTTCTCCACCCTTTGTTCATGTTCTGTGCAAGAGAAAAATCCTAATTGTTTGGGTATGTGCGTTCGACAACCCCTTTCTCCGTTCACTTTTTCACCCATTGCCACACAGTGTCTTTGCAAAATAAAACAAATTAAAAAATTAAATACCAACTGCCAAGTCAGGAAGTAAAAGAAGGAGTAAAAAATTTGGAGTTAGAATATCATTTTCCTTTCTTTTTTTTTGTGTGAGTGTCAGTTGAGTTGATTTTATATTGTTTCTTGTCTTATATGTGTTCTGTATAGGTTGAGTGATTTTAAGCATATAAAAATAGTAGAATCAAGTTATTATAAGGTTAAATAGTTGACATTAGATGTAGAATTTGTTGAGATTAGATGCATGATTATTATATAGAAAGATTCTTCCTTTTGGTATAAATAAATTTTTTTAATTTTACCTTTTAAATAGTAATTTTTCAAACTAAAATAATTATTATACCATTTTTTCTTTAAAGTGACTATTAATTTTAATTTATCTATTTTTTTATTTTATTTTTTAAACTAAAATAATTATATATATATATATATATACACGCTATATTATGTGCTTTGACTATTAAATATAAAAATATTGAATGTAAACTTGTAAAAAAATCTCAATTATCTTTACCCCTGTCCGTTATTAAAATTATTGAAGCGTGTGATAAGGGAGGATAAGGAGAGGAAAGGAAAGATGATATGTTAGTAGTAGTAGCAGCTGAGGTGAGACATATTTTGATTGGTCGTTTTCCTTAGGTGCCAATGCGTTTTGGTGTGTGATTGCGTTTTGATCCGATCATAGCAGAGGAAGGAAAGAAGGAAGGTAACAATGGCGAGTAGGTACTGGGCAGTGTCTCTTCCCGTCCACAACTCCGCATCTCAACTGTGGAACCAAATTCAGGAACGAATCTCCAAACATTCCTTCGACACTCCTCTCTACCGAGTAATATACATACTCTCCTCTCTCTCTCTCTTGTTCTCTCGTGATTTTTTAGCATCTTACATTCTCCCTCGCAGTTCAATATCCCTAATCTCCGCGTCGGAACCCTAGATTCTCTGCTCTCTCTCAGTGATGACCTCGCCAAGGTAACTCAACAATCTGCCGAAGCTCTATTTTTGCTCTGATCTCGCTTCTCGATTTGCTCAACTGCTTCATCTGTTGTGTTTAAGTCGAACAATTTCGTGGAAGGAGTGACGCACAAGATCAGGCGCCAGATTGAGGAGCTCGAGAGAGTTTCTGGCGTGGACAGCGGCGGCCTCACCGTTGACGGTGTCCCCGTGGATTCCTACTTGACTAGGTTTGCTTCTCTTTTTGTGCACCATTTGCAATCAATCTCTGATTTGTGATTGTTCTTTTATGTTCGAGTCGCATTTGTTTATTTTTGTGTTTTTTTTTTATTGGTCCAGGTTTGTTTGGGATGAAGCTAAGTACCCCACCATGTCGCCTTTGAAGGAGATCGTGGATGGTATTCACAGTCAAGTGGCAAAGATTGAGGATGATCTCAAGGTTTGTTAGATTTGAGCCCTTTTTGGAAGCACTTATGTAGACCTTATTTTGACTTATAGTGTGAGCACTTGTATAATATTTGGTAGAGCACATGAAAATAGCTTAAGATGTTACGCGATAGCTTATGAAAACATCTTATAGCCTACATATAAAGCAGTTTAACCTCTTTTCTTCAATTATAATACGACCCTAGGAGATGGGTAGTTGTAGCACGTGGTGGCTTTTTTATTTTTGTTATTGGTGGCCTTTGTAGCGCTGAATCATTCCATGTTTATAGTGGAATAGAGACTAGTGAGTTATAATAACTGTTTTCCTTAACTTATGGATAACTTAGGGTTTTGGAGATTGGTTGGTATGCTTGTGGTTGCTCTCCATGTATACGGTAGTTAATAGCGTGCCTTCGGAAAGCTTGTTATTAGGCGAGGTGAAGTTTGTTATTCACTTAGTGTAGGCTTGTTTTTCCTATTTAAGTTTGTGCTTAGGGAGAGGAGAGGAGGGATTTCTATGTGCTTAAATTAAGAATTGGTGTTGAGGCGGGACAAACTTGACTACTCTGAATTAAAAGGTTTTTGCAACACTCGTGGGAGCAGTGATTCTCTCGATGTTGTCCCTCCCAATGGTGCCTCTCATGAGCTTGACATTCCTCATGATGACGCCTCTTGCAGCCTTGATGTTTGGAGGATGGAGACATTACCACTATGTTTGTTAGCTCTGGTGAACAATTCATTGACATATTCACCAAATTACTTAGGACCAAGGATCAATCATATTTGTAGCAAGTTGAGCACATACGAGTTATATCTTCCAACTTGAAGAGGAGTGTTATAATTATAGAAACAAGGTGTAAATCCTCTATAATTAGGAATATCTAGATTATATTTGTATTATCAGGAACAATTTTATTCATTGGTGTATCATAATTTTATCATTAAAGAATATCAAATCTTCTCTTTTTATTGTAATGATTCCATTTTCTGAATATAGATGAAACACCTGTGTTGTCTAAGAAATGTGTGGTTTCACCTTGATGTCTCTTATAGTTTAACAGTATTCAATTAAGAAGGAAAAGTGACGGACTCAACCATTCATATATCAATATTTAGATTCCTCACTTTTCTTCCCAACGTGAACCCCATATTTTATATGGTTGAATCCACGAGGAACATGCAATTTAATCAATTGTATGTTTTTTGTTTACATTAGTAGCAGTGTGCTTTTGGCTTACCTTGACTTATTAAAAGTTCAAACTTGACATCTTATTGGGCAACCTTTTCTTTGGTACTGCTATCAAACTGTCAACTGTGGTGAGTATCTCAATCGTGTAATTCGATAGGTTGGTTTTGTAGTCATGCAAGGAAAAGGAAAAGACTTAACCTGTCGATCACACACTTGTGATGATGGTTCATCATAATATAAATGATTGAGTATTCACCTGTCTCTCTCTGTTTTAGCTTGCTTAGTTACAGATGGATAATCATTGCTCTCATGTCTATCACGTTCCTTGTTGACCTCTATCAGAGTTATGGACCCTTATAATTTATGTGACTTGTAGTTTGAGGACCTTAGTTTGTCCAGTATCATACGGTAGACTCATTGCTAAATTATTGCATAAGATAAGGAGGATATGCTTTTGTTGTGTCCAATTCTCAAATACCGTCGGGCCACCTTATGTTGTGTATTATACTTTTATACTCTCCCGGTCATCATTTGTGATATTAATTACAGCTTGGTCTCTCACATTTAAATAACTTCATTTTAGATCCTTAAGTTGCCTGACAATTTATTTTGATCCATAACCACCTTGGCCATTAATTACAAGAGACACCACTAAAGTTGTTTCTGTCGCTCCAGCTGTTTTAGTTTGGTTCTTATCTGAATAATAGTACATTAAAGAACAATATCCCTGCTTATTTTGCATGTTACAGATTTTATTTTATTTGGCCCTTGAAACTTTGTCTTTCATTCCAGGTTCGTGTTTCTGAGTATAACAATATTCGTAGTCAGCTTAATGCTATCAACCGAAAGCAAACTGGAAGGTGTGTGGATGTTATTACGACTGATGTTACTTTCAAATGTAGTACTTGTCTTTGGTGTTTAATATAAGAAACTTTAGACTAAATCACAAATATAAATTTAGTTGACTTTGTACATTTCTTAAAAATTGTTTCAAAATATTGACCCTTGTTTTTAGTGATTTTAAAATCCTCTTCTCCCTGTTTATTAATAAAATCACACCCTAATGATAAAACATCTTTTATTAAGGACTGGAGGGAGTGTGTTCTATTTCTTTGCTGACCTACTTGACTATTTCAGCTTAGCAGTCCGTGATCTTTCCAACTTGGTAAACCCAGAGGACATTATAACTTCAGAAAATTTAACTACCCTCCTAGCAATTGTTTCCAAGTATTCACAGAAAGACTGGCTTTCAAGCTACGAAACATTGACAAATTATGTGGTAAGCAGTACATATTCTCTCACAAATTTGAATTTCTTTTGCTATTCCCCTTGAATTATCGTTAATGGATCTTAGGTGCAAAATCCCTGTATTTAATCTAAGTACTCCAATTATGTTTTTGACACTGTTAATAATTTTGAGCTTCTTGTTTTTCCTTGCATTATTCCTTATTCTGATTCTGTTCAGGATAAATATTTTAGGTCCCCAGGTCATCTAAGAAGTTGTACGAGGACAACGAATATGCTCTGTATACTGTAACACTCTTCAGTCGAGTTGCAGATAATTTTAGAACTAGTGCACGGGAAAAAGGGTTCCAAGTAAGTATTTTTATTAATATAGATATACTGTCTTAAATTTGTTAAAATTGACAATGTCTGTGTTCTCTCTTGGATTTGAATCCTGCCACTTTTTAATGGAAATTTGTGGTATGAAAGAATAGTGCCAAGTGTTAGGATCAATTCATGAGTTGATAAACGGTGCTTAATTTAACTTCATGCCATTGTATTTAGATTCGTGACTTTGAATACAGTCAAGAAACACACGAGAACCGAAAGCAAGAGTTAGATAAATTGGTGCAAGATCAGGAAAGACTGAGGGCTTCTCTATTGCAATGGTGCTTTACCAGTTATGGAGAGGTATTAATTTCTTTTACCTCATTTAATTTGTGGAAACACCTTAGAATATTATACGACAGGATTTACTCGTAGTGGTACAATACAGAGGATGCTATAGAAACATGCTTAGTTAAAGTACTATTTTCAAGGTGGATTTCTTGTACTTTGGTGTACCTTTTTCTGTACTAGCCTATCTGGGACTGGCATTTGCAGTATGGTCCTAAGTTTCTCTCCTAATTTTGTAGAGCATTTGTTTGTTGACCTTAATTTTTATCTTGTTTTAGCTTTTTTCCACTAAACAATTATTCTTTCCTTTTTATTCTAAGATGTCGTGATTCTTTCTCACTACCTTTTACGGTATATTTTCCCAAAGGTTTTCAGTTCCTGGATGCACTTTTGTGCTGTGCGTTTATTTGCCGAGAGCATTCTGAGATATGGTCTGCCACCATCTTTCTTGGTAATATATATTCTACTGAAATCAAAGTTCCATGTAATATTCCCTCCTTCCCTATTTTCAAATACTGATCACGGAGCATTGGGTATTCCAGGCATGTGTCTTGGCACCGTCTGTAAAATCTGAGAAGAAAGTGCGCTCTATCCTTGAAGCGTTGAGTGATAGTACAAACAGGCAAGTCACTTATCAATGGCTATGGTGTATTACCCTTTTAGAATTTACAGCCCTTGGTAAATTTACACACTGCCTGAGCTAATTTACAGAGGCACACAGCAGATGGATTCAAGATCTATGTTCTTTTTTGGTTTTCCTATGGGTCATCTCAATCCTTGAAGTAAACAAAACAAATTGTTTGTGTTTTGTTTTGCTAAATATATATTATACTTGTTCAAATAGACAAAAATTATGGTACTGGTCTGTGTGCAGTTTCCAATGCACAACAGCTGTTTAAAACATAGGAAGTTGTTGATAGTAGCTTGTTATTTGAAATATTGAAGCTTTTATATTCTCTCTTGAGATTCTCTAAATAAAAACAAGAAAAAATGTAGATTGAGATGGTAGAAAACGTTTCGAATGCGAATTAAATATTTGATCTTTCTTTTTCATTGTGAGTGGTGACAAAGTCAATCGTACGTGTGAAATAAAAGGAGTGGATTTCTATCGTTGTTAGTACGAATGGTTAAGATTCAAATGTCAATTTAAATTAAGCAGATGGTATCATTTAACATAGTATGTGGGATGTCTATAATAAGTCTCCCAACTTGAAATCTTTTACACTATTCTTTCGGATCTTACCTTGAAGATTCATTCCTTGTATATGTGCATATTCTGATATGTCTCATTTTGCCTTCCTCTCATTTTATACATACAATATTTATTTGTTTAATTTAATGCACACTATTGCCTCTTAATTTGTTTAACTACTTTACATGCTGATATTGTATCTTTGAAATTGTGTGTGCAGTGGATACTGGAAGGTTGAGGATGACGTAGGTGCTGGGATGGTTGGTCTTGCAGGTGATTCCGATGCCCACCCTTATGTTTCTTTCACTATCAATCTTGCTTGAACACTAAGAAACCTGCCCTGGCTCCTAATTTAAAGTTCGCTAAGGTCTCCTTTGGTCAGCCAATAATGCCAATGCAGAAAGGATTTGAAGATATTGTACATTACGATCATTTTGCATTCTTTGATATTTATCTATACTATAACTGAAGCAATTAAAGTTTGAAGAGGGTCTGATGAATTATAAGGCTAGCGTCTGGTGCCAGGATTGACCATTAGCAATTTGTATTGTTTGGTGTAAGTTTTATTGTATGCGATTATGTGAACTTGGATAGCTGACACTCTTGCTCATCCCTTTAGAGAATAATACAGCCCTTCGGAGTGTAAGAATACTCTTATTCCTACGCAATAATGTTGTTTGTTGTTGTACTTCTCAAATTTAAAGGTGTTTCACCACGAATCTACCTGCAGTTACATTATTTGAGTTTTAAAATTGACATTTTTGTGATTATTATTATAAAACACACACACAGACACACATATAGATATATACGTATATCTTAAAATTCAGGAGGTCAATTCTTTGTTCGGTTTTGATATTTACAAAAGATTTTTTCCTATTTATGGCAGCTGAATGCGGTTAGTTAGAGCAGTTTTCTTAATTAAGTATAGACGTATATTTTACAATCAATTATTCTAGCGTGCTAGTTATTACTAGGGAGATTATGAAATTACCTTGCTGTAATAGTTAATTTTTAATTGTCTTGAATAAGATTTTATTGGTTATAAATTGAGTGCGCTTTGGTTTTAGTTTTTTAAAAAAGAAATATTTCATCCCTCGGTTAAAAGCTATTAGTTTCATAAGATACGTAAATTCTTGTTTTTTTTTCTCTGTAAAAAACTATTAGTTTAATCGATTGAAGTTAATTGTGCATTCCTGATAATAAATCATAACACATGAGTTTTTGAGAGGGTTTTCTCCCTGTATCCCCCCCCACCCCCAAACTTTTCTCCTGTATCCGGTCCTCTTCTTTTTATTTTTGCGAGTGTTTACATCTCCAACTTTCCTCCCATTCCGTTTTCGTCCCTCTTTGTTTCCTCCCAATATTTGTGGTGCTCTTTGGTCCATGTGTTTATATGCTTCAAGCTCCCACCAGTGGTCCTTGCTTCAAGCTGCTTCTTCCATCCGTGCTTCAAGCTCTCTGAGAGGTGGTCCTATTTTATCAAAGCTCTTTTCTTCCAAGTTAGTATTTATATTCCTATTGTAATCATATTGCAATTGTATCTTGTTTCTTATCACTGGGATGTTGTGTTTCTTATCATTGATATACATTAACATTTACTTTCATTACCATTGCGGATGTCGACATCCGCTTCAGAAAATTGTGTTACGGATGTTGACATCCGCTTCAGAAAAATTGTGTTATGGATGTCGACATCCGTTTCGTAATTTTTTTTGTTTTTTTGAATATTACGGATGTCGACATCCACTTCAGAAAATTGTGTTGCGCATGTCGACATCCGTTTCGTAATTTTTTTGGGTATTACGGATGTCAACATCCGCTTCAGAAAATTGTGTTGCAGATGTCGACATCAGTTTTATAATTTTTTTTGTTTTTTTTATATTACGGATGTCGACATTCGCTTTAGAAAATTGTGTTGTGGATGTCGACATCCATTTCGTAATGTTTTTTGTTTTTTTGGGTATTACAGATGTCGACATTCGCTTCAGAAAATTGTGTTGCAAATGTCGAGATCCGTCCTGTAATTTTTTTTGTTTTTTTCTATTACGGATGTCGGCATCCGCATCAAAAAATTATGTTGCAGATGTTGACATCCCTTTCGTAATTTTTTTTTGTTTTTTTGTATTACAAATGTCGATATCCGCTTCAGAAAATTGTATTGTGGATTTCGACATTCGTTTCGTAATTTTTTTTTGTTTTTTTGGGTATTATGGATGTCGACATCCGCTTCAAAAATTTGTATTGCGAATGTCGACCCGATTTGTATTTTTTTTTGTTTTTTTTTGTATTACGGATGTCGACATCTGCTTCAAAAAATTGTGTTGTGGATGTCGACATCCGTTTCGTAATTTTTTTTTCTGGTTATTATGGATGTCGACATTTGCTTCAGAAAATTGTGTTGCAGATGTCGACATCCGTGTTGTAATTTTTTTTTGTTTTTTTGTATTATGGATGTCGACATCCGCTTCAGAAAATTGTATTGCGGATGTTGACATCCATTTCGTAATATTTTTTTGTTTTTTTGGGTATTATAGATGTCGACATTCGTTTCAAAAAATTGTGTTGCGGATTTCAATATCCGTTTTGTAATTTTTTTGTTTTTTTGTATTACGGATGTAGACATCGGCTTCAGAAAATTGTGTTGTGGATGTAGACATCCGTTGCGTAATTTTTTTTTTGTTTTTTTGGGTATTACGGATGTCGACATCCGCTTCAGAAAATTGTGTTGCGGATGTCGACATCTATTTCATTGTTTTTGTGTTTTTATTTAACGCATTGTCTTGATGTAGTGAAACCATTCCTTCCCTTCTCTTTAATCTCTTCCTTTATGTAACTTACTGGATTTGGTGGAGTGGAGGCAGATGTGTGCGCTACTACTGCGAGGTTGCGAGACACTGTGATTGTGAGACAAGGGTGGTGCGAATGGAAGAGGAATACAATGGAGAATGGAATGGAGGAAGTGCGTCACGAAAGAAAGGGAAAAGGGTTAAGTCAAAAGGTGTAGGGTTTGGGTATTAATTTGGGGTGCAGGAGGTGGGTGGGTATTCTTTGGGGGTGCACGAGTTTGGGGGTGTAGGAGGTGGATGGACTATTTTACTATTTCTTATTTTAATTTTATTGGGGGCAAAGGCAAAATTTAAAAAAGTTTTGGGGGGTACTGGAGAATGTTTTGGGGGTACAAGGAGAAGCCTCCTTTTTGAGATGGTGCTGGGCACCCTTTTTGCACCGGGGCGCCACCCCTTTTAATGTCTTGCTTTGTGTTTTTGTTGTGTTTCATGGAGTCTGATCAATTGTTCTTAGATATTGATAAATGGATTGATGAATTCTAGGTTTGGTAGATGTGGTAACCTAACATATCAATTTGGTAATCTAATTTCTTGGAATTGTTGATACAATCTTGAGTTATAAGTAATTAGAAATGGATCACAATTAAGTACATTTGATTGACAATTGGTAATATAAGATATTAGTTGTAATTTTGTGATTGAAGTGGTTATATTGTGTTATTTTCAGCTACAAGTGAGGAATTTCACTATCAGACATTCAATTGATCAAATTAGGGCTTCTCGAGGTATGGAAAAGTTATTTTGTTGTCTTATAATGTATATTAAGTGGCCAATAGCTAAGGAAAATTTAAATTGATCAATTAAAGCTCATGGAAATTTTTAACTTCTGGTGCATTATCGGACATCCCTATAGTATCGCTAGTCACCAATCAGATAATGAGTTCACTGACTTGTTGACGTTGGGCAATACCAAGGTAGTGCTAGGCGTACCTAGCATATTAAAGTTCAAGGAAGATCAGAAGATCTAACATTGGGTGCTAAGTATAGGGCGTTGGGTGCCACCTTGTGTGGGACTTGGGCAGTCTTGGAAAATTTTTTATTTTTGCTTTGTTAATCGTTGGATCGAGTTGAAATTTTGAAACTTGGTCCTAGACATATGAATCTTTATTTTGACCGTTGAGATCTTTGATTAGAGGTATTTGGTTAGAGAAATAATTTTCACCATCTTGATGTAATTTTGGAAATATTGTATTTATAATGTGGTGTTAATTCAATAGAAAATAAAAAATGAATGATTAACACGTAATTTGAAATAAATAATAGGGAATTTATGTTATGAGATGAGTTTGGATTGAGGTAAATTACACATGGATGACATGGTGTGATAATTTAAGATTTGATGATAATGTGATGAATGAACTTAGTGTGATATATATATTTCGGTTGCTAGTTTTCTTGTTATCTGTATTGGTAAAGTTTATTGACAATTAATATGCATATGATTTGGATTATAAGATAGTTATTCCTAAGGAAGGGATAATACCATGTTTTGTTTCATTGTGGGTGTATTGATGATAAGTGCAGAGGTGGGATTATGTTGATTCTATTAGTGATTTTAGTCAAATAGATGACAATTACTAGTTGCGAGAGTCGAGGGATGTTCGTATCTAGAATGATGGTGTTAGTCGCACTCATAAGAGATATTGAATTTATGCTATTATGCTCAATGGAACTAGGAAAGTTGCCCATCCATAGTATAATTATAGCTCTCAAGAGGCAGGAGTGATAGAGCACTAACAGGTGGAAGATATCATACGACTAATCAATACGTCGATCCTTCAGAGGTTGGGTCTGTAGTTATTAATTTTGGTTTGTGCTCGATGAACCTTGGTGTTAGGTTTGATGGTGTGATTGTATGGTATGTCACTATATTCAATTTTTTTTACAATATTCTCTTTTTATTTCAAACTTATAAGTTTTAAATTATCTCTAGTTTGCTCTATTTGTTCTTATGTGTTTGTGTTATCTAATTGCAATGATTGTGAATTTCACGTGAACAAGAAGATAATGTAGGATATGAGGCGGAGCAACGTTGAGTTGTTAGGGGGTGCTGATGTTGGGCACAAGTTTAGAGTTTCATACCTATAGGTTATGATATTATGTATATATCACTCATGGTAGGTTTCTTTTGAATATTCTTTGAATGTTTAAGTTTTTGGTTATCAAAGGATGACTTTTTTTTTAATATTATGAACTACATTTTTGTGAATTTTTCTTTGATATAATCATGTAATTTCCACTGGATAATAAGCTTTGGACTACTATTTAGGGATGTTACATTTTGGTATCAAGTTTAGATTGTAGATATGGTTACTAAACATAAAGTATTAAGAAAGAAATGATCTTCATGGAGTGACGAGTGTGCACACTCACGACTACATCAAAGATGCTTTTCCCTTTTAGTTCTAAAAGTTTGGGAGAAGAGAGCGGTAAACAAAAGGGTAATTGATAGAATGCCTATGTAAGAGAGCAAGTTGTTAAAGGGAAAGATAGATGTATTTTGGGTTTTGTTTCTATTTGTAGTAAAAAGTTCAGACCTTAGATGCAGTGATGAAAGCTACTGGTTCGGCTTCAATCCACTTAGTGAAGTACTCCACGAAAACTATGAGAAATGTAAGTTGTCGAGTAGTTTGTGGAAAGGTCCCGCGATGTCAATTCCCCAAGTAAGTTATGGAATGGCCAGGGAGCATTAATTGAGTGAAAAGTCTTTGCGGTTGTTTATGCCAATTGGTATGCCTTTGGTGTAAGACCCGTGAAATTTAATTAATTAAATAAATAAATAATTAATAAATGCGGGTAGTGAGAGCCTCTATGGCATTAAAGATTGACTGTTGTGACGTGGAAAATTACTAGCTTAAATGGTTGAGAGTACTTGATTGTGTGAGAGGAATTGAGTTCAAGTCATATGTATATCATTTATGCGTTATTTAATTATTATTATTTTAATAATATGCTTGATCATGTTGAGTGATAATATAATCTTAAAATTATATGAATTATTACAAAATATGAATTGGTTGAATGGTTGCGCATTGATTTGACAGTGGTATGGTTATGGGTTTGAACCTTGGTAGAACTACATTAAGCTTCCTTTTTGCCAAAATTTCTTTTGGCATGAAAGTGAAGGGACAAGAAAACCCTAGCAGCCTTAGGAGCAGCCAAGGGTGCTAGAAAATCATATAGAATAGCCAATTGAATGATAACTAAAACCAAGTTTAAGGAATTTTCGTTTTGGCTAATAAACCACCATTAGGGTACAATTAAAGAGGCGAATTGAAGGAGAAAGAGAGAGTTTTTGACTCTGCCATTTTGAGTATAGTGAGGAGTGATATTACAGAGGAAAAACATGAGGATTAATGCAGCAAAGGAACTGAGTTGGGAGAGATTCAAAGGGAGGCCATTGGTGATCAAGGGAACTCTCCAAATTTCCAAATTTAAGCAAAGAAATCCAGGTTAGGGGGCTTTACTCGTTAATGTTTATGTTCGTGAATAATTGCATGATAAATAGTGTGAAATGCATGAATATTTCCAATTTCTGCTTGAATTTTCGTGTTTCTGGAAAATTCCCAGTAACCGCCTAGTGAGTTACTCGTAGCCGCCAAGCGACTCATACAAAATCAGTGTATTTCTGCCTAGCGGTGAGCTATGCGTCACCAGGCGACGCAAGCTACGCAACCTAGTTTCTGGATTTTCTAAGAACGGCCTAACAATGATAATTGACCCGCCAAGCGACGCAAGTAATATGGCTTGATTTTGATGTTTTTGGAGTTTCTGGGTTGATCTCGATCGCGAAATGAGGGAAGCACATCATTTTTTTGGTAGTTAGATGCTAAGATTATGGAATTAGATTGAGATTGAAAGTGAATTCGATGAAACTCCTATGAATATAGTTAGGGTTTCAAATATTGGGGGTTTCATGTTCTGGACCAAATTAATGAGAGAATAATGTTGTAATTTAAAGGATTAGAAGCGGTATGAAACAATTATGAACGTAAGTACACTAGTGTAATCTATTAATTCAAAATTAGAGAGAAATTGGAGGTGAGAACTCGTGCAGGTATAGAAGCAGTTCTACAAGTCCAGAAACTGATGCATCGCCTGGCGGGATAGCGTGTCGCCAGGCGCCAGTGTAGAGCAAAGTGGTTTTGCATGATCTTGGATGAAATGGTGAGTTTGATCTTGGTTGGGGGTCGAATTAGTTAAAGAACTAATGATGGGCATTGGACCGAGGTGTAGAGAGGCAGTTGTGAGCTAATATTATGAGTTAAATTGGTGATAAATTGTGAGTTGAAAGATGGAGAAACTAAGTGTAAGAAACTGTCATAATTGATGTAGTCATTGGAGGCATAAAAAGTATGCAGTGAGGGTCTAGGTAGATTCTGATTGGTTAATATTAGAAATGTAGGAGGCTAAATCCAAATGTGAAAGGATACCAATGATATGAGTATCTATGGGTGTGAAAGACAAGAACGGTAAGACTATTGGGTGCTATACGTGAACATAAGAAATTACATTGTAATGAACTGGTCTTGCCACAAGTTAAGAAGGTTGTACAAACTTGAGGTGATAAGTCTATATTTAAGTATCTAGTAAATTAGGGTGTAGGGGATGAATTACGGTTACTTGGTACGTGGTTGGAAGTAGTTTGGAATGCTAGAAACGGTCTAGATAAGACTTGGCATGGAATGGTGGTCTTAGAAATTAGTCAAGATTGTCTAAAACCAGTAAAGTACGTTGTACTGGTGTAGCCCCTGGTGACAGAAAAGGTTCTGCCAAGCGATAACTACAATTACAATAGCCTTGGGAATACGTGGCACTTGGGGCATAATTCGTTCCGCCAGGTCATAGTTGCAGAGGCAGTAAGTGTAGGGGCGCTTGGCGGTTGATGGTACGTGTCCCCCACCAAGCGGCCTGGAAGCTTGTTGCGCCTTACGACTCGTGAGCAGCGCCAACTAATATTGGTGAGGCAAAAGTGGTTTGCTTGCTTTGGATGTGCGTGAGATATCACCACAAGGCTTTGGTGATATCTCGAAGATCGATTTGTTGGTGTTTCTTGAGTTGTGGCTCGGAACATATCCTTGAGTTATGGCTCGAGATAGGGGTTAAGCACGTGGCATTCCTTGAGTTGTGGCTCAGAATGACATCTCTTGAGTTGTGGCTCGGGATGGCGGATGAACATGAAGAATTCTTGAGTTGTGGCTCGGGTTGGCGAGTGTTGTCGGTGTGAGTGTGCACGTTGTGACATGTAAGAATGGTCCAGTTAGATTGCCCTCCTCAGTAATTAGCTGACGAGTTTGGTAGTCTTGAGACGTTACGAATGTTATTCGTATTGGGAACTCCACCTGGCGTTGCGGAGTATGGTCCATAGCATGGTTTTCCGCATGGGCTCTACCAGTTGTGGCTGGTAGGTGTGGCAGCAAGACATCTTGAGATACTCATCAGAAGAAGTAGAACACGGTTCACATGGTGGTGGCCATGTGGTATGGAACCAAAGGATGAAATTCCTTTAGTGTGATTGTAATATATATATAGATATATATATATATATATAGATATATATATATATATATATATATATATATATATATATATATATGTGTGTGTGTGTGTGTGTGTGTGTGTGTGTGTGTGTGTGTGTGTGTGCATATATGATTATTTTTATTGTTAGCTCACTCTATCTGCTTGTGTTTGGCGATGATCGCGTATGCGGTACACGTGAGTAGATGATGTTGCAGGTGGATCTGGTGAGGCATAGAGCCGGAGCGGGGCTATTTGGGAGAAAAAGATTTATCAGAGTTTTCAGATTTATGGTTTTAAATAAATTGTAAACTTTTATATTATCAGTTTTGGATATTGTAATTGAGTTTTATATAATTTTGGATTTGAGATATTTCATGATGACGTAATAAAGTTTTAAATTTCCCACGTTTTGGGAAATGATGTTTTCATAAATGACGTTGACGTATTATTTATCTATCTTATTATTTAAATTCGTAATATCTGGTAGGGAAGTTTCACTTGGCATTGGTCGCATTTCTTGACGTAAAAAGTTCTTAACATCAAAGTTCTTCTTCCTATGTAACTCCCACAAATTCTTTAATGTAGCTTGACTATTATCTACAAGCCTCGTCCTCCTAGATGCACGTCAGTATAGGTTTGAAGAAAACAAATCGAAAGAGGCGACCATCAAGCAATGTGTATCTACTCGAGTTTTTCCTTTTCCGTTGAGTTTCTACAGGATTTTGAGGCAACATCCCATCAGCCATATAAGTTATCAAAGGGGTCATCTAGGATTCCTTCTTTTCATTTTGCGAAGCAAACACTTGCTCTTCTTTACCAGCCCCTACATGCACTTTAGGCGTAAATAGGGTTTTCGTATAACAGACTTGTGTTGTCCAACTTTGTACAACTTGTCATTCTTGACAAAAGATCAGGTCTACAGTTTTGTTCTTGGAAACATATACCAATTCAAATGTGTTAAACGCCTTGGCAAAGGTTTTCACTAGGGATGTCAATGAGGCAGGTACGGTATGAGTAATAGCTCCCTCGTACCTTACCCGTTGTACAAAAATTTGCCTCGTACCCATTGTAAGACCCGGGTAAAATTAAATAATTATTTAATAAATGCGGGTAAAGAGAAACTTTAAGGTAATAAATGCAAAATGTTATGATGTGGAGAAGTACTAGCTTAAGTGGTTGAGAGTACTTTGGTTGTGTGAGAGGACTTGAGTTTGAGTCCTATGTGTGCCATTTTGAGTGTTATTAATTTGGTATTATTTTTAAGATATATATTGCTTATGTTGTAGAATGTGATAATGCGTAAATCATGGAAGTTAGCATGAAATATGATATGGTATGGTGGTTTGGTATTGATTTGGTATGTGCATGGGTGTGGGTTCAAACCTTGGAGGACCTAAATGAAACTCTATTTTTGCCATTTTTAGTTTGATTTGAAGTTGAAGAGTTAAGGGAAACCCTAACAGACATAGCAGTCAAGGGTAGCTGGAAAATAATCTAATTAAGTGTGCTTGAATGGCCATTACACCACTTCTTAATGCAATTCTCGTTTTAGGGCCTTAAACCACCATTAAAACATCACTAAAAACGTAATTGTGAGAGGGGAGAAAGGTTTTTGCAGAGGTTATTGTGGGATAGGCAGAGGAGTGCGAATTTCAATGAGAAATTGAGAGTGTGAGTGGATCCTTAGGGGCTGAATTGAGAGAAGCCAAGGAAGGCCATTTTGGAGTCAAAGGAAAGAAGTACAAGATTACTCAGGGAAAGCTTTAATCCAGGTTAGGGGAGTTAATTTGATGTGTATGGTATTTCGTATGTATTTTCGTGCTATTCTGGATTAAATGAACTGTGAAAATTGGACTCTCATTGAGATTGTCGCGTTTCTGGAAATTTCCAGAAACCGCCTGACGGCGTTGAAGGCCCGCCAGGCGGCTCTTGCCTTTAGAACCCATTTTCTGGGTTTCTGCTATGCACTACCTGGCGGCTAAGTGTCGTCCGCCAGGCGACACGAACTGGCCTGCCCAGTTCTTTCTGATTTTTAGTTTTTTTTTTTGTGGTGTGAGAGGCTTGGGAGAGATTCTTGTGATACGAGTGTAATTGGTATGATGGATTATTATCTGTAAATTTGTAATTGGTGGACTATTGCATGAATTTTAATTGAATTGGGGATTTAGGGTTCATGAGGGATTAGAATTGGAAAACGTGGATGATCGCTGTGATTAGCCATGTTGATGTGGAAATAGAAGTTAAAGTGATTAGGATATGAAATCTTGATACTGTGTGCAAGTGAAATCATGTTAGACTTAATGCAAACTGAAATGGGAGTGCTTGTGAATACTGTTGAATGCTGGAAAATGTGGCAGACCACAAAACTGGTATGAACCGCCTGGCGGCAATTAGGTGACCGCCAGGCGATGCATCAGAATGGAGGGTGCTTGGCGATGTTGCTGTGAGATGCGTTCTTGGGGAGTTGCGGGTGATTTCTGTGAGAATTGGGTTAATAGTCAGGAATTTACTTTTCAGAATTGAGTGAACATTCCAACATGTGGGTACTAAGGATCATTTTGCGGTATGACTTAGGTGTAAATGAAATTGGAGAAGAGTAATGTAAACTTTAATTTGTATTATGGTAAGTGGTGAGTATAATATTTATATCTTAGGACTTTTCCTTGTAGTGAATCTTATGAGGCGTATTAAGATGTGATAATAGTTGACTTGGGCATGAGCTAGTTGTACATATTACATTATGGTTTGGTTTTATGTCTTGAAATGCTATAAATGGATGAGTGATAGAAATATTGTGTGTGTTTGGGGCCTATTGAGACCTGTAAAAAGTACCAAAAACTAGTAGCATTGTGCTACTGGTATGGCGCCTAGCGGCGCGGGGCGAGCTGCCGGGCGGCAGGGTGTAAAATAGTGGCAGTGGTCACTGTCAGCGTTAGGCGCCTGGTAGCAGGGTTGTGTCCGCCAGGCGGTGATGGAGCTCTGTGGTTCTGTTTTCTTCAGCGGCGCCTGGCGGTGGGGGTGTGACCGCCAGGCGGTTTTCTGCCAGTACCTGCCAAGCGGTGTCTATGCGGTGCCAGGCGGTTTTTGGTGGTTGTGTAATTGGTAATTGTTTTGATTAGTGGACTTAAAGGACTAGGTTCACTTACCTTTGTGCTTGGGCTTGATGGACTAAGTCCAATAGGGGTCTGGGATGTGCTTGAGTGGTTGAACGTATGATGGGCATGGAACTGGTTGAGTTCCCGTCGACTACTATTGGGCGAGGAGTCCTTAGTATGGTGATTACATGCGTTGGACGCACGATGGGCAAGGAACTGTGATGTTCCCGTCGATTACTATTGGGCGAGGAGTCCATAGTATAGTGATTGCGTGCGTGCCAGGGTCCAAGTTGAGAAGGCTTGGATGATTTACTACAGACGAGGAGTCTGTAGGGAAGGACTATGAGCGGGATAGGCTCATAGGGTTGGACCACGAATGAGTTAGTTTCGTGGGAGCACAATGGATTCCCAAGACCTAGTTACATGCATAAGACTCATGAAGGAATATGAGATCAGGGGTGGATAATTTGTAGTTAGCACATATCAGTAAATTTACTGCTTGGGATGGGTATCATATTTAATTTATATTTATATATGCATAGCTAACCCTATCCGTATGTGTGTGGCGATGATCAGATAATTTATTATCCGGGAGCAGATGATTTGACAGGTGAGCCAGGAGACGCTTGAGATTGGAGTGTGGGATTATATGTGCTTTTGAAGACCTGAGTTTTTGATATTTTTATGTTTTGAACTTTAACCATTTTGGGCTTCTATAGTTGTAATAATTTTGATTTGCGAACATTTACAATGTATTAAACTTTGCGATTTTAATTTTCCTGCGTTTTGGGAACATGTGTTTATAAATGAGGAATTACCAATATTATCGCGTTTTATTTCATTTTATTTAATTGTTTATGTTATTATCAAAGTAATATTCCTTAGGGATGTTACACCCATACCCATCCGTTTGGGTATCCGTTATACGAGTACCCGCATATCTTTTTAATATCCACAAATACCCACGAGTATAAAAAATATTCGTACCCGTTACCCGTGGGTATCATTTTCAATATCCATTTCCTACCCATTACGGGTTTTATCTGTAGATACTCGCGGGTACGGATTTTTTTACATCCTTAGTTTTCACAAACTGCAAATATTTGGCCAGGTGAGGATCTTTTCCTTGGAACTTACCAGATACTTGACCAATGACATGAGATGAATCACTCTTGGCCATTAGCTCGGTTACACCCATTTCCTTTTCTAGTATCATTCATGCTATCGAAGTTTCATATACAACTTGGTTATTGCTTGCTTGAAAGAAAATCATAAGGATTACTCGATCAAAATACCTTCCAAAACCATTCCTGCTCCATTTCCTTGAAGATTTGAAGCAATATCCATAGACAAGATCCACTTAGGTAATTTTACTTTTAAAGTCATAGAACACCTGACCTTTGATGGGTCCTTAAACTTCGTATTTTATATCAACTCTATAGACCATTTGACCATCCTTCCTGATACATTTGGCCTTTGCAATATTTGCCTAATGGGGAGGTCAGTCTTAACGACTACCTCATGACTCTGAAAATAGTGCTTAAGCCTGTTAGCAGTTATTACCACAATCAAAGTTGCCTTCTCGATTACTGGATATCTACCATCAGCCCCTTGAAGGATCTGACTTGTTCTTCCTCCATATTTTGTACTAAAGTTGAGCTCTGCGTGCTCGGTTACAGTAATATATAACTAAAGTAGTTGTCCACCTATAGGTTTACTAAGAATAGGAGTTTGGCCTAAGTATTCCTTAAGATATTGCAATGCCTTTTCACACTCTTTAGTCCATTGGAACTTCTCATTCTTCTTTAGAAATTGAAAGTAATGAAATCCTTTATCTTTACTTATTAATAAATACCTGGATAGAGTAACCATCCTTCCTGACAACCTTTGCACCTTCTTCATATTACTCGGACTTCTCATGTTGATGATGACTGCACACTTTTCTGGGTTAGCTTTAATTCCCCTCTATTAGTAAAAAACTGAGGAACTTGTCAGCTTTTACCCTAAAAGACATATTTCTCAAGATTTAATTTTAATTGATATTTGTTTATAGTGTAGAATATGTAAGACCCGTAGAATTTAATTAATTAAATAAATAATTAATTAATAAATACGGGAGGGGAAATAATTATGACATTAAATTATGGTTGGTATGACGTGGAAAGGTGCTAGCTCATGTGGTTGAGAGCACTTTGATTGTGCGGGAGGACTTGGGTTGGAGTCCTATGTATGCTAACTTTTGATGTTATGATTTTATTATTTAAATCTATGAAAACATGTTCTTGTATATTATGATAATTGAATTGTGATTTCGAGCAAGAAAATATGAATTAGTTAAATGGTTTGATATAGACTTGGTGATTACATGGTTGTGGGTTCAAACCTTGGAGAACCAAACTAAAAACATTATTTTTGGCATTTTGGCTTTGAATTGAATATGAAAGGTTGGGAAGAACCCTAGATAGTTGAGAGGCAGCCTTGGGTAGCTGAAAAACAGATCATAAAGGTCAATTAAATGGTAATTAACAGTACCATTAGGTAAAAAAATTCGTTTTGGGTAATTAAACCCTACTAAAAGCCAAGTTTAAAAGGGTAAAAAGTGGCCATAGGGAAGGTTTTGGCAAGCTGGAATAGCATCTTGAATTAGAGCACGAAAATCAGAGAGAGTGGTGAGGTTTGAGTGACCACATCAAGAAGGGGAAGACGTAGACGTAGTGATCATTGGGGTATCTCAAACAATTCAATTTAAGCGAAGGAATTTCAGGTTAGTGCTTGAGTGTTTTAAAAGAATAATAACATGTGATGTATGATAATTGAATGTCTATCTGCTGTTGTATGCTTGAATTTCTGCGTTTCTGGAAATTTTCCAGAAACCGCTTGGCGGGTGATGAACCACCGCCAGGCGACTCATCTGTTCTGCACTACTTTGGGGTTATGGAAAGGGAACCGCCTAGCGGCACACTCCCGGCCGCCAGGCGACGCTTAGGGTTGTTTCAATTTCTGGGTTTGTGGAAGAAGCGCCTGGCGGGGCTGGTTGAATCGCCAGGCAGCGCGGAGCATTTCTTCGATTTTGGTTTTTTCTGGGTTCTGGGCTAAATGTAATCGAGGCAAAAGTCAGTGGGGGAACCGTAAAGGGGATAATATTACTAACAGTAGGCATGGACACCGAATTAGGGGCTTAATTGAATGGAACAGTGTATGTACGCTTAGGGTTGAAGGTGTTATCTTGGATTGCTATTGAACTGAATTGTGGTGAATTGGATAAAGAGGTAAGAATTAGTATAATTAAAATATGGAGTCGTCGTGATTGTACTTGGACTGGATTACGTGAAGTGGGAATTCTCAGAGGTGGAGAAGTGGTGGGGTTTTGGACGCAGGAGGAATCTGGGAAAATACCCAGATGGCAAGCACCGCCTGGCGGCACGTGGGCTGGCCGCCAGGCGCTCGCGCAGTAGCAACGTTACTGCAAGATGAGGTGTTGTGCGCTGAGGATGGATTCTGCTGTACTGGGTTGGAATCAACCGGGGAAAGTTTTAGTGATGTTTGGGAAGGTTGACGAGGGAGTCGTGCATGAGTTTCAAGAGGGGGTTGAATTTCTTTAGGAAGGTGAGATATTAAATAATAGGGGCCTTCCTTGTTGTGGGGTAATAGTGATTCTGAATAATGAAATAGTTCAGGGAGGAGGGGATTAAAGAATTGACCAATTATCGAGAATGAGAGCTCAAACAGCGGAGTGGACTTGGCAATAACTTAGGTGTAATGAATTTAGGAGTACTAATAAGCTAAAAGTGGAGGAGTTTAATGTTATGACTGTATGGGTGCTGCTTCCAAGTTAGGATGTCGAGGATTGGACCTTAGAAGAAATCCTTAGACGTTGTAGAATACGAATAATCTGATTGGGGGTCAGATGGTAGGAATTAAAGAACTGGGTAATGTGATATGTTTATGTTATGTACGATATCTTGTGTTGATATGCTTATGTTTCTGCAACTTTATTCATGTGATTTAATTGTTAAGCTCACCTTATCTGCATGTGTGTGGCGATGATCGTGTACTCGGTACACGGGAGCAGATTCTGTTGATGCAGGTGGCTCAGGTGACGCTTAGCCGCGGAGAGGGGGTAGATGTGGGGAAAATGCTTATGTTTCTTTATTGCCTTTGAAAACAGTTGTAAACCCTGATGGGAAATTTTATGACGTGTTGTTTTGGTATTCATAGACTTTATTTGATGGTTTAATTAAGTTTCTAAATTTTCCCGCCATTTTGGGAAAATGAAGTATTATTAAAAGCACGTGGTTTTATTTATTTCATTTATTTATTTATAAATCAGTAATATCCTGACGGGATGTTACAGAATAACTCTCCCAAGTCTCTCAAGTGATCTCAACCATCAGCCGAGGTCACCATCATATCATCTACATACAACTATACGTTTCTTCCTAACATTGGTGGTAGAATTTTATCCATCAAACTTGATAAGTTGCACCTATGTTTTTTAGTCCAAAAGACATCACCCTATAGTAGTAATTTAGCTTTTCTCCCATAAAGATTATTTTCTCCTCATCCATCAGATGCATCGTGGTCTGGTTGTAACCAGAATAGGCATCCATGAAGCTCAATAACCCCACCTCATGACGTGTTGTGAACTAGAGCATTTATGTTTGGGAGTGGGTATGAGTCTTTGGGGCATGCATTATTTAGGTCGATAAAATCCTCCTGCATCCTCCACTTTCTATTTGAATTTTTTACCATGACTACATTAGTTAACCACTCAGGATAATGGATTTCCCTTATATGATTTGACATGATCAACTTGCTAATCTCTTCTCCAGTTGCCCATTCTTTCTCCTCTCCTAGTCTTTGATGTCTTTGGACTTTTTCTCTGGCTTTCAAATCCACATTCAAAAGATGACATAGAATGTCTGGATCTATTCCTAGCATGTCAAATGATGTCCATGCGAATGACTGTACATTAGCACAAAACACCTTAGTTAGTTTCAACTTGAATTGCCCATTAAGGCTTGCTCTTAGTTTCAGTTTTTTTCATTCTTCTACCTCCACTTTTTTTATTTCTCCTATATTTTTTAGTCCTCTATCATCACTCACAACTCAAAGATTCAACTTTGAGACTTCGGGATTATGCACCGCTTCAATGCAATATGTAGCCCTATTTTAAACTATTCTAGTAATATTTTTTAGCGACCTTCTGGTCAATCCTCCTTGTGATCACTTTCCCTTCAGTAACAGGAGATCTCATTTTGAGATGGACTATCAAGACGACAACTCCTTGTTGGTACAAGCAAGCTTGAAGCAAAGAATTGATAAAGTCATATGCATGAAGATCATAGGTGTTTGATGAAGATCCTCTTGAATATCATGTTTTAGTGTGTTAAATCTGAAAATAGCATGTTAAATGTAATGGTTTAGTGTTGTATCATGTTGGTAGGTTATATGACATAGGTTAGATGTCTTGTGTGCCTTAATGTGTCTCTTTTAATCTATTAAAATAGGTTTTAACAGGTTAAAAGGCTTGATGTATATAGTTTCTTATATGAATGCATTTAGTCAATTGAATTATTTTCAATCGACTGATTTCACTTAAGTCAAGTGAAATCAGCTGACTGTACGAAAAATTCAATCGATGGTTTCACTTAAACCAAACTATATAAGTTGTGTTTTCGCGAGCAAATGTGCGAATTTGAGTTTTTGTGCATGAAACTTTGTCATTCTTCTCGGGAAAGATATCTCTCTCTACAATACACATTTGCAACTCGTGTTTTAAAGATCTTGGTTAATCTTGGAGGCATTTTAGCTTGTGAGTAGCTTGAAGTACACATGTATGGTTGGCTAGGGACAACCACTATCAGGTTTTGATGTTCTTGTGCCTCTTGTTGGTTTGCCTTATGTGATTTTAGGTATGTAAGTGTGATTCTTGCAAGGTGTGTGTCTAGATTTTTGTGTGTCAAAAATCTTGTGAGTTTTGTTGTTCAAAAGTGTAATCTTGGTGTGTGATTTGTAAAACTGTTGAATATAGTTGAAACCAGGCTCAGGTTGTCCTGGTAAACTGGATGTAGCTCTGTGATTGAGTGAATCAGTATAAAAACAATTGTGCAATTCTATTTCCCTCATCTCACTCACGTTGAATCTCTTTAAAAACTTAAGAAAACCAAGCAATTTGATATTTGGTGTGATTTAATGCGTCCTTGTGTAATTTGAGGCTGTATACTTGTTAAAAATGTTGATTGGAACAAGTCTTGTATGTAAAAGATTGTTGTTTGAGTTGCATTCACGAATTCTGTATTGTGCATAATCTCTAGTATTTTAGTCGACTGATTTGTCTTTTTAATCGACTGTTTCATAGCTTCAAGAACAAATTAGTCTGTTGTTTTATATTTTAATCGACTGAAAGTGTACTGGTCTGTTGCATTTACATCCAAACTTTCCAGTCTATTAGAATCAATTTAAAAGAGGTTTAAGCTTTCGAAAAAGTTTTATAAAGTCAATTCAACCCCCTCCCTTCTTGGCTAAAATCACCATTTCAAAACTAACAATTGGTATTAGAGAAATGTATTCAAGTTTGATAAAAAATATTTTGAAATGGATGAAAATAAACTCCTTTTTGCTGAAGGTGCCTCTATTCATAGACCACCAATGTTTTGTGGTCTAAACTATCAGATTTTAAAATAAGGATGCAAATTTTCATTGTATCTATAGACAAAGGAATTTGGGATACGATAGTTAATGGACCGTATACTCGTAAATGTGTTGTTGAAAATAAGCAGGTGGAGAAGCCTTGGAGTGAATGGACTGATGAAGAAAGGAGAAGAGTTCAATATGATTGTAATGCAAAGAACATCACCACTTCATCTTTGAGTATGGATGAATTTTTTAGGGTCTCCCAATGTAAGAGTGCAAAGGAAATGTGGGATGTCCTAGAGGTTACACATGAAGGAACAAATGAAGTGAAGAGAGCAAGGAAGCATGCTTTGATTCAAGAGTATGAGCTTTTCAAGATGCAAAAAGGAGAGTCCATAGCTGAAGTGCAAAAGAGGTTCACTCACATAGTCAATCATCTCGTGGGTCTAGGCAAAGAATTTAACAAAGAGGAGCTAAACATCAAAGTACTTAAGTGTCTTGATAGAAATTGGCAACCAAAGGTGACTGCCATATCTGAATCCAATGATTTATCCATCATCACAATAGTTGAACTATTTGGTAAACTAAGAGAGCATGAGATTGAAATGCAAAGGCTAAGTGAGCTTGAATCAAGTGAGAAAAAGGTAAAAACCATAGTTGTAACATCCCGACCAGATATTATGAATTTAATTTAATAAAATAACAAAATAATAGATAAATCGCATTTAATGAAATACCATTTCCCAAAAACTCGGGAAATCTAAAACTTCATTACGTCTTTATGAAATACCTCAATTCATGAGTATATATATAAAATCAAATACATAACCAAAGTTTGATAATGTGAAAGTATTCAAATCACTTAAAACCAAAAGCTTAAAAACATCGGATAAATCTTTTCATCCCAGACTAGCCCCGCTTTGGCTCTATGCCTCACCAAATCCACCTGCAACATCATCTGCTCACGTGTACTGCGTACACGATCATCGCCAAACACAAGCAGATAGGGTGAACTAACAGTTAAACAAACATATATATAAACCATATATTTTCATCAGATAAATCATACAAGTACACCAAAGGAATTTCTATCCTTTTATTCCACTCCACATGGCCACCACCATGTTACTCATGTTCTACGTCTTTTAGTGGATGTCTCAAGATGTCTTTCTGCCACACCTATCAACCATGACTAATAAAGCACGTGCGAGAAACCATGCTAAGGATCACACACCTTAACGCCAGGTGGAGTTCCCAATACAAATAACATTTGTAATGTCCCAAGACTACCAAACTCGTCAGCTTATTACTGAGGAGGGCAATCTACTGGACCCAATCCGTATACGCCACAACGTGCACACTCACATTGACAACACTCGCCAACCTGAGCCACAACTCAAGAGTTCCTCGTGTTCATCCGCCATCCCGAGCCACAACTCAAGAGATGCTATTCCGAGCCACAACTCAAGGAATACCATGTGCTTAACCTTTATCTCGAGCCACAACTCAAGGGATAAGTTCTGAGCCACAACTCAAGGAACACCAGCAAGCCGACCTTTAAGATATCCTAGAAGCCTTGTAGACCATGCACATCAAAGCAAGCAAACACATTTGCTTCGTGGTATCGATTGGCGCAGTATACTAGGCGTCAGGCGCATCAGACTTCCAGACCGCCTGGCACCAAGCACCTCTAAACACACTAACTCTACAGACGTCACCTGGTGGAACCACCCTTACCGCCAGGCACCACGCGTCACAGAGAACCTACAACTATCGCTTGGTGGCTCTAATCCCACTGTCAGGCGATGCACCAATACTGCAAGACATACTGGTTTTTCCAATGCATTCAGTTTTACCAAGTAATCCAAGCTCCCTAATGCCTCACACAGTGCTCAAGCCCACACGATTCGTTCAACACAATTGAGACTTGTCCTTACATGCTCTCTAACATATTTGAATCTCCATATATACACTCTTATACTTTCTTTTTATGCTTATATGTACTTAACTGCAACCATGAAGTGCATCACTTATATGTACTGATTCTTACCTCTCTTTATACTTCATACCACAATACTAATACACAGATCAACCCACACGAATTTCTTCAACCCTTAAACCAATTCCACCATTAGTTATCTCTATGTCCCATTAATTATGTTCCCTCTCCAATAATCCAAAGTACTACTACTTGGTTTTTCATACAATTCCTACCAGTCTGATCTTGACACTACAATTAAGTAACTCATGTCCTATGTCCATAACTTTAACTCCTCCCAGTCAACTCAAAGTATACTATATTCACTAAATTCCAAGTTTAAGCTAAACACCTTAGTTCATACATTATTTTTCTCCCATTAACTATTCAAAAACATCCTCAAATCCATCCTTCTAGTTCCATTTAGGACTACAACAGAACCCAAACCCAGTGCCTACCATCACAGCCACGCAGTGAAGAATCCACTACGCTGGCGCCTGGCAGAGACGAAAGCACCGCCAAGCGGTGCATGAAAATCTGGAAAACTCTAGCTTTTCCCTGCACATGCGAATGCGAGAAACTCCAAACACCCTATATTGATCTTTTACTCAATTCCAACAATCAATCATTTCTAACTAGAGTACCTATTCTCCAACCCGAATCAAATGTTTACATATTATCAACGCAATTCCAGCCCCAATAATAACCTCAAATTTCCCAATTTGCCAAACCCTAAAATATGTTCATATGAGTTCATTCAATTTAACCCCCCCCCCCAAAATTCCAAGAATTTCAAAGATGTATAACGTCTAATCATTCACAGACAATTAGAACTTAATTTCTTCCCAATCAGAATCCTCCCGGAACAAGAAAACATCAAAATCGAGTCCATTTGACTCGCATCGCATGACGGGTATTCAACACCGCCAGGCAGTTCATGCCAAAACCCAGAAATTGGGTTGATCTGCTCGTGTCGCCTGGTGGCATGACGCTCACTGCTAGGCGGTTCCTCAAAGGAACCCAGAAAACAAGAAGAATAGTATGTGTCGCCTAGCGGCAGTTCATCGCCCGCCAGTCGATTTCTAGAAAAATTCTATAAACGCGAAATTCAAACGAGAACAAAGAAGGATCATGCAATAACATATTGTACATCATACATTTAATCATTAAGCAATCAAAACAGCGTTAATCAGTTCCCCTAACCTGGAATTCCTTTGCTTAAAATTGGAAATTTAGAGAGTTCCTCTTTGATCACTAGGTCGCCTAGCACTTCCCTTCAATTCAGCTCCCAATTACACTCAATTATCACCACACACTCTCTGAATTCGCACCTCTCACAATTTTCAACAATGGCAACACAAAACTCTTTATCTCTCCCTTAATTCCCAATAAAAAGTGCCTTAATTAGCAATGATGAAGAGAAAAACGAGAATTGGCATTAAGCTAACTTAATTACCATTCAAAGTCCATTATGGACTCTTTTTCCTGCCCATCCATCAGCGGTTTTCTCTACCCTTTCATATTCATGCCCAATGAAAAATTTGAAAAAAGAAAGCTTAATTTGGTTCTACCAAGGTTCGAATCCATAACCATGCCAATGTTCAATTCAATGCACAACCATTTAACCAATTCATGTTTCGTGATAATTCACATAATTCTATCATTATGTTTTCCTCATCACGATCCAACACATTAGTAAAATAATTATAAAGTATATAGCACATAAATGGCATACATAGGACTCGAACCCAAGTCCTCTCACACAATTAAGTACTCTCAACCATTTGAACTAATACTTTTCCACATCCTACATGTCAAAATTTAATGTCATAAAGCCTCTCACTACCCACATTTATTAATTAATTAATTAATTAATTAATTTTCACAGGTCTTACAATAGCCTTGAAGGCTAGCTCCAAGAAGAGTGATGAAACAAAGGAAGAGGTTACTGAATCAAGTTGTAATGAGAACTTGAATCTACTAATCAAGAGGTTTGGGAACTATCTCAAGAGGAAAGGAAACAAAGGTAATCAAAGGAGGTACATTTCTAAACAAAATGATTTAAGCAATTCTTCTAAATCCTCATGTTATAGTTGTGGAAAGCAATGACATATCAAGATTGAATGTCCTAGTGTTAACAAAGAGAAAGAGAAGGTTGATGACAGGAAAAAGGAGAAAAAGGCCAAGGAAAGGCGTGCCTACATAGCTTTGGAGGACAATGATGATTCAACAAGCACTTCATCTCAAGAAGAAAGTGAGGAAGCAAATCTATGCCTCACGGCCAAATATGAATCATCCTCATCAAGCCAAGTAAGTTCCTCGCCATCCAAAGATAAGAATGAGTATTACTAATTGTTGCATGACTTTGAAGAGTTGCATAGTGAGGCAAACAAAATTGTTGTCATGAACAATCGACTAAAAGGATTAAATAGCTGGCTAGAAAACAGAGTTAGCCAACTAGAATCAGAAACAATCGACTTAAAAACTGATTTTGAACATTTGAAAATGAGTTACAGTAATTCAGCCGATTGTTCTGAAAAACAACTGGCTATAAAACCTTGTGAAAACTGCACTACATTGAAAAATCAAGTGAAATATCTTTTGAAAACTTGTGCAAAGTTCACAAGAGGAAAAGCAAATCTAGAAGTTGTTCTTGGCTCTCAAAATTGTGTTTTTGGGAAGGCTGGACTTGGTTATACATTTATCCATGAAAATAAAGCCAAAAAGTTCTCTATTTTCTTTTCCAAGAATGAGCCAAATGTTATGCCCTTCATTTCTTGCAACTATTGTATGAAGAAAGGTCATGTTCTTAAGAATTGCTATGCTAGAAAGTATGATGTACCTAAAGGATTTATGAAATGGATCCCAAAAGGATCTAGAAAGGCATAACCATGTTGTACCCAAACTATCGGGTACCATGTAATACTATGTTGTTTTACAAGTCATAAAACATGAAAAGAAGGATCTATGGTACCTAGATAGTGGCTACTCAAGGCATATGACAGGAGATAAGACTAAATTTGCAAAGTTTGAGTTGAAGGAGGAAGGGTTTTAACCTATGGAGACAACAAAAAAGGAAGAATGCTTGGAAATGGAGTCATAGGCAATGGATCCTCTTTCAACATCAAGAATGTGCTGCTAGTAGAAAGGCTGAAACATAATTTGATAATTATAAGTTGTAACATCCTGTCAGGATATTACGGATTTAAATAATAAAATAAAGAAAATACTAAATACTCGTCATTTAATAAAACATCATTTTCCAATTTAAAACTTTATTAGATAAATAAATAATCCGAAATCAATAAATTACAAAACTGGAAATAATATAAAACATGTCATAAGCTTTTACAATTTATTTCAAAACAACAAAATATAAAAGCTTCCCAAGCTATCCCCGCTCTATAGCTAAGCCTCACCAGAACCACCTACAACAACATCATCTGCTCACGTGTACCGCGTACATATTCATCGCCAACCACAAGCAAATAGGGTGAGCTTAACAGAATAATCATATAAATACATATACATATATTAAACACAGTTATATATAT
>Ga0214542_1003312_pt1 | contig 32991 bp, 16 predicted proteins | sample CNSS1metaG_FD_160096 | JGI IMG/M metagenome (GOLD analysis project Ga0214542, IMG submission 160096) | Root nodule microbial communities from cowpea collected in UCLA plant growth center, Los Angeles, California, USA - CNSS1 | ecosystem: Host-associated > Plants > Roots > Nodule | place: USA...
GTATAAACTTAAGACTGAAAAATAATTTATCATAAACTAATAAAAATTAAAATACGTAATTACTAGAAACAAAATATATGATAATCAAGTTACAATTAAAAATCGGTTATGAAAAAAACATATAATACATTACTTTTTTCTTCTATATTATAAACAATGAATAAACCAAAGACTTATATTTCTTCAAGTGAGACAATACACTTACTTTTTTTTCTTCGATAATGGAAGAGAATAAAGGAGAGAGATGAGAACAAAAATAATGAGTTTGTGTCTAATTTTTTTTTCATAAACAAACGAAAGAAACACGAGTAAAGAGAGAAATGAGAGCAAAAATAACGAGTTTGTGTCTAATTTCATTTTTTTTTCATAAACAAAAGAAAAACACGCACAAATGAGTGTAAGAAATCACTACAATATATAAAAAATAAAAAATAATTGGAAAAAAATAAAAAACTAAAAAATAAAAAATAAAAAATATTTTAATATTTTTTTATTCTTTATTATATTTAATTTATGTTTTATTATTTATTAATATTAAATATTATACTTTATAAAATAAATAAAAATATATTCAATTAAATTTTCATGAATTTTCAACATTTCCAATATATATAATACATAATTTAAAACATTTTAAAATAAAATACATAGTTTAAAATTTTTTTAAATAAAATACATAACTAAAAACATTTCAAAAAAAAAAAAAAATAGGGGGCGCCATGGTCCCCGCTTGCCCCTCTTATAATGTGCCATTGGAAGGACCCCAAATGTCTATAAAGAAAAGTTCAAGCAGTTTAGTATAGCAAGTATTTGAAGATGGAAAAGAAAATTGATGCAACTTAGAAAGAGCACATGAATCACAAAATACAGTTTCACTATTAGTACGTATGTTGCAGAAACTTAGAAATTGTTTTACAGTTTTGTAGGATGTGTGACCAAGCCTTGCATGCCAAGTATGAAGAGTGTTGGAACCAGTAGTGGAGTGATGAATTTGAGGAGCTTATGCAGGTTTTAGAGGTGGAAAAACGTAGATACCATCTTTAATTTTTCCTTGAAGAATGATCTCCTGAGTTCCCTGTCGTTTGACATTGCAAAAATTAGGGTAAAATTCGAAAAATACATTGTTATCTTTTTCAAACTGAGATACACTTAACAAATTCTTGGTAATGGTTGGCACATGTAAAAGATTACGTAAGAGAAAAAAATGATGAATTAAAAGATGAAGACAAGAAGGTTGAACTAGAGTTATGTATTGGCAAACCTATTCTATTGCCAAGAGTAATTTTTTAATTACCAGTATAAGAAGATTTTGAAGAAAAAGTGGAAGGATCATTGGTGATATGATGGCAGGCTTTGCTGTCTGGATACCATAGCGTATCAATCAAGGTACTAGTAGAGGAAAGCTGATATGTTTGGTCATTAGAAAGGGATGGTGTTTGGGAGTTATGTGCCTGAGGAGGAGGTTGATAATCTTCTTTGAATTTGTGCCAACATTTAGGAGCACTGTGTCCTGGTTTATGACAAATTTGACATTGTATTTTGGTGGAAGAATTTTCTACTTGTGAGAACCATTGTGTTCGGGTAGGGTTACAAGAGTTGAAAGATTTACCATGACGAGTAGATTGATTTGTTCTTGAAGAACGGCCCAAACAATGGTTGGATTTGCCACGAGTGTTGTTTCCGTTCCAAGAATTGACGACAACATTGGCTTGAGGCATGGAATCGTAAAAACGATGTTTCTCCATACGTTCTTCCTGATCTAACAATAGAGCCTCAATCTCATCAATTGTATACGGATCAAGGCGAGAGAGTATAGATGTGACAAATGAATCGTACTCCTTGGGCAAGTCATCCAATATGGCTTCGATGTGATCTTCTTCAGTAATGGGTGCACCTATGAGCGCATCTATTACCCGTTTGATGTCAATAATGTAGACAGCAACTGACCGATCACGCTTCAGAGTTTTAAGTTGAAGCTTGAGCTTTTTTTTATCTTTGCTCGAGATTGAGTGGCATAGTAAATCTTGAGCTTTTTCCATATTTAGGCTAATGTTGTGAGACCTACCATCTTGGTTAGAAGCGTGGGTGTCATAGATGAAAGAAGCCACGCCACAATTAGACTCTCTTGTCGACGATTATTGGAGGAATCTTGGATTGATAATATTTGAGACTTGATCTTCTTGAGTAAGATAATGTGGATGTGCTGTGAAGCCATCAAGAAACTCTGAAAGTTTGAGGCCAATGATTGTTGCTTGAACTTGTTGTTCCCAGGTTAGGAAATTCTCTTCATCTAGTTTAAAATGGATGGGGGTAGAGAAGACATGAGGAGTGGCAGAAGAATGAGCAAGAGTGGTGGCAAGAGTGGTGGTGGAGAAGGATGATGAATTTTCAGAAGCCATGGCCCAATTTAAGGTCTGGATACCATGTTAGGATCACGTGAAGAGCAAGAAAACGAAAGAAAGCTTTTATATTGTAAAAATGTATATGTAACCATTACAAGCGGAAGCTTTATATAAGCAAAGGCAAAAACACTTAAATAATGCAGAATGTAAAACTAACTTATAACTAACCTAACATATTTAATAACTGTTATATTATCTAACAGGAGGCAATCCAAACTCCAGTCATTATTTCAAAAGGTAGTGGAAAGACAAATGCAAGCATTGTATAAAGTATTAACTATTTACACAATGACACAGAAAGAGAAGGTCATAAAACCCCTTATAAGTAAAGTTCACGTAACCGAATCCAGATTAATATACAGAAAACATATAGCATTGCTTATGAGATTATGGAAAAGGATAATGATAGTAATAACGAAGTGTAATAATATGACATGTTTAATGTTATTTTAAATATGTGGGTCCCACAACATGAAATTAAAAGAAGATAATGTTGTCATTTTGTTTATTTTCTCTTATATTAATTTATGCACATAATTCATTTTATCAATCATAAATCGATGATAACTAAAATAATTTTTATTATAAATCGATATCTAAATTGATTATTCACATTAATTATTAAGATTTTAACTATTAAAAAATTTAATTTTTAATTAAAAAATTAGTCTCTAAAAATATTTTTTATCATTAACTAACTACTGTTAGCGTCATTATTGAATACATTTTCAATAAAATAATATAAATTATTTATCGTTTTATACTAATTTTATAAAAATAATATTACAAGATATTTATCCTTTTTTAATGTATTGAAGGATTAGTAGCAAATTGAGCTAGGACACTAGGAAGTTTCCCCTACTATTATTTGTATGATATCGCGTAATGCAATATTCAACTATAAAAGTAAAAGTCTATTTATATGCAAATCTGTTTTCAAAAGGAGAGAAAAATTGAATGGGACATCGTTGTGATACACGAAAGTTCGTCGCGCCAAAAAAGTCGTGATACACTTTGGTATTCTAAAACTCCATAACGAAAATTCAAAGTATACATTTGAAATAAGATCCTAAATTATAAAATTAAAATGTTATTTTTATTTAAAAAAAATATTTTTAACAAGTTAACAAAATATATTATTAAAATAACTTTTTTATAAAACATTAGAAGTAAAAATCAGCACAAAGTGAATTAAAATTTTAGGCTTAAATACCTTTTTTGTCCTCATTTTCGTAATGTTTGTTGCGGATGGTCCTCATTTTGACAGAATGTTTAAAATGGACCTCATTTTTACCGAATGTTTAAAATGGTCCTCATTTTTGCAATTCATATTTTATTTGGTCCTTTTTTGTAACGTTGTTTAAATAATTAACGGAGCATTGTACAAGTGGCACGGTTTGTATTAGGATGTGTTACGTGTATTGTACAGGTGGATAATTAACGTTAATTTCTCGATTTAGGGGAAATTTTACAATTAGGGAAATTTCTTCATCTTCGTCTTTCTTGAGCTCGGATTTGCAGAGAAAGCAACTAATACTTGCATTTCATCATTGGATTGCAGTTGCGCTCTTCATTTCAATTTTCCAATTAATCATCATCAACGAGGTAAGTGAGTTTAGAGTTTTCTAGGTTGTGTTTGCTCGTGGGTTAGGGTTTTCGTAATTCTATTTTTGGGTTTATTTGTCTTTCGATTGTTGTGATGTTCTGCATGGTTTCTAAATTACCTGCTGAGATTGCACCAGATGCCCAAACTGCTAAGAATGCACCAACGGTTGAGAATGCACCTACTGTTGAAACTGCTGAGAATGCACCAATTGCCGAAACTCAAACAACTCAACCACCAAGGAATGAAGTGGAGAGTCAAGCAGCATTCCTACCAACACCAGAAGAACCATCTCAGCAGATTAGGATGAAATTACATATTAGGAGGAGGCCATGATAACAGCTACAAACGTCTTAGTTATTTTTTGGAATTTCTAATGTAGAATTCATTATTGATGTACTACATTTTGACTTTCCTTAAACTTTGTTCAATTTCACTTTTGTCAAACATTGATGTAGTGCATTTTGATGAGGATGAATTAACGTTATGAATTTAACTTCTTCCAGACTTAGATCAATTTAATTTTTTCCAAGCTTAAATCAATATCACTTACTTCAATGCTCAGTTTAATATGTCATTTTGAACATGTTGGGATTAATATCAACATAATCAAACTAATTCATTTCTTCATTTAACAATAGTACAAAATCGATTGGACTTTAAAAGATTACACACAATAACAGTACAAATAATACAATAACAACACAAGTGAACCCTATTACTAATTGCAGCCTCTTCTCAGCAACCTTCAATTACTTCTCCAAATCATTAATCTGCCTCATTTGTGTCATGATGATGACATCCTTTTCATCAACACCACCATTTGAAAAAGTTGCAGCCCACATTATTGGAACCACCACTCTATAAATCAATAAACCAAAAATTAAAACCAATTTATTATTAACACAAAAATAAAAACATATTATACCCAAAATTTTCTACCAATATTCTTTGGAGTTATTGCCATCCTCAAAGCGGCCATCTCTCTACAACTATAACTCGGGGTTAATCCATTTCTCGTTGAACCACCAACAGTGCACGAAGATTGGGACCGTAACATACCTATATAATGGGATTGCAGGAAGAAGAAGATTGCAGCAACATCAATTGGGAATGGAGGAACAAGATTGTCAAAAACTCACCAACTGCCCAAACATTCCTTACCAAAACCCTAGCTCACTTATTTATCCCCAAATATCTAATTACCACACCTGTACAGTACACGTAACACACCCTAATACAAACCGTGCCACCTGTATAATGCTCCGTTAATGATTTAAACGACGTTACAGAAAATGACCAAATAAAACACGAATTGCGAAAATGAGGACCATTTTAAACATTCGGTAAAAATGATGACCATTTTAAACATTCTATCAAAATGAGGATCATCCGCAACAAACACTACGAAAATGAGGACCAAAAAGGTATTTAAGCCAAAATTTTATATCATAATCATAACTTTTATAACGAATATAACCTAATTCGAAAAAATAAGTTAGATGGAGATGCCCATGTGCCTCTTCCAAGACCATGTGTTGGAAATTATTTTGGAGTGTCAAAATAGATATATTTCTTTTTAAGGTGTGAAACATATTAAATATGATTAAATATGTTTTTTATCTCTTCCTTTAAAATTTGTTATTTTGCAAACTTTGATATAGTTTGATCATCAAACTTAAAATATGAATATATATAGTATTCTTAACTCAACTTAATTGAATTTTTTTTAACGTGTCAAATGGCATTTTAGATTGATGTTTAAAGTGCATACACCATTTAACATTTTTTTTAACTCAAATGTCTAGTGAGAATGTCGTTTAATACATTAAATCAATTTAATGTTATTGGATTAAAATAACTATATCTATTCATTTTTAAAGTTTAGATATCAAAATATATTAAATTTTGGCATGGACAAATTATAATTTCTCGTACATGTGCAAGGGTTGAAAGCATATGTAACCCTATTAAATATATTAAAAGTATAAAAAAATTGTTTTTATTTATATATTAATTTAAGTATAATTACTAATTTAGCCTCCTAATTTTTTGGTTTGGTTTAATTTGGTCCTCATATTATTTGTCGGTTCAATATAGTCCTCCAATTATTTAAAAAAGTTCAATTTGGTCATCTCCGTTAAGTTAGAGTTAACACTGTGTCCGTACATGACACGTGTCAAGTTGTGAAATTTTCAATATTTTTTTAATTTTTTTAATTTTTATAATTTTTATAATTTTTTAAATTTTTTTTCTAAAAATATATATATATTGTGCTTACAACATATGTTTGGCCGTTGTTGTGGCATCTTTTTGGGATAACAGTGAAGGCAATTGATTAGTTTGGGTTCATAACTACTTCAAACTAATTATTATGGTCCATTTGAAGTACGTCTAAGATGATGTGTGTAATTTTACTTCAAACTAATTACTATAGTCCATTTGAAGTACATCTAAGATGGTGTATGCAATTTTCCAAGTTTTTGAAATCTTGTTCGAAAAGCCCTTCGCAGCTTCCCACTATTTGCACTGCGTTTCCCACATAATTGTTGACAACTACTATGGTATTTTTTTGGGATAACAGTGAAGGCAATTCATACACAAGAACCAGCATCTACGACACAATGCACATGACCATAAATTCGAACTTACATGAAGCAAATTATAATATGGTCACAAAAATCTATAGTCTCTTGCATCATAAAAGTTTCAATTAGTCTATATACATCATGTGCACATGGTCGAATTCAACATCACATCATCATGGAAATCTATAATACATTTGGTTATGAATATTTAGGAGTGTAATCAAGCTTTAAATATAAAAAAATCAATATCTTTAAAGATTCAAATCACAAAAAAGAAATTTCTAATAGACGTAGCTAATTCTCCCCATTGCTTCCATTTAGACTTGTTTTACAATTATATTGCAATTCTCAATATATCATATTTAAAAATCATAATTATATCCCCTCCTATTTGACATTAATCTATTATACATCCAACTTCGATTTTGATGAATATCCATAGTTTGTCATAAAACAAAGTACATCATTCAACTATAATAAAGAAATTTAAAAAAGTTGAGACTAAATTTATTAGAAAGAAAGGGAGAATGATATATTGAGAAGCTCTTATCAACAAAATAACACATATTACTAAATAAATTTTGTTAATTTAGGAAGCTTACCTAAAAAAAGTTGTGGTTGTAAGTTCAAAAATCCAGTAAAGATCTTTATTGTATGAATGAAAAGATGTAAAATTAATTTGATTAAAATCAGCAACATAGAAACTACGAACTACACTCTACTATATCAATGCACTGTTATATGTGTTGAAATATTTCTAATACCTTATAATTTTTATATTTATAAGAAAACTTGTAGGATTAATATACTATTTTCTAGAATCCAAGTTGTGTCTAACAACTTGCCAACTTGCCTATTATTGGACATTTAACTTTTTTTTGTTGACCATTGACGATTTGTAGCTTAACTCTACGTTTAGGGTGTGCTCACTTTTAAGGATGGATTTGAGATAAAGTGATCGATTGAATTTGATGGAATTTGAGAGTAAAATTTGTGCTGTTTATTTTAAAAGATTTGTTTTAAATGGTATACATTATCTATTCTATAATGCAATAAATAGTTTTCAGATATCTCTTCTTGGTTTTGCTTTAATCAATGCGCACCATCCAAATGGGACTATAATAAAGATTTTGTACCAACATTTTCTTTGTTTGTCACAAAAACAAGGTGTATCCAATCAGTTAGACAACAACAAGATTACACCAATCTCTTTTTTAAGTACTAAAAAATGTGTATCATATAATCCGATAGCCAATAAAATTTTTGCATCAACATTCATGGTTAAACACTAACCTTATGCACCAACCTCCACACTAACCCTTGTGCACCTATATATCCTCTAACCATTTTGCAAGGATCTCTATATAGAGTTTAAAAATTCTTTTTATTAACCACTTTGTTTCAAAATATATAAACTAACACTAAATATCGTGTTTCAATTTTTTTAAAATGAGCATTAAGTATTGTACTTCAATTTTTACAAATGAACGTTAAACATTGTGTTATTCATCCCAATTGGGGAAGCAACCCAATCAAATTATCCACCTCCTTGAAAAGAGTTATTAAGATTATGAGTTTAGGAGACTTATATACCAACGCACTCTCCTCTATCTCAAAAATATTTACATATTAGTTACAAACCAAAATCATCTGATAATTCTACCAATAATATTTAAATGGGTTAAATATGTTTTTGTCCCTTAATATGTTTTTGTTCCTCAACTTTCAATGAAAATTAAAATTAGTCTCTCTTAAAAACTTTGATTCAATTTAGTCCCTCAACTTTAGAATTGCATGAATTTAGTCCTTCCAACCAAATTTTGTTAAGTTTATTAACAATTCAAACATATTTCATGATAGTTTCTTAGCTAACATTGAAGCAAAAATATGTCAAATGGTGTAAACAACTCAAATGCTATCATGAAATGCGCTTGAAACTTTAAATAAACTTAACAAAATTTGGTTAAAAAGACTAAATCCATGCATTTTTGGAGTTGAGATACTAAAATGGGTCAAATTTTTGAAGAATGACTAATTTTAATCTTTACTAATAAGAGATCAAAAACATATTTAACCCTATTTAAATAAATCACTTATAAGAACTTGATTGTTATTATATATTAATAGCTCCACATTTTTCCTTTTTTTAATCTTAATTTAATATGAATCATAACAAATATAAAGATGACTATTTATCTTTTATCATATTAGTAATCTCGTCTTCATTAATCCAACATTGAAGTTTCACCCATCCAACAACTCATATAAAAGCATTTCATTTTTGTTTGACTAAAAAGAACATATTAGAATGATTCTAACTATAATCAATATAGTAAAAAAATCTAGCAAAAAGACTTTGGATTTGAATAGAACTGGAATATAACATACAACATGTATTCAATTTAAACTAATTAATATGTTACTTAATATATAATTTGTTTAAGATGAACTAATTTCATTTTTTTTTAAATGTTACATAGAATTTTAAGATAAAAAGTTATTAATCTTTTCGTCCCTATTTGTTTTTCCAATAAATCATTTGTGTATTTTTTAATATCCCTTGTGATTGAATGATTTAAAAAAGTTTTTAGTCTATCATAAATTTGGATATTTATAATTGAGTTCTTATTTATCTTTTTTGTTGCCTTGAGTATAGGGGTGGCAACGGGGCGGCGCGAGGACGGTTTTGCTATCCCATACCCATCCCCATAAAAAAAACTCAACCCCATCTCCATATCCAAATCCAACGGGTATCAAACTTTTGTCTCATCTCATCCCCACCGGGTAACGGGTATAATCTAGTACCCATACTCGTACCCGTTTTCTTACTACTTCAATATTAATTTTAATTAATTTTAATAAAATAATAAAAAATTAGGGTAAAAGAAACATAATATTATCAAATATTTAGAAGGATAGTTGTTTTTTCATTATCAAATACTTTGAAATAAATTATAATTGTTTACATTTTAGATTATAATACCAAATAAAATTTTATTAGAACCAAAACATTTATTAAATTTGCAAACATTAATGAAACCTAGTTGATAAAATTTAAAAATATTTTTAAAAAAATATAAAAGAAAAACAAATATTCAAATTAAAATATATTTTAAATGTTTGTTTACTTCAATTTATTAAATTCTAATAAATATATTTTTTATACACTAATAAAAGTTATAATACATCATTTGATCAAAATGACACAAAAAACAAATAATAAGCATAATAATAAAATTTTGACATAAATCTTGGATCTTTTGAACTTCAATATATGTGTAATGGTGATAAAAAAACATGCATGACATTTACATTAAATTTTTATATTATAGTAAATAAAAGTGAATTGTACAATTATAGTAAAAATATTACAGTATGATTAATAATGAGTTAGAAAATAAAAAATAATTAGATATATTATATCAAAATAGTATTCTACATGACGAAAATAAACAACAAATAAAAATATTAAAAAATTAACAAATGTGTGTCTTAGAAATAATTTGAGAGACTACTGAAAGAAATGTACAAAGGAGGATAAATGTATAATTAAGTATATGATATGATGAAAAATACCTTAGAGATCTAAAATTTGTTTTCAAATATCAACATATATACCCAATGGTCGAAAAATAACAAAAATTGTTTTAGCGAAACAAAAGAGTTGTTTAAATGAAACAAAAATTATTAATAATAAGTAGAGATATTTTTTTATATTACCTAGTAAATGAAAGGTTTATGCTATTAAACACTTAAATTGAGAGTATTAAACATTCTGATATGAAAAAGAAAATATACAATAAATACAAATATTAAAAAATAATAGAAATATTCAAATGTTAGACATAAAATTTTTTAATTACATACATCATTTTAACATAATTACATAAAGATTTATGATAAGATGAAAAGTAGATTGGATACGAATGAGTTTCATACAGACTAAATAATTAGAAGAAATAGAATATATATATATATATATATATATATATATATATATATATATATATATATATATGTATATATATATATATAATTTAGGCCTTGTTCAAGTATAAGAAAGTTTCACTACTAACTACCGTTAGCATTATTATTCAATACATTTTCAATAAAATAATAAAAGTGATTTATCGTTATATATTAATTTTATAAATACAATATTACAAAATAATTATCCTTTTCTAACGTATTGAAGGATTAGTACCAAATTGAGCTACGACACTAGGAAGTTTCCCCCTACTATTATTTGTATGATATCACGAAAAATGATATTCAATTAAAAAAGAAAGTAAAAGTCTATTTATCTGCAAATCTGTTTTCAAAATGACAGAAAAAATGAATGCCACATACTCGTCATAAACGAAAGTACGTCGTGCCAAAAAAGTCCTTTTCATAAATCTTGATTGAAGGTCATATTCACAGTTAAAAATTTAACACTTTAGTATTCTAAAACTCCATAACGAAAATTCAAAGTATACATTTTAAATAAGATCTTAAATTATAAAATTAAAATATTATTTTTATTCAAAAAAAATATTTTTAAAAAGTTCAACAATATATATTATTAGAATAAATATTTTATAAAACTTTAGAAGTAAAAATCATAACAAAGCAAATTAAAATTTTATATCGTAATTATAACTTTTATAATGAATATAACCTAATTCAAAAAAAAATATGTGGCATCGACATGCCCATGTGCACATTCAAGACCATGTGTTTCTTGTACTCACAAAATCTAAAGAATAAACAAAAATAAACACGTATAAGTGTAATTTATTTTATATTATTATTAGATTGTAAATCATAAAACATTATACAGTTGTTGTACTTTACCATAAATTTTTAAAAATTATATATTAATAAAAAAATAATTATGATAACTTATATATTTCTTTTCTTTTAACTAACCAGATATTTTATAAAAATAAAACCATGATAATTATAAAATTCCAAAATCAACCATACCTTAACCATAATTGATCTTATGCGCTATAAGGAGGTCGTGACAATTATTATTATTAAGATAAAACATTGTACACATTTTGTTTATAAGGAAATTGGAAGCGTTTTCGATAACGTAAACATAAAGAAATCAACGTAATATAATAATTGAAGCCAAATTCTTTGTTCTAACACATTCTTCCAATATAGGTTTAGATGATTTTGTGTATTTGAAACAATTTCTTCCAAAAATTCTAGTTATTAATATGTAATGTTTGTGGACAATATTATATTACTATAAGAAAATTTTCAAATGGTGACGACCAATAATTATTAATAATTATATTAACAAATTTAGATATACCAAATTACAAAATAAAAAATTATTGGTTATTAAAATAGTCACTTTTATCAATAAAAATTTATAATTGCTTACTAAATTGATCTTTAAAATTAGCTACTATGGTTTTGACTATGAAGAAAAATTTGTCACTGAAAATTAGCTACCTTGGTTTTGGCTACCAAAATGACTTAGTTTCTATATTGGTTTATAATTATTTAGTGACTAATTATAATTTTTTTTATTTATAATAGTGACTATTTTAGTAACCCATATTTTTTAATTTTGTAAATTAGTATCTAAATTAGTCACTATAATGACTAATTATTTTTAAAATTGGTTTTTAATTGAGGATTTTCTTATAGTGTATTTTAGAGTTCAATCATTTTAGGTAACTATAGTTTTATAACTTTAAGTTTATTTTATATTTGTTATTTTCACTTTAATAAAATATTTTATTAAATGTCAAACTAAATATTATCATCCTTTAATTCTTTGAAAAGTTGGTGCAAATCATAGGAATTAATTCATTTCCTATTTTTTTTCTTAGTATTTCGTTTTGTAATTATAAACTAAAAGAAATGGTTCATTTACAAAACATGATAATTAAAGCATGATAGGTGTCAAGTTTATGTGGAAATCAACATATTATAGACATTTATCAGTAATAAATATCTCATTTTATGTGTTCCTACCACGCCTAGTATAGTCATATGTGGCTTAGAAGTCTAGGTCAAAGACAATTTAAATATTCCCAAGGCCAAATCTTTCTTTGACAGGGAGAGCCACGACTCCCCCATTGTTTTTTCTATTTTCTATATATTTTAAAAATATATTTATATATTATTATATTCAACATTTCATTATTGATGTTCGTCAAGATTCAAATTTGAAGAATTTATCAACAACGCAAGAGTTGTGTACATGTTTGACAAGAACAAAAAAGTCTAAAGTTTACTACTTGATTGATAAATTACTTCGTCTTATCATGACTCTTCTAGTTTCTACAACTACAACTGAAAGATTTTTTCTTCAATAAAAATAATCAATAATAGGTTGAGAAATAAGATTAAGGCTGAATTTTTAGCAAGCACTATGATAATCTATATTGAAAAGGATATTGCAACAAACTTTAGTTCTGATTCAATTATTGAAGATTTTAAGTCATTGAAAAAGCGTAAAGGAACACTATGACTAAAGGTAATTTTTGCTTTTTTAATATATTATTGTTGATGATAAACTTTATGTTATACTTTCATATATATTATTGTCATATTTTTTGGATTCTATTATCATGTGTGTTTATTTTGAATTAGAGAAAATGATCTAAGAAAATGAAAAAAAACTTTTAATTAGAAAAAATAATTTATATATAAAAAATATAATTTGGCCTCTTAACACTTTTGTTCGAGTTCCGCCATTGAATACTTCTACCTCCTTCCACCCTTCAAGCACCTTTTAATGACAAAACTGTGACGGAGCTCCACGCTCCAAAGTGGATAATACCTTGGATGCATGTTGATTGATTCCTAAGCGATGTGGGACTATTAGGCGTGGTAGGAACATAAACCCCCCAATCGAGGTCTAAGGGGAATGTGAGATCATCCCTAATGGAGGACTAAGAGACCGATGGTTTGTCTTAGAATCTCGTTATCGACCCCATTGTGGGCGTCAATGTTCTTACCGGGGACTTGAGCCAAGCTCGTAGACAGGTGGCAAGATCTTGATGGCTTTGACAAATCCTAGTATTTATAGGGTTTTTGTGCCCTAGGGTCCATGTGATAAAACTGGTAATGTAATATCAAATAATATTGATAATGTAACGACTTACTCCAAATATATAATCATAATAATAATAATAATGACACCCCCTTGTTGGACCACATTACTTAGCACATCTATTGGGTCGAGTATGGTCATGGGTTCGAGCCCCATGGTGGGCGCCAATGTTTTGATCCTAAGTCCACAATATTTTCTAACCAGTTTAGGTTGGTGAGGTTTAATGGACCTTGTTAGACCGCATTACTTAGCACATCTATTGAGTCGGGTAGGTACATATGGTTATGGGTTCGAGTCCCATGGTGGGTTCGAGCCCTAAGTCCATGACTGTTATCGTTAGGGTCAATCACCATGCATCCGAGGTATTATTCACTTTAAAATGTGGAGCATCATCACAATTTTGTCCTTAAAATGCGCCTCAGAGGGTGGAGAAAGGTAGGAGTATTTAAATTGTCTATGGTCTTCACTCCTCAGCAATGTAAATATTAGACAGGGTAAGAATACTATGTTTAACTATAACTGGTGATAATTTAATTCACTTGTGTTTTGAATTCAATCCTTTAAAAAACATGTTCAACCTAAAACTACCAAAGAAAAAAATAGTTCAATTCCCTAGTTCTATGTAATCTTAAATAAGAAGTGTTAGTAATACATTTTTACCATATTTTTTAATATGTTTTATTTTTGAATTAAAAAATTAACAAAAACGTATAAATATTTTAGTGATCACGTTACATAGAGAATTGAACACATATACATTATGGGTTTAATAAATTTTAGCTTATAATAAAAGTAAATTCAAATAATTATTAAAAACTATATTGTAACATCCCAATTTAGAGTATATCACTACTAGTGGGGTTATCACAATTTTTGTATTAAGTAGTTCATATAATCTAATAACATATAACTACGCATATATATATATATATATATATATATATATATATATATATATATATATATATATATATATATATATATATATATATGTATTATGTATATACGGTCTCCTAAATATAAAAGTTATTCAAAACAAAGGACATAAAATTCTATCAAAGAGGATTAAGGCCACACAAAACATTTGTGTACATATGATCTACTTAGAGTGCTACATCTTCTATACAAATATCCATCCTACTGTTGAGCTCCACTATTACCTACACCATCGCTTGCTCACACATAGAAAGCGATCATAGCAAAGCAAACCAGACAATAACAAATGACAATGTAAGCTAGTAGTATTTTATACCATCATATATCATAAAACTATAATATTTAAACAAAAATATCACTCGACACATTTCACATATAAAATACATTATCAATTAATCACATCTTATAATTCTAATATAGCCTATTCTAAATTCAACTCTAAAATATTTATGCATTGAATCAAATACTTGTGAAGTCAGGCACCTACCATGTAATCATGAAATAAAATGTCACAACCAACCCAAATTTACCAAGTCTCAAACCCTCATGACAAGATTAATTCAGTTATATAATCTCCATAAGTCGGTTGCATCACCCCAAATCCCGTTATAGGAACCTTTTTCAACTTTCACCACATGAAACTTCATTCTTTGTATGAGTTAGTGAGTTTAGTAGAGTTAGGATAACTTCACAATATGGACCCCTACTTAATGCATAGTAGTAGACTAACCAATATAGCATTCCTCCTTAGGGAAGGCTGTATCCATTCAATGCACAATTCTCATAACATTACAGTTTAATCACTCCATTGTATCATTATTTTGATACATCTAGTAAAGGAACAATTCCTTCATCATCACAACACCAATACAATATCACCTCACAAGTTCATAAATATTAATTACCAGAAATCACCTGAAAGATAAAAGTGGTGCTCAACGCTAGATCATTTAGAGAGCTCCATGGGATAAAATTTCAAACTCGTGCTCAACAAATTCTTATTTTCGCCTAGCGAGCTATTTGGCGCCCAACGCTTAAGGCCCCTTGAACACTTTAGAATTTAAATTCCAACCAGTGATTGATGACACTTGAGTTGCACCAACAATGTCATTCAACTTTGGAGTTCCTTATATTTTAAAGTTAGATGTTGCACAAAGGTCTCAAACTAGCACCCAACACCATAGAACACCAGAGCTCTCTAACTTTAGATTTCAGGGTTGTGCCTTATGGTACTAGCTCATTGTCCAACACCATATCAGAAACATATGTTAGTTTGCTCAATGGGCTCTAATTGGTGTTTTTATACCTTTTATAAGTCATTATTGGTATTATGTCAGTTCAAAATGAACCATTAGAAGTCAATTATTCAAACTTATATACCCATTCTCAAACATCCCACAAATTAGACATTCATTTATCATACACAACCAATTCAACATAGTTCTCATTCACCATAAATTCATTCCACACAATTTTTCACATTAGATCAATCAAGCAACTCAAATGAAATCATCATACAATCTAATCAAGTATAAACATACAATCTAACAACAACTACAACAAGCAATAACTATTACTAGCTTTTTCTTACCTGGTGTAAAAAGCCCTGACTCAAGGATGCTCCTAGAGCTCTAGTCCTCACAAATACCCTAACAACCTACACATACATCATATCCTATATCTAAGCATATCATAACGATCACAACTAAACAAAGATTTATTTTGAGCTATTTTGAGTCACATGCATGGATCCTAAAACCACATGTGCTTCAAAATATTAAACTAACTAAAAAATAAAGCAAAAAAGTGAACTCACTTTGTTTTATATTCTAATCGATCAATAATGTATATCTTTTCGGTGAATCCATTATTGGTCTCTGATCATCAAAAAGATGAGAGACATGCTCAAAAGGTTAGAGAGAAGGCAGATGAAACTTTAGGAATTTTTTTTTAGACAAATGGTAGTTTTTATAAAAGGAAATCTATTTATAGTTGAATTTTTTATGAATAAAATAATTGAGTGTCATATTTAAAATCACTACTGCTCAAACTATTTTTGAGATCCTAACATATGTTAATGAATATTTCTTCTATAAAAGACTTGCGCCATAAAAATAAAAAAAAAATATATATATATATATATATATATATTATTAAAATACATTGTATTTTAGATATGTAGAAGTTCAGGGTAATATAATTTTTTTTTTCATTTAGAACATCGAGGGATACAAATTTACTTTAAATTTACTATTAGAGAAAATAATCATTCAACATGAAAAATTAAGGAGTATTAGGGAATTAAAACAAACTTCTTTTTTTTTTTTTGCATAGTTCAGTTATAGAGTAATTGTTTTATTTGGGGGTAATGTAATTGTTACTGATCCACAAATGGTTTTACTGTTAACTAATTAATTAATGATATTGAATAACAAAACAATTGATCCACTAATTTGATAAGAATATTTGATATTTTGTAATTGATAAACTCATTTTAGTGTGTCATGGTGAAAAACTTGATAAGTTAAACATAAGATACTGGTAGCCGGAGGTGCCATCACCTCCCCATATGTTTTAAAGCATATGTAATATATATATTAAGAATTGACGAGAATTTAACTAGGTAAATTTTTATTTTGATTTTATAAAATACAACATTTATTGTTATGAATAATAAAATATAAAATTAAAGATAACAAGAGTAATAAAATTTATTACGATATTTTTTTTATTTTCTTTATCATTATTTTTTTGAGGTTTTTAGGTATTATACTCATCTCCTATTATCACATGTTTTCTTTTATTTTTTTAAGGAAAACAGGAAATTAGACATAAATACGTTATTTTTGTTTTTATTTCTCATATGTTCTCTTTCATTTTTGAAAAAAAAAATATTTCTTGTTTCACCGAATGAAATATTAGTTTAATAATAATAATTATTTTTTATCTCATATTAGTCCATTTAGAAGTTATTTTCAATTCCTCCAGAAAATGAACTCCCTTATACGTCAAAAGATTAGAAACTGCCTCTCAACTACTATTGAATCTAATTGTTGTAAACCCACTGAAAATGGGTGTGACATCTTCCAAAGAATGCATACCAACCAAGAAATCAAATTCTACTGGCACACGACCACCTAGGTTCTTAACAAGAGAAGATTCATTTACAACACAAATATTATCATGATTAACAAGCAAACTAGACAACAACAAATAACAAAGTAAGCTAGTACTATTTTATACCATCATATATCATAAAACCATAATATTTGAACAAAAATATCACTCAACCATTTAGATTCTAGTGGCACTCGACCGTCTAGATTCTTAATAATAGAATATTCATTCACAACACAAATATTATTATGATTAACAACCATTCACTAGTGCAGATTTGATATTTTACCTCGCCTTATAGGCTTCGGTTATGGCGAAACCGAAGCCTATAAGGAGGCGGTGGCAATTTTGCAATTTTAGCAACCTATATTGCTTCGGTTCTACAAACAACCAGTGCCGTAAGCAGCTTTAGGCATCGGTTCCTTAAGAACTGAAGCCTATTAGGCAGCCCAGAAATGAAAATTTTAAAATTGGCACCAACGAGAACACATTTGGCCTCGGTTGCTTTTCGACCGAGGCAATATTGGGCAGTTTTAGGCCTCGGTTGAAATAGAATCGAAGCCTATAACCCTGTCCAGAAACCCTAATTTAAAAATTTCATCAGCGTCGCCCCCTTTGGCTTCAAGTCCCCTTCAATCGAGGCCATTGAGCCACTTTAGGCCTCACTTTTTTGAATAACTGAGACCATAAAGCTTGTTAAAATCCCCAAATCGCGAACCCCAATCACTATTCATCTTCTTCCCTAATTCTCTTTGCGCACCCCACTCTAAAGCTTGATGCTTTCATCTCGAAGAAGCATGTCATCACCATTATCTTCAACCCCATCTCGCTTCCTACTACGCAAACAAAAGGGTATAAAAGAACCAACACTATGGCCCTTAGGAGCCCTCCCGCTTCAAAGGCCACTAGCATGAAATATGGAAACAGAGAAGACGATTTCAACAGAGCATTTCGCTGCTGCAACTGTTCCAGGCACTTCCATGGTGAGCGGTGCAGTATTGGCATTCACGGTGGCTCACGAAAGTGTAGGTGTTGTTGGAAGATGAGGCGAGGTGTAGCGATAAAACGGTGGTGCAGGTGGTTACGGTTTCCGCTGCTGCTGTGGCGTCAATGGCTGAACGATGGAGTTCTCGTCACTGCTTGATGGACTGCGCGAAGGATTCGCGATGGGTGCTGCCGGCGAGATGAAGAACGGAACTACGGTGGCTGAACTCGTGTCTCTGGTGTGTGCTCGCGTGATTGCTGCTGGCGCTGTTCTGGTTCGCTGCTGCAATGGAGGATACGTCTCCGCTGCTGCCATGGTGGTCGTGAATCTGGTTCGATGTGCAAAGGTGAAGCTCGTACCGGCGTTGCAGTGGAAATGATGGTGGTGATGTTGCGTCTTCAATGGTTGTGGTGGCAGCGTGAAGATCTATGGCTTCGGTCCTGCGAATTTTTTTTTTTTTTAAATATTGAATCTATAGCTTCGGTCTCTTTGCAACCGAGGCAGAAAAGAGATCTGTGGCTTCGGATAATGACCGAGGCCAAAAGGGACCTTTTGGCCTCTCTTTAATATGCTTTGGTTCTTAAACCGGGGCAGAATCTCGAAAATAACCGGGGCCAAAAGGGGGTACTTCACTAGTGATTTGTTCAGGTTGAGATTAAGAAATAGGTTGTACCACAATTGGTTGCACCATAAAATATTGATTGAACCACATGTACCACAAGCTCTATCACAATTACACATGAGGAGTTTCATATTAATTATTTGGAACGTAATCCATGAAAATTTTCTCAAATATCCAATGAATGAAAGAGATGAAATAAGAAAAATGTCGCCACCGAGACGACAGACCAAAAATAAAATTTGAAAAAAATAGACTTTGGAGTCGTTACTATAGTTTATTCTAGAAAATTACAGAAAAACCAAAATAATAAGACAAGACTTGCAAAAAAAAATAGATTTTGAGTTCAGGAGTCGGTTATGCGTGGGGAAGCTATTAGCACCCACAACTCCCGTCCTAAGACGATACCTTTAATTAAACATGCAAAAAGCATGCAACAATAATTTTTTGGTCTTTTGGGTCTGACAAGGATTAATCCTCGCTACTACGTATCTTTATTCATTCATAATGAAGAATCAGGGTTACATAGTTCTTTATGAAAAAACCATTCGAAAAACTATTTAGAAAATGATTTGATTTTTTTTTTCTAATTTTTAAAACATTTTTATTTAATTTTTTTAATTTTTTGAAAATTGGTGTCACGCGACGTGAGCGGCCGGATAGACATTGAAATTAAATTCTTTTTTTAAATATTTTATAGGTTTTCATTTTTTAATCTATTATAATTTTTCATATTTCCTTTTTAAATTTATTTGAAACTGGATATGGATGTGGATGTCACTACTAGGGATGTCAAAAAAATTCATACTCGCAGGTATCCACGGATAAAACTTGTAACAGGTAGGAAATAAATATTGTAAATGAATACCCGCAGGTAATGTGTACGAGTATTTTTAATACCCGCATATTAACGGGTGAGTACGGGTATCATAATATTCGTACCTATGGATACCTATACTCGCTATACTCTAATTTAAATTTAAAAAAATAAAAAAACATGATTAAAATATTAACATATTAATTTTGAATGATTTATATTTTTATCAATTAGTTTAAAAAAATCATTTCTTTGTAAACTGTCATTCAACACTATTTAAATGGGTTATTTGGACTTTGTTTAAAATTTATGAATGTTATGTATTTTATTTTATTTGAATTTACGATTAAATATGTTGTTAAATATTTATTTATTTTTTTTTTTGTAAATGTCTATGGTACCCGTGGATATTAAAAAATTATGCGGATACCCGCACAACGGATACCCGACGGATATGGATACGGGTACAAGACATATATTTATCCAGTGGGTAGGGTACGGGGGAACTACTACCCGTACCTTACCTGTCCCGTTGACATCCCTAGTCACTACAAGGTCAGTAGCCGGACAAAGAAAACCATTTTTTATCTTCAGATCTTTATATATCTTTTTAGAAAAAATAAATTTTAAAATAGGTGTCACGTGACGTGAGCAGCCAGACCTACACGAAAGAAATGGGGAAAATTATTTTTTTATGGTTAAAAAAATTATAATGAAAATTAGAAAAAATAAATCAAAAGAAAAAAAAGCTGACAATGACATACCTTCAAATCTTTTCAATATTTCTTCTTCTATATCAATCTCACCTTCTCATTTTTTTTTCTTGCCTCCATTTCTAAGATTTTTAATTTTTTTCTCAAGAGAAGTAGAAAGGAAGGTTGTCTGTTTGAGTGGTAATGAGAAAGAAAGTGGAAATATAGAGAATATTTTCTTTTTTTTTTTCCGATCCCATCTCTCATATGACAAATTGTATTTATATCCACACATTACAATACCAATGTAATCATAGCCTTAATTATAATGAATTGAACAATATAAGAAAGGAATTGATCATGACAACAACACATTACGGTAATCAAATCACAACAAATTTGAGCATAATATCAATCATCATCAATAATATTAATTGTAATCATTAGAAGAAATATTACTTCTAATTGTTAAAATCATATCACTATTTTCTCTGTCAAAAACCGAAGGAACAAAGGGTAGTAAAACAATGAGTAAGGACAAAAATACATTGTGTTTTTGGACTCATGAGAAGGAGTGTATAATTGAAAATAATTTGGGCTCAATTATATACTTTTATTATTTAGTTTTTACGATGATTAGATATATAAATTTTGAGTATATTAGTTTAGTCCCTCTAAAATTTTTTGTCAAGATCCGCACTATTAAGATGAATTAATAGAACATTCACTATTTTTAAATTAAAAAAAGAGAGATTATTTTGAAAAATTAATTTTACCTTTATTTTATTAATTGAACAAAATATATATATATATATATATATATATAATATTATAATTTAAATAATTAACACTTACAGATTAAATTTTTATTATTATTATAATAAAAAATATAGCATAATAAATGTTAATATTATTTTAATGTATTCAATTAAAATTATCAATATTTAAATTGAAATTTATAAAATATTTATCTAATTATGTACTTTTTAACTTATATATATAATTCTCTTTTTTTTTCACCTTTTATAATTCTAATTTTATTTTTTACAATATAATTATTTATTAATTTTTAAAAAATTAAAAGTTATTTTTATATAGTTATCTATGTTCTTCATTTTTTTTCTTATTCATCAACAATTGTTTTTTATTTTTCTTCGATATAATATATATCATATATATCGTGTATGTATTTATAGTAGAATATAATAAAATAATTAAAAAAAAAACTAATAGCCCGTTTATGAGCGCATGCTCTTGCAGGACAAAACAAAACTATAACGGTTAGTCTGTCTGATTATTTTTGAAGAGTCAATAGAGAGATATTTTGCCACCATAATGAATGAGTGACATATTTACACGTGTTCTCCTCACATATTTGAAAATTAGGCCAAGTAGTTTGGAGATCAAGAAGTTAGGTATAACAAGATACAATTTAATTAATCCTACTCTGTTCTTACAAAAAGGAAAAAGGATAAAAAGATTAAGAAGAGAAAACTTTAATGATTTATTTACCATGTTATTAATTATATTTTAATTGAAAAAAAAACATATAAAAGTTAAATAGTTTTATTTTTAGTTAAATTTATATTTTTAAATTTGTTATTTAATTAATATGATTTAACTAATAAAATAGTTAGCCTATACTTCTAGAACCTATTTAATTAGTCAAAAATAAATATCGTTTCTCAATTTTTTTAGTAACAGTTTTGATTAAGACAATAAGGTTTGTTCTATAAATTTTTCCGAAAAAGTAAACGAAGAAAGTGAAACCGTTTTCGATTTCAAGGATTTTGGTCAAATATGTGTTCTCTGGGTTTATGACCTAAAGCCAAATATTTGGTTGTTGGAAAAGAATTCTTCCAATATAGGGTTAGATTGTGGAGTGTGTGGTTTATATTTGAAACAATTTCTTCCAAATTCTAGTTATTAATTTGTAATGTTTCTGGACAACATCATATCTTACAGTTCAATCATTTTAGGTGTTACTTTTTTACAACTTTAAGTTTACTTTATATTTATTATTTTTACTTAAATATATAGTATTTTATTAAGATGTGAAAGTACAATAATTAGGAAAAGTTATAATATTAAAAAATCTAATGCAAAAGAATTAATCAAATACACAGGAATAAAAACTAAACAATTGAGATTTTCAAAATCATATTTTATTATGTTAAGAAGGAAAGTCTGACCATTTTTCTTTAATGCAGATGAACAATGAATGTTTTATTTATTTATCATAAAGGAAAGCAAAAAGAAAAAGTTAGAAATCTTTAAGTATGAATTGTAAGAATTTTAAGACAGAACTAACTGCCACAATAATTAGTGAATATTATAATTAAAGGCTCATTCAAGAGTAGATGAACTACGAAATATTTTTTAAATAGGTTAAAAAATTTCTTCAAATAAGATTTTATTTTAAGAAAAAGTCTAGCTTCTTGTAAATTAGATATGCTAATTTTAATGTTTTTTTTTTGAAAAGTATCAAAGTTAGAATGATAATAATATCATAAGTAACAAACAATAAAGAAGAGAATAACGGATATATTTAAACTAATTTACTCTTTTTGCAAAGATCATTTTTAATTGTTGAGCCATGTTCAGTCAACACGGGCAAGGCTGACGATTGAGACGTACTGGTTTTGGTTGATTATCAAGACAGTTTAATCTAGGTTCGAATGGTCCGGATCGACGGTTAATACAGGTTGGTCTAGGCTGACATATAAGATGTGTTGGCCTGAGTTACATGGCCGACATGGGTCGGACCGACACGGGCCGACCTAAGGTGATTTCTGACACGGGCCAGCTTAGTGACACAGGCCAACATCTAAGACACGTTGACTTGGGTCTGACGTCCGACACAGGCTAACCCTAGATGACGGTTGACACGGGTCGGCAAATTCATTGGCTGCCACAATCCATATCAGGCCCACAACTAACACAGGGTAGCCTGGTCTGACAACCAAGACGAGCTTGCCCGCTCCGATGACTGAGATGGGCTTTCCCGATTTGACGACGGTCGAGACAGGCCTACTCGACCTGACAACCGAGTCAAGCCAACTCGGGCCAACTTGATTCGATGGTTGAGATGAGCTGGTTCGGGCTGGCCCAGGCCAACGACCAATACAGGTCGACCTAGGATGACGACTGACACGGGTATGGGTCACATGCCTGACATGGGTCGGCCTAGGTTAACGGTCGACATTGTCATAGCGGGTAGACAACAACCACAGGCCGACGACGTTCGACACGAGCCGACCTGAGTAAATCACCGACACGAGCCAGCCTAACATCACAATCCAACGTTTGACACGCGTTGGACTAGGCCTGACGTCTGACACAAGCCGACCATTGATGACAACGATACAAGCTAGGCAAATTCGATGGCCAACAGAGTCTGGGTCATGTTGACAGTCGACACGGGTTGGCTCGGTCTGACAACCAAGACGAAATTGCTCGGTTTGACGGCCAAAACGAGCCTACCCAACCTGATGACCGAGACGAGCCGACCTAGGTTAGCTCGGTAGGATAAGGGTTGGCCTAGGCCAACAGCCGACACAGGCTGAGTCGGGATGATGGCTGACATGCGCCGACGATCGATACAGGTGGGCCCGGGTCGACGACTAACATGGGCCTACTTAGACAAATGACTGATACAAGCATGTGCGGTGCCAACCATCACCATTGGCCTACGCCGACAATCAAGACGGGCTGACGGGACATCTTGGACTAACAGCCAACGGGCCCTTGTTGGGTTTTCTAATGTTTTGAAAAAATAATATATTTTTAATGTTTAAGAATAAAGTCCATGGGTTGGTTTTGGCCCATAGGGCTTTTGTGGGGCTTTTTGGACATGTGGGCTTTTTCAATGGGTGGCTTTTTCGTCTTGTGGAGTTTTTTGCCCCAGCTCACGTGGGCTAAGGCCAAGCCTTGTGGCTGGGCCAAATTGACAACTCTAATCTTAACCAAGTCAATATATTACATTTTCAAAATTTTATAAAACATACAAACATTGAAAAGACAAGAAGTTGATGACTAAGATTTTGATGGGTTTGTAGAGAGAGAGTTTATTGGGGGGTTACAACAATAATGAGAATAACAATGAGACGTGAACTCAATCCCACATAAGGGATTGACACAATTTTCAACCCAAAACCTTAAGGAAATGGACTTATGGATTTTCACTCTCCCTCCAACCACGATTATCCATTTTGTTCATCTTAACAGGATACACTTACCTAAATTCGGCATCAGAAAGACTTTCGATATAGGGATCATACTATACTCGTATGAGATAGTCACCAAGACTAACCTTCTGCTATGATACCACTGATGGGTCTTTATAGATTGAGTTTACTAGGGAAATACAACAATAATGAGATCTGAGTCCAATCCACATAAGGGATTGATACTCCTTCAAACCTAAAACCTTAAGGTAATAAATTTATGGTCTTCATTCTCATATAATGCTCAATTTTCTCATTTCTATTCATCGTGAGACTTTGACTCACTTAAAATCTCAACAAATTTTAAACTCGACAAGAAAAATACTCCAAAAACCTAAGATCTTAAATTCTAAAAGAACTCAATACAACATCATTTAAAATCCTATCACAAGAACACCTATAATACTTTAATCAAAAGCCAACTATATAAAAGAATAAAAAAAAAACAAGATATCACAAAATTTAAGCTCATAATTGTAAAAAAAATATGAATAATTTTGATCCTTCATATGTTTATCTAAATATAAGACTTTACAAGAAATGTTTTTCAAGCTAACTACGGCTCTCAATTTTGATCAAAATTGTTTGCGTACTTTCATAAAAGATTTGGAATGCTTTCGTACAAATTTGAATATAAGTTTAGGTTGATTAAAAATTTGATAGTTTAATAGATTAAAAAACATTTTAATCCTTACACAAAGTCACCACCTTTGAATATTTTAAAATAACTTAAATAACTATTTAAAGTGACTTCAATAAATCAAAATCATGAAAATTGAAAGCTTGAAAAGATTAAGTGTTTTAATAAATTAATTTATGTTTTTAAGTCTGGACTTATATATCTGGAGTTAGAGTTTCTACAAATAAACCACTAGGAACATGTTCTTTGATTTTGTTTTTAAGTCATTTACTTTTGATTCTCCGATGTTCAGAAGAAAACCACGGAGATGTCAACAAGTTGGTTGCGGTAGAAGTATACAATGACAGGGAATGCGTGGAAGTTAAGAATTAGGCATGTTCTCTTCCTTAACAACGAGCTTTTTACATTGACTTATGTCGGTGATGATGTAACATTTATATTTTTTTTATCACCAAAGTATATATATCTATATATAATAAATATTCGGTAAGCATGATTAGAACTTTTATATTTGATATCAAAATATCCTTAACGTATACTCATCTAGTCTATTCTTGACACATACATGAAAATAAAGATGAAAATACAAAATATTGAATTAAATCATTAATGTGCGTCATTAACCTTCAAGGTGTGGCTATTAACATTTCAGATGTGCATATTAACGTACTAAAATTGGCCCAACTTCAACGATGAGTGTGGCAACTTTAGAGAATGTGATCCCATTAAGAGTTCTCTGATTGTGCACTGTAGCAGCCTATTGGTAGTTGTAGCTAGAGTTTGTTGCAATATTCATTGAAGACATTTTCTTTGATTTTGTTTTTTACAGTAGTCAACAACTTTGCTTTTCCAAGACCCTCTCCTCATCCCTTTTTCCTCACATATAGTTTTCATCTGCAGAAACAAAATAAACTTTTAGGCTAAATGGCCTGAGTCATGGGTTAGTTTTTGATCACCTTGTCTTTTATTCAATGGCTTTGTCTTACATTTGATGTTCATGTTATTGTAGCCAAGTTGAGGGCAAAGTATCCACACTGAAACCATATACAATAGTGTATATGTAAATTTTTTCTTTTTATGACCATTATAATTAGGGATGTCAAAAATATCCCTATCGCAGATATTTGCAGATAAAATTCGCAATGAATAGGAAATAGATATTGTAAATGGATACTCGCGAGTAACGGGTACGAGTATTTTTTTATACCCGAATGTTAACGGGACGGGTATGGATATTATAGTATCAGTACTCGTGGATACTTGTACCCTCTATACTCTAATTTAAATAAATAAATAAAAACATGATTAAAACATTAAAACATTGATTTTGAATGGGTTGATTTTATCAATTCATTTTAAAAAAAAATCTTCATTTCTTTGTAAATTATCATTCAACACTATTTAAATGGGTTATTTACACTTTGTTTAAAATTATAAATGTTATGCATTGTATTTTTATCTGAATTGATGGTTAAAATATGTTCTTTAATATTAATTTTTTTTTTTTGTAAATACTTGCGTGTACCCGTGAATATTCGTGAATATTAAAAAAAATATGTGAATACCCGTATGAATATGGGTATGAATACGAGACAGATATTTATCCAGCGAGTAAAGTACGAGAGAACTACTACTTGTACCCTATCCACCCCGTTAATGTCCCTGGCTATAATCTTGCACTTCACACTAGTGTTCTGATGCATTTTATAGGATCAAAATATCAATCGGAGTAGGAGAATATAAATTTCTTATTTTTACTCCTTATTCATACCTAAAATCTGATCTGAATTATGCATAATATTTCCTTTGCATCAATCCTCCCATTTCTAAATATAATGCAATTTCTTTGATATAACTTATTACTTCAATATATTTATATATTTTATATTACTTGTACCACATCGGATGTTCAATAGATATAATAGGTCATAAATAACATGCAGTGTTTCTAACAATTTTTTTTTTCAAAACTATTTTTACAAAATGTATAATAATTTTAAATTATATTAGTTTTAAAATGATTTAAAAAGTATCAATTTGAAATTAATTTAAAGGCATTTAATTTATTTTCCTAAAATATAATTCCCATTTAATTATTTAAATTTGGATCTAAAAAGTTTCAAATTAATTCTTTTACAACAAGATTTTCTTATAGTACTTGAGCGTGAATATGTTATCTCTAAGTGGTTGATGTCACATCATTTGGATTTCTATTAGATTCTTAAAAATTTAACTAATGTTGTCCTAGATCTTTATGTTTCCATCATTTCATATCCTATATATATAGGTAAGGTAGATGTGCAAATATTGTGACTACTCAATCCCCATGGATCCTGCTTCCTATGTTCCAACTTTAGCAGGAATCCTAGCTTTGCTAATTGCATACAAAGTGTTTCGATTCATTAGATCTCCTAAGCAAAGAAAGGGTAGAAAGCTACCCGAACCTCGTGGTGCTTTACCTTTCATAGGGCACCTCCACCTTCTCAATGGTAGAATACCCTATTTCAGGACCTTCTCAGCCATGGCTGAGAAATATGGTCCAGTTTTCTGTGTCAAACTGGGTTGCCACCCCACCATAGTGGTGAACAACAGGGAAATTGCAAAGGAGTGCCTCACAACAAACGACAGAGTTTTTGCCTCAAGGCCAAACACTTCTGCTGGCAGACTCATGGGTTACAACAATGCAGTCTTTGGCCTTACCCCTTACGGAGATTACTGGCGTGAGATCCGAAAAGTGGCTGTTCTTGAGATTTTGTCAATCCACAGGCTTGAGAAGCAGAAGCACGTGAGAGACAGTGAAACACTGTCTCTTGTGAAGGACTTGTACTCATCAATGGCAGTGTCCTCTGCAAAGAACGTGAAGGGCTCAAATGAAGTGGCTATAAGCAATCTGTTGGAGCACATGACCTTCAACATAATCGTGAGGATGATTGCTGGGAAGAGATTTGGCGGGGACACTGTTAACCAAGAAGACAATGATGCATGGAAACTGAGGAAAGCCATTAAAGATGTCACATATCTGTCTGGTGTTTTTGTGGTGGCTGATGCAATTCCATCACTGAGTTGGTTTGATTTTCAGGGACATTTAAGTTTCATGAAAAGAACAGCTGAGAAACTAGACATTATCCTTGAGAGGTGGCTGCAAGAACACGTGGAGATGAGAGGAGAGAAGAAGAATGGTGGATGTGAAAGGGACTTCATGGATGTGATGTTATCATCTTTTGAAGACCAAGAAGATATATGTGGTTATAAGCGGGAGACAGTTATCAAAGCGACATCATTGGTACGTTTACTTTCCATCTTCAATAATCGGTGCAATAATTAGGGTTAAATATCTTTTTCTATCTTTCATTAAAAATTAGAATCAATTTTTTAAAAATTTGAATAAATTTACAAATTTAGTTCATGTATTTGAAAGTGTGTAAATTCAATTTTTTTTTATCTAATTTTGTTAAATTAATTTAGCATTTTAAATGATTTTTCTTATTATAACAAAATTTTGATTTATTTATAAATAACTACATACGAATTTGAAAAAAAATCGTCAAATAATATAAAACTTCAAATATTATTATAAAATACGTCTAATAAATTTAAGAAAAATTTGATTAAAAAAATTAAATTTACACATTTCTAATATTCAGAGACTAATTAAAATTTTAAAAAGAGACTAATTTTAATTTTTAATTAAAATTAAGAGAATAAAAATCTATTTAACTCCAATAATTATCTAACGAATTTGAATTTTCTACCAGAATTTTCTTTTATACTGTTTTTCTGTTGTACCTTTAAAATAAATTGATGGAAAATAATTTTAATGTTTTAAAATATATTAAATTTCTTTTAAAAATATCAACATCATTGTTCTTTTAGAAAATAGGAGGAAAAAAAAACTAGAGAATTTGGATTCTTATCTAACCAAGCCCATATCTATCAATATTCTTAAGGTAGAAAAATTGAACTATTTTTAGCTTTAATAAACATTCAATGAAAATGATAGATCAACCAAACTCCCATGTGATTGTACCCCACAACCAAATAATTCCCTGATTCCTCCCTTTTACATTTGATGCTTTGGAAGTGTTTGTTGTGTTTAAATTCCAACCATACAACTGGAATTTCTAAAGTCCAATTTTAACTTCTTCCTTTCACCCCTTCTATTAATTTTAAGACACAATCCCGAGTTATATTTCACAAAAATATGTGTTTCAGTTTTATTCTCGATGTCACAAACTTGTTACTCAACAATACGTAAATATTTTTAGTTGTCTTCGGAGTTCTCCAAAATACTGACAGCTCAACTATCTTTTTTTTCAGAAAAAAATGAATTAACAATTTTCATATAAATAAGACTCCTTTTATTATAGTTATTTATTAAACAAAATATTATTTGATAATAATTATATAACCTTATTATTTCGGTGCACTCAATAAATGTGACATTATTTAAGAGTTGAACTCAAGTGAGGTTTAAATATTTTCTTCACTCTTCAAACCGTCTTTTAAAGATAAAATCGTGACGGAACTTCATACTTCAAAGCGGGCAATATTTTGGAAACTTAATAAGTTTAACATTATTTAAGAGTAGAGGTTAACCGCAATTTAAATACCCATTTCTCTTTCTACTCTCTGAAACGCTTCTCAAAAACAAAACCATAACGAAACAACAATCCAAAACGAACGATATCTAAAAAATACGTTCATTGTTCCTAGTGATACTTTGTTCCTAATGATACTGCCAGACCGACTTGACTTGGTCAAAACATTTACATATGTTAAATTACCAAGATAATTAAATGACATAACATAATCAATATAACAATGACACCATTAAATTAGCAGCAAATTCAAAACTACAAACGCATATAAAAATAGGCAAAAAAGAATTTATTACAGACTTAATTAAAAATCATTTAGGACAGTGATGAGAAACTTAATTAACCTTTATATCACTAAGGTTAGTGTTTTTAGAATGGTAAAAAGACTTTAAATCTCACTATAAGGTTTGGTGCAGATGCTTATCCTTACTGCTTCGGGAAGCACATCTATCACACTGACATGGGCACTCTCTCTGCTCGTAAACCATCCAAAGGTTCTAAAGGTTGCCCTACAAGAGTTGGACAGCCACGTAGGAAAAGAAAGATGGGTCCAAGAATCTGACATCAAAAACCTCAATTATCTCCACGCCATTGTCAAAGAGACCCTTCGTTTGTACCCGCCAGCACCCTTAACAGGAATCAGGGAGGCCATGGAAGATTGTTCTTTGGTAGGGTACCACGTCCCAAAGGGAACACGGTTGCTTATTAACCTCTGGAACTTGCAAAGGGACCCGCAAGTTTGGACTAACCCTAATGAGTTTCAGCCAGAGAGGTTCCTCACCACTCACAGAGACATAGATTTCATGAGTCAGGACTTTGAGTTGGTTCCATTTAGCTTTGGAAGAAGGTCGTGCCCTGGCATGACCTTTGGGCTGCAAGTGACGCACTTGACCTTGGCTCGGTTGCTTCAAGGGTTTCATATTTTCACAAAGGGTGGTGCTGAGGTTGATATGACCGAAGGGTTAGGAGTGGCTTTGCCTAAGGAACAAGAACTTCGACTTATGCTCCAACCACGTCTTCCATTGGAGCTTTATGAAAGCCTTTGAATGATTTGTGTGAACAACTTAAAATTGTATTTTATGGTATGATATTACAATCCTAAATGATGAGATTGTGCTTCGGGTTGTGTGGCCGTTTTACACAAAACTTATATGTAATTTAATGATGGTAATAGCGACTAGTATTTGAATATTAAATAAGTGATAATACATTTAAAATCGTGTATGATTAGTTTTATTACTTTCGTTTTTAATATTTGTAATATCCTATCTCAAAATTAATTGATAAAAAATTTAAGAATTAGTAAAACATCAACATGTTAATATGATGCTATTGACCTTAGTCTCTTAAAAAAATCTCATATTTCAACATTGCTTAAAGAAAAAGATCGGGGAGATGAAACAATATTTGAAACTGTAGTGCATCTAGTCGACCTAAGCCGAATAATAACAAGCACCACGTACATGCTAAGGTACCCGAACTGAACTGTTAAGAAGAGACATTGATAAAGGAAACCAAAAACAACAATTGCGGCCTAAGTCATTAAAGGGTAATCGGCTTAGGCCGACAACTCGATAAACAGGACGCTCCAATAAAAGCCACCAGTCCCCAATAATCGAACTAAAGGCCTGGGCTAAGGCTCAGGCCCACCTACGGCCCAAGCAAGGGCCCAACCCATGACGTGGGTAGACATAATTAATGATCTATAAATATGCATGGACCCCACGAATTAAAGGTACGCATTCATTATTTCCCTAATCATCTGATTTGACTTTTTGAGAAATTTTGATGACTTAAGCTTTGGAGTCCCTTCTGCAGGTAACCCCTCTCGGGTCCAAGCATACATATACCAACCGGGAAGAGGCCTACTGAGGAGATGGCGAACTATGGGTAAGGTGTTACTTGTGCCTAACTCATCTTATTTGTTCTCTGCAAGAACAATTAGCGCCCACCGTGGGGCATGAGATAGTACTTTACTACCCGCTTTCTCCGAAGATGGTTTCTACCTGCAGCAGAGCAGGAGTTAATAAGCAAGTTGAAGCTGGCCCCTCAGGACCTGCTAACATCACTTCGGATATGGCCGCCATCCTAGACGGTCAAGTTAAGATGCAACAGGAGTTGGCTGACTTGAAGAAGCGCAGCGCTGATGAGATGGAAGCATGCGACAGGAAAACTCTTGCCTAAGGCGAAAGATCGAAGCCGATCCCACTCAAAAGGGAAAGGCCAAGGAAGCATCTGAAGCTGCAGGGTCCCCGGCTTTCCAGCCTACTGAAGAGGAAAGCGAGTACAATCCTACCCCGCACACCTTCACCACCACCCAACAAACTCCCATCCTCTCAGCCCATCCTACTCACTTCCGCTCCACCCTCCCAGGGCATACTGCGGCTCCCACTCCCGTTGCCACCCTCCCCACCACTCATGTCCCCTACAACATGCCTGCCACCCTACATACTACTCATATCCCACCCTTACCACAAGTAGGCGGCCTGGGTCGAACATCCTTAATTTTCTGTTAATTCGTTTAAGTTCTCTACCCTTACCACAAGTAAGCGGTCTGGGTCGAACACCCTTAATTTTCTGTTAATTCATTTAAGTTCCCCACCCTTACCACAAGTAAGCGGCCTGGGTCGAACACCCTTAACTTGATGTTAATTCGTTTAAGTTCCCCACCCTTACCACAAGTAAGCGGCCTGGGTCGAACACCC
>Ga0214542_1003313_pt1 | contig 32987 bp, 19 predicted proteins | sample CNSS1metaG_FD_160096 | JGI IMG/M metagenome (GOLD analysis project Ga0214542, IMG submission 160096) | Root nodule microbial communities from cowpea collected in UCLA plant growth center, Los Angeles, California, USA - CNSS1 | ecosystem: Host-associated > Plants > Roots > Nodule | place: USA...
TTCATAAATAATATTGTTATATATATATATTTTTTTTGTATATATATATATATATATATATATATATATATATATATATATATATATATATATATATATATATATAAAGTTTATTAAAATTTAAATGAGTTGAAAATCTTGTATTGACATATAAAGATGATCAATTATTTTACCCTGTCTAAAAAAAAAAACCCTTAAAATATGTAAGTGGAAAGGGTCTATAATAGATAAATTTGATTTAAAAAATTAAAAAAATTTGGAAATTCGTCTATAATTGAGAAACAAGTGTCTCATTCATTTTTTTTTCTTTCTTTTTCCTTATACCAAAGGTAAGTTGTTCTCTTTCTAGAAAAAACCGTGTACTTTTATAATTCTAAAAATCACTATTTAAAGACACGGAGAAGGAGAATGAATAAGAAAATAATATTTTTCTTTAATGATATTTAGAAATATGAAAATTCTTAATCTTTTAGAAAGCATGGGAAAGTTAACATGAGAAGCATCATAGCATATGGCTTACAGGCTAAAATGTAAGATGAAGTCAACAAAGATAAAAAGAAAAAAAGAAAAGAAAAGAAAAAAGAACCTTCCTTTTTCAAAATCCAATCTAATTTGGTACCGTTGGACTTTTTTCGGTGCTTGCAATCATTGTTAACATATATTAATATTATAATTTTATTTTACACATTCTTTTACCATCTTTACTTTTGTAGTGATTTTTTTTTCAAGTGAATTGATTTTTACAGTTGTTTTTATTTTTATTTTCATCATTCTTATTATTATATTAAAGATTATTAAACTATAATGTGTTAAGACCCTGTCTTTATTGATATTTTTTCAACTTTTTCGAGTTAAACTAACTTTTGTATTTATACTCTTTCTTATTTTTTTCTCAATGGAGAATTTAATTTTATATTAATGATTGTTTATGAATAATTAATATGATATTTTTTAATTATATTTATTTATTATATTATATTTTTTTTCAAATATAAGACATTTTTCAAAAATAGTTCATAAATTATATATATACATACTCATTTAAGATAATTTGATTGTCATGTGATAGATTACTGTGTTATTTGGCTATGCAATAATTTACACATGCTTCGTCTAAGTATACAAAATGAACTTAGTGTGGATTTACACATTAAATAATAATAAAATATTTTTTATATGGCAAAAAAATGACCCTAAAATAATATTTTCTAATAATCAAGTAAAAAAAATGTCATAAAGTGGCAAAAAAATATCCGTAGTTAGAAATGTTTAGCGTATGAAAATCTAGATTCATTTAGTTTGCTTGAAAAGGTTAATAAATCATAGTTGTTTTATCATAAAGATCCTACTTTATCGATTTATTAGCTTATCGAGTTAAAACATTTATATTTATCTGTGTAAAATGACAAACTGAATAATTTTCTTTTTTTTTTCCTTTTTAAGTATTTACGAGTTTAATGGACATGCTGTGTGGTATAAATTGTGTGTACAACTTATTAAAAAGTTAATTTTTAAGCCTCAAGGTAAAATTATCACAAAAAGTTAACGATAAATTTAGAAAAATATATTTGTAATACCTATATTCTAGTAAAACATCTCTACAGTTTTATATTGATGAATTTAGTCTTAAATTTTTCTTAAATTTTGTTAACTTATTAAAAATTTAAATTATTTACATTTTGTAATTAAATTTTTTGTTGTTTAATTTTTTAATTTTTATATCTATGGGTTAAGAAATATAAAATAACAAAAAAAAAGTTGATTATTTTAATTGAAAACATATTAAATAATTAATATTATTATATTTTCATATTACTTTTATGCCATCTGTCACGAGACCTCCTCTGTAATCATCATTGATGTAGTTATTCAATATGATTTCAATTAAATTAATAAAATATATTAACTTCCATTTTCGTTTTAAATTTCTAACATAAAAAAAAATAATGTAATTTGGTTAACAAGGGTAAAGAAAGAATTAACCAACTTTTCTTTATATACACAGCGACGGCGTTGAATGATTCACGCGTAAACGATGATGATGAAGCGCAACAGAGTGGTCATCGTGCAGTCAACTTCTCAACCACGCCAATGGTGACGTAACCTTTCCATTTCTATCAATTATTAATTAAATTTTTATTTTCGGTTTCGGTTTCATGCTTTAACTAAACAGTAGACAAGTACATGTTGATGCTGGAATGAAAGCCTTGTTTTCCTAAAGCATTTATAATTTCCAACTGCAAACAACGAAAATGTCGGTGGAGTGTTCCATCTTCTGACCCCATTGCCATTATTTGTACAAAAAGAAGAACTTTTCTTTTTTTTTTTTTTTTTACTTTGGTATTTCTTTGTTTAATTTCTTCAAATATGATGTTCAATTGAATCTGAGAAACTCGTGAGCCTCAGCTTTCTGAACTTTAATTTCAGTAATTTTCTGAAATTTTGTGTTGGAGTTCAATCCAGATCGTGACCAGAATCCGGGGACCTTTGATTTTGCAACCGTTTGAGTTTTGGGTAAGTCAATGTAGGATATTGTTTGGTTTCTACTTTTCAATCCGTTGTTTTGTTTTTGCATTTTTTGGCCTAAATTTGTTAAACCCTTTTGTGGTATGGAGTTGACTGAGTTTTAGTTAAGTTGTAGTGGTGAGCCTTGATGAACAACGGTTTATAGATAAACACTTGTTAATTTGTGTTGTTGTTACTGGAATGTGAATTGTGGAGGCAGTTTTCAGAGTGGGTTGATTGATATTGTGGAGATTCTTCTGGGTTCATAGCAAAATGGGAGTTATGTCCAGGCGGGTTGTACCCGTCTGTGGCAACCTATGTTGCGTCTGTCCTTCTCTGCGTGCGAGCTCTAGACAACCGGTGAAACGATACAAGAAGTTGCTAGCCGATATTTTCCCACGCAATCAGGTGACATTTTCGGCTCATGTTATGCCATTTCATTTAAGATATCAAGATTTGCTTGTTACTTGTTACTTACAGGTGAGCTAACGGCTAACTATAATTACCCTTTCTCTCCCCTTGCATAGCAGTACATTGATGTGTCCTTAAATATTAAACACTCGTTGGCTGTTCCAACATTCACTGTGAAAACCAACAGTATTCGATGCGTATATGTTTGGTTACTCATCAATGTACTCTGTCCAGGAAATAAAAATGGGTATTGAAGCAAGTTTTCTTAGATTAAAAAATTTGGGAATATATATGAGATTGTTTTTTCGTCTTTCGGAGGCTGGTACTTATTGTTTAAAACATGCTTCTTTGCTTTAAACTGGATTTTGCATTCAATTTGTTATTTCCATGAATTTGTTTACCTTTGCCACTCTTAGTGACTAGTCTAGTGTGACCTCTGAATAGGAATTTTCAGTTTTCTGAATCAAGATTCTTCATGACATTTTTTCTATTCTAGTAAATATTATATAATTTAAATATTTTGATTGCTTTGGAGCCCCTCTCGGTGATTTTTATTTCCCCTACGTACCCATCATCTTATGCATGATAGTTACCATGCTTGGCAGGAGGCTGAACTTAATGATAGAAAAATCGGAAAACTATGTGACTATGCTTCCAAGAACCCACTGAGAATTCCCAAGGTAAAGCCATCCTCAACAGTCTTTTATTTTCTTTGTCACCTGTAGTTCAATTGCATTGTGTAATCAAGACAAATTACGACAAAATTGATAGAATTTAGATAGTAATAATGATTCTCTTGAGAAACTATGTGATTTAATTAATATGATGAAAACTATTTATGTCTGAAGTTATCTTTAGTGCTGGAGAAAATGTCATTGGCTTCAATTTTTTAATGTATTTATACTTTCAGATTACTGATTACTTGGAGCAAATATGTTACAAGGATTTGCGTTATGAAACCTTTGGCTCCGTGAAAGTTGTCTTGTTCATATACAAGAAATTCTTATCGTCATGTAAGGAACAGATGTAAGTTTGCTAACAGGATATAGATTGCCATCAATCTCACAAAAATTTGCACATGAAATTACTTATTGAAAGTTTCCAGTCATTGATTTTATAAATTCTATATGCTCTGATTAATACTTCAATGATAAATAATTTCTTTTAGATAAATGTAAACTAGTGCCTTAAGGACGCATGGAAACAAAGATTATAATTTTTTTATTGGAAAAAGATTTATTAGTATACCAGAAACACACGAGTTATTTAATAATTTATTTGAGTAACTAAAAGCATTTCATTGGCTGTATTTAATGCTCTTTAACCAGGCCCTCATGGTACTTGTTAGCATGACCCACTCTTTCAACTACTACATCAATCTTAATTCACTGAGCATATCTAATAATGAAATGTTTACTATGCAATTTCCTTTTTTATTATTATTTACAATGACTGTGCAGTAATCTGAATATCCTAAAGTTTGTGAACAAGAAAAGGATGTAAAACATGATCTCGTTTCAAACCCTTTTATCTCATATAACATTGGTGATTTTACAATTTGAGGTAATAGAAAACCGTGTCAATAGTTTTTCTTATACAATGAAGTTGTGGTTCCTTTGATATCTATTGTCTGATTGCTATTGCCTCTTCTTTTAATTTGAAATATATGGTGGTATTCAAATGACAGTTCTTAATTTTGCAGGCCTCTTTTTGCTGGTAGTTTGTTAGAGATTATTCGGACTCTTCTAGAACAAACCCGAACAGATGAAATCAGGATCTTAGGCTGCAACGTTCTTTTTGATTTTCTAGATTGCCAGGTATTTAGTTATTAAACCTTCTAACCTGATGGAATTAACATCCCTGTGGTTCTCTGGATGGTGCATAGTTAGAGATATCTGACATTCCTCTGAATTCTTTGCTTAAATTTAAGTATCTTGTCTCTTGGTGAAAGTTCAGGAAGCCAGTGAAAATGAATACCACTGGAGCTCAAAAATCACAGTTTCCCTTGTGGGGCTTGTTGTGGATAACTGCATTTTTAGTCTGGCTACTTGCTACATATTGCATTTTTCAGACATAGCTAAATTTTTTTTTCACATTTTTTTGAAAGGAATGAGTTTTTTCTATCCTGACTTTTTTAAGTTAAAATAGACAGATGGTACATACATGTTCAACTTAGAGGGTTTTATTCCTAAGTTATGTCAATTGGCTCAAGAAGTGGGGGAAGATGAACGAGCTTTGCGTCTACGTTCAGCTGGACTACAAGCTCTATCCTATATGGTACCGTTCCTTTCGCTGGTGCATTGGTTATGTCTCTTGGAAATTGCTCATTCATTCCTGTAATTTGACATAAATGGCATTCAGGGCTTCTCTTTTCGTTTTTGATTGAATACACACAAGTAACCCCATAACTATCTTTTATGAATATAAACTATTTGCTTATGAACGGAATGTAATATGGTCCTTAGCAGTTTTAGTGATCACTGATCATGTTATGTGGTTATTTAGCTGTAAAGGGATAATGATTTGCTTTGTAAATCACTGTACGAGTGAGATTTAAATAATTTGAACTAGTTAGTCGTTACCTCATTCCTGCTATAGTATCGCTTATCAGTTGCCTTGTAGGTCACTTGTACATTCTCTTGTTGATACCTGTTGTTTTCTGCCCCTTTTCTTTGGCTAGGTGCGTTTCATGGGTGAGCACTCACATCTTTCCATGGTTTCAGATGAAGTGAGTACTACGTCCTTACTTTTACTCTTTCAATTGTTGTTCAAATAGTACACGAACAGGTGTATAAGAAAGGGATGCATTTCTTTGAAGTTTGATTTGCTATGTTTTTATTTTATTTATTTTTTCCTAATTTTGAACCTAAATTTGTGTATTTAAACTTTTGCCTATCTAATTATTTTCTTTTACTTGGTTGGGCGGCTGGGCTTTGAAATAGATTATATCAGTGACTTTGGAGAATTACACGAGTCTCCAATCTAACTCGAAATCTTCCGAGGAAGATAAGCTGAATTCTGAGTCACGAGACCCTCTGGTACAAGGATTTCCTAAAGTAGAAAACCCTTTAACAGATATCACTAAGAAGGATCCTTTGTTGCTGAAATCTGTGACTGGAAATGAGATGAACTTTGCGCTGTATGTCATACCTTACTCTTCCTCCCCACCCTTTATTATGTAGCCAACAGTTATGGTTCCAAAGCCCTTATGTGTTACACATTTACAGGGATACTGCTAAAGATCCTACATACTGGTCAAAGGTCTGCTTGTATAATATGGTCAAATTAGCAAGAGAAGCTACAACTTTACGGCGTGTTCTTGAACCTCTTTTTCATTATTTTGATTCTGAAAATCAATGGTCTTCTGAAAAAGGAGTTGCTGCTCATGTTTTGATTTACTTACAGTCTCTTTTAGCAGAATCAGGTAACCCTGCAATACTAAGTGATATGATTTTTCTGAAAAAAAGATTTTTTTCACTTATTTCAGTATATTGATTATCTCTTTTTACACACTAGGAGATAATTCCTGTCTTCTGTTGTCCGTTTTGGTCAAGCATTTGGATCATAAAAATGTTGCTAAGCAGCCTATCCTTCAGATTAATATTATTAACACAACAACAAAACTTGCACAAAATGTGAAGCAACAGGTTTCGGTTGCAATACTTGGTGCCATATCTGAACTAATTAAACATTTAAGGAAGACTCTGCAAAATTCAGCTGAAGCTTCCAGCATTGGAAATGATGGGTTTAAGTTGAATACTGAGCTTCAATTTGCCTTGGAAATGTGTATATTGAATCTTTCCAACAAGGTATGCATAGCATTTTTTTCCTTTTTTTCTAACTTTATGCTGCTTCTGTTATAACACTTTGAGAATGGCAGGTTGGGGATGTAGGACCCATTCTTGATTTGATGGCTGTGGTGTTAGAGAATATCTCAACTACAACTACCATTGCAAGAGCGACAATTTCTGCTGTTTATCAAACTGCAAAGCTAATCACGTCGATCCCTAATATATCATATTACAAGAAGGCAAGTATTCTTATTTACTTTTACCGGAAATGGACTTTTCTATATGCTTCACAGTAAATCTGTATTAACATTTTTTTTTGTCTTTTTAGGCTTTCCCTGATGCTTTGTTTCATCAATTGCTCCTGGCCATGGCTCACTCTGATCACGAAACCCGAGTTGGAGCACACCGCATCTTTTCTGTAGTGCTTATGCCATCACCATTTTCTCCTCAGTTAGACCATATATCAAAGATGTCTGAGAAGGTATCAAGCGAAAGCTTCTCCATTCAGCATGAAAGTCTTTTAGGAGCAGAGTATATGAATGGGAAACATGCGGAAGGAAAGGCAGTAGTTGGTGTTAGTGAGGCAATTCATCCATACCATGTTCGCATCTTTTCTGGGGCTCTAATGGATGGAAAACATGTATGGGGAATTTTTGTTTATTCGTTTCATCGTTATTAATTGATTTAGTAGACATGTAAGAAATGCTGCTGGTAGCGCCTAGTCTTCTTGGTTTACACTTCATACAAGCTTTATTAATTCCAATTGTATTAGTTGTCATAGGAAGTTATTCAGTTAGTTTAGGTTATATTTTTAATTTTTCTAAAATAGTGGAGAGGACCATGGGTATTTCTATTTGCTGTAATTGCTAATGAAGTATTGCATGATTTAACTCATAAATTTTCAGGAGCTAAGCTCTTTTCGGTTAAGCAGTCACCAAGTGAGTCTCTTGCTTTCTTCAATCTGGATTCAGGCAACATCTATGGACGGTGGCCTTGCAAATTTTGAGGCAATGGCTCACACTTATAGCATTGCTTTATTGTTTACTCGTTCAAAGGTGAGATTGGTAAAATACTAAAATGTAAAGATAATGGTTTTTTATATTTAATGTCACTAAATATTATACAGTAATGTTTTTGTTCATTTTCTTTAACTGTTAATTATTTATAACAGTTTACATTTTCAATAACCAGTTGACTGTTGCTGGGGTCACTTCTACTTTTATATCTTAATCTTATATTTTTTTAAAGCAGCCTAGTTAATATTCTCACACTATTACCTCATTACCTGAGTCAAGAACAGCTGTCAATGGGTATTTCAATTTGGTGCGAAAATAACTATATTTAGTGGTAGTGACCAGCATTTTGACTGTTTTAATCTTTCTGGAAATGAAAAAAAGAAACACCATGTTTTTGTTAATTTCTTTTATTAATCCAAGAACATATAAATAATTTAATTAACTAATTAATTTGTCTAAATTCATGGTGATGATGTGAATTACTTTCAACAGACATCCAGTTACATGGCTTTAGTAAGATGTTTCCAACTGGCATTTTCCCTCATGAGCCTCTCTTTGGATCAAGAAGGTCAGTTGAACTTGAACATATAAGTGATTTTTTTTATCTTACGTTGACGAGCTGCGTTCTTTACATAATTATTACTATATCCAACTTGATCCGGAACATATACAAGTTGTCTAAGGATGGAAAGTCCAGATTAGGTGCCTCAATCATTGGTCGTGCAATTTAAATACCTGTTGGAGAACTTAATTTCTGTTGTTTTTAGGATAAAATCTAGTATAGTATACCAACCTATAGCCTATTTTCATACATCACTTGCCTCAACTTCTTAAGGTGCAGTTTAAATAATTGGAAAGTAGCCTTAGTTGCAGCCACTTTGGGCTGCATGGGGTGAGGGGTTGTTTATTCCTCATTGCATGGTGATAGGACCTAAATATTGCTTATAAGAATTGTAGAATTTTCACTTTACAAGCTGGTTTTGTGAGATGAATTAGACCCTAAACAGAAATTCCAAGATAGTATCATATCTTTGCTTTATAGCTATTATCTTATCCTATCTTAGATCCATTATTGGGCCTTGAGTGTGAGGGCATTTGTTCGAAAACCATCTCAATTGCACCATCCCCTTAGCTGATTTTGTAGGTTGATTTAGACCTTAGCCCCAAACTATGAGATCTGGTTTAAGGTATATGAGGAAACCCTGAAACCAATGCCATCTGATTTTCTGGATCCTTAGGAGCCTCATAAACACCGCTTCATATTCCTTAGCAATTGCAAATGCTTGCAGCCAGGATTAACGAATCATTTTATAATATATTTGAATTTATCCTATTAGTGATTTTCTATGGTGAATTGTTAGCGCTCCTAAAAGTTGTATTCAAACATCGCGTAATTATCTCATAACAAAACAAAAAACTGATTGCTGCATCAAGCCTTCTGAAAAAGGTACAGAGACAAAGATGGACATTGTTGAAAATTAAGGGATTTCATGGTCAAAATATCCGCACGATTTAGTTTTTGTTCAAGCCCAGTGGTGTCGTGTGATATATTTAACTACTTTTTTATTTATACTAAAAGTGGTTAGTGTCAGAACTTTAGAGTATTGTTTTGTTTTCCAATATCAAATAATACATTAATTGGTGAGTTACATAATAACCAAAAGCTAAAAGGCAAAAGAATTAAAGGTAAAACTCTATGTTTTGTGGGATGTATTAATTTTACCAATGAATACAACTAAACAAACTTAATTCTAGGGATTCAGTCTATATCTATCATAAAATTTGTCCTACAATAGTTTATTGACTATACATTGTTTTCCACTAAGTAATGTCGTCAATTATATAATTTCATTAAAAGTAAATAGTGTTGAATGTGTTGTTGAAAGTATTCTCTCCTTTCCACTATTTCAGTCTGCTTAGATTATAGCCTTTGGGAAAAATTTGTTGACTTTTTTTTTTTTATTTCATAAAGCTAGTACAAATCCACATACTTGATTTTGCAGAATGTCTTGGCTTGGTATTCTAAAAATTTATATGTGTGTTGGGCATCCCATATCAACTAGATATATAACCAAATTTTAGTATATAAGCGAGTGCAAATCTCACATTTCATGTCAATTTAAGATTGAGTTAGTCTTAAAGTGTACTTTGTAAGATGGTATTTAAGCCTATCCTAAAAATATTAGTTGAGTCTACTTTGTCACCCACTATCATGGACTGTTATCACCAACAACTAATATTAAATCACATAGGGGATGTGTGTTGGAGATCTGCATCAATCAGAGATATGTATCACCAACCACAAATATTAAATCACATAGGGGATGTGTGTTGGAGATATGCATAAATTAGAGATATGTTCAAATTAGAGTATGTATGTAGGTGCAAACTTTACCTTGCAAACCGATTTTGTAAGATTGAGTTAGGCATAAATCAACTTTCTAAGACTATGCATGCCATGATTTTTTTATTATGACTAAATAAGATAATGGTTTTATGCTGGAAGTTTTCTGACATGCTTGTTGTCTACATGCATGTTAAAGGAGGTTTGCAACCATCTCGCAGGAGGTCTCTTTTCACTTTGGCATCATACATGCTTATATTCTCAGCCAGGGCAGGGAATTTCCCTGAGCTAATTCCAAAAGTTAAAGCATCCTTGACAAATTCAACTGTAAGTTTCTTCCCCTAATCACTTGCCCCCATTGCATGACCTCATTATTCGGCTTGCTTTTCAAAATTGAAATTTACTTCATGTTTGTTTTGAATAATAATAAGGTAAATTAATTAGTGTTGTAATCCCACAGGTAGATCCTTTCCTTGAGTTGGTCGATGATGTCAAGCTGTGTGCTGTTTATACAGAATCAGAGAAGATAGTTTATGGATCTCAGGAAGATGATGTTTCGGCCATGAAGACACTGTCAGCAATTAAATTGGATGAGAAGGATTTGAAAGAGACTGTAATATCATTCTTCCTGACTAAATTTTCAGAATTATCAGAGGTAATATGAATTTATTTCAATTGCTTAGATTCATGGTTGGGAGCCAGGGTTAGGAGGATGAAGTAGACACCACTTTATTTCAGTTTTCCATTGGTTAAACACATCAACCAGAATTCACATCATAGTAGTTGGCTGAAATGGTAAAAATGTTTTGCTCAAGCTTTTTACCGAATACTGCACTTCTGGTTTAAGGATAGAATAACAACTTACTTTCTGCTTGTTATTAGAAATTACAAACATCCAACTAGTTACATAAGCCATCATCGGGAAGTGAGTAACACAATTTCTCAGATTGAAAAGTTTGTGCATCAGGTTTAGTTGGTTTGACAAATAATGTTTTGATTTGCTATTTAGAAATAATTACTATAAATTGCTAATTGGTTGTGTTTGATTCAATTTTCTACTCATGAAGTTATACTCACAGCTGTTTATGCACTTGCATTGCATGTCTTCTAAAAACTATCGCTGAAACCAATGTTTTTCTTTTGTATAAAAGATACTTGCAAATATTATATTATGTATGTAGAATGTCATACAAAAATAGCTGCAGTTGAGTTGCTTGCCAAGGAAAACTTCAGTAGCGGATAAGTTTAAATAATATGACTTTTCCATTTTAACCAGGACGAGTTGTCGACCATAAAAAAACAGCTTGTACAAGGGTTTTCCCCTGATGATGCCTATCCACTGGGACCTCCTTTGTTTATGGAGACACCAGTACAGTCTTCTCCACTTGCTCTGATTGAGTTCCCAGATTTTGATGAGGTAAAATTCCTCAAAATTGTATTTTCATTTAAGTGGTTTTAGAAGCTTTTTCTGTCTCAGTACTATGAGATGTTGTTTCCAGATTGTGGCTCCGGCAGCTTTGATGGATGAAGAGACCCGGCCTGAACCTAGTGGAAGTCAGTCAGATCGTAAATCATCACTATCTAGCAATAACCCAGACATTCTAAGTGTTAATGAACTCTTACAATCGGTAAAATTATGATATGTTTTTATTTTTTTAGCTGTTTGGGTGGTGATTATATTTAAATTCATCTTGGATGCTTCAGCTGGAGAATTAAAACTTGATTTATTCTGTTAAAGAATATGATTGTTGGAGGGTGAAAATTATGTTTTTAAAGATACTACGTTGATCATTGTATGGATAGGTATTGGAAACTGCACGACAGGTGGCTAGTTTTCCCATTTCATCAACTCCTGTGCCTTATGACCAAATGAAGAACCAGTGTGAGGCACTTGTAACAGGAAAACAAATGAAGATGTCAGTTCTTCACAGTTTCAAGCACCACCAGGAAACTAGGGCAATAGTTCTTTCAAGTGAAAATGAAATGAAAGTTTCTCCTTTGCCAATTAAGGTTAGTATTGCTTTCTTAACATGAAAATTTCGTTTTACAACCAAAGAAAAGTATATAGTGAAAGAATAATTTATTTTCAGATGATCATTCTGGTCAATTGATTGTCATAGTATCAATGTCCCAGTTTAGGTAGCTTGTGAATTAACCAACGATTAAATTACTATCACTAGAAAATAAAATCTGAAAAGAGGAAAGTCACTCAGACCCAATGAAAATCATTATGCAGTGGACACCATTGCATGATGTATCATAATCGACCCAAAGTTCAGATTAAACATAAAGTTGTTCCCTAACATTGAAAGGGTTCTTATTTGTTACTGTGCCATTGTGTAGACACTGGATTATTCAGAAGGTGATCTGAAGTTGGTGAGTCAAGAGCAATTTCAAGCACAATATCAAGTTCGCCCCTGTTCATTTGATTTTGGGCAGCAACATTCTTTAAAACTACCACCTGCAAGCCCCTTTGATAAATTCTTGAGAGCTGCTGGATGCTAGGTGTACACGATTGCCATATAGATATGTATTTTAACTATTTATACACAGATGGAAACTATCATCCCCTTTTTTCTTGTTTTGTTTAATTGGCTCTTTCTCAATCATTTGGTATTTTTTCATTCTTTTTGTAGCAATAAACTTCCTATATTTTTAACTGTCTTTCACCCTGAGTCTCCAAAATGGGTAAAATGTGCTTCACAGTGCCACGGCAAATGTCTTTCTAGTTTAATTTTGTCTGGGGAGTACCAAGTTTCTTCCGGCAAATATATGACTTTATTGGTAATTTTTCATAATAATTGTTAATACTTTAAGGAGGGTTATTTTGTTTTATCAACACTGTTTCCATTATTGCATGCTGAATTATCAAATTCTAGGAGCTCTCTTGAGGAATAATATTTTAATATAATTATGATTCTTTGTTTTCTTGTTCTTAAAAGGTCAGTAAACCGATCCTTCTAAGTCTCAGTCTTCTTAGTTAGCAAATCTTAGACCAATTTACTTTTCTTTCATACTAATAATTTGATCAAATTGCTTTCATAGCAAATCTTAGTCTTCATATGATTTACATATAATTTTACCTGCATCTATTTATTTATTTATTTTTATCTATCACAATAGATAAAACTGTAATTATTTTATAATTCGTATTTTTAGGATATTTTTATTTATTTTGTAACCGTAAAAGTTATTTTAAAAATAAAGTATCCATATATCTTTAATTTTGAATTTCTTTTATAAACAACTTTCTATATATTAATACATGTAACTGTTAAATAATTTCTTTTTCAAAAAAAAAAATAGCATAACTGTTACAATTTTTAAATTTATTATAGGGTTAAATATGCTTTTGTCTCTTAAATTTTGGAATCAGTCTCTCATTAAAATTTGATATCAATTAAGTCCTTCATCTTTAGAAATGTGTGAATTTAGTCATTTCTACCAAATTTTGTTAAGTTTATTTGACATTTTAAATACATTTTATGATAATATTTAAATTAATATTGAAGCAAAAGTGTGTCAAACAGTGTAAACAATTCAAATATTATCATAAAATATGCTTGAAACGTCAGATAAACTTAATAAAATGTGGTAATAAGGACTAAATTCATATATTTATAAAGATAAAGGACTAAATTGATATCAAGTTTCGAATCCAAAATTTACTGAAACTTGAAGGACCAAAAACATATTTAACCCTTTATTATATTAATTTAATAACTATTATATACTATTTTTACTTTTTGTAATTCGTTTAAAAAAATGTTTATATATATATATATATATAGTTATATATATATATATATATATATATATATATATATATATATAGTTATAAACTATACTGAACTAAGTGTAATAAGTTAAAAAAATGTAAACTTAATAGAAATACCGAGGTGCCATAGTGTGTATTTAATAACAATAATAATTTATTAAAAAACCAGTTATTAAGTGAATTGCTAATTAAGTAAATAAATGTGTCCATTGTGACAAATTGGAGATAAACCTATATTTGAATTAATAGCCTAGATTTGTGTTACATGTGTGTTCCGCAAATAATTATTTTATTAAATTAAAGAAAACAAATAGGAAGATAAAAAATGCAAAATAAAACTAGGAAACATTTGCTTAAGTTCCCATTTTGATTTTGAACATTTAATACAAACTTAATTGAAATGTGAACTTATGAAATTTTAAGAGTGTTATTACACTATAAAATATTATGAGTCATACAATCATAGTATTAAATATTATGAGTTCTGAAAATTTTTACAAGATAAAACTTATTTTTTTGTTATATATATATATATATATATATATATATATATATATATAAAAAAATGCAGCAAAATATTTTGAAAATAAAGTTACAAATTATTGATCCGAGAATTTTCTCTTCCAAATGTGAATTTAGGCAGGATGCAAATTTAAATGAGTGTGGAGTTAAGCTAATGTTTAATGTATTTGTTTAAAACTAAAAACAAATTGAGATGAAATAATTTAGTAATCAAATTTTTAGAAATTAAAAAAAAATGATTCATATTCATTTACTTTAGAAAAAAATTATCATTTGTAAGAAATAGTTTGTTTTATGAAAATTATCCAAATAACTTCTTACTATAATGAATTCTGATTTTTTATTTTAGCTTTTAATTATTTAGACAAGTTGAAATACTTAAACAAAGATGCTTAATTGTAGACATTGTAATAATTAATCAGTGAATTAAATGTCCAAAATCTAGAAGAAATTAGTAGCCAATTTTAATTAATTTTGAATGATATAAGAATACATGTAAAAAATTTATTTTAAAGCACAAAAACTAAGTTATAAGTAATGAATGAATAAATAAAGTAGTGTATCTTTTTATTGTACAATGAAAGAAGATTCTATTTTTTCTTAAATAATATATAATTTGGTTTAGGGTAATGTCACATCTTGAATATTTTTTTTCACCTTATTATTTAATGTATTAAATAATAGTATCACCATAATCATAACTAATTTAATCATAATAAAATTAATAAATTATCAGGTTCAGGTTTTATCCGTAAACTCTGGTTATCTGTTTAAACAATGTTTGGACGTTTTTTTTTCCCTGGAGCGGCCCAATTATAAATTCTGTTTTTCTACGTGGGTCATATGTGACGGGTCAACCCGGATCTAGTTTCACAGTAGAGAAATTTTTTGGCATTTGGTTCGGAACTAAGTGGGAACGAGGAGAGGAGAGAAAAAATACGCACGAGAGAGAAGGAGGAGGGACCAAGAGAAAGGGTTTTGGACTCTGAAACTCCAAGTGATGCTTTTTATCCTTCCTTCTGCGACCTTCGCCGAAACCCTAACTTGTTGCATTCATTCCCTGCGATCAGGTGTGCTTTTGATTTTTCTCTTTCCGCTTATCCTGTGTGTAATCCTTACAACACCATTACTCGCGCCCTTCACACCCAAGTTTACTGGTTAGTTTTGTTTTTGATTTTGTGGAAATTGGGTTATTTGGTTCCTTCTTGTTTGTTTGATGCAATGTTTTTTCCTTTTATTTGTTATTTGTTATGTTATTTTGTATTTTTAAACTATAAATGCTTTGTTTATGACATGTTAGTTTGAGAATTGCATGTTAGCGCCTGACACTTGCAAGCATGTTGAATGTTGCATCTCAGTTTGAAAATGGTGTTTCTGACTTTAGCTGTAGATTCCCTGTCTTTATCTCTATGATGGCTTACTTTGTGTATTAATGTAAAAAATCAAATTGAACTTTTTAATTTCATGTTTATATAGTTTTTGGCATCTAAATAATCCTAAACATATGTTTGACTTCTCAAAGTTTCACATAACAATGTTAGTATTATGATTCTTCAATAAGTATTTAAATTTCTATGCATGTAAGTAGAAAAGGGTTTAGTATGATGGTGTGGAGAAGTCTTTCTAATTGATAATTACCTTGGTATGCAATGTTTGTAAACCTTTCTCTTTGAAAATTTTTAAGTGCTGTAGATTCTGCTGATTTCTGCTGCAGGTGTTGCTGGCTGAGATATGCTTGTTATGTGATTTCTTATTTGCAAAATTTAGCATTGCTTCATGTATCCAAAACGGTCAGGCCAAGATGGCCCTGATTTGAGACAAGTGCGCTCAAGTGACAGGATCAAGACAAGGCCAAGCATTTATGGCCGACCATACTTGTTTTATAACCAAAATCTTAGGCGCACAAGGAAAAACAAGAACAAAACAAGGACTGCAGCTTCTCAGATTGCCAAAATGTTGCGTCCAGGGAATCGGAAACAACAAGATTCTAATGCTAATGTAAGTGTCTGTATACCAAATCAGTTCTAGAAGCAAAATTCTTAGTGGAGATTACTCTATATATTGCTTAAATTGCACAGGTTCTATATCACTCAAGTTGTCATATATGATATTGACGATGAAATTCCCCTGCCCCTCTAATTCATTAGGTGAAAATGTGGACATATCTTTGCAATTATCAGGGTTGGTTGGTTTTAGAGTCGAGAAAACATTTTCTCTTGTCACCTTGTTCTCTGTTTTCAAATGTTCATGTTGGAAATAGTGTAAATAATAAACAATAAAAGACTGCTTTCAAATTTCCTGGATGAACATTAGGAAACAAGAAACAAAAGGAAAACTGGTTTCATATCTCTTATTAGCAGTGAAAAGAAAAAATGCCACACAGCCCCTAAAGACATTTGCTATTTTATTGTTTTTCACTCTTTTTTTTATGTATTTATTTATCCTTTTGCCAATTTAATTTAATTTTCCTTTTGACAAACAAAAGGCTCAATTTTAGTACCTCTGCATGGCTTGGAATTCAGCATCCAGTTTATGTTTTTTCACCGTACCAGGTTTCAATGTTTCTTAAAACTTGTCCTCCATGTTTTTCTAGAAACTCTAACAATAAAATCATGGAGGAGCTGATCAAGTTGCTTTATCATAATACTGCTTTGTGCTTTCCATTGTTATTTTTTACTTGACTGTGATCTTTGAATCCATTTGCATCTTATCCATGTAAATCCTCATTCTGTTTTGTTGATTCACAGTCCTCTTGTTTGAAACGTTTCGCTGTCTGGCTCTTTCTTTCAAAGGTCCTCTAACTAATTGTCAAGGCTTTTATGTGGACAATGGTATTTGATGTAATTAGCACAAATGGTCTGTATACTGATGTGTGTGTGTGTGTATGTATGAATGCTTCATAAGGCTCATTTTCATGTTGTTTATGTTGTATTTTTAGAATTTAAAGCCAAATGACTATCTTTTCTTCTCACGAAGTTAAGATGAGGCTTTGACAATTGATGATGTTGAGTCATTGTTAGTCTCTTGTGTTTTTAAAAGAATTATATCCAAACACGCAAACAATTGTTTGCTCAGAGTACTCACTGTTAATTAGTTGTATTTGTATACTATTTTCTTAAAAAATGTTTAGCTCTAATTGTGCTGGAAATGTGTTTAGTTGTAAATCACCACGTTCTGACGTCGTACTCCTTTGTGGGCTCTTATTAGCAAAATTTGAGATTGGCAGAGAGCTTTTTCTAAAATTCCTGCATAATATTTTTAAGTTTACTGCAAACTAGTTTGTACTTGCTTATAGAAATAACTGCTCTGCAGTTGTCCATTTTAATATAGAACTACTCAAATATAACAAGTGTCATACCGACAATTGATTATATCATCCAAGCACTAAATTATTTATTATCTCTGTATAAAATTCTAGACATAATGGTTTCTTCCAATCTATGGTGCCTTCACTAATAACTTTCACAAAATGCTCTGCTTTAGCAACCAAGTTAGCTTGATCAATAATCAGATACCTTAACTTCATCAACCTCTGGTCTCGGCTTTGCTGAATATGATTGTGCACAATAGCTTTTCTCCCTGTTTATTTATTTTGGCTTCTATTGAGGCATTTTTGACAGGCAAACGCAATTGATTGTTATTATGAATTGGTATAATTCATTTAAAAAGATCAAATGGTGTGAATTTAGTAGGTAATGGTGGATTTTATTGTTTTTCTAATCTTGGACTCTGCATTTTATTTCACCCATTACTCTGAATCGTGTCATTTGCTGAATTTGATTAGATGCTTACTATAATTCATCAGTATTACATGGGATGTATCTAAACCCTCGGGTTGTTTTATCTGTACTTCTCTTAGTCTGGCTCTGCCAACCTTCGCCGTTCAACAAGGAAGAGAAGGCTTAATGTAAATCTTGAAGATTTTACAGACAGCTCTGGAGCTGAAGATGAAGACTTGATGGTGAGGTTTTATACTCCGTAATACAAAATTTTTGTGTAATAAACTTGAATTTGCTATAATTTGGGCTGAAGGTATGTGTCTATGTTCCAGAGACCTGCATATCCCTCATTGAGAAACCGGATTAAAAATAGAGTCAAACAGGATGGTTTGATGTCTTCTAAGCGCAAAAGAGCAGCTGATACTAAGCCAACACCTCGACGTGAAGGTTTACGTCCTCGTCGTTCAAAGGGTGCTGTGATAGAACGATTGATTTCAGAATCAGATGATGAGCAAGATCTGTCTGAGGAAAAGGTTGATCAAGATGAAACAGAAAATGGAAATGATGCTGAGGAAAATGATGCAGATGATGGTCAAAATGAGATTGAGGGGGACGCTGAGGGTGAAGATGAAGGTGAGGATGAAGGTGATGAAGATGGTGATGATGAAGAGGGGGAAGAAGAGCAGGATGGAAGAAGGCGCTATGATCTTCGGAATCGTTCAGATGTCCGGAGGTTCTCTATGGAGGAAAGAAAGGCTCGGCCTAGGTCTCCTCGAAGAGTGTTACATCAAGGTATGGGTACCAAGGTCAGCAGGGATGTAAGGAAAGGTGGATCACGAGTTCATAAGCGTCATCGTTTAGCAAGGCCTGAAGATTCTGATGACTCACTTCTTGTGGATGAGCTGGACCAAGGGCCAGCTATTTCATGGGGGCGAGGTGGTAACAGATCTGGTCCACCTTGGCTTTTTGGAGGCTTAGACACGCATGGAACAACAGCTTTTGGATTAAATCTTGCTGCATCAGGTTGGGGTCATCAGGGTGATGCTTTGGCTACTCTTACATCTGGGATTCAAACTGCTGGACCAAGCTCTAAGGGTGGGGCAGATATCCAACCCTTACAGGTTGATGATAGTGTTAGTTTTGATGATATAGGAGGGCTTTCTGAATACATTGATGCTCTAAAGGAAATGGTTTTCTTTCCATTATTGTATCCAGATTTTTTTGCAAGTTACCACATAACTCCACCTAGGGGGGTGTTGTTGTGTGGGCCCCCTGGCACAGGGAAAACATTGATTGCAAGGGCTTTGGCTTGTGCTGCTTCAAAAGCTGGCCAAAAGGTTAGCTTTTACATGCGCAAAGGTGCAGATGTGCTAAGCAAGTGGGTTGGTGAGGCTGAAAGACAATTGAAACTACTCTTTGAGGAAGCACAAAGGAATCAACCTTCTATTATCTTCTTTGATGAAATAGACGGACTTGCACCCGTGAGGTCTAGCAAGCAAGAACAAATTCACAATTCAATTGTGTCCACTTTGCTTGCTTTGATGGATGGTCTTGACTCTCGTGGGCAAGTTGTTTTAATTGGAGCTACCAACAGGATTGATGCTATTGATGGAGCCTTACGACGCCCTGGTAGGTTTGATCGTGAGTTTAACTTTCCCTTACCTGGTTGTGAGGCACGTGCCGAGATATTAGACATTCATACTCGTAAGTGGAAACATCCTCCTCCAAATGAGCTGAAAAAGGAACTTGCAGCCAGTTGTGTAGGTTACTGTGGTGCTGATCTGAAAGCTCTTTGTACTGAAGCTGCCATTCATGCATTCCGGCAAAAGTATCCACAAGTTTATACAAGTGATGACAAATTTGTTATAGATGTTGATTCTGTCAAGGTAGAAAAGACTCATTTTATTGAAGCAATGTCTACTATTACTCCTGCTGCTCATAGAGGAGCCATTGTGCACTCTAGGCCATTGTCTCTAGTAGTTCAACCATGTCTCCAGCAACATTTAGAGAAAGCTATGAGTGTTATATCTGATATTTTTCCTCCAGCTTCTATTACATCTGAGTTGACTAAACTTTCAATGCTTTCCTACGGGTCTGCAATTCCACTTGTGTATCGACCTAGGCTTCTACTTTGTGGTGGTGAAGGTACAGGGCTGGTAATTATCTTGGAACCTTCTGTTGTTATTGAAAAATTATTCATTACAGCAACTTAATATTGAATATACTTACTGCTCTAGTTTAACAGGATCATCTTGGCCCTGCGGTTTTACATGAGCTGGAAAAGTTTCCTGTGCATTCATTAGGACTCCCATCTCTTCTGTCAGATCCCAGTGCAAAGACACCAGAAGAGGCATTAGTACATATATTTAGTGAAGCTAGAAGAACAACACCATCGATTCTCTATTTACCACAGTTTGATGTTTGGTGGGAAACTGTGAGTATATCTTGGTTACCTGTAATTATATATGATGAACCGATTTTAATGCCCAAAATTTGCATCTCATTTCTGTCAGGTATGCTTATATTGAATTATTTTTTTAATATGAACTGAGCTTGATTGTTTTAAATTATCCTGCAGTCTCATGAGCAGCTCAGGGCTGTTCTCCTGACTTTGCTGGAAGAATTACCATCTGATCTGCCTATCTTACTGCTTGGTACATCCTCAGTTGAACCCGCTGAAGTTGAGGAAGTGCCTACTTCAGTTTTCCCTCACCGCACAATGTATGCATGATATAATTTACTGCAAGTATATTGTTTTAGCTTAAAGGCAAAGAAAATGACTTTTTCATACCAGTACTATGTATTTATGTAATTATATCATTATAAATGGATGGTTTTGTATGGGGGAATTAGGTTAAGGGAGGTAGTACAATATTTCCCGTCAGTATTCAGTGCCCGATCACCTTACTGAAGTCGACGTAGTTTGTTATTCCCAAAGTAGTTGAATAACTGTAGGTTTGTTCAAATGCAAAGGTTGAAAATTTTGAATAATATTTTTTTCTTTGAATCTGAAAGTACTCTCCATGCCTTTGTTTCTAGTTCTACATTCACCCTCTTTCTCTTTGCAACAGTTATCAAGTGAATATGCCATGTGCCAAAGATAGGACTTTGTTTTTCAATCTTTTGATAGAAGCTGTTATGTCAATATTGTTGGAGGGAATCAACAAGAAGTCACAAGATACAGGATACCTCCCTGAACTTCCTAAGGCACCAAAATTGGCTACTGGTCCAAAAGTATCTGAGCTAAAAGCAAAGGTGGAAGCTGAGCAACATGCACTTCGCAGGTTACGAATGTGCCTTAGAGATATCTGCAACCGGTATGTCAACTTATGCTTAATGTACAGTTGTTGGCTTTGTATGGCTTATTAATCCCTTTCATTAACTGTATGCATCCTCTCTCAATTCATATATGTATTTTTGTCCCTGTTACAGGATACTGTATGACAAAAGATTTAATGCCTTCCATTATCCAGTGTCAGACGAAGATGCACCAAATTACCGGTCAATTATACAGAACCCAATAGACATGGCTACCATCCTGCAGCATGTTGATAATGGCCAATATATTACATGTGCTGCGTTCATGCAGGATATCAATCTTATTGTATCCAATGCAAAGGCATGTATTTGTGCCTTAATTTTTTTTTTTTTTGGTGGGGGGCAGTTGGGCTATATATATTGAAAATGCTTCATACACTAATTCTAATATTTAAAGCATGTCTTAAGTTTGGTTCTTCTTCTGCAACTCAGGCCTACAATGGAGAGGATTACAACGGTGCTAGGATTGTCAGTAGAGCTTGTGAGCTCCGTGATGCGGTGCATAGACTTTCTCTTGACTGAAATTTTACATCTTGATGTTGACTGTTCTCTAGCAAGTGCTCCTGCATATCTTATTTCTTCTTTTCTTTTCTTTTCTTTACTTCTTCAGGTGCATGGAATGCTCTCACAAATGGATCCAGCACTGGTTGCTTATTGTGACAAGATTGCTAGCCAAGGTGGCCCAGTTCAATTGTCTGATGAATTAGAGGATTCAACATTCCCTGCATCTCCTGTTGTGCAGCTGGGTACTGGTATTAGAATGAGTGCTCGACTTCGTCATGTCCAACCAGAGGTTAACGTGGATAAGAGTTATGAGGCATTGAAGCGAACTAAGAAGATCACCGAAATGCATACAGGTATGAGGCATGATAGTCATGAGTGGGTAGACATCTGTAGAAGTTCTCGATTCTCTTTACTTAAAGTCCTTGCTTTTCACACACTTATGTGCTTGGTTATGCTTAAAACAAATATTATATTTGTGTGATATGGTTTCAAATTAGTTTCTTCTTCACTTGTTTCCATATACCTGCAAACTTCAGTTCAAATACTGATTTTAAAGTTCATTCAAATTGGGTTGATAGCAGAAGAAAAGTCGCAAGATTCTGTACCGCCAAAGTCTTCCCAGGAGCATCAACCTAATGACACTAATGCTAAAAGGCTTGAACCTATGTCAATTGATGGAAACTTGCATGGAACTTGTACAAATAACCTTGCTGATGCCAACAGTCCCCAGGATGTCACAGTGCTAGATGGTGAATTTTTAAGAGAAGTGGAGTCTGTCAAGCAGCTTTTTGTGAAGCGTAGTGAAAATTTCAGCATTCCACAACTTGAGAGGCTTTACACGAGAATTATGAAGGGTGTGTTTGAAACAAAAAATAAAGGAGTGAATGGGGATCTTAAGTCTTCGGTTTTGAAGTTTTTGTTGAATTTTGTAGAGGATGATGCAAATTTCTAACTACTGGGATTTTCCTTCTTAATTATTTAAAAAAGAAAGAATTTTACTGTAAAGTCGGGAACTTTTTTTTTTTTAATTTCAGTGTCATTTGATTGAGTACAGAAGTTTCTTTCATCTTCATCTACCTCAAAAGCCACAATTGTCCAAAGCTGAAGCCTACATTCTGAATGATTGTATTTATAGGATATTAGGATTAGATATTTATGCCAACAGCATGTTTAGCATTATGCTCTCAGAGGGTAGAACTTTTGTTTTTTCTATTGTCAACCACTAGCAACTATAATTATTCTGTCTACTAACAATCATGCATTTAATTTAGTATATAGTTTTTTTCTCATGTTGAATGTCTTTTAGCAGCAAGTGTTGTAAATCAAAATTAAAGATCTTTTCTGTAACTTAAATGAGGTGAATTATATGTGATTATTAAGATCATGACTGGTGGAGTTTGAAGTTGAAATGATATTTTTTTTCCCACAAGATAAAATTGCATATAAGAACTTATACAAGTTGATCACCATGTTAGTAGTATTGGGACCTGTAACAGGTTGTTATGGAGAGACTCTTTCTAAACGCTTTACAAGTAAATATCTCTTAGAAATATTCCAAATATTTTAGGGTCGAAAAGCAGGTGGGTTATTGGTCTGTGTATGTGACTCTATCATACTTTTCATTTTTTTTTCTTCGTTGCCAAGCTCATTGCTGGTTGCCACCTGTTTTTCTCCCTCACAAGTTTATTTTGTTAAATGGTCCTTTTTTTGTTGTGTTTACGTCTCACAAAAGAAAAAACTCAAAAATCATTATTTGTACAACGCGATTTTACAGAGTAAAAGAACAATTAAGATGTGAAAATATGAAACATTTAATAATTTGATAAATACATTCTAAGGATATATACCGAGGAAAAAAAATAAGATATAGCACGACCTAACTTAGCAACTATGTAAACGAAAAAAGGTGAGGGAAAAATTGAAATAATAAACAACATAATTGACCAGAATTAATCACAAAGCAATATCATTTATGTTAAAAGAAGATCCCAGAACCGAAGAGATTAGAAAGTGCAGTCATTTTAACAGAATTGAGTAAAAATGATCAAAAACTGACATGTATTTTGCCAGATTGATGTAATTCTAGAGAAGACTAGTAACCAAAAGGGAAACAGATCATTTCTAAGCTTCCAATATCACTTTTCTAATTTTGCTATACTTCTCAAGTTAGTTATCATCTGATCTGCAGCTGATTCTCTTGCTTCAGAAGGACTGGAACACATTTTACCTTCAAATGAACACTGAAACTCCACTCCTTTAACAGTTACATTGGCTTTGAATCCACCTTCAATAGAAACACTTGTTAGATTTGATTTCTCAGATTAGGGTGTATATTATTTTCTCAACATAGACACATGAATAACTACTGGCCATTAATAACGTGAACAAAAAGCACAATGATCAAATCTTAATTATTTCTTCATTCATAAAGAGAATTTATGCTGCTTGCGCTTAAAGTCTAGGTTTGATAGCCTTACCCTCTGATTGAGATAGATGATAAGTTGGCAGGATCCAATTGTTTGTGCGACATATATCATCTAGTTCCTGCAAGATTTCCATACATCTAAATAATTTATTTTCTTTTATTTCAAGAAAAGAAAATATCACAGAACAAAGGTGGGTGATAATGTCAAACTGAGGTGCTTTACAGAGATGTACACAGCACAAAATGAAAATAAGTCATTTGTCAAAAATGAGCTTTTAGCGAGTAGTAAAAATGTGTACAATTGTACAGATGAAACCAAGCAGCGTATAAGCAATGCCATGAGCGGCATTGTTCAAATTTACCACAATTAACATACCCTAAACCCTACATACTTTTTAAACCATTTCATTCTAACTTCAGTACTTACGTCTACCAGAAACAATGCTTCCTAGAAATTAGCAACACAACCATTTGATCCTGTGTGCACACTACTAAATCGAATAATAAAGCATCATATAAGAGACAACATTTTCACCTTTTACTCCAAGTATGTAGATAGAACATTGCTTACCTGGCATGAGCTTTGTTTGATAAAAACAGCCTCTGACAATTTTTTCCTCTTAAGAGGTGAGATTTGTTGTCCAAACACCCTTTCTTGATTCTTGAGCCATGTATCATTGCAGCCTTCTATAATTGATTCAATCTTTAATCTAAAGTTATCTTCCCCGTCTACATTTGTCCAAAAGACACATGAAAAATCAGTGCTTGTTCACAGTTCATCTTTAGTTCTAGTAAATCTGGTTCACAGCTCACAAGTCAATTATTTTCTCAGGCTCTAACTAATTCTACCATTAAAAAATCTTCAGGATAGTATATAATAGGACTTTAATCAGCAAATATAGCATATATCAGCCATCACATACTAAGCAATCAGATGCAAAGGAAAAAGAGCAGCTGATCATTAACACAATTGTTCATTTAGCATATCAGAGATACTCATAGCCGCTTGAGTTTGTGGACAAATAAAATTGGAGTGATATTCACAAATCAAGGATAAGCACTCTTTTTTGTTAACCGCTCCTTGGACATAACATGCTTGTTGAAATCACAATATCTTGACAACACAGCATATTATATATAGGCAGATATTTTTTCTTTTTTAATTGATAAGACCTAAAGCTAGTGATATTATTTTGAAATTTTTTTTAGGAAAGTTGAATTTGGAAGATCCCAACACCATGGGCAGACCCTAGAAAAAAGGGGGCGGAGTGGTTGAATAGAAACAATATTGAGCTGAATGAATACCTTTCAAATGACACATAATCATACAAAGTGATAAAAATGCCTAAAAGAAGTCAATAATCACTTCCTAAACCAGTATCAGACTTACTCTAGAGTTTGATAGATAGCAAAATAACAGTATTAATACCAATAAGAACAAAAATAACAATAAGGAGAGGATAAACCATGAGAATCACTACAGGGGTAGGGGGTCAGACTGAAAATACCATAGAAGCAAAACGCAGGACACTGAAAGGAAAACACACCACTTAATATTCTCTCGATATTTCTATCGCAAACAGCAATCTCGTCCTCTATCTTGCGCTGCTGAAGGGCCTGAATGGAGTAACTAAATCTCAGATATATGCAAATATAGATTTTTTTAACATTCAAAACAGGCAATGTAATCCTTAAATCTAAGTAAAACCAGCATAGTAGATATGGCTATGGAAGCAGATACAGCTTTAATAGTCACAACAACACATGCAAGCATGTACATCAGGTAACATGTGTTACTCGATAGTTATTTCTAAAATTAAAAGCTTAGCCGTAGGTAAGCCAAAAATGATGGATACTTGACTGACAGTATGGATTCAACGAAGTTACTATTACATTTGCATATATGTCTTAAGATTACATGCATATATGTTCTTCTACGATAAGGAGTGTATGCTCTCAGTGCCCATTCATAGCTACTGAGAATGATATAAACTATAATCATTATTGTAATTAGAAGAAAGCAATGAAGTTTTACCAATTCATTCCTCTTTCGTAACAAAGCAGCTAGGGCAGTTTGAGTCAACATCTTTTTCGAATCTGAAAGAACTTTGAGCTCCTCTAGATCTGACTCAGAATGATTTGCAATCTGAATACAGCCATCTACAGTGCCTTTATCAGGTGAGATATTGGGCCTATTGGCATAACTATTGTGCAAAGAAGCAAGATTGTTGGTTCCACCTTCAGTAACGAGCATCATATTTGTTGAATCAACATTTAAAGCCTAACAAAACAATGGCATTCAGCTAGATTACAGATGATACACAACTGAACTAAGCTCAACAATCATGGATAGCAGAGAGGTGCAGCTCATTTAGAAACATAATTATTATTTGAGTTAATAAACTTTGAAAAAAAAACTAATTTTGAGAACTTAAGCAACAACATCTTAATGATAATATTTATATATTAATAGAATAATAGTATTAAAAATATTTCATGAATATTATTAAACATGACCATTTGACAATTTTACAAAGCTTAAATTAATATTCACCAAAAGAATTTAACGAATGAAACATACGGAACATTTTGATAAATTTGACTATTATAACTTTATCATAAGGTGATAATTACTTATGGGGACTCCTCTTCTGGACTTTGGCAACTATCTAAGCTTTTATGCTCATAGGGACAGATACCATAATGAAGTCACAATCTTCATTACAGTCTTGAATTATTCACAAAATGCAACTCTTAGGTAGTGTTTTTGGCCAACCTTTTTCAAGACTAGCAGAAGCCCCTCCATTGAATCTTTTCTCAAGGGCCTTAGTTTATTAAACATGAAGATGATTTATTTTTCAAGTGCTTTTCTAAATTATTTGAAACATCTTTTCTTTTAAAGTTGAGAGATATGGTACCCTAGTTTCATTTGTACAAGTGTACATAAATTAGTGTCAGAAAAGGTTTTTGTGTGTGTGTGTGTGTGTATATATATATATATATATATATATATATATATATATATTATTAGGTCCAAAGTTAAATGGTTTTGGGCAAAAACAATGATTCTGAGACCATTTAAGAGAGCACATGCCAAAAATATGGCGCCTATATGATGTGCATGCAATAGTAAGTTTACAATTTTGGAGTATTTTTTGCATTTAGGATACTTATATAGCTGAATTATAGGTTAACTAAGAGATCACAAAGCTTGTGTTTTGAAAAAGATCTTTCCACAAGCAAAAAGAAATATATCTAGCCAAAATAGTCCTAATTTAAGCATGTATGTATAATATAACATAGTAAGTTTCCAATTTTGGAGTATTTATGCATCAAGGATTTCTGTATAGATAAGTTATAGGTTACCTAAGAGAGCATATGCCAAAAGTATGGCAACTATATGACGTGCACACAATAGGAAGTTTTCAATTTTGGAAAATTTTTGCTTTAAGGATACTTAAATAGCTAAAATATAGGTTAACTAAGACATCACAAAGCTTGTGTTTTGAAAAAGATCTTTTCTTGGAGTCAAAAGAAAATCTAGCCAAAATAATCATAATTTTAGACGTAAAATTGCTCCCCGAATCCAAAAAAACTCGTCCAAACACAAAAATTATTAGGAAAGATAACCAAACAAAGCACATATGAACATGATTTAAGGAAATCGTTAAGTTCAATAACTATAGAAGTAAGCAAGTTACAAACCTTGACAGCACTTGCAAAGCCATTAGAATTATACTTCACAGATGGATTATTTCTTTCAAGATCTTCATCAACTTGTACAGTATTGTCATTAATATACTGACACTTTTCTTTGATCTGTGATTTTAAAATTGAATTTTCATTCATGGTCATTTCCATGGGCTCATATATAGAATCAGATAATGCAAGCGTGTAACATCCGGTGTTCTCTTTATGCTTTGGTGAATCAATGTTATCATTGTTGGGCTTACTATCATTAGTAGTAAACATGTCCTCATTTACACAAAATTCTGTCACTTCAGGGGTGTCCACCTTTATATTTTTCTCAGTTACCCTTGTATCTTGCAAAGTATTTGAGAATGCTTCTCTGCCAAGAGAGAATATATTACACAAGAAGTGAATGGAGATAGAGACAAAAAAAAAAGTGGAAATGACTAAAAATAGAAGAACATTGTATTAAGGATTTGAGACAGCTAATGGATGGATCTTGAAACAAATTTCCAAAAATGATCCAATAAGCATGTAGGAACTCCATGAGCAAATATTAGAAACTCTCATACATTAACTTTACATTATTACTTGTGACAGATGGTAATTCTGAGAAAAACTATATGTTAACACTAAAGAATATCTTTAAATTCTATGATATCAAGTCTTGGAAATGCTAGAATATTAGTAAATCCCACAGTGAATTTGATGTTACAGACTCAGTCAAAAGTGCAACTGAAATTAGTGTCATGAATGAACAAGTGGTTTAAGCACGATCATTGTAACTGAAATGAAATTTGAAAAGCAGACAATATTTGTACTTTTTACATCTTTTCCCGAGGTGCTAAACTTACCACCTCAAATCAAGTGTACTTGATGAAATCATGAAGCATCAAGTAAAATATCATTCCTTAAGGAATATGGAATTCAAAATACTGCTAAAATCTAAAAAAACTGTTTTTTTACAAAAGGAGAACATGTCAACCTGGATATCCACTTTGATATTATTTCATAACATGGAAGCACATGGAAGTAGTCCATTACAGGAGTGATCATCCAACTTCCAGAACTCTTAGTGACCAAAGGACCCTGCAAGCTGTGCAAAATGAAGACAAATGTTATTCAGAAACATGTGTACAGAGTCAGCTTTACTTCTTTGTGAAGGTCATATAAACGCAAAGAGACAAATATCTAAGAATTAAAAAAAAAAAAAAAAAAAAAAATAAACTATTACCGCAGAAGAAACAGACTGCAGCTAAACACACCCTTTAAATAAGATTGCAACTTTTTTTGCTAACAATTAATCATTCATCTATGCAAAAACATTTTGCATAATTATATTTTTCTTATAGTAACAAAACAGAAGGCTAATATAGCATTTAATTCTCAAAGATTTATAAATAATTCAAAACTTGATTCAATAGTAACATTAATGTAGAGTACTGCAGTATGAGCATGAGTACGTTTTTCTCTGCAATAGGGAGAAAACACGTGACTCCACCTGAATGCTGGACAGAACAAAGCCCCATTTCCCTGTCATCAGAACATCAGAATCTGAGTATCACACAATAGTAATTAAAACTAACCTTTTAATTAAATCTTGGAGAGGAACTTGAAAAACTTCTTCTTTGATTGTCTTGGTGCACTGCATTATAAAAAAGCGAGAAGCTTCCTTCTCTTTGCTCTCAGAATAGATAGTGTCACTCTCCAAAAGAAAAATATCAGTATTATCGATACCTGTACATAGTACACGAATCATACTCAGCTATTTGTGTCTCAGAAGCGCATGATAAAATTAAAATATTAAAAATAAAAAATGCAATAATTACCGGTGGCTTCCTTTATAGCAGAATATCCAACTTGCAGAAACACATCTTCGTTGACCTTTAATTCATCCTTTGAAGACTTTTTAAGGACTCTTTTCTTTTTATGTTGTTTTGTTTCTGATGTAACTTCAGAACTTTGATTGGAGGTAACCAGACCTTTCGACCCCAGAGAACTTTGGCTGGAGCTTTGGCTGGAGGTTTCCAAACCTTTTTCTACCAGAGACCATACCCCATTGGTAATGGAACCAAACAGCAAAAAGCATTTCTCCTTCTTACTGTCAATTAAAAGGATAGTTACTTTTGTAATGGGCCATCCCTCTATATTAGGAACACTTTTTGATACATCTAAAGATTTAGATACATCACACGCTTCCATAATCATCTTTTCTGTCAATGATAGCTGCTTCTCCACGTCAGTGAGCTCTTCTTCATTTGAATTTTGCATGAATTTCATATAAGCTAATAAAGCTGGCCTCAAAACTACAACCAACTTGGAAAATTCATCTAATGGAAGATATTCGAGTTCTGGATGCCGCTTCCTGTGGTAGTAATTATAAAGTAAGACAGCCGAACGCACCTGAAACAAAAAAAAAAAAAAAAAAAAAAAAAAAACAAAAAAAAAAAAAAAAAAAAAAAAAAAAAAAAAACTCAAATAGGAAGATCAGTAACTAGAGGTTATATTATCCTCCTCATGCTCTCCTATAGATCTAAAATCATACTGTAGTTTATAAATCATAAGGTAATATGAACATAGATTGTTTCTTTCCATTTTTAATGAGATGCACAAGGGAAAAAAAAAATAAATGAAATGGCATAGTAGTCATAATGTACAAGGTAAAACCATGCTTTCAATACTTCATGCAACCAAAACATGAAAGTAATCTAAATAGAAAGTAAGAATAAGGAAAATATAAGTGAAAACAATCTTTAGTGTGTTGAGTAATTCCTAAAGTCAAGATTTCCTCAAAACAACCAATAAAACAAATTATAAAAAAAGATGTCCAAAAAACCTCATAGGTTAATGGTTGGATAGCTATAAAAACACAGAGAGGTAAACAAAATAAACACCTGTCTTGCTACTAAATTCTGCTGATACGGTGATGGGTTATCCTGAACAGAAGACTTTGCTGGCAGCAATGGGTCTACCAAGTGCTCTATAAATGCCTTAACTGCATCCTCAGTCGGACAAACATCGGATGGAACCATGTTCAAGGTCTGTCACCTCCTTTCAGAAACTGTGTTGATGTTGACAAAACTAACTTGTGAATCAAGTGTAAGTGTAAGAAGAAAATAAAACACAAGCTATGGTTATTGAAACATAACTCAGAAACAACTCACACCAAAATTGAATATTCACAATCAAATTTTACGAAAAAAATTCTCAAAAGAAAAATTAAAAAAAAAATGACAAAAATAATTAACAACAGTGCATGCATAAAAAGTTAATGGAGCTAATTTTTATTACCTTCAAATTTATATTAGAAAAATACATTTTTCTAATTTTAAATAATGATCATCATCCAAACACAAGCTTAACAAATTGTATAAGTAATTAAATATTCATCTTACAAAGAGACAATCTTTGATTGAACATGCATGATTATCAAACATAAAAATTTGACTCACAAATTTCAGAAATTATTTTCTCATTTTTTCACATGATTTTGGTCTATTAGTATAGTCACTAAACAAGATTTGTCTCAGTTTTGTAGTTTTTGAGCATTGAGTACCCTAATAGGTTTTTAGATAGACCGGAACTCGGCCGGAAAAACAACAAAGATAAAGAAACAAAAAATGGAAAATAAATAATTTAATCGATTCCAAAGGCCAGACAGAATCTCATAGGAGTCCCAATGCAAGAAAGAAAATGCAGATCAAAAGAGAACTCACAATTAGCCGAAGGAGAGAAAAATGCTCAATTCAAAGTATTGGCTCATACATTCCACACTGCACACAAATTCCTTATGAGAGCATTTTGTATTCTGATTTTCGCAAAAGTATATATATATATGACAAACCCGTGAGAATACTAAAGTTACACACGAGTCTTTACACATCTTCCCAAATAAATAATTTTGACTTATTTTTTTTTTCTTTCTTGAATTCTTTGAATTTTATATTTTATATTTAATTACGTCATATTGTAAGATGTTAGATTTAGAATTTCCATGATAGAAGACGGTACAATTAAGGATTATATTAAAATTATAGATTTTTAATAAGGGAAACTTTCTAATTTAAAAAAGATATAGAATGTATAAAATTATGAATATGCAGCATAATAGGAAAACTAAAATAACTAACATGATTTTTTATTAATTTCTGGAATTATTGTAATAGTAAAATATTTTACTTACATCTTACCAAGTTATACTTTTTCATACTAAATAATTTTGAGATTGTACACAAGTGTGCTAACTAAAATTTGAGGAAAAAAAAACATCATTTAGGATTTGTCGTCATATCATATTTTTGTAATTAAGAGTTCAGATGAATATAGGTTAGTAATTTAACTGGTTAAATTAATTTTTTCATAATATTATTTTATTTTTAATAGAGTATGTTAGAAAGTTATATAACTACGATTAAAATAATTGTAATCATAATTTATTAGCTTTCTTTCAAAACAAAAAATAGTATTAAAGTCATTAATTGTATATTTAATATATTTATAGGTTATGAATATTGTTAATTGTAGGGTGTAATAACCTTAAATTAGTTGTGTAGTATTAATATTATTAATTGTACATTAAACAGTATTATCAATTGTAAGGTGTAATAGTATTAAAGACATTGAATAGTAATGGCATATAAAAAAATACTATTAAATGTAGTTTATTAGTTGTAAGGTATAAATTGTATAATATTGATATTGATATTATTAGTGTAAATGTCTGTCAACATGCATTTGATCTTAAGAAAAAAATAATAATAATTCATTTAAAAAAGGAATAAAAAATTTAAAGCTGGATGTTTTAAGACAATTGTTGCTATTACGGGTGGCAACAGGGCGGGGCGGGGACGGGTTTCGCTATCCCATACCCATCCCCGCATAAAAAATTCATCCCCATCCCCATACCCAAACCCAACGGATATCAAACTTTTTTCCCATCCCCATCCCCACCGGGTAACGGGTAT
>Ga0214542_1003314_pt1 | contig 32979 bp, 16 predicted proteins | sample CNSS1metaG_FD_160096 | JGI IMG/M metagenome (GOLD analysis project Ga0214542, IMG submission 160096) | Root nodule microbial communities from cowpea collected in UCLA plant growth center, Los Angeles, California, USA - CNSS1 | ecosystem: Host-associated > Plants > Roots > Nodule | place: USA...
TATATCGATAACACGGTGTAATAAAATGAAATGGAAAAACAAAAGCAGAAAAATGTGAACGAAGAAAGTTGTAAATTGTAATCTCATAATACCAGATAGAGTTATTTTTTTTTTTTTTAATTTCATATCTCACTTAGTCTGATATACGACAAAAATATCACAGTAAGTTATGTTTTACATTTTTGGAGATGGTAATTGAATACCACAAATTCAAGAGTACATTCTGCAAGGGGATTCTTTGTTCATGATTAAATATGTGCAAATTGATAAAAATAAAATATATTATATTCCCAGTTGGCATTATTATGTCCACTAAAAGGACCTAAAGTTTAACTGAATATGACTAGGTTAACTGCTAAATGCGAACGATTTGTCGTTTTCTAAAAAAATATATCTGTCGCCTAAATTAAAGTTAAATGAACCTGAATATATATATATATATATATATATATATATATATATATATATATATATATATATATATATATATATATATATATAAATTAATCTGACTCTTAAATTAATATATTATACCTTTTATAAAAAATCTTATTTTGTCTTTATTATACTCTCACAATTAAAGAATAATTCTCTCCATTTAGTTGTAGTTTGTGAACAGCATCAATTCACATCATATATTATACATCTACACTAACACTATATAATAAATTGTTTCTATAATGTGAGAAAAAAAAATCTAACTATTAAATTGGAAGTTCTTATTAAATATATTAAATTTATAAAATTGTGCAAGTAAAATATCAATTGACACTTTGTCCCTTACATTATTTTAATAAATAATATGTTATTTCAAATATACGTAAATATTTTTTGCTACAAGTTACTTAAGTTCAACACTATTAATTTTCTCGAAAAATAAATAAATTTGTCTCAAAATATATCATTAGAATAAATTTTTCTTCATAAGTCATATTTAAAATATCTTATATTAATAATTATTTAATATTTAATTATTATACATCAAAGTTAGCATAACATATACTTTTAAAATACATAATTTAAAAATCTTTTAATTGTATATTTATAAACTACGTGAATTATTAACCATATGATATCAGAGTAATTTACGGTATTTGACATTTTTAGAAAGACTCACTAAATAAGTTTTACTGAAAATTAATATTTAACTCATCGTAAATGATATTGTGTTCTCTTATGTTAAGGTATTTGCTGATTAATATTGTAACTCATCGTAACATGTTATGCTGATTTTCAAAATCTATTACATACTAGAACATTCTTCGATTTCATACCATTTGATATTTTAAATTGTTATTTTAACTATCGATAAAGTTTTAGAATTTATAATCTTTTTATTAAATTTACGTTTTAATATTCTGATCACATTTTATTACGATCATCTCAAATACTTATAATATACACTATCGTGTTTATTTTTTCATGTCATCAAATATATTCTTTTTATTCAACTATTATATTTATACATAAACAACTCACGATAATGATTATATTTATTTTGATTAAGTAATACTATTTCACTTCAGCAATCATCTTCATTAAATAAGAAAAACTCTTTGTTCAAATTTGAATGACCGCTTATTGTTGGGCTAATCAAAATAACATGTCTTGAAAAATTCTACCACATCATTTAAGATAACCAAGAAGATGGGTGTTAATGACTACATAATGGACTCTAAGTTTATGATGTTTCTTGTCCCAGTCAAATACATTTTAAGCTTGTATTTGACTTTTCTTATACTCTTGTAGTAGTGTTGTGAGGTTTGAGTTTAATTCTTGCTTTGGAGAGTGTGAGTGTACTTAGGGGTCAAAGGGATGACAGGGTAGTCTATATGTTATACAAATTTTCACATAGTGTTATTCTCTAGTGGTTGTGGTTTTTCTTCAATTTTTTTATTGAATTTACGTTTTAATATTCTGATCACATTTTATTATGATCATCTCAAATACTCATAATATACACTATCGTGTTTATTTTCTCATGTCATCAAATATATTCTTTTTATTCAACTATTATATTCATACATAAACAACTCACGATAATGATTATATTTATTTTGATTAAGCAATACTATTTCACTTCAGCAATCATCTTCATTAAATAAGAAAAACTCTTTATTCAAATTTGAATGACCGCTTATTGTTGGGCTAATCAAAATAACATGTCTTGAAAAATTCTACCACATCATTTAAGATAACCAAGAAGATGGGTGTTAATGACTACATAATGGACTCTAAGTTTATGATGTTTCTTGTCCCAGTCAAATATATTTTAAGCTTGTATTTGACTTTTCTTATACTCTTGTAGTAGTGTTGTGAGGTTTGAGTTTAATTCTTGCTTTGGAGAGTGTGAGTGTACTTGGGCGTCAAAGGGATGAGAGGTTAGTCTATGTGTTGTACAAATTTTCACATAGTGTTATTCTCTGGTAGTTGTGGTTTTTCTTCAATTTTGGAGTTTTCACGTTATATTATTGTGTTCCTTGTTTTTATCTTATTTTTCAGTTGATAGGATGATTCTTGAGGGCAAAGACAGTAATATTCTTAATTGATGATGCGTTTTTTTCAATACTTACATCAATTAAGCAAACTAAGATCACCTAAATGATATTAGCATTAAAAGTGGCATAAGTAATTCATTTCCACTTTTACCTAAGCAACAAACTCTAAAGAAGAAATAATTAACTAACCTTCTTCCACTCAAATATCACTTTTTTGTCTGAGTAGCATGATGTCACACAAATCACTAAGTTGTAGAATATTTTCTAACACTTTGAATTTTTATTAAACGATCACTCATTACTTGAGCAATAAGAGTTTTAGAAGAAAGATAATTGTTTTGACAACTATTATGCTCAAATAAGTCATAACTTGACCAAAAGAACATTGTTACTTGAGTGACCATTTGTTTGAGTGACAGTAAATAATAATAATTCATCACATTGTTGAAGCAACAATATATGAAGCTGAAACAAAATAAGTAAAACAGTAGCAAATTAATAATTTATTAAGAGACACAACGATTCATTCAGGTCAAACCTATGATTCTTTGCATGATTTGACCATGTTAATACACATAATTTACTCTCAAATTTTCCAATAAACTACCTCATACATAACATCGACTAATCCAAATCCTAAATTAACTCATACAGGTGCTTTCTATTTAAACCATAAATTCAAATGATTTGTGTATGTTATATTTCACTTTTGTTTTTTGTCTAGAAAGTCAATCTTAAATGATAATGTATCATTATTTTATTGTAATATCGTTATTACTAATTTAAACAAACTACATCGATTCTACACTTCAATACACACATATTTACATCAAAATTTAAGATGTTTATTATGCAATAACTAAAATACTCTTTTAAGACTCCCATGGATGTTATGCTCTACCATCATACAAATTTCATAATTATTCCAACAACCATTATACATTTTGAAACTTCGCTTATGATCTCGATCTTGTTTACTTTTTCCTCATTTTCTGAAGTTGTTCTAAACTTTAAGACATGTCGCTAAGTATTATTATAACTATTAATGATTTAAAGCATGCAAATAAACACATGAGAAATGATAGAAACAAGTATACATTTATATGATAAAAACACTTTGGTTAATTAGAAAGCTTATGTTGAGTGAATGGCATGTTGGCATGTAGGGGAGATGTTATGGAGTCTCATGCTTGGTTTGGGATAATTAAAATATGCAATATAAATTTAAGTGTTACATGGTTCATCAACTTGTCATAAAACTACATTTGTTTCTTATTACTGTCGTTGGTTCGTTGATAGCCATTGTGAGAAAGCAAACGTATTAGTCCAATTACAATGATATTACAATTTTAGTTTCTTTGTATATTTTATTTTCTTTTAGTTGATTATGTAGATATTTAAAAATAATAAATTCTATTTCTGTCTTTTAAGTATTTAATGTAAATAATTATGTTAAAATTAATAACTTTGCATAGGTAAAAATTTTACGTAGTTGAACATATTTAAATTTTAATAAAGTATATAATAGTTTATGTATTACAAGATTTTATTTAGAAACAATCTATTCAGGAATTGTGTTTGTTTGACAAAATATTTATTATGCAAATAGGATAATTTTATTAAATAATTTAAAAAAAATATTATTATGACTTTGATCTACATTAATTAATAAGTCTCAAGAATAATATGTAAGAAACAAAACTTATATATCTATTCTCTCATATTCCTATTCTTTTATAGTTTTAAGTAGGAGATGATATCTTCACTTTCTTTTATATCAAATATTCATTACTCATCAGAATTGAGATTTGTTTAAGTAAAAACAAATTTTCCTTTCTATTAATTAAATTCATTGATTATATAAACACTTATTCATATCATTTTGTCATCTTAATACGTAGAGTTAAGAAACAATATATATATATATATATATATATATATATATATATATATATATTTGACGGGGAAACAAACAAAACAACAATAAAAAATACCAAAATATCTATCCGAAATAATTTGTTTAAATTTGTAACCATCTATAAGGATTAATAACAAAAGATAATAACAACAATATCATGAATGAAAGAGAATACCAATATTTTGAATTTAGGAAAATCTAACACACATATCGATATAAGGAGCGAATAAATGAGCGCGAGTCAATTAAGATTTACTAGATCAAATATTGAATACAAGAGTCAAATCAAAAAGCATAATGTTTCCAATTTTCAATCAATTAATACATCAAAGCATCTCAAATATGAAAAAAAGAAAAAAACAAAGGAAGAAAAACTTAGAATAGAACAACAGTTCTCTCGTCACATATCTCTAATTCCCAAGCAATAATAAAAAAAGAAACACCTTATCATATCAATATACCAACAAATTTTATTTATTTCTTATGTCCATCATGCTTAGACAGGGAAACAAAATGAATTTAAGTAGATTGGGCCTTTTAAACAAATAATTGAAATGATTGAGAGTCATCCTAACCATATTCTATATATTTGTTGGGCTTTGGAATGTCCCGAAAGAAAATATTAATTCCATACAACCTTATTCAAACCCGCACCTCTTCCCGATATTTGGAATCACACATTCTTTCATACACCTATATTTATAATTCCTATGCTAAGTCATTTTTACTATCTCACATTATTTTCTTTCTTACTTTTCAGCCTCATTTACCATTTATTGACAACCAAGACTCTCTTTCCCACCAATTTTTATTCTAAGGAATGTAGATAAAATGTGAGTTTTATTTACCAACCATTAAAATATAATATCATGCTATTATAATTGTTCATGTTATTTGAAGTATTTATTTATAACACTCAGAATAACATTTACATGATTAATTATAAAAATATTCTTTGTAAGAAAACTATTAGATGAATAATATTGGGATACATTACATTAGATAGGTTACATCTTAACGCTCCAATTAAGGTAAATGCAAACATGATTTTAATGTCCTTAAGGAAGTACTATAATACATGATAATTCACACGTAATTAAATTATATTTTAATTCATGTTAACATAAATAGTTTTTAATGGAAAAATAGTTCATTACTAGTAATTGTAATTCTTTCTTTTGAATTCAGACTTTTTATATAATGTATAAATATGACTCCTATTGATGAAAACTTTATTTCCAATAAACAAACTTGTCAACCAATCTTTGCTGACATAAAATAAAAGATTTGATATACAAATTAACTTTAAATTATGTAAATAAAGTTTTCATTTTCTTTTATAAATAATATACTTAGAAAATTGATCCAAAATAGTCCTGCATATAACTTTCACAACTTTTTCAAGTCAATTTCTATCATTTTCGAATGCAACCGGATCTTTTAAAGAATTAATCTGTAGACTCAGAGCAAACCAAAGTAACAAAAACAAACTAATTAAATCTAATTACAACTCTTTCTAATACATTATAAAACATGAATTTGAATTCGAAATTCTGGATAAAAACTGAATCAAACAAAACAACTACCGATCATATAAAAATCCCATATCCCATTCCCTACGAATCATTAACAAACCAGAACAAGCATACAAAACAATCAAAACGAAGGGTAAATTTTTGACACCAACCCCGAATGGACACATTATAAAAAACTAATGTGATCAGGACTTAGGATTTAGGTTTAGACTATTGAAGATATAACTGTCAGCAAGAACACCCGAAAATATTTGTCTCTCTACCGGACTAACAGGGACAACCCAAAATGATGATGTGTAATCAATAACGCATCATAGTACTTCAACTAATCATTACACAATTAGATATAACTACAGACAAAATAATTACTTTGAAATTAGTGAAATAAAGATTAAATGACAAATTATCATATACAATGTATTTACACAGCAAATGCACAATTAAACATAAGTGCAATGGGTAATTACGAATGATGATTTGTTCTACTATATCTATGGGGCTTGTTTGAAGATACCAAATCAGCAAATTGGAACCAATCTGGCGGGAACCTTTTCCCTACCGGAATCCACAATCGATCCCGCCGTAACAATTCGAATGATCTTCTTAACCGCAAAATGTAAACAATTCGAAAGCATAATCCACGACAGCACCTGATACACAAAATCAAAAGCAGGATCCGGAACTGAAGATGAGGGTTCATCCCAATTGTGACCACCCCCAAATCTATTGAAATTCCAACCGCTGCCACCGCCACCGCCACCACCGAATCCGCCACCCCCACCGCCAAAACAACCGTCTCCACCGTCACCGAAGAGGAACCCGTCGTTCCCGGCGTCCCCGGAGTGGTCACCGGATGATATCCGTTTGGTTCGTTGTTTTCTCCGGAGCAGTGTCCGGCGTCGTAGCCTAGTAGCAGGCTTTACGGGCGGCGGTGCGACGGCGTCGTAAGGGTGGATCATGGCGGAGATCTGATCGGCGGCCGAATCGGTGAGGGGAAGGTTACAGGTAGATTGACAGGCGCGAAGGACACCAAGGCCTTTGGCTGCGGTTACGACTACGGTATCGGCGACCATCATGATATTGATCATGGTGAATTGGAACGAGTGGGTATGAGGAGAGAAACACGGATCTGAGAATCAAATTTGTGTTCCTTTTGTTGAGAATTGCAAGAAACGTAATAGAAGTTGAAATGGTTTTCTTGTGTCGTGCACTGGATATTTTGAAGGCTGCACGAAACGTTAGCGTGTCAGTTTTATTTGACCACTAGATTCAGATTTGTCACGTGTCCTTACTCGGAAACGCATGCGGGTGGTGTAGCCATTTTCAATGTTGAGGTTGGGCTTTCGGGTTATTTTCTCTGATCCGCAATCTTGGGCGAAGGTGTGTGAGTGAACTTGGCCCATGATGTATAAGGAAAGGATCTTTCTTCATACACCTCCAAGAATTTCTTTTACACTTCCAAAGATTTGGTGAAAACTAAATAATATCACGTTGTAATAATAATAGTTACATCATCCAATTAATAATAAAATTAAAATTGTATAAGCTCAATTAAAAACTATAACTTTTTAAATATTTGATAGACTACAAAGATTTATTACGACACAAACATACAAATATTCAATTAAGTCTTTATATGAAATAAACTTAAACTTCTCGAAAAAATTATTGGTACTTAAATTAGATGGAGATTCATAAAATAAGTTACACAAATATATAAATAATAAAATTTTACTAATATATTATTCGAAAACTTTGTGTCATAAGTGATATTATATTACAATTTTTCTTTATTGTTTTTAATATCAATATTTATCAAAAGTTTATATTAACTAATAATATAAAAATGAAAAAAAAAATTACGAACTCTTATAAAAGTGATATATTGATTTAAGTGATTTCACTCTTACTCAATTATTTCGAACAATAAAATATATTGTCGTGTTGTGCTAAGTAAAAAAAAAACATTGATTACCTAATTCTCTTGAAGAAAAATATTGAAAATGTTTGTTTTGATTGTTTGTACAAGAGAAAATAATAATATATAATTTTTATTAATTGAATTATTCCTATGTTAATATATATATATATATATATATATATATATATATATATATATATATATATATATATATATATATATATATTTACAATGAAGTTATAAAAGGTCGTAACATCTCTCGTTTCTCGTATAGGACGGAGACCATTATGTCTTTAAATACGTTCTTCCGACATCATTTGAAAATAAGAGCATAGAAACATAAAAAAATTAAAATTATAGAGCAGCACAATTTTATTACTTGCAGAGTTCCAGTATGCAGGTGAGTGGAAAGAGAGGATCTAGTTAAGATAGTGTTATGAAGCATGTTTCTGCAGAAGTGCATGGTTGTATAAATTTAATTTTTATCATAAATGAAAAATTAAATTAAATTATCATGCTTTATTTTATTCCAACCCCACCAATCCAGTATCTACTCCTCCCACTATGGTGGGCGGCATATTATTGTCTAAATTGTCATACGTGGTTTAAGATATTGCAATAGTCCTCCACTCAAACCAAACTTGGCCACCAATGCTTGCTTCGTAGCTTACTAAATCCTTGGTGGGCCCTCACCATAACATCCTATAATGTCACAAATCTAAACTTTTTCTATTATAGATCCTCGTAGAGTCGTGTTCAAAAAGCCTACAACATAATTTACAAAAAAGAAAAAAATAGATAATATAGATAAATGTGATCGAAAGTAGAAGAGAAAAATGAATTGTAAAAATATAACAAATTTGAGTATGATTACAACCACTTTGTAGAAAGGCGCATTTACATTGACCTTAGCATTGTAGGGCCCTCCAGAGACAACTGGGCAAGCCATAGCCTTGTGTTTGGTACACAATCGAATGTGCTTATTAAAATATCTCAAAATTCTATATTTTTTTTTAGTGTTCAACCTGTTTGAATTTTTGTTTAATCAAAGATTGAAGATATTTACCTAATAGAACACAGAGAAAAGTTGAAGATCGATTTCTTCAAAGCCAACCACTAGCTATATAAACGAATTGCAACCACAGAATTAAGTTATTTAACTGTCGACTTGTCAATTTGCGTTGTTAAACACCGACCTCGTATGACAATAATTGCTCTTTTATTGTTCTTTTTTCGGTCAATTCTTTTGTCACTTATTGTTTATAATGTCTTCAAATTAATAATTTAATGTTTTAATCACATTTCACTGTCCAAAATACCCCTTGTTCTGTATCTTATGGTGGCCAAAGAAAGGGCACGAAAGGTAAAGCCACCACACATTACCAAGTTACAATTACAAATAAGTCACGTGGATCTAGATACAGCGATTGAGGTTGTAACTTTGTAACTTGCTATCATGGTATGGGAGCATAGCTTGGAAGGAATCATCTCTCAGTTCCTCAGGCTTTGACAGGCTTTAGGATTTTCTGGTGGTGATTACAAATCACAGGCATGTTCATAACTTGTTCTTTTCTTCCTTTTCTATTTCATATGTTATGAAAGAACTAGAACTAGTATATCACTGCACATACACACATCTTTTGTTAGTTATGTTTATGATGAGGTTCCTATCAGCGTAAAAGAATCAGGAACTGTGAGTGTGTATAACCTGCAACAATGATTGGAATGCAGTTATCATGGTTCTTTTTCCATCTTTCGTGAATGGATTGGCAAGAACCGTGTCAATCAAGAAGGAGAAGAACTGTAAGAGGGAGGAAGATGGAAGGACAGCTGCAGAAGAATTGGCAAAGGAAGCAAGGAAGAGTGAACTGTTACTGAGTTCATCCGGAGTTGTTAAGTCGACCAAGGCCAACAATTTTGCTTCTGTCTTCACTAATAGGGGCCGGAAAGGAGTGAATCAGGATCGTCTTCTTGTTTGGGAGGTAAGACAACCACTTTTTTCATGCCATTACAAGTTAGTTTGGTGTTCAAATTATCAAACGTTGTACTTTGTTTGCTATTGATGATGCTAGGAATTTGGATGCCAACAAGACATTATGTTCTGTGGAGTTTTTGACGGGCATGGCCCTTGGGGACACTTTGTAGCAAAAAGGGTCAGGAAACTGGTGCCAGCAATTTTGCTCTGCAATTGGCAGGAAAATCTGGCTGCAACATCACTTGACCTAGATTTTAAGATGGAAGAAGACAGACATATCCATGGTTTGGACGTGTGGAAGCAGTCCTACGTCAAGACTTATGCTGCTGTTGATCAGGATCTGAAGCAGCAAACCGGGTTCGATTCATTTCTTAGTGGCACTACAGCATTGACAATTATCAAACAGGTTATCTGCATTCTCTATTTTCAAGTTTTTATATATTTCATTTACTTGTCTGAAATCTCTTGGTTTTCCAACCTAGTCTTTAATTAATAATGAAGGTTGATGGAAATAATTGCTTTTACTTACTGAATTAGTGACCAGATTTCGCTATGGTGTGTAATAATCAGAATTGTGCTGAAAATGTTTGTCAGTGATGTTTCAGGGTGAATATCTTATTACAGCAAACATAGGTGATTCTAGGGCTGTCTTGGCAACCACTTCAGAGGATGGCACATTAACTCCACATCAGCTTACCACTGACTTCAAGCCAAATTTACCACGTCAGATTCATCTCTCTTACCCACTCACTACAATTTATTGTTTGTAAAATTCATTTTGATTAAAGCCTAAAAATAGATTCATATTAAGATTCAATATAGTTTTTAATTAAGCTCCAGAATCAAACATATGAACATTTATCAAAATCAGAGTAGTTAGTGTTTTAATTCATCTAACATGGATCGAACACTGAGTGTGGTATTTGTTGAATTCAGAGGAAGCTGAACGCATAACACAATGTAGAGGGCAGGTATTTAGTTTGGAAGATGAACCAGGAGTGTACAGGGTGTGGATGCCAAATGGTAAGCCACCAGGACTAGCTATATCAAGAGCTTTAGGAGATCACTGCATGAAGGACTTTGGACTAATCTCTGTGCCTGATGTCACACAAACAAAAATTACAAGCAGGGATCAATTTGTCATATTGGCAACAGATGGGGTATGCGTCTTTCTCTGTGTGTGTTTAATGCAATCATTTTTGCACTTTTAGAAATTGATGAATTCTTTTTGTTGCCTCTCAGGTATGGGATGTTATATCGAATCAGGAAGCAGTGGAGATTGTTTCTGCAACACCACATAAAGAAAAAGCAGCTCAAAAGCTGGTTAAATGCGCCATACGTGAATGGAAGAGGAAGAAAAGTGGCATTGCTATGGATGACATGTCAGCTATTTGCCTCTTCTTTCACTCCTTCTCTTCCCATCAACTCCCACCCACTAAAACTGTTGATTAATAAGAATAATATCATGGTGGTTAAACAGTTGATTGCAGCTTCCTTATAACACAGAAATTCAAGTAAACTTGTATATAAGCTTGTCAACTATAATGGCATTCGCAGTTGTCTTACGACAGAGGTAGTAGTAATACTGTGATAATACCGAAAAACATCTTCAAGAAAAGGCATTCTGTCCCAGAACCCTACCATTTCAATTTCAAGTTACACACTTGGTGGCTTTGTAAGATACTACTTCATGCATATATCTAATCTATAGAGAAAATTATACTTACAATAACTAAGTTTGACAAAGTCCCACATCGGTGGGTTTAGTACGCGGGATCGATGTCAAAGTCCCACAACACTGTTGTTTCCACTTCAAAATAGACAAAAGAAATTTGGAATTTTAAAAAGGTAAGAAAATTGATTATATATTTTTGAGGGTGTGATAATATTCCATGCTTTAAACTCATATTACTTGCGTTAAATCACCTTGACATCTAGGAATATGTTTGTCAGCTAGGCTTATGTAGGGAATATTGTAAACTATTAGGCAACTTCACCTCATTTATTTTGAAATGAAATTTAACCAAAATTCCCTTAAATAACTAATGAAATATAACATAAAATGGATGTTGAAAAAAAAACTTAATACTATTAATATCATAAAAGTGATTTCAATTTTCCGACAACATGAAGATTTGTGTTTATAATTGTATTTATAAATGCTTCATCATCCTATTTATAATTTTTATTTTTGTTTGAAAATTTTGAAAACATGTACTTAATTGGCATTTAAAATATCTTTAGCCCATGTATTTATATATGTAAGATTGAAATCCATTCATCTCTCAAAATTCATATAAAATGTTCTTATATTCTCTGTACTCTAGTAATGCATGAAATTAATACATAGTGACCGTAATAATTTAAAAAAAAAAAAAAATATATATATATATATATATATAAACAAAAAAAATGAAATTACATCATTAAAAGATAATGCTTTGGATTGTAATTTTCATGTATTACTAAAATATAAAGACACATTTAAGATAAATTTCAAGAAACGGACAAATTCTAACTTCGCATTTAGATAAAAAATTAAAAATATACTTAACCTTAAAAAAAAACTTAATATTATTAATATGATAAAAGTGATTTCATTTTTTCACCAACACGAAGATTAGTGTTTATAATTGTATTTAACATTATTTTGCTGACAGTAATCGTTGCATATATGCATCATCTATTTATAAAAGTAATTTCTATTTTCTCTCTAGAATAATTTTTATTCTTATTTGAAAATTTTGAAAACATGTACTTAATTGGATATTTAAAATATTTTTATTTTTAATCTAGACTAAGATATCATTGCTTTGGCAGAGGTTTTATTTTGATGATTATAACTTTTTACTATGTCTTTTTAGATAATTATATTCTTAACATCATTAATATAATAATCCACGATCTTAAAAATTTGAAAAAAAAATCACACAATTATTATATTTGAAGTTCTTGCCCGGAGAATATTGATAAATTTTAACGTTTTAAGACAATGGGAGAATAAAATGGTATGGATGGTATTTCATATATAAAATTAATTGATGTATATATATATATATATATATATATATATATATATATATATATATATATATATATATATATATATATATGTGTGTGTGTGTGTGTGTGTGTGTTTACACTCACATCGATATAGTTTAAATTGGTATTCATGTCAAATTTTAGTCAAATTCATTAATAAGTTCTTAAATGAATTTTCCTGAATGGTCTGTGTAGAAGAGCTCTAGTTTATGAAACTAGACGAGTCAAAAATGTTCTCATAAAGGATTATATTGACTTAACTACAAAATTTTTACAAATTGTGTTTATTGCATATGATATAATCAATTGGATGGTAATATATATAAGATAGTGACTTTGTCAATTTTGAAATAAAGATATATTATTATGACAAAAGTAATGAAAAAATCCTTATGACAGAACCTAGTCAAAGAGTTGAAGCTACATCGTTACCATCTACTGTAGCAAACAACAACAATGTTATTCAATTATTCAATAACAAAGTCCACCAAAAAAAAAAAAAAAAGAAACTAAACACATTGGCATTGAGTTTCATTTCATAAAAGGAAAGATTATTCAAGGTTTTTGAAAATGATGAATGTAATCATTCTTACATGATTATAAAAGTTTTTTTTTCAAATAACAAGTTCCTTTTATTGTTTTTATATTTAACCCAATGGTTCATGATAAAGCCTGTAATATACTTGATAAGTATTATCGCTCAAAAAATGTGTGTTGAACAAAAGTATATATTTGTGAGAATTGATTAGTCAAATCTTATTAGTTTTTTTATTTGATTGCTCCAAATCTTATGATGATTTGAAAAAGACTAGTGATTCAAGTGCATTTATCTTGATTAATATATATGTCTTCATTACTAAATTTTGTGTTCAATTACATAACAAAAAATAAGGTTAGTTAAGCAAGAATTTTCTCTAAAAAAGCTTCAAATTGTGAATTATAGTTCGTAATTAACTGTCATGTTAATTGCATATACAAAACTCGTTAATTACATGTAGAGTTTAATTACAAAGTAGTGGCACTTTTACTTTTTACAACCATATGTAATTTTGGTTGGACCAAATTTATTATTTAAAAAAATGAGTGAGGAGAGAATAATAAAAATTGACGCTTAAAATTTGTTTTTTTTTTTTATAAATAAAAAATTTAGGAAAGAATAATAAAAAAAAGGATAAAGTGTAGGTTACTGATACAGTGAAAGAGGTATGGGTGCATCAATGAAATGGACACACTTGTTTGGAATATAAAGACTGTGCCAGATCTGTTATTTATTCCCCCCCAACCCAACTAGTGTCAACCAATCAGCAAGAGAAACTCTTCTTCTTCTTCCATTTTTCCTCCTCCGTTCCGATGGCCATGGCTAAAACCTTGCCCTGTCATGAACTCACTCACCTCTCCGATTTCGATGCCTTACTCTCCTCAGACGATTACATCTCCATTTGCGGTTATGGTTCCCTTCTCTCCGGTAATTACTATATGCATTCTTTCATGTATCATATCTATCCGATCAAATCCTCTTTATTAATTTACTTTCTCTTATTGACACAGAGAGAAGTGCCAGAAGCACTTTTCCCAACCTCGTTAACTTCCGAATCGCCCGCTTAACCGGATTCCGCCGTCTCTTCAACTCCGTTGGAGCCCTCTTTTTCACTCACGGTGTTGCCAATATCAAAACTGAGGTCATTTTCTCTTTTTTTCCCTATTTTCTTTTTTTTTTTGTCCTTTTCATCGCCAAGAACTACGAACGGTTATACTCCATGCTTTTTTGTTTATGTTGCAAATTAGATGATATTTTCAGATTTCATAACAAATTTTAATTATCACATTCAGAAATTATAAATATGTTTATTTTTAATCTAGTAATGTATTATAATATGTAATATATTTATTGATTTTTATAATAATAATTATCTCATAAATTATTTTTAGAAAAAAATGCACTTATCTCCCTCCACATAAAGTCAACAGACACCTATACTAACCTCTAGTTTTAAAATAAGCATACACATTTTTTTAATATTTTTCCTTAAAATAACGTTCACATGTCTTTTAACTTTTAAATAAACATTAATTTCATTAATAAGGTCACGCTTACTTTTCTTATTTTATTTACAACTAACATTATTACAAATTACGAAAATTAAAATTCATAAACTATCATTTTATCATATTATTTATTAGAAATATAAGAAAAGTTTTAAACGAAAAAGAATGTGTGTTATTTGTTGAAAAATATTAAAATAATATAACTATTATTTTATTGAAAATGTAATGAAAGTAATGATTATTCCAAAATTAGATGGATTATGAGCATGATTTTATATTAGTAAAGATAAGTGTAATTTCTCATATTTTTGATAGTTATGGTTAAAGAAGCATGTATTTATTTATTTTTATTTAGTTATTAAATTTGACTACTCAGAAATAGAAATGTGAAAGTAAAAAACATAAAAGAATTTGAAGAAGTTTTAGTACTTGATGTGATAGTTGGCAGTAATTGGTCGTTGGATGTGCGTTTTGTTTTTGGTTGCGTTGCATGCAGGAAATTGCGGGGCTATCTGTTGAACCATGTGAAGGTGAAACAATTATTTTAGTTGTTTTTGAGATAAAGAAAACAGAGGTATTGTCTTTGCAAAACTTTCAATTATTTGAGGAAGATTTACAAAACAATTATCTGAACAATTGTTCTTTATTTTCTTGGAACGAATTTAGATTCCAGCATTCATCGAAAGGGAACGCGTATATCGGTTTTTAGCTGTGAGTTATTGTTTATTTCTTTGTTCTGGTGATAATAGAATACACCTGCTTCAAGACTTCCAAATATAATTTTGAATTCATTTGTCTCCCACAGGTTGTTCCTGAATCACTAGATGGAAAGCCCTTTACCAATCCTGCAGTATGTTACAGCTATTTTTAATTTTACTATCTTTTTTTTTTCATAGATTATTTGTAACGCATATATGGTGTTTAACTTTGTTGATGGTTTTTGTGTGTTATCAACGCAGGTTCTTTGTGCTTCTTACAGTGACGATGAATTCTTTAAATTTAGATGCAATGGTAATGTTACAAAATCCAAGTTTATACTCAGTCAGAAGTATTAGATTACAAAAACACTGAACTGCCCTACGCTTAATTTTAATTAAATGAATTATATCTTCTATTTTTTAATTTTACTTGATAATTTGTGCAAACATAAACTTCTTTTGCTACTATTTTTTAACATTTTAAACTTCTGTAACATTTAGTTTGAAGACTAAATTCAATTTTCTTACATGTTTGGTTATTTAAGAAATAATACGTTCATAATCATTTACTAAATTTTCTTTAAATAATTATTAACTTTGTAAATAAAACATCGTGACTTTTCTTGAAGTTTAAGCAAAGCTTAAAGCGACGTAAGTGGCATTTATTTCCTAATTACTTTGAAGTTGAAAAGTAATTGTTGTTCTTGTTAATTAATTAAAAAATACATATTAATTTAAATATGTACTTTCAGCACACATGATATTCATTTTAATGTTGGTTTGAAGAACTAAGAAGCCAATACAACATCGCATGGACATGAAACTATATTGTGTTATATGTTTGACTTTTTTGTAACAGAGGGCAGGGAAAAATATTTTGAACGCTATGGAGAGTATAAGATCCATAAGATCTGGCGGGATGATGTTTTGCCATGCCGTGTTTATCTTCGTCACTGGTAACATTCATTCATTCAGTCAAAATTTTCATCATTTTTAATGTATTAGATTTGAATTGATTTGATTTTTAATGTTTTTTCTAATATTTTTTCTGAGATTTGAAATTATGTAATTTTTAAACTCATGAAAGCGTTTCCATTAAAATTTCTTACTCATTTTGTTGTAAAAATATTTCAAGTATTTATTCCATTAACATTAAGATAAAATGTTATAAACAATTATGTTTTAACTATTAATCAAGAACTACAATTTATGACTTCATAAAATATGTTATTATCTTGTGTAATGTGTTGATAAAATGAATTGTTGCAGTAGCCTTGGTGCGAAAAGCCTTGGTGAAGAAGTGTACGATAACTTTGTGGATCATACCTTCCTTGGTGATCGTAAAACAACCATACGCCAGTACTTCGAAAAAGTGGGTTCAAAGATAATGGAAGAAGAGCCACCTGAGTCTTTGAAAACCCGTTATGGTGGTTGATGTCTGTTGTTCCAATTATTTCTTATTATAACATTATTTTTAATTCAGGAGTCGCAGCGGCGAACTTTGAATGGTGGTGACAAGAGACAAGGGAACAAAGCATATTTCTATTTTCTCGGATCAAGATATATTAATAAATTGCATACTGTGAATTAAAGCTAGTACCGGTTCCCATTAAACAAATATTTATTCAAAAAATGTTCACTGCATTAGTTCTACGATACCTCGTGTATTGTATGGTCTATCGTTATCTCTAGTCAGACCATCGGTCAGGCGATCCAAGAATAAGCGGCCGTAAGTCATCCGTTAAAGACGAACGATTCTCTAGGTTGTTAATGTGACAATTTCTCCGAAGTGTTTTAAGGGAGCTCGTGACCGAACGGCTTCCGTGTTCATTCTAATTGAACTTTATCTCCACAATTATCGGGACAACTGCCAGGACGCATGTCAAAAGTTAGTAACCAAGATTAAAAAGTAATTGGGTCATAATTAAGAAAATCCTAGTCACGGACCCATGTCAAAAAACTATAGATAAGAGCCCAAAGTGAGTTGGTGAAAACTTTTACTTCGCATTTATTACCGTATTAATTGCCCTTACTCAGACGAACTCGAACTGATTTAATCATCGAGAACGAGGCAGCGAATGGTGAAGTGTTGTACAAAAAGACTTAAGGACAATTTGAGTATTGGAGATATGTACTTTATTACTATACCCGAAACACCTCCAATTATATCTCTTGTAATACCAAACTTTGTATATAACAAAGAGTAGACTTTACTTATGAAAAAAAATATAAAGATGAAAGACAAGAAAAATTATATTGAAGGAATGTTTGATAGAGATGAAAAGGAAATAAACAAGTAGAAAAATAAAGGTCGTTTAATCACAAAGAAATAAGAAATTCAAAATTAATCTTTGTAGAAAGTATTATTAAATAAAAAAACTGGGATAGCCCTTTTCTTTCGGATTTCATCTAATTTTGTTTTTGAACGTTTTCTTTATTGTTCCATTTTAGCTTTACCAAATGATGTATTTATTTATTTATTTATAATGATAACGGTAACTCACATCATAAAGAAAAATTGAAAAATTAATACTATACCAAAATTATTTGGTTAAACTCAGCGTCTAGGTAAAAAAATTGTCTTGAGTTTACCAAACAGCGTCCGCAAGACGTAATAAACCAAATAGGACCACCTAATTAAAGTTTAAATAAATTAATTAAATTGCATAAAATTAAATAGTTCGGGTGAAATATTACTCGATGACTTTATATGTATGACGTTATTTGGATAATTAAGGTAATCAAATCACTTGCAAGTCCCATATCGGAGATTTAATAAACTTGAGTGTGGAACTGCGTATATAAATAGAACAAGGAAAAGCTCTAAAACTTAACCTGTCCTGTCAGGGGGTGAAAGGCGACTGGTCAATGATCGTATAGAGACGACTGGTCGTGCCAACACCTAAAATTCGAACACCGACTTTACGGCGGGTGAGTCCTGCCCTACTTTGGTTGGGAATTGCCCGTCAATTTTTGGAAGCTTCTCCTCTGAGGGGAGGCTCTAAGTAATTCAATTCTTAAATTATGGAATGTTTGAAGTTTCTTGTATTTCTTGAATACACAGCTTTGATAAACTTTCAACATGAAAGGGGATTTATTCACTTCTCCTTAGTACTGTTTGACACCATCTTTCTTTAATTCTTGGATTAATTGTTGGATCATTGTCCTATATGTTGGCATGTAATGATCATTTATCATTTTTTTTGATAGTCTGAACTTGCTATACAGCTGTCTTGGTGTTTCATATAATTTGATATGTTCCTCCTTGGAGTTTGAACTAGATTCATCAGAAGGTGCAGAGACCATATGCATAATTTTACCTGGGGGATAAAAACAATAACTATTATCTACAAGGTCAGATGTTGAGATTGAATTGCTAGCATTAACAAGTTGATTTTCTTCTTCAATTATCTCTTTTTCTGCAGCTGCTTCTTCTATCTGAGTCAGGATGTTCAATATAGTCTGTTTTTCAAGTTCCTTCTCCAGTTCATGCCACAATTCACCTTCTGTAATGTGTTCATTGTCATCAATGACTAGTTTATCTTCATCTGCCACATCAGGTTCAGATTTTCCACTTGTGGAGTTTGGTTCATCTTTATTAAGTACAGACACACTCTCAGTCAAAAGAGATTTACTTATATTTTCTGGTTCAAGAGAAACTTTGACCAAGTTATTTAATTTAGATTTCGACAACGGACCAATATTCTGACTGTGTTTAGCCATAGTTTTGACAACAGCTTTTGCAACACTTTGTGCATGCTTTATCACAACCTGCAGGTAACAACAACATCAGGATCTTTCTTTATAAAAATGCATGCAGAAAAAACCTCACATAAAAGAAGGTATACAGTAATAGAAACAGTTTGAGTATTAGGATCACAGCAAATGCAATTGACCGGTTGATAAGGTATGGTTGGATAACTGAGCACTAGAATGTCAAATAGAGACAAGAAAACTTGAAGTTACCTGGGTACTACTGGCTACTGGCAATAGAATAGCACCTACACCAGTTACCTTGTCTTTTGCACTGGATATAGATTGTAAGTGAGATCCAAGGGTACTTGCAGAGCGATAGATGACATTCAGAACCTTTGTATGCTCAACCTGATTCCATAAATCATTCAACCAAGAAGATGCAGCAACCTAACAAAACTAACTTCAGTAAATAACAAAGCATTATCTAAAAGATAAGATTAACAAACTCATTAAAATTAATATGTACTCAGATTGGAGAAGTTGGGAGAACCAGCAAATGCACCTCAGAACGAAGATCATCAACAGAGAAAGATGATAATGTGGGCACCATGTCGGAATTATTTATAATGGTGGTGATGAAGTGCTTCCCTGATTCCGCTAACTCCCATGTCATACACGCAGCTGAAAAGGAAATGATAGGTCACATAGCAAAAGTAAGCATTCTTATTTAAATCAGAATATAATTACATGCCATAAATATAATTTCATATCACACTGAATAGCTATGTAAATCTCATTTGCATTCACCAAAATAATCTGACATATTTTTCACCATTATCGAATGAAATGATAATTCATCATAACCTAGATACAACTAGTGTTACTTGTCAATTCAGTAACTTCATAGGTAAAATTAGTATGATCACATGCCTGGAGCAAATGTGACACAGGTGGTTGAAGATAATTCGTTTTGTTCTCTAAGAATATATGTCAACAGCGATGCAGTACCACCACCAAGTGAGTGTCCAACAACCTGTGGTTTCGGATGAGGCAAGTATGCTATGAGTAATAATGTGATTAAAAAAGTACATATTATTTTTATTTAAAAGAAAACATTAAAAAAGAATGTCATTCTAGTGAAAGGATGAAAAAAGTTAAGGCACAAACAAATGAAAGAAAGAACTGGACAATCACAATTCGGGGCTGTAGCATTTCAAAAATAATATATAACAGTACCTTGACTTTTGAGTCTGGACATTCATTAAGAGCCTTAAGTAATGTAGGAGTGCAGAGTTTTGCAATCCAACGAGCAGCAGCAACCATACCACAGTGTGCATGTCCTAAAACCAAGTTGCTTATTTGTCCATCACTTAGAATGGAATGGTGAAAAGGAACCATAGCACCAGTTGCAGCTGTCAGTGTGTCTTTTATACTATGAGTTCCCCGGATCAACAGAAGAAAACATCTTGATTGCATATCATGTATAATAGTGAAAGCGGGCTTCAGAAGCTGCAGGTTTCATGATATTAAATCAGTTTTTAGTCACAGTTGAACAATAAATTGAATGATGATACATTTAGCGTGAAAAATAGTACATGTTTTGTAAAGTAGAAATCAAATACATACAAAAACAACACCGACATGTTTAAGGAGCATAAACTAACATGTGCAATAAACTCAACAGCTAATACTGCCTCCATCTAAAAAAAAAATCAAAATTCAATTACATCTGTCAGCACCTCAAAATGAACTTTTCAACCATAACTATGTAAGATTTACAGGAATTGTCATTTCAGAATGGACATGACCAACCATTAACATGAATTTGGGACTGTCACTCCCATTAAGCTAGGATGTTCTTTAAAGATGATCTAGGGTGATGAAGAATTATGAACAAAGGGTCAGACATGTATTTTGAGGCTTTTCTAGGAAGCACCAACACAAAAGATCCACAAGAAGGTGCAGGTATGACACTTGCACTGACATATCTGTGACACACTTCCAACACGGGTTAGACGGGACACAGACCAAGGCATGGAAATCTCATTCCTGGCTACCTTCTATACTCCTACATAAAATTAATTTTAAAGAAGTTAAAATATATTATATTATATAAAATTGTTTGATCTCTTAGCATTCCTGTTGCTTGTTTTAAGAAATATGTTTCATCTTCTTATCTGGATTTTGTTTTCTAAAGATTGTATTGTAAAATGATCTCTCATTTGTATTCTTTTATGTGAATATGAAAATTATATTTTAGACATTAACCATGTCCTAAATTCCGGCACTCCAAAGATTTTGCTTGTTCTGAGATAAATATATCAATAATTGTGCATCTGCTGGCCCACATAGACAGGCAAGAAGATCGAGCTTAAAACTTGAAAATTAATAGCATCAGTATAGGTTATTGAAACATGAAAAGATTCAAAAATTGGTTATTTCTGGATATTTCTGAAAAAAAAAAAAAAACATAAAAACCATGCATGGGGAGTGCGTCTAGTAATTACTTCCATCGAATTTTCCAAGTTAACCCCACAAAAAATGGAAAAAGAAATAGACAAAATTACAAAAGAGGGTACCTACCTCAGCTTTGGGGCTTTGGAGAAGGACATGGTCCTGTGAGAATCCGGCAGAATCTAAAAAATCGGGAAACGGTTTTTTGGAGAAAAGCATGCACAGAGTCAACAGCCTCAATAGTTCCTCTAAGTCAGCTACAACTTCAGGGCCTTTCAACTCCACACAACCACTTCCACCATACACACTCGCAACTGCCAAATCACCCTGCAAGTGTCGTCTCCAATTTCAAACCTAAAAATTCAAATCCACGACAAGATAATGGGGAAATTGAGTCGACCTGTTTGCGCATGAAGGAATTGATGCCGAAGGCCAAGTCTGCGATTGGCCATTTCCCAATAGTCTCCGAGTAAGTGAATCTCAGCGTCTCCGACAACGTCACGATCGATTCGAACAGATTCGCCGGCGCCTGAGCTGGCCTCACCCTCAGGGTCCGCGCTCTCGACCACTCCTCTTCGGCCTTCTTCCTCCGCCTCAACAAGAGGTACAGCGTCACCGCCGCTCCGGCAGCCGTCGCCATTGCACCGGCGGTCATGGAAGCGACAGAGAAGAAGAATGTGCAGAGAGAGGTTAGGCATAACAGAAGGAAAATGGAGACATAAATTGGGGTTTGGAATATGGCTTGAGTGTGTGAAACAGAAACGTGTGAAAGGAAGTGAGAATGTTCCTTTCTGGGAACACGAAGCTCAGTTGCATTTCTTTGATGCAAAGATAACATGCCAAGACCATTAGCCATGGATCTTCTGCAGTTTCAAAATAACTCTACCACAGGGAAGCTTAAGTTTATGTTATCTTTCTAATAATATTAATTAATTAATTAACTAAAACATAAACCAGTGGTTATAGAAGATCTTCTAAAACAACACCTGTCCTTAATTAAGGTTAACTAGATTCTTTTTCATAAAACCCTTTTTCAATTTTGTTAATTCAATTTATTTTTAAAAAACAAGTTTGTTGGGCCTTGTATATTTTAGCGGACAGGTCATTTCCTCCTCTACTTCAATAATTTCAATGTTTATTCTCATAATTTTTTATATTTAAATGTATAATTTAAAATATAATTTTTCATATTTTAAATTAAACGTTTTAAAATATAAAATAAAATATATATGAGAATACCGGAAGAAATTTTTGGAGATTCAGGAAGAACGGCCCAAGTGTACATTGAGCTTTTTCTAGGCCCAATCACTTCCTTCCTCAATGCATTGACTATGCTTGGGTGTGCCTATGATAAATCATTATTTTATTTTAAAATTAAATACATTATTTTAATATACTTAATTTGAATAATTTTTAACTCAACTAAAACACATGTCTAAATTAGTTTATGATAATAATAATGATTTATGTTAAACGGGTGTTATTGATTAAAATAACTTGAGATATGGTTTTTAAACACCCAATGGAACTGAAGGTAATTATGGTCATGTCACTTTTAATTAATCCGAATTAAAATTGTTTTGTCAGATATCAGATAAAGTAAATAGAAGAATTTTTGTAGTCAACAGAAAGGTTAATGAAAAAAATCCAAACCAACAATACTGAAAACATTAACATTATTCTAAATATCAACCCAACTAATTATAGTGTATTTTAGCTAAAAGTAACTTTAATTTAAGCTAACTGAGAAATGTATTTGGGGACATTAGCAAGACAAATCATGTCAACTTTGATAAATAAATTAAAAAAATCCATTTAATATGAATTGAAAAATATCCTATATTGATATTTTTAAATCATTAAATGTTATTTAGTATTAAATTATTTTATATTTAACAATAATGGAAATTCAATCAGTTTAAATAATTTATTTAAATAAAAAATTTAAAAATAAAGTAACTCAAAATAAAATCTATTCAAATTAATCCCAATTGGTAAAATTCTATATTTAAACAAATGGTTAGAGTTCTAATATTCACACGAATAGAAATTGAACTATATACTATTGGGTTTAGGATAAAGTAGATAAATGTCAATTAAAAAAAATGTTTTGACGAAGATAAAGTAGATAAATGTCAATTAAAAAAAATGTTTTGATACAACTAGAGGTGGAGATAAAAATATATGAATATTTAAATATCTTTTGTTTTATCGTCCTGGATAATGTAAGTATTCACGTTGGTATTTTTGAAATGTTAACAGACAGTAAAAGACAAACCAAGATATTAAAAATGATAAGAAAGAAAATTTGTGGCATGTGTGAGTAAAAGAATGCCAGGAATAGCATAGCAGCTTCATTTTGAATTCAGAATCTTGTAGGAGTCAGGTTTATGCAAAAATAAACTTTTCCAACTTATTTTATTTTACTTCTCCTTTTCTCTTTTCCAAAGCTCTTCAAAGCAATATGCTGTGGGGAATTACCGATTGCTCATGCCTATAACAATGTCACTTTTGCTTCTTTTTTTTTCTTGCAGAGAGATCAGAAATAAAATATAATTACATATTTTTTTAAAATTAAATATGATTCTGGTTCTTTTAAATTTTAGTGAAAATTAAAATTAGTTCATCTTAAAAATTTTAGACCAATTTAGTTTTTTTAACCACATTTTTATAAGTTTATTTAACGTTTTAAATGTATTTTATGATATCATTCAACTAATATTGAGGTGAAAATATGTCAAATAATTGTAAACAACTCAAATGTTATGAATGAAACACGTTTAATAAATTTAACAAAATTTAGTTAAAATAGTTAGATTCACGTACTTTTAAAGATAAAAAACTAAATTAGGTCAAAAAGAAAGACTAATTTTAATTTTCACTGTAAATTGAAAAAAACATATTTAACCAATTTTTCTTTAACAAGTAATTCGAATTTTTACTTTTTCTTTTATTTCCGTGTATTCTATTATTCTGTCTTAACCAATTTTTGAATTGATGACCTCGCGAAGTGGGCCAGTAGAAAATTTCCAAGGGCTCCTCATGATCAATGTCCTAAAAACAATAATTAAGCAAATAACTAAATAGAGTTGCATAGACTTCAATCGCCACCCTGACCCACAATTCCTCAAATTTCTTGTGCTGGATTTTGAATTTCCAGGACATTGTTGACCTGCATATTGGGCCATGAGAGCTTCAAATTAATTAATTAATTATATCCAATAAAAATTGTACCACTTTACCCTGCTGCAATTTGTCCTATGCAAAACAAAGCCTATCTTGGAAGTTGCAGTTGTTAAACTCAAAACAAGGGTTCGGTTACCAATGTCTAAAGCAATAGTACCACCAATTATTCCATTCAAACTTTACACTCCTAACATTTAATATCTTACTTCAACACTTTAAATGTACAAAACAAATCTCTCTCGAACAAACAAAAAATAAATAAAAAATCACTGGCCTATTCTAACTAACGAATGGTGATGCAAAAACTGTAGTGCAAACATGGAATTTGGAGAAGGAATGAAGCTGTTTAAAGATCGAGTGCAGAACCAACTTGAAGCAGGACAAACTAACTTTCCTCTTAAAGCCACTGCACCAAACGTTGTTACATTTTTCACCTAAGCCTCAACCAATGCATGATAACGAAGATGACGCTTTTGTAAACTTATACACTTTTTCTTTGTAGTTTTTATCATTACAGAAATTCATTCAGTTTACTAAACTATCTATATTCCCTTCTTCCTTCAAGTGTCAAAATTCTTGAGTGTAACGTGTGAACTTCTTTTATCAATATGTTATAAGGAAAGTATTAGAAAGATTAAAAAAAATTGTGATTCGGTTGCAATAGGTTCAACCAAACCACTGGGTAGTGAAGAAGCAACTTTAGCAGGTAATTTCCGAAGAGAAAAAGGTAGGAGATGCATTGTAAACGGCACCCATAATGAATTTTGAGGAGAAGATGAAAACATGATACGTTGTTTTGAACAAAAGGACAGAGGTAGGACCTATAATATGATTTCAGTGTATTTTTTAACCTACTCAGAACACCTTTTTCATTCCTAGCTTCAACCGGGCATTATATGTGTGGGTCACCCCTACTTGAACGCTCCCATCTCATCTTCACGGGTAATTTCTCCTTCAATTTAAGGACACTGTACCAAAATAATATTGCAATCTACCTACCACAACACCATAACCTTCAAACCTCTACGAACCCTTCATGTATTTTCTACCCTAATTGTCACGTTTCGCTGCACAAGTGTATAACGGGTTTCATGTACCAGGGGTGCTTGCTTTTCATGAACGTTTTGTGAGTTTCTAATTTTCCACAACGCCCTCACAAACCTCAACAAATAAAACAATGCTTGAAGTGGATACTGAAAGATGAATCATTAAAAGTGGCCAGAATAACGGGTAGATGGCTTAATCAGATTACACAATTGATTCAACATCTCAGATTTAATATTTTTTACAAAACAATCTTTGGAAAACAACCTCTGAACTTCTTAATTGTCACAGTGGTGTGAAGTTCTATTTTCAGCCTAACATGTTACTACTTACTAGTTGTTGAATGTTGCAACAAATGGTAGGAGGCGGTGGAGAATGGCAACAGCAACTTGGTTAATCTAACTAACATCAGAGGAACATAATATATCATCATATAAAATAGGGTATTTAGTTGGATTTGGGTTTAAATTTGAACGAGAAAAGAAAAAAGAAACGTAAGGGCCAAATGTCCTTCCCTAATACTTCTCAATCAGTGCCATTTGGAGAGAATAACGTTAACCTCTCCATATCTCTAAACTTGTCTGTTCCCACCAACTGATCCAATGTCGAATATCTCCTCCGCAATGGTTGCTATTTTTCCTTAACCTCTGCATCTCTCGAAAACCAACGAAAGGGAACCACCTTCCGTATTTCTAATAACCCCTATTCGCGTTTTGTCCTCGACTTCCAATATTCGCGCTATCATATCACTCTCAAAATGGGGAGAATGGGACAAGACTCAGACCCCAAGTCCAAGTTGGTATTAGAGATTTGCTCCATTTCCACGCGTTCTGTTGTGTGTGTTCATCATAAACTTCTCTCAGAATCAGCTAACACAACTTTCGTTGACTGGTATTGCATTCTTGGAGTAAGTTCTTTACCTTTCTTGTTCAAACAAACCGTATATAGGTTCTCTTTTATGATGCAAACTTTCTCCATATTGGGTTCTCATAGGTGGAAGAAAATGCAGGGGTGAATGCCATTCGTAAGAGGTACCATAAACTGGGTAGGTTTAACTGCTTCTGTGGCTATGTGAAATCTGGCATTCTCTCTCTTTTGTGAATAATGAGAAGCTTCTTTTTTTTCGTTTTTTTTTTCTTTTGCAGCCTTACATGTTCACCCAGATAAGAATAAGCACCCCAAGGCTGAAACTGCTTTCAAGCTCGTTTCTGAGGTATTTCTGTGATGTTTTCTTTTCTTTTAATTGGTTAGCCGCTAAGCCTGCAGGTAACATAACACCGAAACAATGAACATTTATCTTCTGTTGATTCTAAACTTTGAAGGTGTCATCAACACCCCCATGTAGACATATACCATAAATTCCTTCCCAAGTCTGAGTATAGTCGAGGAATACAATCTCATCCCCCTGCCACCCTTTTTCTTGTAGGCATATGCATGTCTATCTAACGCAGCAAAGAGAAAAGCCTTTGACTTGGAGAGATATAAGCATTTCTGCATCGAGTGCAAAAGAATTCCGTATACATCGAGTAATGTCCCTGTCAATTCAGGGGGACCAGGTTTTAGGGCATGGAATATCATCACCAGATCAAGATCTTTTAAACTTTGGAGAAATATTAGGGAAATGAGAGAAAGATTCATGGACGAGGCTAATGTGATAGAGAACTGCTTGCGAACAAATTCAATGTCAAGGAAAGAATCTCCAGGCCAGAATCCGGTTGGGTTTCTACCTAGAAGCAAGTCGCTTCATAGATTTGAGAAAGAAACCCCTGTTTTCAATCCGTCGGATTATTTGTACCAAGGCTACCCTCACCTGAGGAGCAATATTTACAAGAATTCTTCAACTTTTTGGTACTTGCAGAGAAATAGTATGCTACACAATGAAAAGGGAGGAGCGCTGCATGCCTCACCTGTTTTTGAGATCCAATCTAGGAGTTTGTTTGCTAGCAAATTCGCTTTTGTCCCGTCAAAATGTTAGTTAGAAAGATTTTTTCTTAACGCAATGTGATTGTCAGCCTCTGGCTTCTTCCGATGATTAATTGCATTTCGTTTGAAATTGTCCTGATATATAATATATGCGTCTTATTATGAAACTCCCAGGCGTAACATATGCATTGATTAAATATATATATATATAAGTTAGACAACATAGCTTGAAAAATTAAATTGAACAGTAAAACACCGTAAGAACAACACATACATGTACTACAATACACCGTCTGGTAACATTGCCTGGGTTGCAAAATTGCTGCATTAAATATGCAAAAGTAGATCATTATACATCAAGTAATTCTGGTTGTCAAAATAACGGCATCAGCTTTCCCAGTCAAAATTTAGTTTTTGCCTTTCAACTCGTTTTCTACAAATTCAGAAAAAAGTAGATCGTTACTGCCTCCACATCATAACTTGGCTACTGATATCTTGTACCACGCCTGTCCCCTTGAGATATAGTCCATAGTCCCCCTTCTCCATACAAGACAATCATTGGTTTGCTTGTTCTTTAAGCTTCGGGTTCTTGAGAACTCCGCGGTCAATTAGAGGCTTTAGTTCTTTTTCAACAAGTTTTTGCACTTTCATATCTGGGGATTCTAAAAATGCTGAAACAATCTTGCAGCTGGAATCATATTGACATGACAAAAAGAAGACGTAAGAAACCAATCCTTTGCACCCTAATTTCATTGGTGAATAATCTGAACTAAAAAGTAAATGAAACTTACCTATGGCCATGCGCCCATAACTCACTCTTCCCTTTAAAAGCCTTTTCCCATAAGGTGGAAGCAAAGTTGGGGCAATCCAAAATCAGTTTTCTAATGGTCCGACTAGAATGGAAATTTTCAAGGACATGCTCCTCTTGTGAATCTGCTGGTTTAGGCATTGCTGCAAGAGAAGCTACTGCGTCGTGGAGAGAATTTATCTTATCATCCAAAGTTGGGCGCATTATGCCCTCAGAACCCCCTGTCGCAACCTGCATGTGCAATTAAATTTAAATAAGAACGCAATACTTGGTAACAAATTTACAGAAATCAACATCCTCTTTATTACCTCATACAAAATCTCCTTGCCAAAATTTGACCGTAGCAGTTCTCCCACGCTCTCAATACATACATCAAGAAGACTCTGCAAAGCAAGTTACAATAAAACAACATTTTAGGCACAACTTCATAATTCGCCAGGGTTTGAATTCACGTATAGTCAAAATCCGTACAAAACACAGGTGAAACATGTAAAAAATCAAATAAACTACTGGAATAAAAGCCAAATCAACCTACATCTGCAAGTCCACTCTTGATCAATAGCTCCTGCCTTCTAACAATTGGATCTTTTTTCCCACTCTCAGCTAGGTCAGAATCATCCACAGAAATCTTATCTATATTAACTTCATCCACTGCCATGTCTTCCTCGGATTCTTTGTCACCAAGTGAAACCTTCGTAGTTTCAGTAAGAGAGCCAGCTTCTGACTGATCCTGTTAGCATGAAAAATGAAGAATGTGACAAATGTAGTGACTTCTAAATAACAAAAGACCATAAAAAGATAGATTAAAGAAATAACCTTCAGAGATAGAGAAGGTATAGATAAACTCAGAGTAGCAAGATCATCAGGACTGAAATAGCGTGAACTATTAGGATGTAATAATTGGAGTAAGGGTCGCCTTCCATTCTGTAAAACTCAAAAGTAAACAATAGAACTTATAAAATTACAACCAGAAAACACAATAAACATATAGATATCATGAGAAGGATCTAAGAAGTGTTCTATTAATTGATGAAAATTATATTCGCTTCTCCTTCATACTGCTTGTAAACATCAAAGGTAAAGTACAGTTAGACAAACCTTATCCAGAACAAGCTCCTTTAGTACTGACTGAAGCTCACGAATGATAACCTGCGGCATAAATGATTTACTGCTTACAAATATTGACTATTAATGAGAAAAACAGAATCATAACAAAACCAAACAAACCTTTGTTATCAGTTTTGTGTCATCAACAACTGAGAGGATGCAAACCAGCACCTGAAAAATTGATTATACAAATTTATTCATACAGAAAATCTGAAGGTAACTTAATATGAAAAACTAGAAGTTAGGTGCGCAAACATTTTTCACTAATTTTTTATGTTGGCGTTAAAATTATGATTGTTACTATACTATACAGCTTAAATAAAGCTGCTTTCTAGGTATATGCACCTAGCATAAGGGGTTGAGTGTTATAGGGTATACCTTTCCCTTGTAATGTAATCCTCTATAACACATCAGCTGAGAGCAACTCATTGACTTTTATCATTAAAGTTGGAAATATGTCAGTCTAAAACAAGTTCTAAAGTAAGAGTCACAAATACAACTACATATGAGAAGCAACTATTGAGTCAATACACTTCCCAGCTATTGAGGAACATGAGAAGCATATAAATAAGTGATAGGTCCGTCGTGTCGTTACCATACTTTAGAAAGCCAAGAATCAAGAGAATGAATTCACACAAGCAAAGTGGGGTTAATATAACAAAGAAGAGAATGGATTCTCTGCATTGACATTACCACTGCATGAGATCCTACTCCTTTAATAAATTTTACCAATATTAGTTCTTAAGAAAATAGAATTTAAGTATAACTCAATTTTACAAAACCGGTTTGCAAGATCTTTTTGAATCTACTAATATTCTATAATTTGGTCCTATCTCTAGTCCATATGGACATTTTAACACATCCTGTTATGTTGAAGACCGGACATCTCAGAAGTGAGACTTCGGAGAAACTCAAGTGACACGTCCTCTTATAATATATTTCTATAATAAAAGTGAGACTGCAAATTAAAGAGTGGACCTTAACATGACTATCTCATGTTTTTTTTCACTAGAGAAAATTCATTTCCAACAAACAAGATACAACGTATAACAAATTAGTTGTACAAATGTGGGTAGATGTTTGGCAGAAGAAGAATAAGAGAGGAAGTTATGGAATATTTCTAGACAAGGGGAAAGAGGAAAGGTGTACAATTATTCAGAACTTGTTTTGGTGTTGGCAGGTGTTGGTGCTCTCTTTTAAATAGCCACCATCGTTTGAGAGAATTCCAGTTTTAAATTTCAGAACAAAAAAAAATGCGCTAAATAACCACAGAAACTCATACATACAAACGTGCATGTCTGTCTGAACCCTAGATGTTTTGAAAAAACAAATCCCTATCAAATTAGTTAGGTTCATATATGGTTCACAGCTATTTCAAAAAAAATTATATATTTAATTTAACTGTGAACTGTGTCACCAGGTCAAATACTTTTTCCCTTTTAATCTGTGCCCAGGGATAGACGCCAGTATGACTGATTTGAACTTAGATAAAGGCACAACTAAACCATGAATAGGCTGGACCAACAAAAAACATAACCTCACAGTCAAATTACTCACCATGCACCCATATTGATGATAAGCTGTTTTGTCCACGTGCCCTTTTAATCCTTTGATAATCTTCTTTCTCTCCTATGAATGGAGTGTAAAGAAGACCAATCATATGATGCATTCATCATAAAAAATATTCAACATTTCTATTGATAAGAAAGAAGTTGCTGGGCACACCTTAGCATTTCCATATTTTACACACAGAGTTCCAATTTTGGCTCCATCCTTCGTACCAATCATTCTAACAATGAGTGGACTTGATAACTGTTGGATTATATCTGTGACAGAAGACTTTTAAAAAACTTGATTTAGATACTATTGCCCAAGGTGAAATTTGTTGCAGAAACAAAAGGCGTGAAGAAATATTGGTGAAACGGGAGAGAAGTACCTTGTCAGCAATGCTAAAATATTCCAGCAAGACTCTGTGTAAGATAGAATGGTCAACTATCCCTTTTTCTAGAATTGGCTGAATCACTGATGTCATATGTCGCAAAACAGAACCTTTCTGTAGCTTCAACTTGGACATCACATCTAATAATCTGACATACAATAAAAACTAAGAAAAAACTCCAGCAAGAGAAAAATAAATAAATCACCTTATTGAATTCTTACATGCATTAGAAGTGGTAAAATTAAGAAATTAACATATATTCTGTCAGGAAAAGAACCTATCATTGCAAGGAAAAAGTGTCCTTGACACTGCTTTATACAGCTTCATTGAATAAAACTATCGATACAAATTTCATGAGAATTTACTCATCTACAAGTATCTAAATGAAAGTTGAGATCCAAGAAAATGTACTTTATTTCCCAAGTAATGAATTGAAAATAAAATTTATTTCAAACCATTCACTGTACTCACATAAAGTAGTGGGATATCAAGCAAATCGTCAGAAATTAATAAATTATAAATTGAATAAATTTTACTTCCTGGCTTCTATAACCATGGTCCTTCTAAAGAAAACCCCAAAAGGCATTCAAATAGAAGCAGGTTTCAAATAAATAAATAAAAGTTGAAACAGAAGGTTCATCTATCTTTTTCATGTAACTTTTGCAAAGGTTGGATATGTCCTTCTGCATTGTCCATCCTTCCATGAGAATTCATAACAGTTACATACTTTAGATTCCAGATATTATTTGTTAAATTAACTTATATTGATGTTCAATTGTAGATTACCAACAGCTGAGTCCTTACCTGCTCTCTTTCAGTGACACTAGATCCTTAAACAACTGAAGTTCTGTGGAGTATAATTCCAAAAGCAGTTCTTGCTTCTGTGCAGCATTTGCTAGTTCATAAGCATGCTCAACAACTGCATCACATGTAGATACACAACTTATTGAAGGAAAGTTTATATTTCATATCGGGTCATGAAAAATCAGCAGAAAATTAGTGAGGAGAAACTATTATTCTATTCCTCCCCCCCCCCCCTTTTCCTTGTTAGTCACAATGTTTTAAACTATATATATATATAGTTTATATAATATATGAACTATATATATATATAGTTTATATATATATATATATATATATATATATATATATATATATATTTTATATTATATATATAATATATAAAAAA
>Ga0214542_1003317_pt1 | contig 32971 bp, 29 predicted proteins | sample CNSS1metaG_FD_160096 | JGI IMG/M metagenome (GOLD analysis project Ga0214542, IMG submission 160096) | Root nodule microbial communities from cowpea collected in UCLA plant growth center, Los Angeles, California, USA - CNSS1 | ecosystem: Host-associated > Plants > Roots > Nodule | place: USA...
CCAAACGTACTCAATAAATCCAATAATCACAAATCCTAATTAAATCAATCTTTAAGCACAGAAAATTCAATTAAATCCCCAAATTTAAATATTAAATGAGGGCAAAAATTTGAACTCATCATACACCCAACGACGGTGGCTGGGAACTTCACCCATGTTCTGTGAGAAGGCAAACAATGACAGTGTTACTTTTGTGGTAGTCAAAGAACATGAGGCTTAAGTAATAAACCTATTACTACTTAAGTCCAACATGAAAAGAAACCTCTGATTACCAATTTCTGTTTCGTATCTTACAAACCTTAAATGGTAAGATATGTTATAACATAAGAGGGACAAAGTGCAGTAGAAAAGAATGAGAGGAAATTGAGAAAAGAGATTCGCATGAACCACTCTACCAATTAAACCAACCACACAACACATAAAGTGACTAAGAAGGAAACCACAGAACAAAATTAATATTGATACAATAGTTAATTAAAGATGAGAAAGAAAGCAAGGTTGGCCTTCTTTGTATTTAATTTTATGTCTTTTTACATGTAAAGATCATCAACTCATCACATTTACAACTCAAAAATCAGCCATGCATGCTCTTGTAAAAATTGAGGGCAAATGGAAAGAAATACCTCACAAAAATACAACCCTTTTAGGGAAATCCTTCGCAGCTCTTATCAATTTAGGTCCACAACCTCTCTGACCCTTACCCTTTCCTCCCCTATCATAATAAAGATAAAATGATAAAGTTTTCAAATTTCCATTACAACATGAATCAAAGGCAAAGGCAAAAATTGAAATGAAATACAAACAACATATACAAACTTCAATAGAACAAAAGTTCATAACTACTTAATTAGCTTGTCACTATATTAATTTTTGCATTAGGGCTTATATAAGAAGCCACTAGAATGAGTATTAGTCTTAGTGTAGGAATAGGTTGCTATTAACCAAAGCCTAAACGTGAAAGGTAGGAAGAAGAAATATAATTCAAATGCTGGAGTTAATTATAATTAGTTTTAGAAACTAAGGTACAAAAATCAAAGGCTGGAGTTAATTAGAATTAGTTTCACAACGTAACAATCACTCAAAGTAATAAGAGGCTAAAGCAATCGTGTTAAAGGATTTGGCAAGAGAATTAGGAATGCAATGAGGCTTAAGAAATAATAGATTGAAACTGAATTAGAACCTCACTTAAATAAATTTCACTGCACCAAGACAAGGAATGCAAGTAGCATGCTCAAATGCACTTTATAAAGCTTACACGAATACAATCTTGGCCTCCAAAATTACTACAAAACTGGGAGTTATCACACCCCCAAACTTAGGCCTTTGCACTGCTGGATAAATAACAAAGAAAAGGAAACAAAAACTAAGCCCAAGACTCAATAACAAATTTCACAAGCTATAAATGTTGCCATATAGATTATTGGTTCAATGTCCCGAGTTAAATCCCAATTTGCCTCAAGAACCACTCTTGAACAAACCAAGCCCATTTTATAAACTAGAATTGTGCAATTGGAATTGTGCAAATTCCCATTCAGACCCAAACAAAGGAAAGCACAATAGCATTTAATCACAGCATTGGCCAAATCGCAACTAAACAAATGAAAGCACAACACCAATTCATGACAACATCAAATAATCACAGGTGTTATATTTAATTCCAAATGCTCAGGGACAAATTGACAGAAAAGCAGATCCATCATAACAGCACAGGATAAACTAAACATATAGTTGCCAACACTTCCTACACAGTTAACATTATCAGTTCCACTAACCTCCGTCGATGGTGCAATCACCAATTTAGCAGCCTCTATCGCGCCAAGAGCTCTCCCAAAAATTGTGGCACTATTAAACAACGATCATCCCTCGCAACCTCAATGTTCATCACACAAACAAAAACACGAAACTAATAACAAAGGGATGAGGTGGCGAAAACAAGAGAATCAAACCCTACTCACCGGAAGCTTCTCCGCCAATGTCGCGACAACAGAACAATGGCAGTGGCGGCACCGTGACGCTCTCGTCGAACGGGACACCCTCAGTAGTGGTTGTGCGGAGACATCGTCCTTCCTCTCAAATCTCTGGTAGCAAACCCTCGTCGCGGTGTCACACCCTCATCGCGATGGCAGTGGATGACAGTGAAAGGTGTTCGGCGGATGAGGGTTCAGAGTGAGTGTTGCGGGAAAAATAAAGTGGGGAAAATGAAATCTGAAATGTTTAAGTCATTTTGTCGAGGCCCTTACCGAAGGATTTACCGACGGCACAATCCGTTGATAAGGGTTTAACACTTTTACCGACACAATTATCGATGGAATAGTTTTCTCATACTATTTATTAACGGATCACCGACGGATATGTCCGTCGGTAAATTAGACGACGATATTCGTAGATAAATCCGTCGATAATCAACTATTTGCGGCGGATATGGATCCGTTTGTAATATTCTGCCGGAAATAAGTAGAATTCTTGTATTGCATTAAAAGATAACGTTTTGTTTAAATCAAAGCTCCTTCGTTCCAAAAGTTGTCAATCTAGATATAAATACTAACAGAAATTGGCAAAATTACAAACTCAGATACTACAATCTTGATTATCATAATATACTACACGCCAACTCACTACTAATTTTTCATGTTGACCAAAGATAAAAGAAATAGACCCCAGAAATTTACATTTCTGAAACTTCGAAGCAACCATCAAATTAACAAAGGTCAGTAAAATAAGAATGAATAATATTTTTTTCAAAAACAAGATAGAGAACTTTCATAATTTTTATCATCTAGCTATTCATCTCAAGAAATTGGTAAAACGTATAAAGTATGTACAAGTGTGTTCTAATGCAAAACAGATGATATTTTTCAAAGACAAGGGATATTATACCATCATTCAAATTTAACCTTGTTGTGCTTATTTGGTAAGAGAGCTTCATTTCCTTTCATACAACATGGTGGAAGAAACACTTTTTTAACTGTATTCAAGTTGAAATGCTTGTGAGAATTATTCAAGCAAGGATTTATGTGTAATATGAATAAGACTAGCATCATTCAAATGATGCAAATCAGTTCTTTCATGACCAACACCCTTTCTCACAAACTCCTTAATGCTTCCTACTTGACGGTCTCGAATTCCACATGGGATGATTCTTTTGAAGGAAGACCAATCTGTTGTGACATTAAGTGCCAAGCCATGATAGGTTATCCAGCTAGACACTATGATGCCAACAACTGCCAATTTCTCATTTCCTCTAATGCATTGCTAAGGCAAGAGAAAAATTATCTGAATCATCACAAACTCACAAGCATAATCAAATGTGTTGTATAATCTTATTTCACAGTAGAAGTCTCATCCGTTTTGCTGAATACTAGAAATGTAACTGTTTGTAATCTTGATTTAATTTGAAATTTATGGATGATACTAACATCTTATCATCTCAAAAATCCCTGAGGGAATGTCACATGAAATGGACACAAATATTATAGCTAAGAGAGAAAGATCTTATTGGATCATATGTGAAAATACTTTAGAGTTAAACAATACAATCCAAGGCAAAACATTTATTATCTGCTAATGTGTAATAACCAAGATAATTCAGAATCAGGGCAGGTTGTGCAGAACCAAAAATACGAAACTACAAGTGTTATATAAATAGAATTTAGAGGTTTACCAACCCAAACACCAGTTAAACCTTCCACCGTAGAAGCCTGAATAGAAAATGTTGAAGAAAGAACACGAATGACAACCTCTTCAAGAATCCTAAGGTACAAATGAAGATCCATATTGTGCGTTCGTAGGTTGATAATTGGGTACATGACTAGCTGTAATGTAAAGCACAGTTATGTTATGAACTGCTATACAAAATAAATAAAAATAGGAAAATAAACTATATCAAGTGATTTAGTGCAAGCACCTGCCTAGGACCATGGTATGTAACCTCTCCACCACGCACAGTGCGATAAATATTAAAAGGAGCATTTTTCATGTCAAACTTGAGGATCTCCACAATACTAGCAGTGCCTAATGTATAAACAGGAGAATGTTGTAGAATAATAAGGGTGTCATTACAATCTCCTTTCTTTTCAATTTGTGCCCTCTTGTCCTTGAGTATTTCCTTTTGCCAAGACCATGCCACTTCATAAGGGACTTGCTCCTGATGCAAATCAAAGAGATCACAGATGCAAATTTAGTTTAATGGTTAGATTTTTAAGAGTAAGGAAGAGGGTTATTAATGGAAAGGGAAGATAAGAACAATGCAACTTACATCCTTTTGTGGCCATTGATTACAAGAGAGGCGAATTTGGATGGTTTGGAATATAGAAGTGGCTTGTGTAGATCAAAGTAGGACCCTATAGGCAGAGAAGGGTAAGTTGATGTTGTTGATGGGATTGTGGTGAAACAATATGTACCTAACAAAATCATGTCTAATTTGCTATAACTAACTCTCTGAAATGATACCGACTGTATGTGTAGTGTGAAAACAATGGAGCAATGAAAGGAAATTGGATGGAATAAGGGGATCAATGAGCTCAACCCAAAATCCAAAAGTGTGAACATTGCCACCTGAGTTCATAGAATATGAGCTTGCCAACAGAACATGAAAAGGGAGGGGGACAATCTTTTCCAATGCCCTTCTGCACATGATAAATATACTAATTTAGCGATATACTTAAAATTATTTCATGGTATTTCTCAAATATTTAGAAATGACAAGTTAGGTATATCAATATCAATGACTCATAATTTGAGTTTAGAAACCATTTCCTCTCACATATTTAATTGATTCATGAAACATAAATTTTATATTTTCAACTAAAATAGGACTAATACAAGCAGCCTCAAGTAAGGATGTCAACGGGGCGGGTAGGGTACAGGTAGTAGCTCCCCCATACCCTATCCGCTGGATAAATATTCGTCTTGTACCCGTACCCATATCCATCACGTATTTGTTATGCGAGTATCCGCCTATTTTTTTCATATTCGCGGGTATCCACGGGTACCCGCGGGTATTTACATAAATATTAAAAAATATATATTTAACCATAACTAGTGCTTAGATCAACAAGTTCATTTTCTTCAATTGATTCCTGAAAAACAAACAAATAAAAAATCACTAACAATTTATATTGTAGTTTATTTTTGAATGAAATATTAAAGAAATTACTAATTTCATCAATGTCCACCTCTTGCAACATTGTATAAAGTTTCATGTTGTCCGATTTTAATCTAGAAGAGCTTGAAAACATAAGAAGTTCATTAAAAATTTCTAACAATCACTTACTTAAAATATCTAAGTAAAAGTGTTGATTTCATTACCTTCCATGTTGGTCCATAACCAGTCTTGGAAACACATCAATGCCTCTACAATATCTGGAAGTAATCTACCTCGATGTGGGGTAAGAATCCGAGCACCATTACTGAATGAAGACTCATAATGTTTTTTACTAATATATATATATATATATATGAAGGTATTTTTTTGAATTAAAGTTTAGCGGGTACGGGTATCCATAGGTACGGATACTATGATACCCGTACCCGCCCTGTTAACATGCAGGTATCAAAAATACCCATACCAGCGGGTAGCGGGTATCCATTTTTAATATTTGTTTCCTACCCGTTGCGGATTTTATCTGCGGATACCCGTGGGTACGGATTTTTTTGACATCCCTAGGCTCAAGGCACCAAATCAGTTGTCAAAGTACATGCCACCAAAAAAGGAAGAGTAATATTTGATGTAAGTGTTCCGACTTTCTATTTGAGATATTAATCAAGAACCAAAGAAGTTGAAATCCTGTTTGTTGAATCTTATGGTGACAAAAAATCATTTTCAATAAGATCAACAGTAATTAGGATAAAAGTATCAGGTCCAATGGTAAAATGGGTTTATGTCTCATTAATATATGAATCAAGTGGAGGAGAGGAGAACCCAAAGAAAACCCTAGTGGCAAAACTTCATAATTGGTAAGTTGATTTTGCACAGCTATGACTCAAAATGCTTCCATGGTAAGAATTAAGGAAGGCGGTCTTAATGGTCGTGCTTATATTATACCCCGTTCATGACACAGATGAAACCAAACTGCTTATGACACAATATACTTCATAAATTGACAATTGAATGAGTAGAATTTTTTGTAATTTAGCTAGATGATACCATTACGACTCATAATGGATGCTACATGGCACAATACTTCAACAAATTGTAGAAGAACATCCCTCAGATTTCATTTCTCCTTAAGGGAATTCAGTCCACTACTTCCATTATAAATCCTCATAGGGAATTTTATTCATGACAATAAAGGGCAATAAATATCACCCAACTTATGTGGCATATATATATATATATATATATATATATATATATATATATATATATGAAAGCAAGAAAACAGATCCAAAGTACCAAACAAAAACAGATTAATCCATCTCCCTCCACTTGTAAACCTCAACCCAAACCTCACCTACAAGTCCAAAGCACCAAACCAAAAAGCAAGAAAACAGATCCAAAGTACCAAACTTAAAAAACAGATTAAGTTATCTCCCTCCACTTGTAAACTGCAACCTAACCCTCACCTACAAGTCCAAAGGACCAAACCAAAAAACAACACCGTCCTCTAGAAAATACTTCAATAAAAGGTCCACAACTGTAATTGTAATAACAACCACCAAAGATTTTATGATTAAAACAACTACAATGGTAATTGCATTGGTTTGCAATTTCAGAAACATAAAAGATCATAATGAATCTACAATATTAACTAGAATTTAAAACCTTGAAAATAATCATATGGTAGCCATCAAATTGAAAAAAAAATAACAAACTTTTCTCATCAAAAGATATAAAAAAGGAAAACACGATAGATTTTAAATTAAATATTAGTTAGTCACCCAAACAAACACATTATACTCCCCACAAAAAATGAAAAAGCATAAGCGACATTGAGCTTGATTATGAGAGTCAATACTCTTATATCCCCAAGACATAGTGCCCTCACTGTTGATGAGGAAACTAAACGGTATGAGAAGGTTGGTGCTCTTCCTAAACTACTTCATGATGTTGTTGTTCTTGTTATGGTTGTTCTCCTTGCCATGTCAAAACAATGTCTTCAAGTGCTGGTTTGATATCCTGTGTAAAAAGCTTTTGATACTTCATGGTATCACCATTGGACTTTTGAAGTTCCACCATGTGGAGGAGTGGGGTAATCTCAGCATCAACACCTAAACTCCCTTTTCTTAGAGCCCTCCAACTTCAACAAGCCTCCATCTTTCTTCCTTACTTTCAAGCAAAGCTTCTTACAAATTTCTTCCAACTTAGAGATTATACTCGAAGCAGGGTTATTTTACATGAACCACATCTCTTTCATGGGAACATGGTCCTCAAACATACCAGATAAATCAAACCCAGTTGAGAAGGAGATAATAGCAAAATCATTCAAATTACAAGGCGTGATCAGTATATTTTGACTCTACAATAGGTGGACCATCATTCTCGCACGCTTCAAGTATTCATTCATCATTCAGGGGAGCCGGCTCTTGGTTTTCGGTTGCAGTAATAGCAGGATTCTCCAACCCCACTTTAAACCGAGAAGATTTAATAATTTTGGCATTTGATATCTTAGTCTTTGGGTTTGGATCCAATATTCTGAAAATAGTCACGGACATCTAGTGCAAACCATTTAAGAAATTTGAATACCCCTTTTATTGATTATCCTGTACATCTCCATCAGATTTGAATCATGGAATGGAAGATGACCAGCCAATAGAACAAAACAAGATTACCCCACATGACCAAATATCTGCTTTCGTCCCATCGTAACCCTTTTTGTATATCACTTCTGGAGCAACCTACCAAGTTCATATTTTTGCAGAAGCACACCTCTCTTCTGCTCCATTTTCTGCAGCACTTTTTGCATAAGACCAATGCTACTTTCGATAGTATAATATACCAAGTATTTACTGAGTTCGGGTGTGCTTACACTATCAGAAAGTAGTAAACTATTCTAGTGATGTTCAAAGCTCAGCCATTTTCACAAACATCACGTTTTGACATCACACAATTGTTCATATTTCCAACCTCCTCAAGCAAATGAGCATAAAATAGATATTCATAGTGGTCTAAATATCCAATCTTACCAAGGATTAATAAGGCTAGCACACATGGTGCTACAACTTCATTAACACTAGAGAGGGAACTTTTAACTTTCAGCCACATCTTTCAGCATTCCCTGGTTTTGGTAAAGGACACTGGATAATACCGAAGATGAACTCCTTAAAGCAGCACCCGGTTAGATTTCAACCACCCAAAACCATAACATTTGAGGAAGGCACATTTGTGAGGGGTTTGAGAATTGTCGTTTTTCTGCTAGTGGCTCTACAATCGGAGTTAAGCAGAGAACTTAGCAATTAGAGAGAGAAGGGAAAGAAAAGTAACACAAAATTTGCTATCGTTTTAACGTTTATGACAAATCTTGAATTTCGTGGGCACAACTTCTTATATAAACTCACTTGACCTTATTTGTTGCTACCTTTAAGACCCAACCCAATTCATTCTTCATTCTTCAGAAGCTTTAATTAAAAAAACCCTATTGAAAAGAAAAGAAAAATCGAACCTCCTAGCTAACAATAAACACGAACAGTAAACAACAAAACAATCAATAACAATGTTAGTCTTATCCAAAGCGCGCAACACACAAACAATAAAACAAACACACATTAAAAGAAATTTTCAATGCATTAAAAGAAATTATCCATACATCATGACAAAGGGTATTGGTAATGTACCAGTCCCCCCAATCACCTTCTTAGAAGCTGCACAACACAAGTACATGTGAAGAGTTTAGTTGGTATTTATAAAACATAGAACAATGGGAATAATTTCTTTATGGGTTAAATATGTTTTTACATCGTTTAACTCATTTTCGCTTCAATGTTTACTTAGAAACGCGTTTAAAACGTCAAATAAACTTAACAAAATTTGGTTAAAAGGACTAAATTCACTCATTTATTAAAGATTGGGGACTAAATTGGTCTAAAGTTTCGAAGAGGGACTAATTTCAATTTTCACTAAAAGTTAAGGGACCAAAAACATACTTAACCCTTTCTTTATTTCCCACTTTAGCCCCTGAACTTTTACATAATGACAATTTAGTCCCTACTCTGGTCGACTCAGACGTTGGACTTATTCATTCAGTATTTTACCTATTGTGTCGGTGGAAATATCAATGCAGTGTTAGAGTTAAAAGAAAACTATGCCTGAACCCAAAAGTATTTCTCTGAGAAAAGTGCCATTTTTGTTGTTTTTCTCAATCTCAACCACGGAAACAGAGAAGACAATGATGGGTTTGATTCTTTTGCTTTTTGTTTTTGGTGTGAGTGCTTGGACTAGTGAAATCCATGGAAGATTTATTTGTGATGTTTGTGGAGATTCTTATCTTGGACCTGAAGATCATGTGGTTGAAGGTTTTCCTCTCTCTCTCTCTCTTATGTGTTTTGTTTCAATTTGTGTGGTTTTGATTGAGTTTCTGGAATGGTGTATTCCTTTTTTGATGAAAATTGTTTGCTTTTTGTTGTTGTAAATAAGCCATAACACTCTCCACTGATTGTTTAACTAGGTTGAAAATTTACTTGTGCGTGTTACCAGTGGTGTGGATAGTTGTTAGCGTCTTAACCGTGTAGCCCTTCAAATTGTTTCCTTGATTTTCTGGTTGTTTGACCTAGCGAATTAAATTTGTCATATAACAAAAGAACACCAAGGTTTTAAATTACTATAGCAGTTGCAATTTTGTTGTGATCTTTGATATTGTAGGAAATTATGGATATATATGGTTACAATTATAGTGACGGTTGACCCAAAAACCTTATATTTGCAATCAAAGTTTCAATGGTTTTGTAGGATTGAAGATCAAACTCGTAGGATCTTAGTTATCTTTCTATGGTTTTGTAGCATATATGTGTCTCTTAAACTCGTTTTCTCAACGAGTTTGATACTTGTCGAGGTGAAAATCTCTCAATTGGTTGATTGTTCTCATTTTCAAAAGTTTGATGATCTAAAATCCCTTATTTTTATCCTGAAGATCCTTTTATTTGCTTGCACTGATGTCTCATGGTTATGTGCAATAAACTTAGACAACATTTAATGTTGGTTGTGTGCAACCTAATTTAATGTTATCTCTATCAAAAACAAGTATTCTTTCTTATTCTTCTGTCTTTGGTTTTTTATGTAATCCCATTTTCAGATTTAACTATTTTGGTGAATATTCATAGTTTCAACATTCATATCATTCCATTTTTTTGGGTGGTGGTTTAACTTTGAACTTTAACAACCATAAAAAAACTGCACAAAGGAGATTTTACTGGCCATCTTGCCATCCTTTACAATTGCTTTGAAGCTTAAGTATATTCATGCATATTTCTCCCTTATAGTTTCATGTTGTATTTCCCTTTCTTATGGGTGTTCTTTTCACCATTTTCTAACGTTACTACTCCCTATCGATCATTCAGAAGTATTTAAATTTGTAACTCACAAATCAGAATGCAATTTCCATATATCAATTTTAACATATTCTACTTTACTATTAGACTAATATCTCCTTTTCTTAACAAAAAGGCAATTGACTTTAGTGCTCTAATGTAGTTGCTGAGGTTGTTATTCTTTGCATCACCAGTCTGGAGAAGTTCTAAACTATTAGGCATTCACAGATGCCAAGGGGATATACACAGTGGTTGAGACAATGTTGTAGAGTGATTGTTGGGACGCGTGTCTAGCTCAACCAATCAGTAGTTTCCATGAACAGTGCACTCAACTTGGTGAGGACAGCTTGGGAGTCAAATTCAGTTACAATCACCCATCAGGATATTCACACAATGTCAGGACCTTTGTGTATCGACCCACCAATGTTCCAACTTACTGCATATGATATATGTATGGTCTTGTTCTGAATCTGTGAGTGCTTATGCTTTGGTTGAACTAGTTCAAAACTAAAAAGCATATGAACATATTCTCTTTATACTATACATGTAGGTGAAGTTGTGTTCCAGTGTTTCTTTAGAACCTAAAAATAGTAAGTATGACACGTTTGAGTAATTGTAAATGATAATATTATAGAGAGCAAAGCAAAATCATAGTAAATTGGCATTGTCATTGAACAATGCAATGAATCTCATGGCTTAAATGCATATTTATTCTTACGATTATACTTCAACTACCAAAGTTTCACAAAGTTGATATAACTGATTTGTGTAAACATGACGAAAAGAGAAGGGTTTGGATCCCTTGACTTTACCTTTGAAGAAGATTTTGTTGAATGTGGTAAAATTACTCTAATTGATTTTAATTACTTTCATTACTTACATGTTGACAAATAATGTTAAACTTGTTAGGTACTAATTGCCATGTTGATAAAGAATGTTAAACTTGTTGGTTAAGACATCCTTTAATTGCATTAGTCCCAATTTGATATATTTTTTATATAAACTAAAAAAAATTGACTTAGGCTAAATTAAAGATAACTCTTTTCTTTTTTGGTTAAAATATACATTTGGTCTCTATTTTCGTTCAGTTTTGTCAATTTAGTTCTGATATTGTTTTTTTGTTCAATCAGGTTCCAATTTTCATCAACTTTGTTCAATTTGGTCATTTTTTGCTTATGTCGTTTAAATAATTAACGGTAATGAATAATGACGGTCATGTGTCAGTTGGTGATTTTATTTTTTTACTTTTTTATAGGTACTTAATACATAGTATTTTTGCTGAATATGGTTTGAGTTAACCTTTCAAGAGTCAATCTGTTTCACTGTTTCCTAGTTTGATTGTAGTATTAATATACATTCTTTGTTGTTTTTAGTGTGTAGATATAGTTTTAATCCCATCTTATTGATTTAACATTGTTTAAATACTTTGGATTACTTTACTGAGTAGTGATCTATTTGATTTTGTTCTGTTCATGTTATTTGTAGTGTCCTATTTCAGTTTTATAGATGCAGATTTAGATTCAGATACAAAATTTAGTAGTATTTTTGTAGCTGACTTAGTCCCCCTTGCTGTTTTTATCTAGATTCCAGTTCATATTTGATGTTTTGATTTAGTTTCATTGTTTTTGGCAGTTAGCATTAATTTTAGTCATACTTTTCTGATTCAAAATTGTAGAAGTAGTTCAAATATGATCACATTTGTTGGTTTGGATTTAGATAACTAAGTTTTGTTCTGTTAGTAGTACAATTCCAGGTTTTATAGTAAAATTTTAAATTCGTTGCTGATTTTAGTAATTAGCATAGTTTTTATCTTGATTTTATCATTTTTAACTTGCTTAGCTAATTTCTTTGTTGTTTTTAGATTAGAATCTTTTTTTTTCACTATGTTGGTTTCCAGATTAGATTAGACTTAGTCCCCCTTGCTGTTTTTATCATTCTTAGTTTATTTCACTATGTTGGTTTCTAGTTCTAGTTTTTCTTGTTAGTTTGAATAGTCAATTATTGTTTTGATTTCTATTTCTCTGTTATGGACTTGTTCAGTACTTTCTTTTGCTGTTTTAATTTTGCTTAGATAGTTACTTTAGATTAGTCTTGAGTCTTTTGTTTCGTTTTCTATTACAAAAATCTTTGTCATTGTTTTTAACAACTCTTATTAGTTTAGCTCTTATTTTGTTTAATTTCTAATTTGTAAATAAATAAAATCCAGATTTGGTTTCTAGTTTTTGACTTTGGTGTATTTGTTTAGTGTAAGTAGTTTATGTTCAGCTTTAATCAAAATGTTTCATTGAACCAAATGAAGCATAAACTGAAAAAGGATAGATTTTTTAAATATCATGCTAACACAAGTTTTTCACTTTAACACCTTTAACAATCTATTTAAGATAAATTACCAATAAAAAGTAACGTGTTGTTTAAACCAAATGTTCCTTAGTTTCAAAAATCAATTAATGATAATGAAAAATTAGACACTTTTGTAGATACAAAATACCGACAGAAATTGGCAAAATTACCAACTTATACTAAAAAAATCTTGATCATCATAAATAATATACATCAACCATCAAATTAACAAGGGTTAGTAAAACAAGCATGAATTTCAAAAATAAGATAGAGAACTATTAATTACATTGTTGGGTTTTTTGACGATTCTGACGGTTGAACAAATAATACACAACAAGAATGTGCGATTTTAGCATCGAAATTATGGCGTCGGATCAGTGTAGGACGTAAAATACGACGGTCAGACCCACGCAAAATCGACGGTAACCAAAAAGTTATTTAGAAACAAAAATTATCTATTCGTAGAAATGAACAACATATTAATTTTAGATTCTCGTCGGTTTGGCCGACGCAAATCAACCAATAAGTTGCATTGGATGGCCCACGCATAACAAATTAAATTGTTTGCGTCGGCTGACCCACGCATACACTGCTAAGATAAAAAAAATTAAACTTTAGGTTAAAGTATAGGGGGAAAACTTTAGATGTCACTTTTCCCCCTTCTGCTTTCCTCTTCCCTCGAGTCAGCCTTGACATTTCCCTCCTTCTCTGTGGCATGCGTTTTCTTCCATGAGTGGCGAAATTCCATCGAGGCAAGTGGGCGACAAGAACAATACTCCAATGAGGCTAGCTTCTTCAAAGACGCCACTTGCTGTGAGGAGGCGAGGTTCTGTTACGATGCGAGGAGCTGCTCTCGCAAGACAAATGTCGTGACGAGCGTGGAGGTTTGGGCGAGAAAGGGTGCGCCGACGAGATTCCTCGCAGATTTAGGGATTTTCGTAAGCGCGATTTAGGGATTTTTGTTCGAACCCAGCAGATTTTTGAAGCATCCAGGTTAGTGATTGTACTCTTGTTGATTGAACTTCACTACATTGTTGATTGAATTCCTATTGATTGAGTAATTTTTTGGTTATGTGATCCAAATTAGGTTTTTAGAATAAGCTTTTTAGGTGGACTTGTCTTCTGTGAATTTTAGACTTGTAGATTTTTGTGCGACTGTAATTTGATCTAATTAAACTCACAATTTACTTAATTTTGTGTTTTGCAATTTCGCTTCTAAATGAATCAAATGATATCCTGAATTATTGTTTGAAATGTGTCTGGATGCAGGTTTTGGTATTGTTGGATGCAGATATTGCGATGTGCTTGGAAATAAACATTTGTGTGGGCTAAGCCCACGCCAACAATTATAAGGGAAATTGTTTGCGTCGGCTAAACCCACGCAAAGCCCTCTGTTTTAGATATTTTATTTCAATCATTCGTGGGCTTGGCCTACGCATAGGGAATCATTTGTGTGCTTAGCCCACGCAAAATTTGAAAAATTTTCAGGTGTTCGTGGGCTTGACCCACGCATACGAACTTATTATTTTATTTTTTGTGTTTTCGTCGGTTAAGCCAACGATAAACAAGCAGCAAATGTTTGTCCCCATTTGGCCGATGCAAATGAGTTTTGCATCTAGGAAATGGGCGTCGTCCATGTTTTCGTCGCTGGACCGACGAGATCATGCTCTTTTCGTTGGTTTTGCACTAGTGGCGTCCAATTTTGACCGACGAAAAAAACCTACATTTTTGTAGTGATAGAATTATGTATTCACTATAAAGATGTATGAATTCTAGTTTTTGTTAAATGTTAATATTTTACAAGAAAAGAGTCTAATCCAATCATAAGTTTTTCATAAATCTCCAAACTTGTACATGCTTGGAACAACATACATCAGACCAAACGCCATCCTCAAGATACATAAGCCACAATCTCAATAGTTTCAAAAATTTTATCATCTAGCTATTCATAAGTGTTTTCTACTGCAAAACAGATGATATTTTTCAGAGACAAGGGATATTATACCATCATACAAATTTAACCTTGTTGTGTTTATTTGGTAAGAGAGCTTCATTTACTTTCATACAATATGGTGGAAGAAATGCTTTTGTAATTGTATTCAAGTTGAAAAGATTGTGAGAATTCTTCAAGCAAGGATTCATGGGTAATATGAATAAGACTAGCATCATTCAGATTATACAAATCAGCTCTTCCATGACCAACACCGTCTCTCACCAACCCCTTAATGCTTCCTACTTGACGGTCTCGAATTTCACATGGGATGATCCATTTAAAGGGAGACAAATCTATTGTGACATTAAGTGCCAAGCCATGATAGGTTATCCAGCCAAACACTTTGATGCTAGCGGCTGCTAGTTTCTCATTTCCTGTCATGCATTACTAAGGTAAAAGAAAAATTATTTGAATCATCACAAACTCACAAGCATAATTTTTTATTAATTTGTAATGCATTACTAATACTAATCTTGATTTAATTTGGATATTTATGTATGAAACTAAAATCTAATCATCTCAAATAAATCCCTTAGGGAATGTCATGAAATGAACACAAATGTTATGGCTAAGAGAGAAAGATCTTATTGGAACATATTTGAAAATTCTCTAAATTTAAACTAAATAACTTCAAGACAGAGTAACTATTATCTGCTAATGTGTCATAACCAAGATAATTCAAAATCAGGACAGGTCGTGCAGAGCAAAAAATACCAAATTACAAGTGTTATATCAATAGGATTTAGAGGTTTACCAACCCAAACACCAGTTAAACCTTCCACCATAGAAGCCTGAATTGAAAATGTTGAAGAAAGAACACGAATGACAACCTCTTCAAGATTCCTAAGGTACCAATGAAGATCCATCTTGTGCGTTCGGAGGTTGATAATTGGGTACATAACTAGTTGTAATGCAAAGCACAATTATGTTATGAACTGCTATACAAAATAAATAAAAATAGGAATCTACACTATAGCAAGTGATTTAGTGCAATCACCTGATTAGGGCCATGGTATGTAACCTCTCCACCAAGCTCAGTGCGATAAATATTAAAAGGAGCATTTTTCATGTCAAACTTGAGGTTCTCCATAGTACTAGCAGTGCCCAATGTATAAACAGGAGGGTGTTGTAGAATAATAAGGTTGTCATTACAATCTCCTTCCTTTTCAATTCGTGCCCTCGTGTCCCTCACAATTTCCTTTTGCCAAGACTATGCCACTTTATAAGGGACTTGCTCCTAATGCAAATCAAAGAGATCACAACTGCAAATTTAGTTTAATGGTTAGATTTTTCAGAGTACGGAAGAGGGATATTAATGGAAAGGGAAGACAAGAACAATGCAACTTACATCCTTCTATGGCCATTGATTACAAGAGAGGTGAATTTGGATGGTTTGGAATATAGAAGTGGCTTATGTAGATCAAAGTAGGACCCTAGAGGTAGAGAATGGTATGCTGGTGTTGTTGATGGGATTGTGCTGAAACAATATATGCCTAACAAAATCTTGTCTAATTTGCTAAAACTAACTCTCTCTAAAATGGTTACTACTGTATGTGTAGTGTGAAAAGAATGGAGCAATGAAAGGAAATTGGATGGAATGAGGGGACCAATGAGCTCAACCCAAAATCCAAAAGTGTGAATATTGCCACCTGAGTTCATAGAATATGAGCCTTGCAAAGAGAGCATGAAAAGGGATGGGGGACAATCTTTTCCAATGCCCTTTTGCACATGATAAATATACCAATTGAGCGATCTACCTAAAATTATTTCATGATCTTTCTCAACATATTTAGAAATGTCAAGTCAGGTATATCAATATCAATGAGTCATAATTTGAGTTTAGAAACGACTTCCTCTCACACTTATTTAATTGATTCATCAAACAAAAATTGTATATCTATTATATCTACTATATATATATATATATATAAGAAAATGAACCATTAGATAAAATACGAAACTAGCCCTATGTATTATTTTGACATGTGTTCAAACTTTGGGTTTTTTCGTCATCTATCACTTTTAAACACAAATTCTAAGCAATTGACGATTTTAGCCTCACTGTTTTGATGACTAGCCACTACTCTACTGATAGGACAACAATGAAAGGATTAATGGACGTTCCCAAATCATTTTCCCTCTCCTTGGGCACTTGCACAACCCATTCAAATTCCCAATTTCCTTTCTAAAACAAAAAACCAATTCTCATTCTTCGTGCACAGAACCCCTCACCTTCCATCTCTTTTTCTCCCCTAAACCAATCGTTCTCATTCTTTTCTTCAATCACACCTTCATCTTCTTCACTTTACAACCATCACTAAAGAAACCCTCCTCTCGATCCTTTCATCCATCGTTTCACTCAAACGCTAGTGAGAGTCTGATGAGCCTCCACGGTCAACCTAGACGACAACTTCACCACGCGACCACCGTGTTCACTCATCCTCTACCATAATCGACTCCATCCCTAAAATCGCCCACTACCAGACCTTTGTCGAATTGAGACTCCTTTAGTTTCACCTCCATTGTCCTTTAGTGTCAATGTCGTATCTTGCTCCAACCACTACACAGGTTAGAAGCTGAAATATAGGATTGCCTAAATGAGTTCATGATATTTTTGTTTTGGTCTTATTTATCTGGATTTGCTTAATAACATTACCCTTAACCCTAAAAATGCTCCATGTTGAAGAGTTTTCGATTGTTAACCCTAAATAAAGCTCTTCTATAGGTTAGTGATTGCATAAGTAAAGTAACTAGACCAATTTGTGTGTGTTGATTGGAATTGTAGACAAGAACAATTTGAGAAATCTATAGCAGGACGAGTTGCACATGCACATCAACAGACACTGGCGAAGCAATATGCAAACCCCAACAAAGGCGAACCAGTTCTAAAGGTTTGATGATTCAAGATACCACTTATTTCTTGAGAACTATTAATAGATAGCTTGATACTACCATTAATTTGCTTAAATGTCATCATATAAGTTTGGAGGTAACAATTTAAGGTTTGTAGTTTGTTTTCTTATAAAAGTTTGATCCTACTTATTTCAAATTTAAATCACCACTTGTATATTTTATAATAGGTAGACAAGGAGACAAATGGAATTAACCACTGAATTTTGTAAGTTTCAGTCTTAGGAATTTATTTTATTGAACATTTAAATGTGAATGTTGATTGTGGTGTATTATTCGTTCTTCCCAATTTGGATTTGTATTTGGATTTGCAACATTCATTCGAGTGCTAATGTGATAGCATCCTCATTATACAATTTTTGTTTCTAAAACTTCTACCAAAGGTTTATTTTGACAATATCTCAATAATATATTTACATTATTGTTTTTACTATGACTTTTCTTTTTTGCAGTATTTATACTAACTTTCTTCTGTAACTTTGAGTTTCAAGAAGACCAAAGCAAAAGGTAGGAGCTAAAAAACTAACTATCTTTGAATGTAATTTATGTTTTTTGCATCCTTTTTGAATTATATATATAGTTACAAAATATTTTAATATAGTTTTTTTAACAATGTCTTTGTAACGTATTTATATTTTGTCCTTTACCTGGACTTTATAGTTTTATATTCATCTAGGAGCTAATGTACTAACTTCTTAATAATACAATTTGTGCTTATGAAACTTCTACGATAAATTATTTTGTTTTACTAGGATTTGTATGGTGGTATGACATTGTTAGTTTAGTTGAAACTTGATGAATGTTTTAGGTCACAATTTGTTTGGAACAAACATCTTTTGGAAGAGCTTATTGAGTGTTAGGTTAGTTTATTTGGCAGTTCTTCATGTTTGACGAAGTAAAAGTACTTTAAGTTTTAGTAAAAGGACATACTTTGTTTATGAAGAAATAGGAATTAAAGTTTTAATGAACCTCCATCTTTTCTTTTATCTAATAAACTTTTTCTACCTTTCATGAATAACAGTTCATGTGGTAACGGGTTGTGTTTGTTTCAAGTGGTTGGCGATGCCTATGCAATGACATAATTGGAGGTGAAGGCTATTCTGATGGGGATTTTGGTTGAAGGTTTATTGCAATTTGTGTTTTTCAATTTTAGTTATTGTCATGAAAACCAATGCTTTTACCATTGTTCTGTGTTTTTCCCATCTGAATATTTTTTTTTGTTCTACATGCACCTTTTAAATAATTTTATCAACTTAATCCTTCAAATTAATTGGCAACATTTCCTTTAATATAATTTTTCTATATAAATTATGTTGAATGCTTTATATATTATAGCTTTATGTTGTGGCTTCTAAAGATGTGGATTCCTTAACATTTTTCCTTTAACTGTTAAACATTTTGTACCTTTCATGAATAGCAGTTCTCATGGTTACTGGTATGCATTTAATTGTAGAGAAGTTAATCTTTGATTATGTATCTTTATTTTATTCTATTATTTTACTAATAGTAATTTAAGAATGTATAATACTATAAGCCCCATTTTCATAAACTATTTAAGATGGTTGGCAGCTTGGACAAAAGTTTTGAAGGTGAATTAATGTTATATATGTGCAGTTATTTGTTAAAAACAAGCACTTTTAGTTCTAACAATGTACCCCCTTTTGATATTATGTTCTCCTTTCATCTAACTATTATATATTCATGCTTGAAGGTATTCCAAGAATTGCTAAAGTTGAAAGATCTGCTAAATATGTAATGACTACAAATGGTTATGTTGCCCTTGAATATGTAATAACTGATATAACCTTTGTTTTTCAAATATGTTCAAATTGTAAAAAGAATGAAAACTACAATTTTCAACAAAACATGAATGTGAATAAAACATTTTTGTACTAATGTTTTGTAACACACATTAGCCAGGGTGAAAATTGTTGGATGGACCAAGAAATATGATTTATGAAATAGCTTCTTTGGAATCAAGTTATTGCTATCACATTGGGGTTAATCCCAATTGTTTTCAGTCCTTTGATCTTGCAACATGGCTACAAATTTTCTTAAAATGATTTATAACTTTCTCTTAAATATAATTTTGAGATAATTTTCTCATTAAGTACTTGATTTTCTCTTAAATATAGATCGATTAAAAATATTTTCTATGGCTCAACAAAAGCTTTATTTACTTGATTGAATTATGATATTTTGTTTCAATTTCAGAATTGCATGCATGAAGCTTGAGGAGTATCATAATGCCAAGGTTGCTCTGGAGACTGCTTCATTGTCTCTAGCCAACTCAAGATTTGTTAATTTAATCAAAGAGTGTGACAAGCTCATTGCAGGTGATTTTTTGTTCTTTTTAATGGTAAAATCCTTTTTATTCAATTAAACTTATTTGTCTTTAAGGTGTAACTTTCATCTTTTAGATTTTGTTTTATGTGTTACTGATGAGTGTGTTTTGACTGTTAGAAGTGAAAATGTAGATTAATGCCATTTTTGGCTATGAAACTGGCTTGAGCTTGATGGACATTTTGTGTTCAACAGAAGAATCTTATACCATCACACCTATACAAGAAAATACTATAGCACATGATGATAATCCAAAAGTCGTTCAACAATAGGATGATCTTTTAGAGAAGCCACCACTTACATTGAATAAACCTAAAATTACGTCAAACATGTTTTTACTTTATGGTTATGCATGTTTATTGTTATGACTATTTGTATATATTAACAATACTTCTGTTGTTGTAACTATTATGACCATGTCATGGTATTTGTTATTTTTGTCTTAAAAATTAACACTCTCAAATACTTAATCTAGAGTTTTTATGCTGAAATTTATCTTTTCATTAAAAGAACGAGGGCATGAAAGATCTAACATTTTATCACTTGATATAGACTTTGATGTTGTGTTTGAACTAATCATCCCAAAAGTCAAAGATTTCAGTGAAGTCAAATGGATCTTTGGACTTTAAGTATGGTATTATATTAAGCTTTATATTAAAATGGTCAAGTAATTAGAACAAATCCTAATGGTCAGAATATATCTAAAAAGGAATAAATGTATCTAGGGATTAGTAGGTTCAGAAAGAATTCTCCCGTAATATTCAATATCCTTATGAAAAATGCATTGCTTATGAAGTATGTGTAAAAGAATAGAAAAAGCTTTTATTGTGTCACTTAAATTATATATAAATTCTTGAACCAAAGAGTTAATAAGAACAAGTTCTTGTTTACCAAGAATACCTAGCTACTGACTATAGTACACAACTATCATTGTTTACACATCACATGTGGATTGGTGGATTTCTCGGTGTTGCTATGCATGCTAGTACCTATTATCCAAAGAGGAATTCTTCCAGTAGTATCGGCCATTTATCCCAGAATTCCCAGTAATAAAAAAACAGAACTTCCTGTAGTGTACAAAATAAACTTTGTAGCTGAATACAAACCTTTCCACAGGGACCAGGAGATTGGATCTAGCCATAAGAAGAATCAAATGTCTGGTTGTTAAATAACAAGTTTCTAATAGAACTTCATCCCTCATAGATAGAAATATATATATATATATATATATATATATATATATTAGATAGATATATATATTTTTTTCTATAATTCTTAATTCAAGAGTTGTAGGGAGGGATTTATGTCACCACAAATAGAGACTAAAGAAAGTTTTGGAATTCATTTATTTCTTGCAAGAGTGGCTTGTTTTGGTTTTGGCGCATTTCATGTAACAGGATTGTATGGTCTCGGAATATGGGTGTCTGATCCTTATGGACTAACTAAAAGGATACAATCTGTAAATCCCACGTGCATAAAAATATTTGTATCAAGAAAAAAATCACAGAATTCCTTCGATTTTTTGGGTTTGGAAAAGTCCAAATACGGCGAATATTTTTCGTCGGAAAAAGTAGAAGTCCCACTCCTATTTAAAAAACTGTTTTTTTCAAAATATTTCAATTTTTAGTTTTATAGATGGGACATTTTTTGGTTTCGAAATTTGATTATAGTCATAACTCGAAGTGCTCCTTGGTGTATTTCTAAAAAGTGTGTTTCACATATATATATATATATATATATATATATATATATATATATATATATATAGATATATATATTAATATTAATATATTCCAAAACTCGTCCCTTGTCATTATGATAGATAAGAAAATTATGATAGATAGGAAATTGATGAAAATAAAAATTCCAATTTCGTTGGGAAATAATAAATCGAATAAATAAATCATTTGATAATCCAATGAATCTCTGATTCTTTGTTTGACCAAATAGACTTTTTTAATGGACCAATATCAAGCATATTTAGAAATCCGTAGAAAAATCCTTCCCTTTTTTGGCTGGTTGTGGGCGAGGAGAAATTCGAACTCCCGACACCATGGTTCGTAGCCACGTGCTCTAATCCTTTGAGCTACAAGCTCTAGCCCATCATCTCCATTGGAATTTAAATAATTAAATAAATAATTATTTAATAAATGTGGGTAGTGGAAGCCTTTATGGCATTACATTCTAACATGTATAATGTGGAAAAGTGTTAGCTCAAATGGTTGAGAGCACTTTGATTGTGTGAGAGGATTTGAGTTCAAGTCCTATGTATGCCAATTGTGTGTTAGTTAATTATTATTATTTTTAATATATGTTGATCATGTTGTGAGATATTATAATAATTGAATCATATTAGTTAACATGAAACATGGATTAGTTGAATGGTTGAGCATTGATCTGACATTGGCATGGTTGTGGGTTCAAGCCTTAGAGAACCCAAATTAAACTTTTTTTTTGCTATTTTTAGTTTTGGCTTGAATTTGAAGGGTTAAAGGAAACCCAAGGGTGGCTAGAAAACAGTCTATTAAGTGTGCTTGAATGATAATTAACATCATCAATAAGACAATTTTCGTTTTGGGACTTTAATCCATTATTAAGACCCATTAAAAAGCAAATTGAGGGAGAAAAGAAAGGTTTCTGCAATTATCATTGTTGGATAGGCAGAGAAGTGTGAAAATCAGTGGTAATTGAGAGTGAGTGGATCATTAAGGCTGAATTGAGAGAAGTCAAGGAAGGTTATTGGTGAAGTAAGGGAGAACCAAGGGATACTCAAAGTTTAAGCAAAGGAAACCAGGTTAGGGGAGTTCTATTCTATGTTTTGTATGTCCATTATATGCTCGAGTAATAAATATGATGAATGGAATGCATCTATCTCTGTTTCATTTTGAAATTCGTCGTGTTCTGGAAATTCCAGAAACCACCTGGCAACGTCGGGAAGAACCGCTAGGCGACACATGCTCCAGAACCTAAAATCTGGGTTTTCTTTATGAACTGTCTGGCAGTAGAGGGTGACCCGCTAGGCAGAACATATTGTGTTGCCTAGTTTTCTCTGATTTTTGGTATGTCTGTGGTGTGATGATGTTTAGGGTGGATTTTATTGTACGCTAATAATTGACATGATGAATTATGAACTAAAACCATGTAATTGGGGAAAACTGCATGAAACTCGTGAATCAATTTGGGATTTGGTTTCATGTTATGGTTGGAAATAATTAAGTATGAAATATGTTCATGACCTATGCACTATTTTATAGAATTGTTGTAGTATGAATAATGTATAAACTTTGTATGATGGGTACATTTGAAATTATATCGGTATGATGCAAGATGATGGAATTGGGATTGCTTGGGGTCACGACTGGTGTAGATAATCCTGGGCAGAAGCAGATTTTTTACGCATCGCCTGGCGGCACTGAGGTTGCCGCCAGGCGACCCATCAACACAGCGAAAAATTTGATTTTGTTTGTGTTCATGTCATGGGGGGGTTTAATTAGGCGAATTAATGTGTATATGTACAGGGATTCAGCATGCAGATGATTGAGACATTTTAGAGAATAAAGAAGGATTAAAAGAAGTGAAATCGTTAAGGGGGATGTAGTGTAAGGGTTGTCTTTAAATGTGTTGTGTTATGTGATAGACTGTAATTTAGTATGTCTTTCATTTGGAATAATTATGAGATTCACCTGTGTGAGATTGATGCCCTGAAGTGGTTTAGATTATATGCGACAATGTTTGTGTAGCTTAGAGTGTATAATATTGACAACTTTGTGGCATGATCCAATATGAAGATAAAGGAGAATAAACATGACATGTAGGGGATTGGTGTTTGAGGTGAAGTAGATTGTATGCTTCACTATTTGTGTTGTTTAAAAGTATATGTGCAATATTGATAATTGTTGTGGCAGGATTAAAAGAATGCATTAAGATTCAGTCATACTGTTGGGACTGGATGACTTTGAGTGTGTTATGATTCGTGTAATGTGTGTTTGGGGTCCTTTAGGAACCTGTTTAATATGCCTAAAAAGCAGTAGCATTTCGCTATTGGTGTGACGCCTAGCGGCTCGGGGCGAGCCACCAAGCAGAAGAGGTACAAAACAGTGGCAGTGGCCACTGTCTACGCGAGGCACCTGGCGGCAAGGTTGTGTCCGCCAAGCGGTGATGAGGTGAGAGGGCTGTTGTATGGCGCTTGGGGCCTGGCAGGGTGAGATGCCCACCAGGCGATCTGGAATTAGGTTCCGCCTGGCGGCGTGACAGGTGCCCCAGGCGGTTATGGGTGCAATGTTGGCTCGTGAGGAGGTTTTCTACACAGCTTTGGGTGAAGGTCATGATGCGATGCTTTGGCTGGGGGCCCAATTACGAGTGCGACTTGTATTTGGGTAACACGCAGCCACTCTAGGTTGTAGCTTGGTGGTTTAGGAAGTCCAGTAGAGTGTGCGAGATCGTGGCTCGTACAACGAGGTTTTGGATGATTGCCCTCTTCAGTGCAACTGATAGAGTTTTGGTTGTTTGGGAACAACTACGGACTTCGATTCATTTTGGGGAACTCCACTTGGTGTCGCGGTGAGAGCCCATGGCAAATTCATTCCCATGTGTGGACTATTAGGTGGTGGCCTGGAGTCGGAGGGGCGAGTAGACACTCGTGCGGCAAAGATCCATCAGTGAACTCACCAAAGGGTGTAGAAATAATAGACGTATAAATCAAGAGTTGAAAGTTGAGAAACTAAGGAAAAAGGGGAAATTTCTAACATGTGTTATATTTCTGAGTTGTTTTACTTGTTGTCATATTTTAGTTGTTTATTTAAATGAGTTCACCCTATCTGTGTGTGTTTGGCGATGATCATGTAACTTGTTACATAGGAGCAGATGTTGATGCAGGTGACCATGTGGATGGTTAGCGATGGAGTGGGGAACAACTATGGGAGTTTTAGTAGTTCTTTTTGTAGTAGTTTTCCTTACGAAGAAAAATTGACTACTTTTATAATACTGTTATGGATGGGTTATTTGTGTAATAATTAAACGCTGCAATTTATTTGTTATTGGCGCGTTAACTTTGAATTTTAAATTTTTCGCGTTTTGGGAAGAACTTTGAGAATAAATGAGGTGTTTTATTATTATGTTTAGTTTATTTTAATTTAAATAAGTAATTTCCGGCTAGGACGTTACAGTTGTTAAATAACAAGTTTCTAATAGAACTTCATCCCTCGTAGATAGAAATATATTTTTTTTAGATAGATATATTTATTTGTTTCAAGAATTCTTAATTCAAGAGTTGTAGGGAGGTATTTGTCACCACAAATAGAGACTAAAGCAAGTTTTGGAATTCATTTATTTCTTGCAGGGGTGGCTTGTTTTGGTTTTGGCGCATTTCATGTAACAGGATTGTATGGTCCCGGAATATGGGTGTCTGATCCTTATGGACTAACTAGAAGGATACAATCCGTAAATCCCGCGTGCATAAAAATATTTGTATCAAGAAAAAATCTCAGAATTCCTTCGATTTTTTGGGTTTGGAAAAGCCCAAATACGGTGAATATTTTTCGTTGCCGTCAGAAAAAGTAGAAGTCTCACTCCTATTAAAAAAAACATTTTTTTTCAAAATATTTCAATTTTTATTTTTATAGATGGGACATTTTTTGATTTCAAAATTTGAATATTATAGTCATAACTCGAAGTGCTCTTGGTGTATTTCTAAAAAGTGTGTTTCACATATAATTTATATCTGTTCCAAATCTCATCCCTTGTCATTATGATAGATAAGAAAATTATGATAGATAGGAAATTGATGAAAATAAAAATTCCAATTTCGTTGGGAAATAATAAATCGAATAAAACAATCATTTGATAATCCAATGAATCTCTGATTCTTTGTTTGACCAAATAGACCTTTTTAATGGAGCAATATCAAGCATATTTAGAACTTCATAGAAAAATCTTTCCCTTTTTTGGCCGGCTGTGGGCGAGGAGAAATTTGAACCCCTGACACCGTGGTTCGTAGCCACGTGCTCTAATCCTTTGAGCTACATGCCCCACCCTGTCATCTCCACTAGAAATTAGTTCCTGGTTTCAGGTACAGGTACCCATTTGTTATAGGTCATTCGAGCTTGTCCATTGTAGCACGTGTGTCGCCCAAGGCATAAGGGGCATGATGACTTGACGTCATCCTAACCTTCCTCCGGCTTATCACTGACAGTCTGCTCAGGGTTCCTTACCTTACTAACTAGAATTAAAGAATTAGTAGATATGCTCCGCCCAAAATGGGAATGGGCTAGGTCAAAGCAAACCCTTTCATTCCGAATTACAGATTTCAGAATCAATTCAATCTCCCCAAGTAGGATTCGAACCTACGACCAGCCATTTATTTCTTTTAAGATAATTTTTTGAAAGTGTTCAAACTAGATAGATTTTGAAATTGGTTTGTGGGTTCCTTAAATAATAAACAATAGAATAACCAACTTTCTTTTTTTCTTTTTGAATCTATTTTTAAATAATCAATCAGTTTAATATTCGATAGTCACAAATTCGTTAAATTAAAGAGTAATTTTCAATTATTCAATTTATTAGATCTTGAATTTAGATGAACTTTTTTTAAGGGATTCGTAAAAGAATAAATCGAGCAAAACCCACCGATTTCGGTCAAAAAAAATGGAATGGAAAAACCCGGAGTATCCTAGAAAAAGGGAACCTTTCCTCTCCCCAGCCTAAGAAGATGTGAAAACGTCTCTCGCTCTATAAGAACGGTGCGTTCTGAGGTGGATGGCAGGCAGGCTTATATTTCTGGGTTTCAATAGGACTCCTTACAATCATTGTTTCTATCTACTATTATCTAAAAATAATCAAGTTATTAATGACTGGAGGAAACCAAGAAATAACTATTCACGTGTTCTATAGGAACTGGACGATCCTATTTGGAGTAGGTGAAAATTCTCCTAATTCCCGCTTGGGGAGTACGTTCGCAAGAATGAAACTCAAAGGAATTGATGAGGGCCCGCACAAGCGGTGGAGCATGTGGTTTAATTCGATGCCCAAATATCAAAATGACATTGCCATAAATCTATAAAATAGTATTTCCATTTATTTATCAAAAACGGAGTATTCTTTAAAACCAGAATTTATTTTTTATTTGGATCATTACTCCATCTAATTGTACGTTAAAAATAGGTTAATGCTTGATGTGGGAAAAGTTTTTCTGGTGAATGGTTTATTTTTGTTATGAGTTCGTGTAAGGCCCATTTTTTCTGCCCTAATGTTTTAAGGGCTGCCTTTGATCTAATGGGCCTAAGGGCTGGCCCAAAGACGAAAATCATACCTAATGTGCCCTAACCCTAACCACTATGCTCATTTTCGTAAAACAGAACCCCTTGCCTCCTTGAGCAGTCGCACTCTCTGCTAGGGTTTGGTTTCCACCACTGCTAAGTTCGCCTAAACTCGTTTCACACCAAGTAAGTTGTTCCCTAACCCATACTTTTTCTCCTTGGGCTGGTTTTCGTAGTTCCTAGTAGGGGGTTCAAAATAGTGACCTCATTTCCTTTTTGTGTCACTGTTCACAGCTCTCAACACTACTCTCGAAGTGGTTGTGTTCATGGGGTAAGCGTCGGGATCCCTTGCTAGCTTATTTCCAGGTAAGGGAAGCTAGGGTTTACAATTATTTACATTTTTCGTATGCTTTCTGACTTTTAATCATATGCTTGAAGTATGCTCGTGGTTTGATTGCTTTGTATTGGTGAAAGTATGATTTTTGGTGTTGTTTCTGACGTTTTTCAGGAGTGAACAATGGTGAGCACTGGTTTTCTCGCCCAAGCGAGCGTGTCTCGCCTAGGCGAGACTAATAGAGGCTCGCCCAAGCTTTTCTGCACAAATTGTCGCTCAGGCGACTGGCTTTCATTTTGAGCGAGGCGTGATCTCGCCTAGGCGAGAAGGGACTCGCCTGAGCGAGAATCCGCAGAAGCCGTTGTTCCACTGCTCGAGCTCTCGCCTACGCGAGAAGGGGCTCGCCTAAGCGAGAGGATCTCTCGCCTGAGCGAGGTCTTCTAGCCTGAGCGAGACTGGGGCAGGTTTTGTGCTATAATGTGGATGGCCAATGATGTGGTTGCTTGCTTGCCTGACTTGAATGCTTTACTATAAAGGTTTGAGGGATGATGCATTGATTAATATATGAGGTTGAGATGGAAATGATAGGTTGATTTATTGTGTATGAATTGGAAAGCATGAGTTGTATGATTGGTTGTTTATACATGATATTATTATTATGGGAACCTTTTGATTGGTTGGTGAAACATGTACAAAGTGTGAGTAAGGCGTAATTCCATGACTCTTGTAGTGAGAGCTCATGGTGGTGCCTCATCTGATGGACATAATCCCATGGACCTTCCTAGTGGGAGTAATTGGTGGTGCCTCATCTATTGGACTTAATTCCATGAACATCGAGGGTGAGAGTTCATGGTGGTGCCTCAACGGTAGGACGTAATTCCACGAGGGTAACGTGGTGGTGCCTCAAGGCCAGGACGTAATTCCACGAAGGCCACGTGGTGGTGCCTCATGTAAGGGTGTAATTTCGCGAAGGCCTCATGGTGACGCCTCACTGCTAGGACATAATTCCACTGTCTTGTGGTGGTGCCTCATTATGCGTATCCGGGTAGTCTAGTCTTGGAGTCTTAAATGATTTGGTACCTCGTGTGTGATTTCCCGTCATTATTGCTTGACTATGTGATTGAATGTGAGTGTTATGATATAAGAATTGTTACACTAGCTTATCCTTCTGTTTGCTTATGTGTTTGTGTGTGGGTTTTACTCCTTTGCGATGATCATCAATTCTATTGATGTGAGCAGATGTGAGAACCCTTGGCAGTGGTAATGACAATAGAGATGTTGCAGCTTGATGGTTTCGAACGAGTATTGGGCTCACTATGGGGCCCATTGCTAGAAGTTTTATTAGTTAGATTTTCTCTTGTTTTGGATAAGAACTTGTTCTACTTTTGAACTATTGTACTCATGTTAGGCACGGTGGTGCCTCTTCCTTTTGTTATGGATATGTTGGGGTATTGTGTACGTCATATTCCGTACTTTCGCACCCTCTGGATATTTTAATGTATGTGGTGTTTCATTTAAATTGATTTTATCTATTTAATTGGGACGTTACAGTTCGCCTGTCTAGAAAAAATAATAAACAATTTTTTAGGTATTGGAGCAACATTACCTATTGAGAAATCCCTAACATTAGGTCTTTTTTAAAATTATAAGATTGGTTACATTTTGAATTCATTTTTCAATAAAATATCATGACATTTATATTATATTCGTCTATAATTCTTCGAGTTTTTTAGGCTTACCCTCTATTAATAACTTTGGAAATCTCATATATATTATGACTTGAATCAGATCCATATCCAATTTTTGCACAACAGAGTTATGAAAATCCCCGAGAAGCAATCGGTCCTCTAACAGCATCTAGGGTTCCTCGAAGCATGTGATATCTCACACCGGGTAAATCTTTAACCCCCCCCCCCCCCTCTTATTAGGACTACAAAATGTTCTTGTAAATTATGGCAAGACAGTTCTATTTCTATTCGATTAGTATTTTCTATTAGTATTAAATTCGTTTGAGTTAGTGATCTCGGCTCAGCTAGTCCTTTCTTGCATGATGAACTGTTGGCTCCTTTTCAGGGAGAGCTAATGCTTGTTGGGTAGTTTGACACTGCTTCACACCCATTATCCCTAACTAAAAAAGTTTTATCAGATAGGAAATCCTGTATGTTATCGACACCTACTAAATAATCAAAAGAATTATAACTAGAATTTTCACGATCATCCTACCTCTGAATTTTTTTGTTACTTTTTATTTTATTAATGAAGATTTATTTGTGATAAAAATATTCACAAATGAAAAATGTGAATCAAATCAATTCAAAGTTGAAGAAAAGATGGAATATTTATTGATGAAATTATTCACTTCATCATAATCGGAGTTTTTTTAATTATTTTAGATAACAAATTGGGACTGATCTATTTTATAACAGAGTCTCGAAAAATAAGCAATATCTTTTCGGCCTTTATATTTTCTTTAGAATAATTAAATTAGATAGTTATATGAGTGCAATAAAATAGATTTTTTTGAATATAATTTATATAATACACAAAGTCTACACTATTTGGTCATAGTAGGTTACAAAGCAATTAACTAATCATTTGAAAATTTTACAATGTTCAATTAAATTATTCGGTGCCAAGTATTTATTGCTAACTGTTAATAAACTAAATATAAAAGTTATATGTAATTCAATTTTTATTTAATAAGAAGTTATATATTGTTGAGTCCTAATAAATTAAATATAAATATTATGTGATTTAATTTTATTTAGTAAGAATTATATTTGGCGAGTATTGTCATGTTATTGTATATTTTCTAATTTAACTAGTACTCCTATTTTTTCATCTTTAAAAGGTTTCCATGCTCAAAAATTTTGTTTATTGGTCTTTTCGAAAAAAAAAAATAAATGGGAGATAACCTTTCAGCCCATTCCTCTTTTAGTGATACGTTACAAAATTTTTACTTTTAGTTTGTTTCAAAATGTCAATTTATTTTAATACGAATTTTCTAATATTTGTAATTTTATGTTATATGTCATTATTTATTCTAATATTAAAAATGTAATTAATAATTTTTATTACATTTTTATATAGTAGATATATTTTCAATGTCAATATTTTTAATTTCAATAACTTTTACAATTATATTTAATTTTAATATGTTTACTAAACTTTTATATTGTGAATATATTTTTAATTTTAATGTTTTCAATTTTAATAACTATTACAGTGATATTTTAATTTTAATATTTTAATATGTTTATTCATTGATTCGACGAGTCTAACCATATGTATATATTAGATGAGTATGTCCATACACGGATTAAATGAGTTTAACAAAATATTTTAGACGAGTTTGTCCATACACATATTAGACGAGTGATTGAATGTACATTAGACGAGTTTGTACAATGACTGACTAGATGAGTTTTACAATTAAATGAGTTTTTTTCAAAGACAAGTTAGAAGAGTTTCTTAATACACAATACATGAGCATGTTAATTTACTGATTATACAAGTCTTGCAATATATATTATACAAGTCTTTTCATATACTGAGAAGACGAGTCTTAAACGAGTTTGTCCATACACATATTAGACAAGTCTATTAATATACATTAGACGAGTCTTTCCATTATATTACGCGAGACTGTTCATACACTAATTAGACGAGTCTAGCAATATAAATTGATTAGATGAGTCTAACGACACTAATTAGACGATTTTGTCTATACAATGATTAAACGAGTCTACTAATATACATTAGACAAGTTACTTCATATACTAATTAGTTGAATCTAACAATACATATTAGACGACTCTAGCAATACACACTACTTTAGTTTATACAATCATTGGTCTACATTTTTTCACATAATCTATCATATGTATTTTTAAATTGATTATTTTGTATACTTTTTTGTATTGCATAATCTAATCTTTCTATTTTTAGATAGTCTACTGTTTACATTTCTTTGCATCGACTAATACTTTTATTTTTATATTTTGGTTTAATTACTCAGATGGTACCCATTTTGGTAGAGGTGTATCAATCTGGTACCCGTTTTTAAAAAGTGTCAATTACATCCCAACTTTTGAAAAAGTGTTTCAATTAGGTCTGACACGTGGCATTTTTTTTATTTTTTTCTTCAAAAAATTAAAAAAATTAAAAAAAGTCAAAAAACCATAGACTGACACATGGGATGCAATTGACACTTTTTTAAAAACGGATACCAGATTGACACACTTTTACCAAAGTGGATACCATCCGAGTAATTAAACCTTACATTTTCTACTCTTTACCTTTTTTTATCGTATTTCTATATCATTTACATTTCTTTGTATTGTCTAAAATTTTTATTATTAAAAATATTTATTTCCCCTCAAACTCTAAATATCTTCTAATATAATATATTTACTATATGAAAAAACACACAAACAAACATTGTTGCGTGCGTATGCACGGGTTTTGTTGGATGTGTAATATTAGCGGTTTATTTGTTGGGTTGTATTGTAGTGCTTAGTAAATGAGTTTTTTTTTTTTTTGTTGTTATTTGGTGTTAATCTCAGTTTATAATTGTTATGATAGATTGTATGGTTAAATATATTTTTGATACATCTCTTCTAACCAATATAAATAATTTAGAGACAACACATTTAACCTTTAATTTTACTATTCATTACTATTCACAAATTTATTTATAACTATAAGATTCATTAAATTTTTTTCATGTTATCAAAATTTTAATATAAAAATTATATCTATACAATATACATTTTTTATCTTAGGAGTACAGTGTAAACTTAAATGAGATGCCAACTTATGGAATATTAGGATAAGATGACTATGGAATATTATTAGTCATACAATTATACAATATGAAGAGTCATATAATTATGAAATATTAGGATTCATAAATATGAAATATGAGAGGTCATATAATAAATCCTGTATTTCATTCAAAAATAATTATTCTCACATTACAAGATGAACAGTTAAGAGACACAAAAACAAAAGTCAAGGTTCACATCATCCGCGGAATGCTCACTAATGTACTCACCATTTGCCAACAACATCATAGTTCGTTTGTTGGGACATTCAGCTGCGATATGTCTTCTACCCAAACATTTAAAACATTTTATTGCACTAGAACGTGAAGAATCATTATTACTAGCTTGAGAAGTTACTTTACCATTTGAGGACTCTTTCTCCTTAGATTTAGGAATGGTAGAAGTAGCTTCCTCCTTCTTATATTTCTCCGTATCTCTCCATGAGGTGGATGACTTCCTATAGGCGCTTCGTCTCTTGAGCTGTTGTTCCACTCTGGTGGCTTGGTGAATA
>Ga0214542_1003319_pt1 | contig 32949 bp, 10 predicted proteins | sample CNSS1metaG_FD_160096 | JGI IMG/M metagenome (GOLD analysis project Ga0214542, IMG submission 160096) | Root nodule microbial communities from cowpea collected in UCLA plant growth center, Los Angeles, California, USA - CNSS1 | ecosystem: Host-associated > Plants > Roots > Nodule | place: USA...
TTCCTTAGCCATTTTAGCATACAATTTGCATTAAGATCACATTTCTAGAATGACCAAGAGATAATGTCTATTCCTAGATCATAACTCTTGGGATGTTCTATCCATGTCTAGTTCCAAATTCATTTTCTAATGATTTAGTAACAACAATAACATGATATTCCTATCATACACATTAATAATAAAGATAGAACAATTGAATACGAAGGAGATTATATTGTATAGGAAAAGTTACATAGTGTATGAATTCATTACATCCAATCCTAATGAAAATAGAGATTAGCTACTCCTAATCATCTAGAACATACGGATTTGATGAATTCGCACGAGTAGATGGAAGAATTCACTATAATTTCGTCCACAAGGTGCCCTTGACCGAAGCTTTCGAGTTTTTCTGCGTTTTTCACAATGAAAAGAACTACTCCTTTCCTTTGATTCTCGAAACTTAACTAACCACAACTGTCTACTCGCTGGGCGAGAGATCACTTAACTACCACACAACTGATGTGTCTCGCTGGGCAAGTGGGGGGCTCTGGCTGGGCGAGATGGTCCTGACAGACAGCTTTGTAGTCTTCCATTTTCCTATACAATTACCTATACAATGACCTAAGAAAAGAAAAATACTTCTAACTAAACAAAACACAAAATACTAATAAACTACCTAAGAAATAAACACCAAACACCTGAAATAAAGACAAATAAGAGAGGTTAATAAGCTTAAATACCAAGTATTTATCAAGCTTATCACTTCTTTAGCTCTTAGGATCCCATGGCTACCATGAGTGGCTAATCTTTTCTCTTGGGATTGAATGTGATCGATTCAAATGTAATATGGTGATATTTATATATAGCATTTTTTTCTACTTAATATTGGTATTATTGTTTTGTTCTTAAGGCTTGATTCTATTTGATCAATAGGTTCTTGGTTGTGATTTTTAGATCTGACTGGAAAGTATTTCTAAAGATCTGATCTGAACAATGGTACTTGATCTATTGCGATGCTAGGAATAGATTTCAATATATCAATTGCTTATAACACTTGAACATAATGCTGGATTAATCTGTTGAATATGTGAGGAATCAATATTCAGGGGAATGATCTTATGAATTTTATAGTGAGGAATCAATATAAATGATTTTTGAGTGTTGCATCAATATTGGTATTTTCAGATGTTATATATTTATATTTATCCAGATTACAAACAAGTGAGATAGATAAAATTCAATCCCAGCTTCTCTTACTAGACTTTTTCTAAACTTTATGCTTTTATTGTATTACTTTTATGCAAATTTAGTATTACATTCAATGATGAATCAAATGGATGTCTTTGTATATATGCCGATTGAGATAATTATTTATTATAATTGAATCTGTTTCTCGTGGGATCGACACTCTTACTTCAAAATCATTATACTACAGTTGAATTTTGGTGCGCTTGCCAAGAGAACAACAAGTATTTTTGGTACTATTGTCGGGGAACGATGTTCTTTTGAAATTTTTAGTTATCTCATCGAGCTTTTTAAGAAGTTTTCTTAGTTAGATAGTTTATTCAATTTTCTTCTTTGTATTAATCCTCAATTAGTCCTCTTGAGTTGTTTTGATTTATGTTCTTACGAGATTAGATTTCTAAAGATCAATTGGCATTTGACTCGGAGATAGAAAAGACGACTCGAAGGAATAGAGGCAAAAACAAAAAGAAGCAAGGAAAAACAAAGGAAGAATCTTCTAACACTTCAATCACAAATCAAGAAATAGAAAATATGGCAAATCAAGGACCAATTCCACCCAGGTGAACACTTGGAGACTATGCTATGCAACAAGGGCCAATATACTTTTCTAGCATAGCAATACCACACACCACTAAAACATTAGAGATAAAGCCAACTTTCCTTAGCTTCATTTGTTCTCATCAATTCACTGGAATGGATAATGAAGATCCATGTACTCATCTCACCAATACACATGTTGATATTTAAGGGCACTTTGAAGCATTAAATAAGTAGAGTTTCACCTTGTAGGAACATCTATACACAAAGCCGCATTGGCATCAATGTCCCATATTTTTTTCAATACACTATTTAAACTTCATCATCCTACTTTCAGAACCCCTAACTTACTTTTTGCTCTCCCTAATATCATCTAAAGAATCACCAAGAGCTTTCAATCATTCTTGCACAATTAAGTTTAAAATGTGTGCACAACAACGCACATGCAAAAACTCACAATCAAGTTTTTATCAAAACATCATTAGTAGATGCATTATCCAAAGTCAAAGAAAATATTTTTTTCTCAATTCCTCAATCATGCAAAAATCCATTTATTTTCTTTGACAACTCAAAGCCAGTTGGAGGTGAAGGAAAGTGGCAAAAGTTCATAATTTTACTGCACAATCTCCAATTTATGTCAACATAATGTGTTGTCAAAGCAATATAACCCACACCAGATATAGAAATCCACATATCAGATGTCAAACAAATCCTTTTTCTTATTTTCCTAAACTCTTCCTTTAACATGTTTTTTTCTTTCCTATATATTTTTAAAACATCACTTTTTATCGTATTTCTAAAAACTAAACATTCATCAGGATTCAAATAACTTATCCAAGTTCTAAGAGCTTCATGCTCAACAAAGTTGAAAGGTAAACCATAATGGATAATTAAATTGGCACACAGTTCATGGGAAACCATTGGATCTATTCTTCTTGCTTTTAACTTTCCTTGCTCGTCCACTATCATTTGCCTCACATCTTCACATTTAAGTTTATTACATTTCTCAATGTGATGCTTCAAATGAGAAGTTCCAAACTTTTTACTACCAATAATGTATTTTTGGTTGCATCCTTTACACCTTGCTCTCTCTTTTCCATCATCACTAACTCCAATCCTAGTGAAATAATTCCAAACATCAGAAGTTGTTGACTTATCAGTTTTCTTAGAAGAGGATTCTTTAAGTTCAACACTCACATCCATATCCTCTTCAACCACATTAACATTCTCAGTTTCATCAATAACACATGGAGGAGGATTCTTAGTATTTGTATTTGACTCATCCATTATATCGTACTAATCACCCCAAATTCATTAAATCCTAACACAAACAAACATTATAATATAACTCAGTCAGAAAACCACAAACAACAAACCAAAACAGCAACACAACAACTATGTCAACTCAAAACAACAACATAACACAAATAGATGACAACATAGCAACAAACATGTCAATTACATTTACAACAAACAATTACAACAATTTACAACCACATAAAATCAACAAACAGTCCAACAATTGTTCATTTTTTTTTTAAATGAAAGGCTTGATATATATGGTTACCTCAAATCTAGAGAAGCCTTGTACGACAACAATTACGAAATCCAAATGGGGGCAAATGACTACGACACCAATCACAAAATGGCTCGAAATCCAAATGGGGGCAAATGACTACGACACCAATCACAAAATGACTCGAAATTGGGGGTTGGATCACACAAACACCAATCATAGATACCTTTGTTTCCAATTAGGGGAAATCAGAGTCTTAAGAAAAATTAGGGTTACAAAAATTACAAATTAGGGCTACAAATTAGAGTGTTAGGGAAGCAAAAGGCCAGTTAGGAACTAGCCTGTGGTGGTCACCCTTCGTTGTACTTGAGGTTGTAGCATGGTGGTTCTACTTTTGCTGAAGCCGTGGTGGTTGCTTTGCTTTCATGGCCAGCGAATCATTTGACAATGATGCCATACTCTTTTAAAATCGATGTGGGACCTTATAGTTTCATAGTTTTGCTTACACAAGACAATTGCTTTTCATTCCATTATTTTTTTTCTTTTTCATAATCTCTCTTTGAAATTTGACTTCGATTAATCTAGTTATTTAACGTGGAAGCAACTGATACTTCTGACCTTATTTTATAGTAAAAATGCTTGATGTTTGTTAACCACATGCTTAAGCTTCACACCCACTTCTTTTTTTTCTTTATCCATCGAATACCTTTCTAGCTTTTGTAATATTTCTGTGTCATTGGTATAATCAATTTGAAATTGTCTATTCAATCTGATTTGAAATAGACTGCAATCTTTGACACGAACCTTTTCGATAAATTTAACACATCCTGAACTACACCAAAGAAAACGAATTATGACAATGAAACTTCATTTGATTTACTTTCTTTTCCATTGGAAAAACAATTTGTATTCAAAACCAAATTGCGGGTTTTGGCTTATGACAATAGCTATTGTCAATTACATTCACTTTAATAACAGTAAAGTTTAAACAACAACCTAATTTAAAAAATGTGAAACTTTATAGAAGTATCTAACTTTATGCCAAGCTTTCTATGGCAGCAGTATTCTACAAAGAAATAAAAGAAACCTTTATATTAACAGTATGATGCCATAATTTAGTCATCAACAAAATAGAGTAATCAAGACGTTCCATCTCTTCCCCTAAATGAAACTTCTGCTGCATAATGCAGGTGAGATTTGATTCATCCAGTTCTCCTGCAGATAAAGTTGGTTTCTGACTAACTCTGGTTGGATTGGATAGGGAATTATTACTTTCATCAGCCTCATTTAGTTATCTGCCAGTAGGAAATAAGAAAATAACTTTGAAGTCCAAAGAACATTAATGCAAAGAAAGTCAGAGACAATATATTAACATTAGAATATAATCCATAAAACAAACACCAAAAAAACTGATTGCTTCAATTTTTCTTCTTTTTTTTCGACAAATTAGTTGTTAGTTTTTTGGTTAGTTGGAGAAGTTCAGCCCACAACCTCTCTCACCCTCCTTTCTAAACCCACCAAACCAATCTTATTTCTCTAAATTGTAAGCAGGGGACTGAACACACAAACTTTCCTTCCCCTCCCTTCCATCTAACCACTAAACCAAGTTATCACTTCCATTTAATTGCTTCAATATTTTGAATACAACATGGGAACGCCAGAATTATTGAGCATATGCAAATGTGGCCATCATCAAAGGCACAGACGGAGTTACTACATATAAGATCACTCCATGTAAGCTAATTCACTATTACGTGGATCAAACCCAACGCAGAATAAAGTACATAAAGTGGATTCCAAATGGTAACATGCGGCTAAAATATGCTACAGATGTTAAGTCAGAACTGAAGTTCTCAGTTGACTTGGATCGTTTATTAAAAGACTCTCTACCTACCCCGTTATCTAAAAGAAAAAAAACCCTTCGAAATAGAACTACTTGCAACTTAATTGATACATGAATCATCAGTTGAATCTAATTTACACACACAATAAGGAGAAAAACCATCTGAAGCCATCTAACTTATAATCCCTCCACATTTCCACCACTGAACTAATTTTTGAACCACTTTGTAACTCATTCTATAACTTCCTGGAACCTATCAGAAATCAGAAATATTAGAACAGAACTTTTACATAATGGACGGATGATTTGCTAATTGGCACAAATATATATATATATATATATATATATATATATATATATATATATATATAATTAAGTGCTATTCATCTTATTTAGAGAGAGCAATCCAAAGTCAAATATCATGAGTCACCTTTCTCTCAATGAGAAAAGATGACGTAGAGTTTTAATTCAAATAAAAATTAGAATATGCAAAAACAGATTATCAATTCTAAATGCAGTGTAAAACAAATTTAGGTTTATCTATGGAAGAGAGTGACAAAGATCAGTTAGTTATTTAGTAGGCCACAAAAAAGAGGGTTTAGTTCATGCTGAGAAATTATTACTCAACCGATCTTAAATCGTTCGGCCAAATTGCTCTATGGAGTTTTTCATTCAGGGCAATTTGGGTGTGTCCTATGTCCCTAGTTCATACATTTATTATTAGCCTTCATGGTTTTGGTAGAATAACAAACTAACCATTTTGTCGCAATGAACAACCTATCCTGCTTCGATAGTATTGGGGGCCAAACTCTGACATGTTTAGGGATTCATTAGCACAGCACTGGATTTAGAAATTTGGCCTTCTTAACACGAGTTTGCTGGAAAACATGGAGGTACAACGGCACATGAATATTCATCAGAGACCTTTAATCAATACCCACCCATTTCCTAAACTCCTGAACATGCTCAAGCCGCTTGCTTTGGGCTTCTGTTCTCGTATTTGATGCTTTTAAACTCCTATAAAGATTTTTATGAAGTCTAAGGAACTCACTTTTGTAAATCCACTTGTCAGCATACATGTTATGGTCTCTCATATGGCTAATGACCTCCATCACTCTCTCAAAGTAACCACCTCGAAGAAAGTTTAGCAATAGTAACTCATAGAGATCTCTATTTCCCACTAGATTGTCACTCTTCATGAATCTCTTAATGTCTCCCCACAAGATTGTGATCTCACGAAACATACCAAGAGAAGAATATCCACACATTAAAAAGGCAAAAGTTTGACTTGTGGGCTGAACATTCATGCTAAGCATTCTTCTATATGCCTTTAATGCATCCTCTATCATTCTGGCCTTGCAGAAAAAGAAAATGGAAGAATTGAAGTTATACACCAAAGGAAAAACTGTCCGATCTTCATCTTTCAATATTTGAGCTAAGGCAATGGCCAAATCTGTTTTACCAAGTGAATTTAATGTTTCTTCACAGAGGTTGTGTTTGTCCGTAGCATCATCAGATAACGCTTTGTCCAGCAAACCAACCTTTTTCATTTGTTTCAGTAGTGCCTTTGCTTCTCTTTGCAATCCCTGCTTCTGGTATGCTGACACAAGTAAAAGATACATATCCTGACCCATTGGAGAACCAGTAACCTCTATATCATCCAAAATGTCATGAGCACACTCAAGCCATCCTAATTGAATACAAGAACTGATTACATCAAAACACAAACTGGAGCCTGCCACTGAACATAATTCCCCTTGAATACTAAGTAAGAGTTTTGAAAGTTCACCAATCCGCCCATCTTTCTTGTAACCACTGATGAACTTAGCCAAGGCTCTATTACTAAGAACTAGTTTCCCACCCCTATAAAAGATCAGAACCTGTCTGCTTTCAACCTTAAGGACAAAATCCTTACACATTTGCTCAGGTTCAATGTGTATCTTCAATGCAGTCCTGAGGTTAGGAGATCCAATGGAAATAAAACAAGGATTTTGCAAGTGTTTCCCATATTCTTTCTTAACATTACAATTATGCGAGCTAGTCATATCTAGAACAAGCTTAGCTGCAGCATCAATGTCATTAAATTTGAAGTGCAGGCTCAGCAAACTATCATAGAACTGACAATAGTGACAAACATAAGCAGCCGAAACTCTGTCAGTATGGTCTTTCAATTCCTGCATTTCATCTCTCAGACCATTCATCTCTAGAATCTGAGAAATTATTACAATGGAGTGTGCGTCAGCCATGGTCCCAGTCAGCGACATTAATTCAATCAGTCTCAGGCCTTTTAAAGACAATTTAAACTTCACACAAGCATCAAGAACAAGGTTAAAGACCAAGGTATCCAGCTTGACCGTGACTGCATGGTGAACCTTCTTATCATTCAAGCAATTGTAAAGATCACAAACTTGAAACAGATAATTGGATGAAAGATGTGTTCCAATTTCTGACTTCACAATATGAAAAACAACCAAGGACAATAAATGCATAGAGGGCACACACCCTTTGTCAAGCATCAACCTAAGAATCGCTGAGGCAGGGGATGGCATTTGCAACCTAGCAAGGGAAAGTGCAAGTTTGGTTAAGGTATCATCATGAAGTAAACCAGACTTCTCTCTAACAATCTGCAACACCAAATCACAAGCTTTTCGCATCCAAACATGATTGGAAGAATAGGACAATTGAACAATGAATTGGTTCAGTAGATGAACCTCAGGGTAACCATAAAGGCTTCTAAAATCCTGAAAGGACTCCCATGCTTCATGCACCTGATGATTCCTCAAAGCAAACTTAAGCTTTCCCAATAGAATATCTTTGGTGGAACGTTCCCATGATAATCTTTCACAGTTGCCAGAAGTGGAAAATTTTTGCAGGAATGGACTGTGCTGCTCAAAGCAGACATGCCTTTGCAAAATCTTGCCTAAACAAAAAACCTTCCTGAAAATGTGGTTACGAATAGGGCTGTCAAAACAGGCCAGCCCAACCTGATTGACCCAGCCCACTTTGGCCCACCTCCTCAATGGACTGGCCCAACCCAGCCCACCTGAAAAAAAAAAATCAGACCAGCCCCACCGGCCCACTTAAATTTAAAAAATTTGAAGGAATACCAATCTAAAATGGAAATTGTCAATGACTACAAAATGAAAACTCCAAATATCATATGCTGAAACAGAATACAAAGCAATGACTACTTTTAATTTCTAAGTTGCTATGACTTATACAAATCCTACTTGCTTTATCTGTGAACATGTACAATCTAAATTCGTTAAATCCCAACATAAAAAATAAAAATATCCATCTCAGCCTGGGATAGAAATTTCACCAAAACTGGAACATGTTGTGGGTGAATAACTCAACCTAATAACTCCAACATGCTCTATCCGTGAACATGTACAGTCTGAATTCACTAAATTGGAAGAAATAAAAATAAAAATATCAACTTCAGCCAGTGATAGAAATTTCACCAAAATTGGAGCATGTTTTGGGAGAATAACTCAAACTAATAACACCGATATGCTTTATCCGCGGAAATGTACAATCTGAATTCATTATATTGGAATATAAAAGCACAATAACAATCTCAGTCACCGAAAGAAATTTCACTAAAATTAATTTGTAAAAACAAAAAAAAAAAACAAAGTACCTTCAACGAAAATCTTGCTCTCACTGTTACGGAGGCGGCGTTGGTCGCGGGGAGGCTGGTCGAGTTGCGGATAAGAAGTAGGTTCCTCGCGGCGGCGGCGGCGGCGGACTAGAATTGTTTGCGGGGAGGAGAGTGTGAGTGTGAACAGGTGTGTGCTGCCCAGGGAGAACCTAATTGTGCGTTCCTCTGAACATCAAATTTGAGAGTCAAGTGTGTGATAGATGAATTTGAGGGGTCAATTATGCTTGTTTCGATTTGAAGGTAAAAGAAAGAATGTGAATTTTTATTTTGTAGTTAAAATTAATATATTATTATTATATAATAAATTTAATTATATTTAAGTTTTTGTTAAATTTTGGAAATTTTAATTAATGTTTTGATAAATTATTGTGATTTATTGAGAATTTAATAAATTTTAATTTTTTTAATTGAATATCTATTATTAACTTTTCTAATAATCAGGTGATGTGTGTTAAGTAATTTAAGTTGATTATTATCTTCCATTATGATTTTATGAAATATAAAATTATAATATATTTTTAACTTTTCATTGAAATAATAAAATTATAATTTTATAATTATACAATTTTAAATTAAAATAATAAAATTATGATGCAAGTTTTTTTTTCCTTTTTAAACAAATAAAAAATTATTTAGTTAAATAAATGTATTGAATGAAAAGGTTTGTATAAATTTATGGATATAAAAAATTAGTGTATTAATTTTATTGAAAATTTTATTTTATATATATATATATATATATATATATATATATAACAATAAAGGAGATTCCTCTTTTTGTGTCCACATTTTATAATATTCATTTTACCCTTAATTATTTTATAAGTAATTTATTTTTAATCATTTTTCTAGAAATCTCTTTTGTTTTAAATCATCATTTAAATTTTCTTTTTACATATCTTACTTTTTTTTTATAATTTTATATTTAACAACTATTTTAAAAATTATATATTTGGAAAATCACATGTTATACATTACCATTCTTTCCCTTCCTTCGTATTAGTAAAGCTCAACATCTCCGAGGATGCAAATGCACATAGCTATTCTTGTAAAAATCAACACCTATGCTCCTTATCCAATCAAGGTTCTTAATTTATCTATTTGTAACACTATATAAAGAAACTTTCTCTTTTGTATCCACAATTCAAAATATCAATTTTATTCTTTAAAATATAATTATTTATAAAATTTTAGAAAAATCACCGTTACTTTTGTAAACTCTTTTATAAAATCTTCTATTTCTCCTCTTTTCTTTTTCTCTATTTATCAACAGTTATTCTTTCAATTTTTTATGATATATTTTACTTTATTTTTAATAAATATAATTTTATTTTATAAATTATAATTTAATAACATTATATTATCATCACCTACTAATATACTATCACGTATATTTAGAAAATGCATACATACAGGCACAACAACGCATGTGCTTACGCTATTTTATGTATTAAGACTTTTATTTTAAGTAAAAAGTTTAAATTTTATATTTCTGTACACGACTTTTTTATAATCACTAAATTACGTACTAATATAAAATATATATTTTAAACATCATTGTTTTCCAAAAAAAAATATTATTTAAGAAAATTAAACATGATAATTATATTTTCACATTAGATAAAATAAAAACTTTTCTCAAAACTAACGTTCTCTTTAAACTATTTAATTTATTCAATTTTAATTTTTTTTAATATGTGAGTCTGAGATTATAATTATTTTAATATATATATATATATATATATATATATATATTACTTTTTCAATTTTATTCTTTAACAAATAAATTTTTTAAAATTAAAATAATTATCATACTAATTTTATTATTATTTTTAAATTAAAACAATTATTAATAACAAAAAAATTATTCAGAAAAAAAATATTTTGATATTATTATTATTAGAAATACATATAATTTAATTTATTAAAATTATATTATTATTAGTATTATTAAAAACATTAAATACATTTATTTCGTAGTGTACATATTTTCATATTTCGATATACTATAAATAAATTATCATATTTTGATATGTTATTTTAATATATACATTACTTATCCAATTTTATTCTTTAACAAATAATATTTTTTAAATTAAAATAATTATCTTTTTAATTTTACTATAACTTTTTAAATAATTTACAGTAAACATTCTTTTAAATTCACACTCATAAATCAGCATGCCATCTAAATGCACATTTAGAAAGGGAAAATTCTAGAATCAATAATTTTGTAACTTTATTTTAGAAAAAAGTCACTAGAGTTATTTGACAACTATTTTTGATTCGTTTATGTGTGATAGTTGATTGACCATTTTGTAAAATGCAAGAGTGAAGAGCACACATTGAATTTGATTTAATTGATCTAATGATAAATAAGGATAATCTTCCAACTTTCTCATATTGACATGAAGATTGATAACACTTTCTAATAATTTGAAAATAACATCGCGTTAATAACCTTCAACTTCGTTCAAACCAATTTGAGATTCATTATCATTGGATTCAATAATAGACTCCTATAAGATGACCTCATTCATGATTTGCTTGATCTCTTCTGGGATTTATTGTATGATTCATTTTTGAGAATATTTACTTAATTATTTTAATTAGTTTTTAAGAAATAGTTTTTTTTTTATAAAAATATCTTTCAATATTAGAAATTAGTTATTATTTTAGAATTATGAAATCAAGATTGAGATATTGTAAATAATTTTTATGTTACATACTCTAAGGGCTTTTGGTTCCGGTTGTTTTTTATATTCTACTTTGGTTTCATAACCGAGACATATTAGAGCGAGGCCAAAAGGGGATGACTTTTGGCCTTGGGTGTGAACCGAAGCCATAGAGCTACTCTTCTGCCTCGGTTCTAATGTGAACCAAAGCCATTCTGTAAAAAATTTGGAGCTCGCGTTTCTAGCCATGATGTCTCACAATGGCACATCTGGAGCTCTTGCAGCAACGGTGGTTGCTGGGAGACACGATAGTTTTTCGTCATAATGGCTGGCCAATCAAGGGCTCACAGTTTGTGCTGGCCTCCATATGCAGCGGTGGCTCAAGCGTGCCCGTAGTGGAGGCATTCTCGTCGTGGTAGTGTGTTTGTGGTGGGGCTCGTGGCTCGCGTGCAATGACTCGAGGTGCCTCTATCGTGTCAGTTCTCGTTCGTTTTCTAGTATGGTGGGTTACGATGGTAATGGAACTTCTTCACTTGCGGTGTCTCTTCGTGATAGGGCAATGTGTGTTTTGAACCTTAAATCTGTGAACTCCAAAGCAACACAAACGAATCAAAAACGCAAAAAAAAAAAAACAAAAAAAAACGCGAAGGGAAACCCATTTTTTGAACTCACCGGTAGTGAAAGGCAACGATTTAATCGGCGATAGTGGATGGCGCGACGAGGTGATGATGCACGACGAATGGCGGTGGCAGCTGGTTGGCAGCGGAGCTGGACAATGGTGGTGGCAAAGAGTGCAAAGGGTTCGCGTAGAGAGAATTGTGAGAGATGATGAATAGTGGAGAGGGTTCACGAATTAGGAATTATAACAAGCTTTATGGCTTCGGTTCAATTAATAACCAAGGCCTAAAGTACTTACTGCCTCGATCCAATAATACCTGAGGCCAAAACATCTGACGTTGGTGGCATTTTTGAAATTTTGGTTACTGGGTTTCCTTATAGGCTTCAGTTCATTTGTAACTGAGGCATAAAACTTGTTGCTGCACCAATTCTTAGTAGGTCCGAGGCAAAAAAGTTTGACAAAATTACAAAAATGTCATCGTCTCCTTATAGGCTTCGGTTCCGCTATAACCGAAGCATATAAGGCGGATTAAAAAGTCAAATTTGCACTAGTGATATCATCTATCATATTATATCTCATATTTTAATAACACCTAAAAATTCCTAACACCCATAACAATTCATAGTGTGATAATATGATGTTCTATTGTAATTAAATGACTTTTAAAATTTCGTTAGTCCACATATCAATTAAATCCACATCAAATTCTTCAAATTAGTATGCAAACTTAAACAAATGTTTACTAAAATTATATTTAAGGTTAATTTTTTAAATAAACTAATTTTAATAAATTATCGTCTTATTAATTTTACATTTAATTTTAAATTATACTTACTCTCAATAATAAATGTATTTCCACTTATCATATATAAAATATATATAATAAATCATAGCGTTATCTTTTAAATAAATGGTAATATATATTAATGTTAAAATGTAAATTAAAATAATTTAACAAAGAAAAAATTAATATGATTAATGAATTATTTATAAAAATTAATTTGTATAACTACTATCATCAATAACAATAAATTTATATACACAATACATAATATATATAATTCATAATATAAAGTATATAGAATAATATATAACATTGTATAATATATGATACTTAAAATAGATAATATATTGTTTGCATTCAAATATTTAATTTTCACAATTACTTTTATTGAACGTTTATGAAAAATCATGTTTCATTTTCTTAAAAAAAAATTAACAAACCCCTGCAACTTTTGTTTACAAAGAATGAACAATATTGATTTATTTCCACCATAATATTAATCATAAAATATTTATCGATACAACATGCATGTTAATAAACTAAATCACACGAAATATGTGAGAACTTAGAAAATCTTATTTTAAGAGTGAGAGTGTTTTTAAAATAATAAGATCTTAATATTATTTTAATACATAAATGCTTAATTATAAATAGAAATTTCATAAAATGATCTCATTAGTTAAAAACACTACATTTCTCTAGAAACACTTTTCTAGAAGCCATCTCCCTTCTCTCTACAATATTTCACTATTTTCTCCTCTATTTGAGGATCATAGACTACGGGAGCGATCCTTGTAGAGAGATCTCGAAGTTCATCCGATCAATTTTTTTATTGAGTAAGTTGGTGTTCCGATCCTTTCTTTGTCAATTATTCTATCCCTTGCAAATGGCCAGTGAAGGATTGTTTGTAGATTCTGAGGTTACCATGTGAATTTCCTTTTATCAATGGTCCTGATTGCGTACCCTGTAAGACCCGGAAAAATTAATTAATTAAATAATTACTTAATTAATAAATGCGGGTAGTGGAACTTTTATGGCTTTAAATATTGATTGGTGTGATGTGAAAAAGTATCAGCTCAAGTGGTTGAGAGTACTTAAATTGTGTGAAGGGACTTGGGTTTTTGCTAATAATTGATTGTGACTTGAATATGAAAGGGTATAGAAAACCCTAGCAGTAGGGGCAGCCAAGAGGGGCTGAAAAATAACTAATAATAATGGTTTAGGGTTTTTTTGCATTAACCCACATTAAGGCACCCTTTAAAAGGTAAATTCAGGTGAGAATAAGGGTTTTGGCATCTGTGATTGTGGCCTAGGTAAAGGAATACGAAAATTTAGAGTGAATTATGAGGTTTGAGGAAATTGAAAGTTGAATTGGGATAGAATCAAGGAGAAGGGCATTGGTGTTCAAGGGGAGACGCGTAATTCAAACGCTAGGCAAAGGAAAATCTCAGGTTAGGGGAGCTGAATCGAAATTCTGAGTTTGTTGTATTATCTTGCATAATTTGGATGAATCTATGCTTGAATTTCTTGTTGCACATGAGGGAATCAAGGGTTATGGTTGTTGGTACTGGTTTACTGAATTTTTGGCCTAAATGCATGAATATAATGGGGTTATGCATTGTATATACTGTGATTATGCAAAGTTGGGTTGTTGGGGCCTATTTTCGTGTCCAATTATGCTCATATGCCTAATGAAATTATGCTGAATGAATGGTATAAATTTGGAGTGTATTTTGGGTTCGATTGTTGTTGTTGTGTGCGTAAAACAATGCCAAAATCTGCAATTCTCGCTCAAGCGAGCCGGACTCGCCTAGGCGAGAGTTATAGGGATTTAGCTTCAGGCTCTGCTCGAGCATCTCGCTCAGGCGGGGTAATTTGGTCTTGGGCGACAGGCCATCTCGCTTAGGTGAGTGTGCCTCGCCCAAGCGAGAACTCGCGTGTGTTTTTGTGTGGCTTGGTTGCACATCTCGCGCAGGCGGGATTTATTGTTTTGAGCGAAGGTGCGTCTCGCTCAAGCGAGAGCCTCTCGCCTCAGCGAGATTTCGAGGGTGGTTCCACTGTCTCATTGAACTCGTCGCCTAGACGAGGCACTTTAATCCTGGGCGAGTGAGGGTCTCGCCCAAGCGAGACTTCGCGGGTTGCAACTGTTTGAGGGGCTCGCTCAAGCTAGCGGGCCTAGCTTAAGCGAGATAGGCTGAACTGTTTGAACAGAGGCTTTTAGCCTAAGGGAGCGAGGGTGTTGTTATGCGTTCAAGGCAAGTGTTACTGTTGTATTAAAGGGATGAGATGGCCTGTCGGGATGTTACATACCCTGATTCTATTTTTGTTCTGTCTAGGTTGAATTTCGCGTCTAGTAGCAAAAAGGGGTTTAGGATCACTGTTGGTGTTGAGGCTTTTTGATCAGGGAAGCTAATTGCTGCTAGGTTTGATGAATGCTTTTTACATGTTCATGTGGTAATTAAAATTTAAAGTTTGGTTGTTGTGAGTTGTTAATTTATGTGTGAATTGAATCTTGAATGCATTGTGTGAATTATTGTTGTAATTTAGAAAGATGGTTTCATGATTCATGACCCCAATTGGTTTCACTTATTGCGATGTAAACTCTCTTTTTTGAAAACTAGTGCTAGTGGTAGGAATGCCAATTTGAGTCATGAAATACACAGGTATCAATTTCTCATAAAGTTTTTTGGTATAGCGCTAAGCGTCGACCGAGCGGTGCCTGAGCGCTGAAAAATGCGAAGCAAATAGCGCTGAGCGTCGGCCGAACAATGTATGTGCGCTAAAAAATGCGAGGCAAATTGCGCTAAGCGCAGGCTGAGCGATGCCTGAGCATTGGGACCTCTGCAGGTCTGGGAGGGATTTAATTTAAGGACGCTAAGCGTTGAAAAATGCGAGGCAATTGGCGCTCAGCGCTGAAGTCTAGCATTGAGTGTTGTTTGCTCTGTTCACTGCTTGTTGTTTTTATCTGTGTGAAGATATTAAATAAGGTTAGTTTGAATTCTATGGAATATATTATCTTGAAATTGGATTGATTGTGTGTTTGGAAATGGTTTTTATGTGGATATGCAAAGGATTTCAAGGAGAAATTCCATATGGAAGTTTATTGTATGCATCAACATAAGGATTCATTATTGGATTGGTATCCTTTCTCTATTAATTACTCAAACTCAAGTAGAGTGGAGTATATTATATGGTGAAGAGAAGAAGGAGATCCTAGCCACTGGATTAGATCAAGTCCTAGGCGCGAAGGGGATTTATCTTGTTAATGGTTGGGTGATAACCCCTTGAGGCCAAACTCTACAGAGTTTGAGAACAATTCACAGGTGCAGGCCACCAGGGGACTCGATGTTTGGTGCATGTATCCGGATAGTCGAGTCAGTGTTTGTTATTTATAGGTATAGGTGATTATGTTGTGTACTAGCATGATAATTATAATTTGACTTTTATGGTTGTAAGATTCATTGATACATTAGTTTACCCTTTTGTTGTTGTTTGGTGTTGTGGTTGTGTTTGTTACCCTTTTGCAATGATCACTTAATAGTGTGAGCATATGGGAGTGCATGTGGGGATACTCCTCTTACAGGAAGCTAGGATACTATTCAGTAGAGCATGACACTATGTGTAGATAGTACTTTTGGATGCTTAAGAATAATAACTGTTTTAGTTCAGCAGCACTGATTGTGTAGAGATGTCAAAATGGGTTTCAACCTGTGAGCCAACCCGGCTCACCACGGGTTCGAGCCGGGTTGGGTTGAGAAAAAAATCAGTTTTTTCAAAAGTGGGTTGAATTCAACCCGGCTCACTAAACCCACAGGTTAAACGAGTTCGAGCCGTGTTGGAGGTGGGTTGGCCCACTCAACCCACCAAATTTTTTTTTACATTTTTTTTTATTTTTTTTAATAATTATTTACTACTCTTAATTATATAGGTTCATAATTTCATATTTTTAAATGCTAGAATGTTGCTCAATAATATTTGAATACTTTGAATGTTTAATTAATTTGATTGTCAAGTTATATACTTTGATACTTTAATCTTTAACTATAATCTTCGTAGTAAATACACAAGCAACGATTTTATAAACATTTTTTTCTAAATAAGCATGACAAAAATGTGTAGTTTTTTATTTATATTTTGTTGAATAGCATGACAGAAAATGTGTAATATTAGTCATATTTTCTTGGATTATATGATACTTTCTTGGAAATAATTCATCATATATTGGTGGTGAGTATGATGATGACATCGGTTCTTGATTTTATTGTGATTGTCATCTCATGGGTTTCTAAAAAAATTATTTAAGTATGTAAATACTTCAAACTAAATAAATAAATATATTTTTAAGTGGGTTGGTGAGCCAACCCACTTAACCCACCAACCTATGGTGAGTTGAGCCGGGTTACAAAATTTCTGGCTTACCATAAAGTGAGCCGGGTTGTGTTCACTCATTTTCAACCCGGCTCGTGGTGAGCCAACCTGTGTGAGCCAGGTTGGTTCACTTTGACATGTCTTGTGTATATTTTAATATTTGTTATAGTTGTTCTTTTTTAGATGACTGTAACAATATTTTAATATTGTAGTTACTATATGTTTTGTCATATGACTTGTTAATGTTGTGTTTAGTAGTTCCATGACTATTTAATGGAATGTTACAAAATATTTTTAATAAATCTAAATTTAATTTATTTGATTTTTTTAATATTTGAGTATGAGTTTATAATTATTTTTTAAGATAATATAATTATATATCGAATTATTAAATAATTAGTAATTTAACAAATAATATTAAATTTTGAATCAAATTTTATCGATTAATATATATGATATATTAAATACGTAATTAATGTTTGGTTTTTAAAAAAATGTAATTAAATTTAATTAATTAAAAAATAATTAATCATTCAAATTAATTTGTAACATCCCATTTAATAGTTTTTATGGTACTAAATAAAATATTCACATCATGATCCAACAAAGCAGGTAATATGGATAAACAGTTAAAAAGTGTTGATAGAGTCATCCAAAATAACCATATAACCATATAATTCCCTAAGGAAGTGGTACGGTCTATACAAAGTGGAGTCAGTTCATACAATTAAAAACTCCAAGGATCTAACTCAAAAAGGTCACTACTAAAAGTTCCAAGCCAAGATCAGCTCCTGTCTAGGAGAGGGGTTTCTTCATCTGGATTCGGCTCTGCTCACACCAATAGTAAGTGATCATTGCAAAGGAGAACACACAAGGAAACAAACATAAAACAAGAAGGGTAAGCTAACTGAAATGAGAGAAAATCGTACAATCCACAGTATCAAATCATTCACAACACATAACTCAATTATATAATTCTAGACTCGATATTCGGATTGTGTAAGTGACATTGGAGCTCTTGGTGGTTTGCGCCTGTGAAGGTTCCCAAACTCTGCAAAGTTTGAGCACAAGGGGTTATCACCCAACCACTCACAGGGTAAGTCCCCTTCGCGTCTAAGACTTAATCAAGTCCAAAGACTAGGACCTCCTACTACTCCTCATGACATCCATTCTACTCTATCTGAGCGTGAATGATTATTGGAGTTTTAGGATACCAACCAATACGGATTCCTCACGTCCTTACACACACACACACACACACACTAACATTCTCTTCTGAATTTCCCTTGAAATTCTATCTCAATCACATCTTCTCACAATTCATATTCATCAAGTTTCACCATACATAGCATTAGCAACACATTCCATTCACAAAGGAGACTAATTGCACAAAATCACTTTCAAACATATAATTTCACCCTTTTAAAATAGAACATCAAGTGTCCCATTGCAGTGGCTTTCGCTCAAGCTAGACAATCTAGCCTAGGCGAGAGGTCGTCTCGCTTAGGCGATTCAATCTCGCCTGAGCGAGGCTCTAACAGTGGAAAAAATTAAAAACCTAGGCGAACTCTCGCTCAGGCTAAACTGGTTCGCTTAGACGAGGGTGTCTCTCGCTTAAGCGACCTCAGCTCGCTTAGGCAAGGCTTCGCGCAGGAACATGGGTGGGTTTCTTGGTATTTTCGCTCAGGCGAGAGCCACTCACCCAGGCGAAAATACCAGGTTATGAACCTGTTCCTACATGCAGAAGCCCAGATTTTCCACAGAATCTAACACACATTCAATTATACGGTTCAAACATCAATTCATCACTTGAGCATGCAATCTAAAGTCATTAGAACAGATTTCTCTACGAATTATAAGATAATGGTTAGCTTCCCTTACCTTTTTATGATATTTGAGCTTGATAAGATACCTCCTCAACAATGAGGGCTCAGGATTTCAGTTCAACCTAGAGAATTTAGTCATTACAACACAGGAAGAGGAGGACGCCTGATTAATTCCAGAATAGAGGCAAAATTTCGAATTCAGAGTAAAACAGGATCAGACTTGGAAGAATTGACTTACTATGAGGGAGGGAGTTGGAAGCAAGGTCAACTGGGAGCTCTGCAAGGGTTTCTCTTCCAGGAACTGAATTTGCAGAAGAAGAAGAATTAGAATTGTGGAGAGTGTGAGGGGTTTAAGAGGAAAAGAACTGGAGAGAATGGTGGAGAGTGTTTCTGTTCAGTGTAGATGAGTTGGTGCACTTAAGTTTAGTGAGAAAGAGATAACTCAAAGAAATAAAAGTAAGGGGTTCACATAATTTGCATAACTCTTAACAATAATAATAATAATAATGTACCTAATTTTAATAAGTTATTACAACAATTATTTTTTTTCATTAAATATAAATAATAATTTGTCAATTTGTAAATATAAACTAAATAAAAGTTTATATTTTAAGTAAACGATAAAATATCATTAATTGTTAAAATTTGAATTAAAATGATTTAATAAGAAAAAAATAATAACAAGAAGAATATATTATTTGTGTGTAACTACTATCATTGTCTTTTTAATTAAGGTCAATATAACTACTGACATTAATAATTAATAATAGATACATAATACATAGTATATAATATATAATAGATAATATACAATTAATATATGAAATAGTAAAATTAACTATTAAAATATTGTAAGTTCTATAATTATATTTTCAATCAACGTAATACAATGTTTGATTGTTAAACAGTTAATTAACATAAAATAATTAAAAAAAATTATCTATACTACATATTAAATTGTATAACTACTACCATTAATAATATTAAAAACATATACGTAATACATAATATATAGTACATAATAGAGATAGATAACATATTGTTTGTGTTAATTGTTAATTTTATATCGATATATTGAATAATATTTAGTAATTCAATAATTAATGTTAAATGATGAATCAAATTTTATCAATTAATATCTAATACTTAATACAAATAACATATTGTTTGTATTAAAATATATAATTTTTGCAAATACTCCTATTAAACGTTTATGAAAAATAGTGTTCAATTTTCTTAAAAAAAAACATTTAATAATTTCATAGAAATATTTAATAAGAAGAGGTTAACATAAGAATTTAACATGAACATTAAAAGTAAAATGGTGAAATGAGAATAAAAAAATGGAACATTTAAATTAACAACCCAAGTGTTCATAAATGATTTCAAACTTAAAACAACAACAAAATAAATCCAATAACAAAATACATGCACTAAGTAGACAAATAAATATAAATACTTCATAAATACTCTAAAACTTTATGACCTTCTTAAAATAGTTATAAGTTGAAATCACTAACTTCTCAATGTTAATCTTTATTAATACTTATTTTCTAATATCTTATTTATTTGGGACGTCAAAAGTACTTGAACTATCTTCCCTCAAAGAAGTGAGAGCTACATTAGAACTCAAATCAACATTTAAATATTAAACTTTTTTGACATTTGACTCATGTGAGAACTTAATGAGTAGATCATGCACAAAATGAAAAAGAAAAAGATATTAAAAACATATAAAATGGGATACGTTAGGAAGATAAATGCACAAACAGGTAATTATTTATAAACGTTTGTAATGCCGACTCTTGTGATGTTAAAACACATATGCAATTAATAATAACAAAATTTAAGACAATGGTATATGTAAAAAAATAATTACTTACAAAGTTTTACCGAAGACTTTAAGAGCATATTTTTAAACTCTTGCACTATATTTTTATTTAAACTTTTGCACTATTTTTAACTTGAAATGATTGTTGAAATATGCATGTAGCATCATACTTGTACTTAACTTTTGACGTCAAAGTCTTATTCATGAGTTGGTGAAACTATTTTGGAAATCATGGATTTAAGATAGTGGAATAGATAAAAAAAGACAAAAAGTATAAAAAAAATCATTAAATAATGTACCTCATCATGAGATTCAAACACCTTTAGAACATGATTTCTTGAGTAATATATACATATATATATATATATATATATATATATATATATATATATATATATATATATATATATATATATATATAAATAGCACAAAAGTGGTTAAATTGGTTAAATTTGTTTCCTCCATAACTCTAATCTTGAATTTATTTATGCAAGTAATGAAATAAAAAATAAAAAGCAATGTAAATGTAAATGAAAATGAAATTAGCGTATATTTCCTAATGAATATATTTCGATATTTTAACATACTATAAATAAACTTGAAGGCGGCAGTATATCGAAAGAATTTCTCAAATTTTATGTTAAGAAAATATTAATATTCTTTTAAATTAAATTGATTTGAATTATCTATTGAAAATCATTTTTATGTGTACCATTATATATTATAATAAAAATATTACTAATAACGAAATTTTTTTTATATATAATTATATTACTAAATTCTTTTCAAATTTACGTTAAAAAAGTCTTAATATGATTTTAGAATTTATTGCAAACCATAAAAGTGTTATAAAAAAAAGTACTAATATATTTTTATTGTTGAATTCTTAAGAAAAAAATTGAGAAGGTGTCAGGAATTATTACATGTTCAAAATGTTATAAAAGATATAGATATATAAATAAATAGATGAATAAATATATAGATATATGGTAGCTGTGTGGATAGGGTATTAAGATAAAACATTTAGTTATTCTTGCATATCTCTTCGTTTTGGTGCAAATCTTCTTGCTCAGAAGTAGTTACAAACCAACGACCTTCATCCCCAAATCTGGTCACGTGAAAAAACCCAACGGATTTTACACTCAATTGACAAGCCTACGTGGCACTGAAAATAATATTTGATATTCTTGTGGATTATTATGAATCGATAGGCGGGAATGAGAAGGTAATAACGGAGAAAATGCATGCAGCGGTCTTTAAATAATGTAAATGCTATTTCAAATCTTTTCAGTTTCAATTTCTCTAACCATTTCATTTTGGCTCTACCTTCTAAAGGCAACCAAATACTTTGTGAATGATGACGCTCTGGAAGGTGCTTGCGTGGAGGCGCTCGCTGCCACGTGGTGTTGGACGGAAATGGAGGCAACGGGAACTGCAGCTATCATGGATCGATGGAGAGAGAAGAAGTATCAACTTCGGGAAGAACCTCTCTAGCCGTACAGAACAGTATGGAGCGGGAAACCCTAGACGCGACGACGATCGAGATGTTGCTGGCGATGGCACTTGTGTGATCAAGAAGATGGAGTATTTCCTGCGCGGAAGGAGAGGGGAATGGCGCTGGCGGTCTCCGGTCGGCAACGGCGCCGTTGATGCACTGGCACGGTGGCAGTGGCGACGCAGTGTGGCGGCGTCGGCTTTGTTGCAGCAATGCGAAAGCCTCCATGGAAGAGGAAGAGGTACAAACCCTGGTGCTAAGGGGAAAAGAGATAGCTCAGTTGGCTCAGGCACTAATGGATCGGAGGTATGTTAGATCAAATCTGTAAAATTATGCTTATTATTTATTATTATTATTTATTCCATCGTCATATATTCATTGAATTCATTTGTAAAGGTTCTCTATTAAAATTCAGGTCATATTATTATAAGAAAGATTATTATAATTACAAATAAGTTTTATATAATTTTAATTTAAATTATTTTTAATTATATACGTTATTGATGATAAGATATCATTAATTCGGGTAGATTAATATGTGTAAAAAAATAAAAATAAAATTCTTAATTACACTAAAATAGTACATATAGAACTCAAATAAAAAGTATTCAATCAAAAATTCTTTTAAAGAAACATATCGTTTTTCTTATAATTGAAATTATTATAAAATTTAACAAGTTATTTGTTATATTTTGATATTAAACATTTAATATTTTATTATGATAGTTGAATGATAATCGAATATGATTAACCAAATAAAAATTCATTAACTTTTTGATAATGAGTTTGGTCTTTATATAAATAAAAATCTTGGTGAGAATATCAGGAATGAAATAAGAAATGTTTTTCTTAAATTATTCATTTTGAGTTAAATTTTTGACAATTATACCTTTATTTTAGAACTAACATCAAGATGAAAACATAATAAAAAATATTATATTAATTTTTTAGTGGTTTTATAAATTAATTTATTATTGGTTTAGTAATAAATCTATAAGATCATCAAGGATGTTCTGATATTTTTTGGACGGAAAATATAATTAATTAAATTAAATAATTTAATTTTAATTAATTAATTAATTAATATTTTCTTAATTAGAATATTATTATACTCTTTACTAGCACAAAAAATACAATTAATAAAAGTCTAAGAATATATAAAATTGATTTTAAGTAAAACTTAATCAAAATTGATAAATCAAAATTAAATATGATTTAATATAAGATTTATTGACGCTCGAAACAAAGATTCGATTTGGTTTATATTAGATAGAAAAAAAAGAGAGGCAAATGTGGGCTTGCGTGACGATAGAATAAAACCAATTTCGAAAAACACATTTTTAGATGAGAGGCTTATTTTTAAAACCCTAAGAGTAGATGCAAAAGTTTTTTTTTTTTTTATTTTATTTTTATGAAAAGGAGCTTTCTCTTTAAGATTTCAATAGTTTTCCGTTGCTAGAGAAGTAGGTCGGTTCCATCGGTCAAGTCTTGGCGCAATAGAGATTAGTCTCCGTGGATACACGTTAAGACCTTTGTATGTTTGAAAGGGAAAACTTTTCGGAACTATAATTGGCAATCAAGGTATTTTTTTTCTTCTTAATTTCTTGTCTGTTGATATCTATTATGCATGAATTTAATAAAAATAGATCCAACAATTTCTTCTGTGCATGTTATGAATGAGATTTATAACCTTCAATTGTTATCAGAGTTTGTTTTTTTTGGTTAATCTTTATGCTGCTGGTTTTTTAATTGATTTTTTAAATCAATATGTGTGTAATTAAATGTCGCAATATGTTAACCTTAATTTTCACTTAAACTTAAAAGAAAAAAAATATGTTTAACTTTATCTTGAATTACTTGTGAAATTTGGATGATATATTTTGTATTTAGAATTGTATTATCTAAACTATGTTTTATATTTTATATTTTGGATTGAATATTTTATAATACAAGTATTATATTTTGAAATAAATTTATAATGTAAATTTGTATTTCAAAATAAACAATCTAAAATAAAAATATATATTCTGAATTATATATTATTAAATCTCTTTTAATTAATATATACAGAACAGAAAATCAATCCTAAACCAGAAGATAAAGATAAATTTAGAATGTTGAACTTTATCCTAAGTGCAATGCAAGTTGAAATTACACATTATGAATTTGAAAGCGATAGTAACAGTACAACTATTTAAAGGAGATTGGAAAGTACAAATTTTATTATAATATCTAATCACACATTAACATATAATTTTTAGAATGACTACTTAAATATTTTTTAGTTAGTTTACAATATAAATTCGTTCTAATTGCAACAAACTCTTGTAAGAGAAAAAACCAATAGGAAGCCCCAAAACGAAGTTCGAACATCATTTCATCCAAAATTTTCGAACATCATTTCATCTGTCTTCTGTTCTTGTGGGCAAATCATCCAAAGTTTTAACGTTCAAAGATCTTCTTTTGCCAATCCAACTTCTAAAATCTCCACTTTACATAATGCTTTCAAATTTAATGTTCATTGCTTCTTCTGTGTGTTCACCGTCACCTTCCACCCTCTTTGGTTCCCAAAAGATTTGTTCTTCCTTCGAACCATCTCAAAACAAAGCCACACATTTCTCCACAGAAAGCCTTTTTTTCCTGCACCACTGGAATTTGGGTTGTAAATGGGCCCTCTCTTCAGTTTGCTTCTCCTACGCCGGAGATTTGTTCTTCCTTCAAAACCATCTCAAAACAAAGCCACACAGTTCTTCACAGAAAGCCTTTTTTCCTGCACCACTGGAATTTGGGTTGTAAATGGGCCCTCTCTTCAGTTTGCTTCTCCAACGCCGGAGAAAAGGCACTCTGCTTTCTCACCTTTGTTTTTCTTTCTATTTTTGTTTCCTATGCAATTACTTTTCCGGAATGATGCTCTATGGTTTCTGTGCTTGAAGAGTAAAAGTGTTTGACTTTCTATGCTACTTGTGACAAGCTAAGAAAATGAAGAAGTAAAAACATATTCTTTTAATGTGGGTATCTGGCGATTGGTTTTTCAGTGTATTCAATACCAAATTGAAATCTACTATGATGATATGATTCCCTTTGCATGAGTGAATGTGAGTGCATTTCAGTGACACCTATGAGTTATCGGTCTTTATGTTATTTGTTTTTGTTTACAATAATATATGAAATAATTTAGTTTAACACCTTGCTTATGAAGATTTTTATTCAGTCGATCAAATATGGATCTCTCAAATATATTTTTTAAGTAATTATTACTTTTGTCCGTAATCTTTCCATGCGTGAAAATATACTATTGATTGATGATGTAAACAACTTTTATATTATCAATACATTCTAGTCAAATTCTTTATAAAAGATTGTAATAATTACTTGTATTGTTCATTTTATTTGTCTCTTTTTCAGGAATCGGGAGTGGAATGGCGTATTCTGAGGCGATGGGAGGTGCCTTGGGACTGGCAAACGGTTTCGTTAACCTCTCTTGCTTGTGTAATTGGGTGTGTTTCGAATAGCTGTTATGATTTCATATCAAACTTGAAATAATGAAAATCTACGGAGAAGATGGCATCTAGGGCCTTCTTACCCATACAAGTTATAATTTATTTTTGTTACTGTTTGTGGTGTATTTTGGGCCATTAATTTACTCCCAGGCAGTTTTTTGTCGACAGGTGTGATGGATGCAATTCATAGGTTCAAACCTGATGTGCTAAGTTTAAATGTTGAGGCAGTGATGCTTTTGTTAGATATAGGGTATGCTATTCCTTTCGACTCTCGTACCTTTGTAATCCTTGAAGTTGGTTGGTAATTTTGAAACTACTTCCACTTTTTTGCTTCTGACTTATTTTGGACGAGTCATTGACTTGCTGAGAAGATGTGAAGCTACATTTTACTTAGCAAGATCACATGATGTTCTTGGAAGTGAGTGATATGCATTAGGTCTTTAGGCTTTCATCGTTTGATTACTTCTTGCTCAATTTGGAGATCCCAAAATAAGACTAATTTAGAGTATGTAAGATTGTGTAAATCTCATCTTAAAATTCAATTTTGTGAGGTTTAATTAGGTTTAAAGTCCATTTCTTAAGACTCAAAACTTGTATCTTAGTGAAATGTTTGAAGGCTGGCTTACTTTGTACATTTCCTTTTATTGAATTTAAGGGGGGATTTAAAAAGGGAGGAGAGAGGGTTCTGTATATATAATCTACATATATAGATTCTTGATAGACTTAGGGAACTTTTGGTAGGAGGGAAGTTTCTTCATACCTTAAATTGAATTAATGAGTAATATGGTAAATTTTTCAGTAAATTTTTTATTTTAAATTGGGAAAGTTAGACTCCCACCTCCTCCATGACAAGTTTTTTGTGAAAAGCTTGGCTAAAAGGTAAACCAAGCGTGAGAAACATATTTCCTTGAGGATGTTATATTTTAAAAGGTAAACCAAGCGTGAGAAACATACTTTCCCAACCTCAGTTTTCCAGGAAACTAAAAATTTCTATTTCCTAGGCTAATATTGTTGGAAAACCACCTTAATTACGGTCATCCGTGCCCTACCTTGGTTGTGACTTATTTGGGGTCTGCCTTAATTTTTTTCAAGGGTGGTGTTTTAGTCTCCGTTGACACAGTATGATTATAGAGCTTATACAACTTGGACAACCCTCACCTTGCAAATGGATTTCATGGGGGTTGAATTAGGTTCTAATATATCAAAACCTATTCTATATACATTATTGGGTCACTTGCATTTGCGACACTTTAGCAACCTTGTGTGTGTGGGGGAGTGTTGGGAGGCCACCTTAATTGCGCTGATCCGTGGCCTGACTTAGTTGTGCCTCGTTGAGGTTGCCATAGTTGCCACTAAATAGTGGTTTACTTTCATATAAAGCTGGGACAATTCTTACCTTGTAAGCCGATTTAATAGATTGACTCTGGTCTTGAGTCCAAATTCTAGGAAAGATTAATAGTGCAACTCTGTAGACAATAGTACTCATGAATACTAAATGCATTTTATCATGTGATATGTAAACATACTGTTTCTTCAAAGCATTAACTGTTATTATCATTATTTCCAACAGCTTTAAACTTTTGTATGCCATCTACTTAATCAATCTATAAATAATAAAAGTATGAAACTCCTTTGGCCTTTCTACCGTCAGACGTAATAATTATTCCAATTTTCTTTCTGGTGTTAAAGAAGAAGTATGCGAAGTTTTGGATTACTTTCTTAGTTTCTTCTATTATTTGTCTTGGCAGCATAACAACTGCTGTTATACTTGGAATCATATATAGTGTTGCCGACACTTTCCAGCCACTTCCTGAAGACTTCTTCAAATACGGTATTATCATTTAAGAGCCTTTCAATTATGTTTAGGATATGGACAAAAAGGTTTCCAGTGTGAGCAGTATTTGTGTAAGGCTGAGTATAGTGCATCAAGAGCTCAAAATAATATTAAGATAACTTCAACATAGATTTCAATACAAGGTTGATTATTATTTTAATACATCTAGAGCTCTTTATTGGCTGCACTTATAGACACTGAGCTCATGCAAAAGTTATTCCTTGATGTTTATATTAATGACTGGCATCCAATCTTAAGACTAGAAAAAGTATTACCGATTTAACGAGGTTCACTACAACCAATACAAACCAGTTTGTGCCTTTATGAACGTGCTGTATCTCTGTATGTTGGTTCATGTTGGTTTAAATCTTATTTTAATCCAATGTTGAGTTTGCAATTGGCTTCTATTTGGAAGAATTAGAACTTGTTACGCACTGATGCTTTTCCATTCAATGGTAAAAACATTGTTACAGATTTGAGGGAACCTTTCAATCTTCAAAAGGGTTGGCTTTTGTGGGCTGGGGTTGGACTTGTTAGTGCCTTTATTGCCAATGTATTGACTCGAGTTGCTGTGTCAATCTTCAGTGGAGGTCCCCCAAAAGGACAGGTTTATGCTCTAATTTTCAAATTTTATTGGCAGTTGCAGATGTAATTAGTAGTTTCTTTCTATATGTTAATCTATATTCTTTGTAGCATGGGAGGAGGCACTTTAGGGTCATTGATTTTCCAGTAGCATCACTATTGAACCACTGATCTTAGAATTCCATCACAGCAGTTTATAGTATGTTACCGACTTAAAGTCATAACTAACTAGGATCAGATTAGCTATATCTTCCTCTTTTACCTTAGCAGAATTAATCTGTCTTGATAGGTGTATTACTTTATGCTGTTAAAGTTTGCCTTTTATAACAGCGTTTAATCTTTTTTTCTTCTGGAATTCAAACCATGTGGGTATCTCTTATATGCTTCTATAAATTGCTTTTCAGACTGATGCTCTTGTTATCTTGGCTCCATTAGTTGGATCTTCAAATCTAGGGTAATTTAAGATATTCCGTTCCCTTATTTAAAATTGCAGTTGTTGCTTCAGTTATGCTTTGATAACTTGCAGTAAAGTGAGGCTTATGCAGCCAAATTGTAGTTGCGGAGCTATCTAAAACCACAACATTGTGGTGACAATTGTGGTTGTGGACTGGAATTCTATCAATGAAAGGAATTTTTCAAAGGTTTCCATCTAGGTTCGGTATCCCAGATTCTCAAGAAAGTGATTGATTGTGTTTCTTTTCATTGTAGTACTGCCTGCCGCTTGGTTGTGTCATGTGTTCTTATTCCACTCCTTGAGGAGACTGTGTTTAGAGGATTTCTTATGACTTCTCTGACTAAGTGGTACGGTTGCCTTCATATATTTTCCTTTCCATTTGAGACCTGTTGTTTTTTGTCGATTAAGTTTTTTTTCCCTTTTTGATTTTACCGTTCTTTCATTTCCATAACCATAATAAGTCATCTTAAAGAAACTATAGCTTGCCTTGAAAGTGGTACTTTTCCCTTTTTGAATTAGATATACAATGGAAAGATAATTGAACAGATAAGGCTTTAACAAGTGCAGCTTCACCTACGCTGTACTTCGCTTATCCTTATAAAAAAGAAAAGTTGATTAGAATGTATAGTGAAGTTTGCATTGTGCTAGCTAGTAGCTATTTTCCCTTCCAGTTCAATTTCTGACCATATTTATGCATTTGGACTCTTAATTTAGGTGGTAGCTCTTTAATCAACTTTGTGAACTAATATATGGAATTTTACCTTTAAGAGATTATATATATATAGTAGTGTGTTGGTCCGAGTTATTTGGACTAGCAATGTTTGGCAAAATCAAAGCTTGAACTTTCTGTAATGCTTTCTTTGTGAAAAATTATCTATATAAGTGAATATACTTGTATGCAGAATAGTACATTTATCTTAATGAAATGCATCATGGATGCCTCAACTAAATTGTTGAAGCATGTTCTGTGAATTGATTGTTACTGGTGCAATTTTTCTGATTCACCAGGGTTCCTACACCAGTTGCTGTTGTCATTATCTCCAGTTTGTTTGCCCTTGCACATCTCCGTCCTGCACAATTTCCACATATCTTTGTTATAGGTATGGTGTAAATACATGACAACTTCATCTTCAGAAATGGAAACAAGGAAATTTTCTATTGTAATGTTTAGATGGACATTGAATGCAAAATAATTTAATTTGAACAAGGTGGAAAAGTGAAAAAAAAGGGCCTTTTTATTTCAGAATTTGTTTATTCTCAGTTTCCATTTTCACAAATTATTTAAAAAATGTCATATTTTTCTATTTACGTTTCTGTTGTTTTCGTTATTTCCAACTCAAATATTTGATTGAATGCATTTATGTACTTATATTTAGAGAAAGAAATGAAAATAGAAAAGTGTACTTTGTCTTGAAAGATGGTATTGTTCTTCCACATCCTGTGTAGAAAATAACAGAAATTGTTACATACATAGGGTCTGTTTTGGGGTTTTCATATGCTCAAACTCGCAACCTTCTCACTCCAATCACTATCCATGCCTTTTGGAATTTACTAGTGATATATGTTACTTTTTTTTCCAGGTATTCATCATAACTCTACATTTGTAAATTCTGTTAGTTTTTATCATCAACTTTAATTCAAGAATAAGAATGCTTCTTCTGCTGATATCAGAAAATTGTTGCAGGAAACTTGATGGAAACATTCTCTCGCTTACATGGATGTAGAGCATCATGTACAGTATACAATACATACCCATTTCTTTGCTTATCTTCTCCCTTTCCCTGTTGTAAAACATAATCAGATTGTTGCTTCAAACAATGAAGAAAAAATTATTTGATCAATATATGCCATGAACTTTGAAATTGTCAGCAGGCCAGGTTGTATTAATCTCAATAACTCTCAAACATAAATGTCATAGATGCATTTTTTATACATCTGTTTTGGTATTTGGCTTCTCTTTATCTTTCACTGAACCAACTTAGTTAAAAATTAAACATGGCTTATAAAATACAAAATAAGTATTCTATCAACTATTGTTTTCATCATAAATATTCCATGTGTTATTGAAGTATATAAATAAATTTTATATCAAATTTGAGAAAGAGACAAATCCTAATTTCACATCTAATTATAAAGACTAAAAATATACTAAAAAAATATTAGAATTCGCTCCTTTATTATACTCTGTCATCGTTACATTATCAGGTGTAAAAAAGTTGTTACACCTATGTTCTCGATTGTAAATGAATATTATTTTGAACAAAAGAGAGCTCGGATTGCTCCTTTTGGAAACTCATTTTAAAAGAAGGTATTATGTTTCAGAAAGCTTATTTGATGTGTTTTCAAAAGCTTATTTTAGAAATCATGTTATGAAAAATCTTATTCTAAAATTCTATTCCTGAAAGTTTATTCTAGAAGATCTCTTAAAAGAGGAATATATTTGGTTTCCAATTTTACCGGAAAGTTTCAAGTTAATCTTTACTTAGCTTTTTGGTTTAATTGAGTTTTAATTTTAGTTTTTTTTTTCAATTTAGTTTCAATTTTATTTTTTTTTAATTGAATCTTAATTTTTTAAATATTGATTTAATTAGGTTTTTTTCTAAAAAAATTATAAACGGCATTAGAATCACTTAAAAGTTAATATTACAAGTTAATATTACATGTTAATTTTTAATTTTTAATTTTTTTAATTTTGTATTTAATCTTTTAATTTTTAATTTTTTTTTGAAACTTTTTTATTTTCCATGTGTCAGGTTTTGTGGTGTAACACATGACGTTATCTTTGTCACTTGTCGCAGATTGTGCCAAATGTTTGTGTCTTATTCTCAATTTAGTGTGTATATGTCTTTTTTTAATTCAGTCTTAATTTTTTTAAAAATAAATCAATGTTATCCCTCTCCAAATATTTATATTAATGTTATATTAAAATTTTCATTAAAATTGAGTCTTTAATATATTACATTATTGTGTATTTTTATTTTTTTAATTATGTAATAAAAATTGATTTTTTAAATTATTTTCATTTTAAATTTTAATATTATTAAGTTTGACAAATATTATTCTATATTATATTTTTGTTTAAATCCTAACATTATTTTGTTAGTTATCGTATAAATAATATTATATTTATTAAATAAATTTAAGTAAATTTAAGTTTATTTAAAAAAAAGTAAACATTTAAAACTAATCTATTATAAAAATATTTTTTTATATGATTAAAACTAATTAATTTAAATGGAATCCAATAATTTAAATGATTTAAAAATAATTCAAAAATATTTAATAAAAAAACTCAATTTTAAACCAAATATTAATATAATATTTATACAAATAACAAATTTAGTGTGAGAGACAATATTGATCCATTTATAAAAATGGGACTAAATTGAAGCAATGATAGTATGTGTGAGATTAAATTCAGTACAAGAAAATGATATCTAGTATTGATTGTGATATGTCGTACTAGTACTATCTGTTACTTAGTGTTACGTGTCATATCCCCTACCTGGCATGTAGACAACAAAAAATTATTAATTTACGCATGACATTAAATAAATTTTTCAGAAATTGAGACTCAATTATTACAATAAAGTAAAATTAAGCATCAATTAAAAAAATTAAGGAGAAACTAACTTTTGAACCAAAATGGAGAGTAAATAAGCAATCAATCTAAATCTAAAAGTAACTTTTATTACTTGTATAACTTTTAGCGCCTGTTTGCTTGCATGTATCCTGTAGACAATGATTTGTGAAGACAGATTTAAAAAAAAAATTATATTCTCATGATATGATTTGAAAAGAAAAGCAGAAATCGATTTGCAAGATTGTTCTCAAAATTCATCTCTTCATTTTGCAAAAATTTAAAGAAATAACAAATTATTTTACGTTTATACTCTCTTTAAATTTTATATAAATATATATTTATTTTAATTATTAATTATAATATACTATTATTATTTTATTAATTATTATAATTTATTATATATATATATATATATATATATATTAATTATGTAACCGTATCCTGTTACATATATACTAGCGTAACACAGGCGCGATAGCGCCTGTGTGTATACATTTTTTAAATATGCATGATATTATATTAATAGGTGATAATATTGTAATGTTATGAAGTTAATATATATATATATATATATATATATATATATAAAAATTATATTTATAAAAAATAAA
>Ga0214542_1003320_pt1 | contig 32948 bp, 28 predicted proteins | sample CNSS1metaG_FD_160096 | JGI IMG/M metagenome (GOLD analysis project Ga0214542, IMG submission 160096) | Root nodule microbial communities from cowpea collected in UCLA plant growth center, Los Angeles, California, USA - CNSS1 | ecosystem: Host-associated > Plants > Roots > Nodule | place: USA...
CAGAGAAGCTCCAATAGAAAAATATTGGAAGGGATAAATACTTCGAAGATGAACCTGTTCCCATGCAATCGTAAGAAATTCTTGACGATATCGGGCTGGAACAATCTGTTCCTCCTGAATATCTCGGATCAGAGGTAAGGGGGGTATAACCCAATTATGGGTTTTGTTTCAAGTTGCTTGGCGGTGAGTTGAATCCCGCCGGGTGGTGTGCTATGTTTGTTGATCTTTTTCTTTGCTTTCGGGAATTTCATCATGTGTTGAGGTTCCATTTGATATTTTTGCCTTATTTGATGATTGATTATACTGATACGATGTCTTTGCGAGTGGTTAGAATTTGGGTTGCGATTGCGAGACCTAGGGGTTCAAGTAAGTGTGTGAAGGGTTCTGAATTATCAAAAGCTTGATATCAATGCTGCATTTATTTGATTGGTATGTGATTATGGAGTGGTTTAGTGGTATAAAATGATCGGGTTTCGCGAGAGTAATGGGTGGTGATGGATGGAACAGTAGAAGAGAAGAAGTGGGTTCGTAGGGGCAAGAAATCTGGGATTCTACCAGACACTGACGTGCCGCCTGGCCGCATCTTATTGGCCGCCAGGCGATGGCCACAGAAAGCTTCACATTGAGAAGTTTGGTGCAGTGGCGGTGAGAGAAGTTATGGGTGAGATGGTTTTGGAGAGAAGTTAGCTTGAATGGGGGTAATATAGAGGAATAGAAAGTGATTATGCCTATATCTCGGGTAATGAATTGGTGTGTGCAAATGGGGTGCAAGGTGGTCTAATAGGTAATAAACATGATGGTAAATTAATAGTTTGATGTTAGAAAAGACTGATAGTATTGATCAATAATGTTAGACGGGAATGATAGATAAGTTGGAACTATGAATTTCACAGGATTGCACAAATGGAAATTGGAAAGAGTTGTTGGGTAATGGAAGAGTGCTCGATCCATTGGGTAAATATAGGATTGTTATTGATAAGCTTAATTGGGTAACAGAAATGAGTGGAATTGGGTTCCACTATTGGTAAACTGAGACATGATGTAATTTACATAAGTGTAGGTGAACCCCAATGGAAAGGGTTAAAATGATAATGATGGGTTATAGAGAAACCAAATCCAGTTGGAGTTGATGGGAAATTAGAATCAGGTACTAAAACATGAGTGAACAACGTACCATAGAGTAATCTGGATCATAGAGTCAACCCAATTGTGTGCCAAAACCAGTAGCAGAATGCTTCTGGCGCTGGAAGGTCGCTGGCGCTGGTGGTGGGCTGGTACCGCCAGGCGATCTGGAACGATTTTGCCTTGCGGCGTGTGGGCTGAGCCAAGCGAAAATGCTGTTGTTCCTGATTTATTTTGTGTGTTGTTTGAGCAATGATGCTACACTTGGATCGAGAGATGCTGTGCCATGAGCGGGTAGGTTCATGGATGGTGGTTAACATGTGATGATATGAGCGGGGAGGTTCATATCCAATTACTCTCACGTGGGGATACGAGCGAGGTAGGTTCGTATGTTTCGTGCTCACGTTTGAGAGATGCCACGTGCGGGGAGGTACGAGGCTGGTGGATCACATGTGTTGGACTACGGGCAGGTAGGTCCATAGAGCAGGACTACGAGCGGAGAGGTTTGTAGAGCAGAACTACAAGCAGAGAGGTTCGTAGAGGCAGGACCACGAGCGGGCAGGTTCGTGTGAGCATCATATTCTCGAGTCCAAGGCTAACCTTTTGTGTGAATTGAAGGCTATACAGTCTTGGGGTTAAGGTCTTGGCCAAGAACTAAGTAAGATGAATAAGATGGGTGTATGTCTTATTTGTTTATTATCTATCTGTTGTTTTATTTTCTCAGCTTACCCTTTCTGTTTGTGTATGGCGATGATCGTGTAATTCGTTACACGGAAGCAGATGTTGATACAGGTGATGCTAAGGACGCTCAGGCGACGGAGTGAGGGCTAGCTGGGATTAAGCTAGGATTATATTTATGATGTTCATTTATGTTTAATTTGACTTTTGGAAATTGTAAAGTTTTAAATACTACGAGTTTAAATATTGTGGCACAATGCTTAAACATTTTTACTTTTCCCGCGTCTTGGGAATAATAATATCATGACGTTTTACTTTCTTTTATTATTTCTTTATTTATTTAAGTAATATTCCTTAGGAATGTTACAGTGAGAGAACCAAACAAGATCCTTATTTTCTTTTGGAAAGTGTTTTTTGCTACAAGTTTTTATCAAAAATCAATTTGAAATTATATGGGAACAAGTCTTGGCTGCTACTCAGATGCCTGGAGAAGTAAGGAAGAATTGGTTCCGAGGAACAATTGATGTTATTAGGCAATTTATTTTGGTTTTTGAGGTAAAAACATATGATGTTGTGTATTTCTTAAAAATACTATTTTGATATATTGAGTAGTGAATGTGGTTCGACATGATCTTGTAGGATGCCAAGTACATGAATGTGGAGCATATATTGATACTTTTTGGGGATCATCTTTACCGAATGGACTATATGGACTTTGTACAAGTATAAATTTTCATCTAACATTACAACTTATAACATTCTATAGTTTTTTGAAACTAATATTGATTTTGATGGGGATTATGATTGCAGAGACACGTTGACACGAATGTTGATATCAGAGTTTCATGTGTTCCAATGGATGACAAGTATCTCTACGTGAAAATCTACAACATTTGATTTCTCAAAATAAAGGAACTCCACCTTATTCACAAGATCTAAACATTCACTAAAAATGATATCGTATTTTGTTTTATCTTGAATTGAGTTTGGATTTAATCATGTTAATTGTCTTGTAGCCGAGTATCAGATGATGGACTGATGAAAATTGACAAAACTAGACGAATTGTACTGTTTGCAAAAAAACCTAAGGGGTCATATCTAAAGGCTATGGTCTGATAGTATCTTGATTCCGAAGCCTGAAACACATACCTTTTACTTGAATAAAGTATGCTGACAAATTTATTTGCATTGCATTGTATTTAATTGGTATGTAGGAAGACCTTGGAGTACAATCAGAAACAAAGTTAAAAAGGATTTTCCTTCTATATAATTGACTTCATGGAAGGTATGGCAATGAAAACACTCCTCTTCTATTTAGTTAATGGGTTTGAAAGACAATTTTTTGAATTGCATGATAGTTATGATATGTATGCATTACATTGTAAATTACAAAAGGTTCCTCTTAAGTGATATGAAATCAATGGAAGTATATTTTACTCTTAGAAGCATGTTCTGTTTTGACTTTATAAGGTCATAAGAGAGGGTATGTTTAAAGTGGAGGCAATACTATTGATTCTGCCATCAACTATCATAATTTTGTAATTTGCAAGACCTACTAACTTAGCTAAAGTAAATGCAACCAAGTATAATATATTGTTGTAATTTGTTTCTTTGTGTGTGTAGATTAAACAATATTTTATAAACAACCTCTCTATCATAAAGATTGAAGTATTGTAATCATATACCTTGAAAACAAACTAAGTTATGTCAGTATGTTATATGAAGTCACTAAGATTTTTATTTTACCACAAGGTTGAAGTGTAATAGTTTCTTCCATGCTTTAAGTTTAATAAATCAACTATTGCCATACATTCCATGAATTTATTGAGAATTAATGGGCCTCTGATTTACTTTGTTGCATAAGGGGAATCTTTTTGAATTTGGAAGCAGAGTCTCTAACAATTAAGAATGTGTAGGACAAGGACAAATTTCAGATTCTTGGGTTATTTTTCTATTTGCTTCCAATGTAAAGTTGGGTGGAAAATCTACCAAAGGGATCATTCATAGTAGTCTGTTTGCCACATTACACTATTCTTTATATTTCTTGCTCAATCCTCCCATTGTTTTGTAAATTACATTATTTTCATAGATAATTCATTTCATTTTAAATGAGTATTTGTTTAGTTTTGTAGACGGATATTTGTCACTTATTATTATTTCAAAACGCTTACTCAAGTACATGAGTCCTAATGATAATGGGATGTCATAGATGCATGTGAATTTCTACATAAATTAAGTAGTAGTAAAATTGAAAAATCATGTACCATTATGGGTTTGGGGTATAGTGATCTTTTTAATTATTATATTGTACGATATTCTGTTTGAGAACTTTTTCTCTCTATATATAAGTACTTTGAATTTCATACCCGTTGGGAACATGATATCATCGAAATATGATTATGTTCAAGGGCAACTTGTGCATGGATATGTTAATGATGTTATCAATGATAATCTTATGATGAATGTCTTTTTAGAGGTTAAAATTGAAACTTTGGTTCCTTTGAACTTTAAATTGCGCAATTAGGTTAATGTTTCCATAAATTTTAGAAAATTACACTGAGTTTAGGGTAATGGTAGTAAAACTAATGAAAAATTCTTGCTATTTTTATAGGAGATTAGGAGGTGGAGAGGATAAAAGAATATTGTTGAAATTGTTATTTTCCAGTGAATTTTTATCAATAAATACAAATATATTTCTTTTGTGAATATTTTTGAGAATAAATATTTCTTTTGAGGATATTTTAGTTTCTACAATATTGTGTTCAAACTTATTAATTAGATATTTATAAATGTCTTTAGAAATAATATAAATGCATTACTTGAATTAGAAAAGTAGAAAAATGATAAAGTATTTGCAATATAATTGAAATAGATAAAGTATAGAAAAGTATAAAAAAGGAAATTATTTTAAATTTTAATTTTAATTTTAAGTTTATTTTTAATATATAATACCTTCAAATATGTTTAAAGAGTAATTCTAGCTAATCATATTTTTAACATTTTTTTACTGTGATATATATAGTTTTATTTAAATGGTCTTTAGTAATATTTATTAATATGTTACTTTGACCGTTAATTTTTTATATTTAATTACTTTTTAATAATTTTTATTATATTTTATAATGGTAGTTTTGTATTTAATTTTAATTATTTTAATATTTAACTATTGATTTAAATGTTATTTTTTAATCTTAATATTTATTATCTAACAAAATAATAATATATTTGATTTTATATATAAATAATTGTGTATGTGTTTGTTTACGTGTGTTTTTATTTATAAATTTTAATATCATGTTATTTTTATTTTTTATTGTAACATATTTCGATTACGTACGTATTTTCTAATTGATCATAATATTATTATTATTATCTATTGTATTATTATTATTATTATTATTATTATTATTATTATTATTATTATTATTATTATTATTATTATTAGTGATAATATTAGTACTATTATTATTCACATTAATATTATTATTATTAGCATTAACATTATTATTATTATAAGCATTAACATTGATATTAACATTATTATTATTAGTTTAAATATTTTAATTCATTTCTTGAATTGATATGAAAGTTAAATTTTTAACTTCTACTTTATATTTATATTTTAGCATAAATTTTATATTGTATTTATTTTGTTCGAGATCATATTATACAATATATTTACAATTTTTATTATGTTTCATAATTACTTAAAACAAAACCATTGTGATTGAAATTTAATTATGAATACAATTTTGAAAATGTCAAGAACACCCTTCTAAACACATATGTAATTGTTAAAATTTATTTAAAATGTCAAGAATACCCTTTCAATTATATCTTCTAAAATAATTTTTGTCCATCCTCAAATTTATCCTTAAAGTAAAAAACACATTAATAACCATTAATTTTATCTATTAAATTTTTTTTCACTGTTTTCTAATTTTTATTGGTTATAATAATTATATTTTTTATTATAATAATCACGACGATTATTATACTCAACACATGGTAACTTTTACATTTCAAAAACATTTAATTTCTAATTACAATAAATATTCAATTATTCATTTATCGAAACATTACCTAAAATAATTTTTTAAATTTATAATCATGGATACTATTATATTAATCTACATATAAAAATATTTTAATATATATTACAATATAATACCATAATTATTTAATTATTTTTTACCATTATTATTAATATATTTTTATTTATTGAATATTAAAAACAAAAATAATTATTATAATACTTTCATGTTTATTGTATTATGTTTAACTTTTATTATAAATTTAATGTGTACTTTGATCAAAACATTTGCATGTATTTTTGTTTAAAATTTTTAACATCAATTTTAGGTTACTCTAACTTTTTTTTAATAGGGACCATATCATCTCATAATATTTTTGTATTTTTTTCATTTTTTAATTTAATTATTCATATGTGGATAATACTTTCGTACGAAATCAAAGTTCACAATATACCTACATTTTATTTTAACAATGATGTGTACATAATTTTTTTTTAATATAATATATAACTAACAACTCTAACAGTAAAACATGTGTTTACACATCAAATAATTAATTCAGAGTCAATGTCTATATTGATAATATCTTATGTATTTTTTTTTTTTAATTTTAACCATGAATTCATGTTAAATTTTTAATAAGATTACATTTAACAATATATTTGCACTTTATTCATATTTTCATGTTACTTTTTATTTAAAATAATTTATGTTTAACTTATTTTTTTTCTTATTTCATATGTCAATATCTTCCAATATTTCTTTTTCTTTTAATCTCATTGTATCCAAATGTGCTTCTATTTAAAATTTAAACATTAACTTTTATGTACTCTTAATTAATTCATTATAAAAAATAATAGTAATTAATTATTTAATTTTTATTTTATTATTTAAATATCATATATGTAATTAAATTAATAGAATATAATAATATAAATAAATAATTTATTCAAATATAACAATAAAAATATTAATTTTCTTAATCTAAATGATAAGGAAAAAAAAAACCGACGCGTGGGTCTCATACTAGTTCTACAAGATAATAGAGAGACCCAACACTATGTTGTGACCCACCGAGACAATTGCTTTCAACCTCCACTCCTCAACTTTCAACCTGCAACAATCAAATACGTGAAATGTCTAAAGTAATGGAATTTTTAAATCTTAGCCTAGTCCTCTTTCTCTTCCGCTGACAATGAACTGCGGCGGTTCTTCCATTCCGGAAACGAACACAACGACACTATTTTCGGAATATCGCACCGAAAGGTTTTCGAAAAATACTCTACAAATTCATCAACAGAATAAGCACCGAATCAGTATCTGCATCTGCAGCGTTAAGCTTGCCGATTTTCGAATTCACCAGCTTCAACTTTATCGAGTTGCGAAGATAATACCTCTTCTGTTTCAGCTCCAACAAGCCACTAATATCAAACGTCGTCCAACTCGTCCGGACGTTCTTCTTGAATTATCATTTCCACTCTTTGAAATGGCCTTTCCAGAAAGCATATCTATGCTACCAGATAAAGCATTCCGTAACTCACAGCACATCAATTCCGGAATTTTCCAAATCACAATACCATACGGAATTCGTTTTCCAAACTTCACGGTCACCTCTACTATATTCGGATTAATATTTTCAGAATGATATTTTACTCTTTCAGAAATAAATGTCCAGAAAATTATTTCTCACCTCGTATGGTTATTTATTCTGGATCAGATTTTTGGAAAGCATTTTTCCAAATTAGATTTTCCGGATTTTAATTTGCGGAATCTTACCTTTAACATTTTACCTATTACGCACCACAAAAAATATTTTTCGTTCCTCAAATCTTCAACAAAGTTCACCGAAGAATACACAGCGTTGCACAATTACCACTGTCTCTACAAAAGAGAAGTTTCATATAAAACGGTCAAGGGTAAAAATTGATGGATGGAGTCTTGCTTGGATTTGTGCCCAATGAGTTTTTGAATTGCACCGATGTAAGCTGCTTGGATTTAATCCAACCATAAGTAGTGCATAAAAACTAAAATGATTAAATTTAAATCCACTACCTGTTGAGTCTTTGAATTGAATCAATGTAAATTGTTATAACTATTTGTTTCATCAGTTCTTCCTCAGTTGATAAATGGTATCATTTTCTTTACCTATAAACATCATACATAAATTGCTTCATACTTATCAAATAAAATAAACATTGAAGCAATTAAAAATGTAATCCTCAACAGATGTTATGACATTAGATCCCATGAGATTAGCCAACGAGGAGATCTAAAATCAACAATTCAGTACTTTATGTCAACACAAACATCTATGAATCGAAGTAGGAGAACAGAAGTATGAGAACAACATCCTTTGTGGGTAGTGAAGATATGACTCCTTTCCTTGTCACTGTGACAACACTTCATTCATTTGCAAAACCAAGAGTCTCCCTCAATCTTTTCTCATCCTAAAAATGGTACAAGGAACACAACTTCAATTTCTCAAGATAATACATAGATCATGAATTATAACTACAACTTTAAAAGGGTTGGTTATACACAATGTTTGCATGTGATGCCTTGAATCTCAAGAAATTAACTAAGACCGGGAAATTTGTTCACATGTGATGCAAGTAACTGAATAAGTAATATTTTTGTGACCTTATAGAAGTGATCGTCTGCAGCCACAATGCTTAATAGTCCTGCTACAAAAGAATCACATGCTCCGGTTGTATATATTGTTCCACTTTAAAACCAACAACCCATCTTTTGAAGTCCCAAGTGACAAAGAGGAACATGCTACATGATTAAATAGAATCAACCTCTTTTGGCTTAGAAAATAGAGAGGGGTTTCGTTTAATGTGTTTAGGACAAAATGTGTACACCACAAACACATTTGTGACTTAATCCTCAACAACATTTATCAGTAAGAAAACATTGTGGTTGCAAAAATATATAGAATAGAGAGATTATGCAAGTTTTTATTTATGGATAAAAACCTTGGTGTAGTATCTACAGCCTTGTGCTCCTTCAGTGACAACCAGAAGTTTGAGATTGTAGTGGTGCAACTTCATCATGATCACTTTGTCATCATAAGGATCATCACCTTTGATCAAGAGTCGAAGTTCATCCACACTTACCTATACCTCATATTTAGAGGTGTCAATTTGGCCCAGCCCATAGGGTTTGACCCTGGTCCATGTGGGCTAGGGCCAAAAAAATCCACATTGAAAAAAAACCCTCAACAAAGAAGTCCACAGGGCCAAAAACCCTACAAAAGTCCTGTGGGTCAGGGCCAACCCATGGGCTTTCATCTTCCACATGAAAAATATATTATTTTTTAAAATATATTACTATATGTGGGACAGGCCCAACGAATCGGACAAGCATGACGATCCGAATAGGTCTAACAACTCGGACCTGCTCGATGACCTCGACAAGAATGACTCCTCGAACGGACTCGATGATCCAAACAAGCCCAACGACCCGAACATTCTCGACAACCAAGACAAACCCGACAACACGGACGGGCCCGACGACATGGGCGGGCCTGACGACCCAGACGGGCTCGACGACCCGGACGGGCTCGACGATCCGGACGGACCAGACGAACCGGACAAGCCCTATGAACCAAACAAGCCCGACAACCCGTATGGACCCGACAACACGAACTGGTCCTACGACCCAGACGGGCCCGACGACCTAGATGGACCCAACGACATAGACAGGCCCGATAACCCAGACAGGCCCGACAACCCAGACAGGCCTGACGAGCTCGATGGGCCCGACGACCCAGATGGGCCATACAACCTAGACGTGCCCGACGACCCAGACGGGCCCAACGATCCGAACAGGTTCAACGACCCGGATGAGCCCGACGACCCGACGACCCGACGAGCCTGACGACCCGACGAGCCCGACGAACCGGACGGGCCAAACGACCTCGACGGGCCCAACGATCCGAACGGGCCCGACGATCCGGACGAGCCCGACAACCCGAACGGGACCAACGACCCATACGGACCCGATGATCCGGACAGGCCCAATGACCCGATTAGGCCCGTACATGTCGTTGGGCCCATCCGGGTCGCCGGGCCCATCTGGGTTATCGGGCTCGTTCGAGTCATTAGGCCTATCTGGATCATCGGGCCCATCCAGGTGATTGGGCCCGTTCGGGTCGTTGGGCTCGTTTAGGTCATCGGGCCCTTCCGAGTCGTCAGGCCCAACCGAATCATGGGGCCCGTCCTTGTCATTGGGCTCGTCCAAGTCATCGTGCCCGTCCGTGTCGTCGGGTCTGTCCGTGTCGTCGGGCCCGTTTGGGTCGTCGGGTCCATCCGGGTTGTCGGGCCCGTTCGGGTCGTCGGGCTTGTATGGATCATCGGGCTCGTTTGGGTCGTAGGGCTCGTCCGGGTCATCAGACTCATTTGGCTCGTTCGGGTTGTCAGGCCCGTTTGGGTCATCGGGTCCGTCCGTGTAGTCGAGCATGTCTGGGTTGTGAGGCCCGTCCTGGTCGTCGGGCTCATCTTGGTCGTTGGGCCCGTCTTGGTCATTTGGCTCTTCTGGGTCGTCGAGCCCGTCCGGGTCATCAGCCATGTCCGGGTCACTCGACTTGATCTTTAACTATGGCTTAATGTAGTATTATTTAGGGGGGCTAACCCATCTTAGCCCTAGCCCTAACCCACTAGAGATGGGGTTTTGGGGGTAAGGGCTTTTTTTTTGCCCCCTCATTTGGGGGCCTCCTAAAAGGGGACTTTATGAAGAGTGGGTCAGGGCTGGCCCATGGGCTAGGGGCCAAATTGATACCTCTACTCATAACAAATAATGTGTATGTACATTAATAAACTTTCATGGACAATAAATAGTTCCTTTAATGTCAAGTATGCAGGCCAAATGGGTTTATAAGAATAAAGAGAGTGTATGGAGAAGGGTTCATAAGAACAAAATAACCATATGGTTATAACCTTTTTTAAACAAAAATTAAAATGTCTCAAAACGTGACAAAATGCAGAAATGATAATTGATCAGAGTAGCACCAAAGCAAAGGGGGATATATTGCACCTGTGCTTGCGAGTAATTAACCGAAGAAAAGCTAAGGAATAAGGATTTAACACAACCATGTTAAGTTAATATTATAGAAACAATATTCAACAACTAGAAATGTTTATATATCAGTTATTAGTTTTGAAACCAATATTATAAGTAAAGTTATTAAGGTGGATTAAAGTTATTAAAGCAAATTTATGGACATCCTTTTCTGAAACCAAATTTATAAATTGAGTTTTAAGATAAAACTCAATTTGTGATTACATCTAACTAATAACTAATAAGAAAAACTTTATCAACTTTGCTTTAGAAAAACTTTATCAACCATGCATATCACCAATCATTTTGCATCCCCAAATATCAACATAGGATATTTTGCTTTGTTCTCGTCTAAGCGAGTCAAAGCATAGAAATTTTTTGCAGGAATGTTAGGAGCATTCTTCAAGCATATTGATTCACTGCATTTAAGTAACATGAATATTAACATAAACGAACACACGTTGTAATTTCAGGTTTATGTTAGGTAAACTTAAATGTGGGTAGTTGGTAAAATGCTTTAAGACTAAGAGTTCATTAATAGTATTTTAGTAGTAATTGGGTAGGTCTATTTATTGTGGTTTGGTAGTAGTTATATTTAATGTATGTGGTTAAATAGTCAAGTTAAAGGGTTTATAAAAGGACCATATAGTGTTCATTATAAAATACAACAAATTTGAATATAAAGAGTCTTTATCCAGAGACACTTGTTTGTCAACAAATTGGATATAGAGAGAGTGTTTAATAGTTAGAGAGTTTGATCGAGATGGCCAACTTTGCTAACAACATGCCCCTACTGAAGTTATCAAAAGGCGTCAACTATGGCAATTAGAGTCTACAAATGAAGGTCATCATTGGTTCCCAAGAAATAAGGGAAGTAGTTGAAAATGGGCACCAAGAGCCAGCAGACACTGAAGGTTGTTCGAATTCCCAACTCACTGCATTGAGAGCATCATGAATGAAGGAAAAAGCAGCTCTATACGTGTTATACCGAGATGTCGATGAGTCTAGCTTTGAGAAGATATTAAATGCTAAATCTTCAAAAGAAGCATTAGATATACTAGAGAAGGCATACAAAGGGGATAATCGTGTGAAACAAGTCATGCTTCAAACTCTTAGAGGCGAGCTTGAAAGCATGAGGATGAAAGAGGTTGAAGGGGTTGTCGAGTACGTCTCTCGTGTTGACATTGCCCACTTGTCGAGTGGTGGAGAAAATTTGAAGGTCGTTAACCGACGACTTTGAGAATATTGTTTGTGCGATCGAGGAGTCGAAGGACTTGTCAATGCTCCCGATGGAAGAGATTGTCGGTCGCTTGAGGTGCATGAGCAGCGGAGAAGGAAAAAGAAGAAGGAGTCTCTCGATCAAGCACTTCAAGCAAAGGCAACCTTTAAGGAGAAGAAGGTTCCCTATACTCAAAACATTCAAGGTTGAGGAGATCCTGGTGGTAGAAGTCGTGGAGGACAAGAAAAGAATATAAGACCCGAGGAATTTAAATAATTAAATAAATAATTATTTAATAAATACGGGTAATGAAAGTCTTTATGACATTAATTACTAGTCTTTATGACGTTGAAAAGTACTAGCTCAAATGGTTGAGAGTACTTGATTGTGTTGAAAGGACTTGGGTTTAAGTCACGTGTATGCCAAATTGTGTTATTTTAGTGATATGTTTTATATTGGTGCGTGATATTATATTCCTAAAGGTGTAGAAATTATCATGAAACATAAATGGGTTGAATTGGTTGTGCATTGAATTGATATTGCCATGGATGTAGGTTTAAACCTTAACTTATGCGAAATAGGTTCCTTTTTTTGCCAAATTTCTTTTTGGCATGAATTAGAAGGGTAAAAAATCCTAGTTGTCAAAGTGAGAAGCCAGAAGGTCTGAAAAACAATCAAGTTAATGAGAATTGATGGCTAATAAACCTTAAAATAATTATTTTCATTTTTTTAATTAATTTAATTAAAATAGAAGTGGAAAAGGATAGGGAAGGGGAATAGTTCTGGAAGAGTGTAGAGAAATTTGGAGTGAGAATGGAGAGGTTCTGGGTGCTTGGAGAAATCAAAGAGGAGGAGATTTCTTGTGGTTATTAGAAGCAAAGGGAAGAAGGAGTGTGAAAGAAGAGTAAGGAACTCAATTGGGGCAAAGATTTTCAGGTAAGGAGAGCTGCTCCTACTTGTTTATTAATTTGCGTAATGTATTGTTAATTTCCATGACCCAATTGCATGAATCCTTATCTTTTACTCTATTTCTCGAAGGTTTCTAGGTTTCTGCCCAGAAACCGCCTAGCAGTGATGAATGTGCCGCTAGACAACACATCCTTTCAACCCAGTTTTCTGGGTTCTATTATGAACCGCCTGGCAGCGAAGGGGAACCGCTAGGCAACGCGCGGTGATTGATCCTATTTTCATTGTGTTTTGTGGATTTTGTGATGTGGTGACTTCCCAGTCAGATTGTTATGTCTGTATAAATGCTTGAAGTTATGTTTTTGCTATTATTGTGATGCTTGTAAATTGAATTGGGAATGTAAACATGAAGAGTTCATGTTAAAGTTGGTGAATGAATCTGAATTTTTGGAGAATAGGTTTTGGTTGGGTTAGTATGATGTTGAGGGTTGAACATATACAAAGAAATTGATTAATTTTAAAAGATTGGTTCATTGGTGAATGACTGAATTTGAAGGTTAAAATATTGGTGTTCGCAGGCGTACAAAACCTAGGTTTTACCTAGGTACTGATGTGATGTAACGTCCCGACTAGATATTACTTAATTAAAATAAATAAATTGGAAATGAAGATCAAACGACATAATTTTATTATTTCCAAACGCGGGAAAATTTGAATTATTGTTCAACGTGCCATATTTTTAACATAACTAAAATAATAATTTGATTACAAGTTTTCAAAATCCGATGAAATAAAAGAACATCATAAAAAAATCCCTAGCTCAAAAGTCCCCGAGCTAGCCCTCTCTACGTCTCTACGCATCACCAACATCACCTATAATATCCTCTGCTCTCGTGTAACGAATCACACGATCATCGCCAAACACAAACAGAAAGGGTGAGCTCATAAAGAATTAACAAATAAGTTAATAAAATTAACAATACACCTAACTGCTCTAGTTAGTTCTTGGCCAAGACCTTAATACCCTAAGGCTTTTCAACCTTCAAATCACACAAATAGTTAGCCTTGGACTTGGGATTTATGATGCTCACACGAACATGCCCACTCGTCGTCCTACCTCTACGAACCTCCCCACTCGTAGTCCTGCTCTACGAACTTCCCCGCTCGTAGTTCTACTCTACGGACCTGCCCGCCTATAGTCCAACACACGTGATCCACCAACTATGTACCTCCTTACACGCATCATCTTTCAAGTGTGCGCACGGAACATACGAACCTACCCGCTCGTATCCCCACACGAGAGTAACAGGATATGAATCTCCCCACTTATATCATCACGTGTTCACCACCATCCATGAACCTACCCGCTCATGGCACAACATCTCCTGATCCAAGTCTGCATCAATGCGTACAAACAACGCACGCGACCAAATCAGTAGCATTATCGATTGGCGCAGCCTAAGCGCCGCCAGGCGAAATGCCTGTGCAGACCGCCAGGCAAAACCTCCTCGTCATCAGGCACCAGCCTCTCACAGACCCACTTTTGTAAGGTCTATCGCCTGGCGGATCATACCTTGTCGCCAGGCGCCACCTGTTGCAGATAGCACCTTTGATAGCCTACCGCCTGGCGGCCACACCCGCGCCGCTAGGCGCTATACCAGTAGTGAAACTTCACTAGTTTTAGCACCCATAATTGATCCTAACTTAATCCAATCCTTATTCCAATTCAATCATACTTATTGCATAATTATTGCTTAACTTCGTAGCTTTAGGTACCATTCATATAATTTTGTAAGACCCGTGGAATTTAATTAATTAAATAATTAATTAATTAATAAATACGGGAGGGAAAAGCATTTATGAGATTAAATTTTGATTGGTATGATGTGGAAAGGTACTAGCTCAAGTGGTTAAGAGTACTTTAATTGTGTGAGAGGACTTGGGTTTGAGTCCTATGTATGTCAATTGTGTGGATTTAATTATTATTGTTTTGATAATATGTTTAATCGTGTTTTGTATGAGATAATGTTTGAATTGTGAGAGTTAGCATGAAATATAAATTGTCATGATGGTTGACATTGATTTGGCAATTGCATGGTTATGGGTTCAAGTCTTGGAGAACTTAAATTAAACTTTAATTTTGCCACTTTGGGGTTTTGATTTGAATGTGAAGGGTTAACGTAAACCCAAGAGGAATGGGCAGCCAAGGGTGGCTGCAAAACCGACCATAAAGCTCCAATAAATGGTAATTAACATCATCAATTGTGCCTTAACACGTTTTTGGTGATTAACCTAGTAATAAGGCACAATATAAAAGGCCAATTGTAGTAAAGTGGAGGGTTTTGGCAAGCTGGAATCTTAATCAGAAAAGAGGGCACGAATTATTGAGAGTGGTGAGGTTGAGTGAGGTGTAGGGGCTGAATAGAGAGGAACCAAGGAGGGTTTGGTGATCAAAGGAGAACTTCTCAATTGTCAAAGTTTTAAGCTAAAGGATCTAGGTTAGGGGAGCTGTACTCCGCGATTTTGTATTCTTTTTGTTAATGATATACAATATATGATGAATTGGATGATCTTGTTCTGGTATTGAGGTTTAATTGAATGAAACAATGCAACTAGGTATTAAGGTTGAAAAGTTGGGGGATTTGATACTGTGAAATCCATTTGTGTGGCAATTCTGAGGGGAAAATTTATGGAGTAGGTACAGTTCATATAAGGAACTTTATGTTTGTGAAATTTCATGAGAATTGGGCAAAGATTTGGAATCTTGTTGGTGCAGTGCGAAAATCTAGAAATTTCTAGAACTAATGCACCGCCTGGCGGCAAGCTCCGCGCCGCCAGGCGCCAGTGCAGAGGTTGCGTTTTCTTGGCTGAGACGGAGTTGAGGGTCTGAGGAAGTTTTTTTGTGAGAATGGGTTCATTATGATGGAGCCTAAGGTCATGGGATTGTGAGCCTATGAAATGAAACTACCTAAATGGTAGATAGGTTATATGGATATGAGTACATGAGAATAATAAGGAATAAAAGTAATTGAGATTCTGGTATGAGGCATAAACTGGCGTGAGTGTAATACACGATCTTGAGGGGCCTATTTGGAATGCAGTAATGAATACCTAAGATTGGTGGAAATAGGTACATAAGATAGCGGGATAAAATTTTATAGTTAAGTAAGCTATAAAGGGGGAGTAAGGGGAACAATTCTCGTAAGAACATAGGTACTATTTAAAGAAACTGATGGATTATACTAAATAGTAGTAGCAACACTAATACAGGATTGGAATTGTGAGTAGGGGAAACTTACGGGAGTCTAGAAAGTGAAAATGGTTTCAATTAAGGTACTCCAATGAGTGTAGGTACATTGTGACTAGCCAAGTCTATGAGAATTGTTGTGATACATTTAGTGAGAAGTGCAGTATGTGCTAGAATGTGTGAACCTTGAAAATCCGAGTTGGAAAACCCAAATTGGAGTGTTGTTGTACTGATGCGGCGCCTGGCAACGGTGTGAATCCGCCAGGCGAGAGATGGGTAAACAAAGGGCATCTGGTTCGCATACGCCTGGCGGCATGAGTTGTTCCGCCAGGTGATGGCCTCCCAACAGGGGACTGCTGAACCGCGTGCGCCTGGTAGTGAGTGACCTTCTGCCAGGTGGAACCTGCAGCAAGGATGACTTATAGACGTTGTGCGCCTGGCGGTACGCGACACCCGCCAGGCGGTCTGGGAGCTGGCAGCGCCTGGCGGCACGTGTCCCCGCCAGGCGATTTTTACTGTTGCAGCTTGGAGTTGTTGATTTCGTAGGTATACTCTACAAGGCTTTTAGTGATGCTTTAAAGGTGGGATTGCTGGTGTTCCTTGAGTTGTGGCTTAGAACGTATCCCTTGAGTTGTGGCTCAGGATAGGGGTTAAGCACGTGGTATTCCTTGAGTTGTGGCTTAGAATAGCATCTCTTGAGTTGTGGCTCGGGATGGCGGATGAACACGAGGAACCCTTGAGTTGTGGCTCGGGTTGGCGAGTGTTGCCGGTGTGAGTGTGTTGGTTGTGGTGAGTACGGATGGGTCCGGATAGATTGCCCTCCTCAGTTGTTGACTGACGAGTTTGGTAGTCTTGGGACGTTACGAGTTATACTCGTATTTGGGAACTCCAGCTGGCGTTACAATGTATGATCCGTAGCAATGGTTTCCCACACGTGCTCTATCGGTTGTGGTCGATAGGTTGGCAGCAAATCATCTTGAAATAATCATTAGAAGACGTAGAACACGAATAACCTAGTTGTGGCCAGGTGATAGGAACTCAAAAGATGGAAGTCATTTGGGATGTTTGTGCTATCTATAGTGATGTGTTGAATATGTATATAACTGTAATTTATTATATGCTTTATCTGTTAAGTTCACCCTATCTGCTTGTGATTGGCGATGATCGTGTACGCGGTACACACGGGAGTAGATGATGTTAATGCAGGTGGTTCTGGTGAAGCTTAGCTGCGGAGAGGGGATAGCTCGGGGAAATCTTATGCTTTATTTTTCTTTGGTTTTGAGATCAGTTGTAAACCCTTATGGGTGCTATTATAACATTTGATTTTGGTTTTGGTGACTGATGGATTTGAACGTTGTTTAATTATTTAATAAAGATTTAAATTTTCCCGCGTTTTGGGAAAATGAGGTATTATTAAATGCAGTGTTTTTAATTTATTTCTTTATTTTATTAAAAATGAGTAATATCCTGACGGTATGTTACATTTGGTATCAGAGCAATGGTTTTCAAAATGATTTTTGGGGTCTATGGGGAGTGAGCTTATCGTGTTACGCTTGCATGACTAACTGTTTGTATTGTTGTACTATTTTTGGATGAGAAATCCTAATTTGAGCTGTGTGTGTGAACAGTTGTAATATGTGGCGCGCACAAGCTATGGCTAACAGGAGGATAAGGAACATTGTTGGAGCTGATGACATAGCTTAGGCGATTCATCGCATGGTGGACACAGTGTTTTTAATTTATTTCTTTATTTTATTAAAAATCAGTAATATCCTAACGGGATGTTACAAATTCCATCTCGGATAGCTATATGTATGAACATTGTTCATCCACTTAATTCAAGTTCAATTCTGCAATTAGACATCACTAATTCATTACTACGTACCATACCCAACAAAACTGTCCATCCTTAATTTATCCTACTGGTTCATCTATTTTCGTATTATTCAATACTTAATCACTTTCCAATCCCCATATCACTGCCTCACTAAGAGCCCATGATTCACACTTCCATACAATGCAGTATTCTAACTCTCAACCAATTCCTAATGTGTTACACCCTTTTCCCTCTTACCTCCAAATATTTGGACCTCCAAACCTCCTTGTTACTAATCACCACACCAATTTTCCTTATATGATTTATTCATCTTATTCTCATCATTTATTTAGTTGTAATTGACCTCTACGTTAATTGTAGTCCCATACTACAATTTTAATACTCGTCTAATTCCATCTCCAAGAGTCTCACTAACCACCATTCCACGAAACTGCCAAAATGGTAATCCCACACTGCCATCGCCTGGCAGCCAATAAGATGTCGCCAGGTGGCACATCAGTGCCTGGGTAAGAAAAATCCCAAAGTTTTCCAGCACCTGAAATCCTATGGTCTAAAATTCACTCCAGTCATATCCAAACACGACATTATTACAAAATTTCTCAATTTCCTCATACATACGCAATCCATATCATCAAAATCCCTAACCCATCATAGTTTACACTTATTCCCAAAGATTCAGGTTCATTCAACAATGGTAACATGAACTCTCTCATGTTTGCAACTCCAAATTAATACATAGTCATCATAGTAGTAACAAGAATATCATATCAAGCAATTACATGTATATAGCAATCTAACAAGGAATCCTCCACGCACAATTTTACAAAAAAATGAAAAGAATCCATACAACCACTGCACGTCGCCTGGCGGGTCCACGTCGTCGCCAGGCGGTTCATACCAGAACCCATGAAACTGGGCCAGACAAGATGAGTTGCCTAGCAGCACATGCATTACCGCCAGGCGGTTTCTGGGCAGAAACCCTCGAAAATCAGCAAGAATAAGAGGAATTCTCATGCATTCAATCATGTCCTACAATAATGCATCCAATACGAGTAAAATCATGCCAGAACAACTCCCCTTACCTGGAATTCTTGCTCCAATTGAAATCATTGCTCTTCTTTCACACACCTTCTTCCTTTTGCTTCTAAGAACCACCACAATTCTCCTATTCTTTGCTTTCTCCACGAACCATAAATTCTCCATTCACACACCAAACACTCTCTGCACTTGGTTTTCCAAACCTTCTGGTTGCTCCCTCTGACGGCTAGGGTTTTATGACCCTTCTCATTCATGCCAAAAGAAAATTTGGCAAAAAGAATGTTTAATCCGTTCTTAACAAGGTTTGAACACACAACCACTCAATTACAAAGTCAATGCATAACCAATTCAACCAATACATGTTTCGTGATAATTCCTATAATTTTAGGATTACATTACCAATACTCACGTTAAATCAATCATTAAAATAATGTCCAAGTTAAAATATCATACAATTGGTATACATAGGACTTGAACCCAAGTCCTCTCACACAATCAAGTACTCTCAACCATTTGAGCTAGTATTTTTCCACATCACAACAATTTACATTAAATGCCATAAAGGCTTCTACTACCCGCATTTATTAAATAATTATTTATTTAATTATTTAAATTTTCCGGGTCTTACATGTGTCGCCTAGCGGCATCTTATTGGACGTTAGGCGATAGTGGTGAAGAAGTATTATTCTGGAAATTTGATTGGGTGGTTGAGAGAGAGTTATTAGTGAGTTGAGTTGAAAGGAAATTAAGTGTGACAAGGAGATAAAAATAAATGAACAGGGGTTAGTGATGAACTAAGCAATGCATGGGATGTGAGGGTGCGCTTACAGTAAATTGATGTAGAGATTTGTAATGAGTTCTTGGTAGTGGTCTAATAATCTGAAATAAGGAAATGGGAAAAAGGAGGATAACTAAATTGGAAATGTTGGTGCTTGAGTTAAAGGAATTTGGTGAAATTATGTATCGAAATTGAATGATGAAAAGATATATTAAAATTAGTTAAGTATAAGATTTGGTAGTGAACTGAATTTGGTAACAGAGAATTGAGGTAAGAATTGGGTTTTGTTATGAATTGTAGGTAGTTTGTGGTTGTGGTCGTGTTCCAAGTTTCAATTTAGAGTTAAGTTTAATTGGATGGATAAAATGGGTGTATAATTGAGGTTGGTGCATAAATGTGTGTATGGCATTAATGGAAACAAACTAGGTTGTGAACGATCACTCTCGGAGGAGCAACAATGTCAAATTAGTGAAGCTAGCGAAGCAGGAGAGGACCCTATCAAAAAAGAAAGCGTGTGAAGGATCGCGATCACGATCGAAGGAGGAACAAACTATGGAGCCTGGGAGCAATAGTGAAGAAGACGAGAGGTGCAAATGCCATTGTATGTTTGAACCAGGAAGCACAGATTAGAGAGAAGTGCATTTAGTTTAGGGTTTTAGGTTTTCAATAATATAATTTAATATTATTTAGAAATTACTGGTGAGTTGGTGAGCCAACTCGGCTCACTATGGGTTGAACCCAGGTGAGTCGGGTTCTTAGTGAGCTAATTTTGATCTGTATTAAAAAAATTTATTTTTTTTCAATCCAACCCAGTTTGAACCTATGGTGGGCTGAGTTAGCTCGCAGGTTATAATCCACTTTGACGACTCTAAATATATCACATTAATTATTTGTAAGTTATTTGTAAGGTTAAATATATATTTAATTCCTAAAACTTGGGAGCAAAATAAAAATTAGTCTATATCTTAAAAATGATATAATTTTTGTCCTTAAATTTTAAAATAAAATAAATATAGTTCTTTTAAATCAATTAGGTTAAATTAATTTGACATGTCACACAAATTTCAGGTTGACATTTAATTTGTTTACACTATTTCTTGACACTTTCTGACTCAAATGAGTCTCAAATGTCAAAAAAATTAATGTCATGTGATTTAAAAAATTATCCCCATTCATTTTTAAAATTTAAGAATTAAAATATATTAAAATTTAAGACATAATAAATTTTAATTTTGAATCAAAATTAAAAATATATTTAATCTCTATTTTTAACGAAAATAAAAATTACATTAAGACAAAAAATTGTAAAACTAAATTAAATAATTTTAACAGAATTAATAAAAAAAGTGATCATTAAACCATATATATATATATATATATATATATATATATATATATATATATATATGTGGTTACAGATTATATCCTAGAAAAACTAAAAGTCTACACCAAGGACCAGAGAGAGTGGAAAAGAAAGTGTAATTCGGTGCCTCGTTGGCCGTGCGCAATAGATTGTGTCCAAAACGAATGTTATTTTCAAAGACAACTTTGGCTGTTTGCCAACTTTCCCGCATTTTCTTTCTTACTTTTTTCACTCTTTTCCAAACCTCTTCTCTCTCACCTTCTTCTTCTTCTTCCCTCTTCACTTTCTCGCTTCAATTTCTCACTTTGAAGCTGTAGAAAACAAAACAACTTTCGTTGCAAAGTATGGGTGCCTCGGACAACAACAACCACTTTCTTCAAGTTGTCTTCAACAACTTCGACGTTCTTGCTCTGTAAATCTCCTCTCTTCTTTTCCAAATCATATACTCTTTTTTTTTTCACTCTTGCTCAAGTTATGGCAATCATTTTGTTGTTCTTTTACTAAATGCATTCTATAATTGACGTTTTCTCCAGACCCTTGGTTACGCTTGCTTACCCTTTGTAAGTAGTGCTGCTTCTTTTCTTGTATTTCTTTCGTTTGGGAAATGAATGTGTCTGAATTTTCAACTTTTATGCCTACCCTTTTGCCTCCATGGTCAGATATGCTTCAATTAAGGCGATCGAGACCAAGTCTGCTGCTGATGATCAACAATGGCTCACGTATTGGATTCTTTATTCCATTCTAACACTCTTTGAGCTCACATTTGCAAAAGTTCTTGAAGTGTGAGTTCCTCTTCTAATGGTCATGTTTCAGACATTACACCTTCATTTTTTATGCCATATAACTTATAAATGATCCATTATTTAATGTTCTCTCTCTATTCCTTTAGAAGGACAAGGAGCAAACATTGCCCTATCATAGTCGCTTCACAATTTAACCACAGTTGTAATTTTTGGAGTATATAAAGAGTTTCACGTCTCACATTTTCTTGGTTTTGGTACCTTCTAGTTATTATATGTCAAAATAGTTTGAAGAATTTCGAATAAGGATAAGAGTAGGTTCACACAAATGAAATTGGGCCAAGTGGAACTGATCTAGTGAAAATTGTCCCATTTGTCTAAAATGCCTTGAACTTTGTCTCTTTTTGTGCTTATATTTGGGTAAAGATTGTGAGTGAGGATACATAATAGTCTTTGCTGTGGTTTCTGTTTTTTGTTTTCTTTGCTTTACATCTGTTACAGTGTTATTTCTCGAATATAATATTTTGGTACTAATTTCAGGCTTCCCATTTGGCCCTTTGCCAAGTTGATATTCAGTTGTTGGTTGGTTCTGCCTCACTTCAATGGGGCTGCAGTTGTGTACAGAAATTACATCAGACCATTCTATATGAACCCACAAATCCCAATTCCACAAGGCTCACAAATCTGGTATTTTCCCCAAAAGAAGTCCTTATTCAGTGAGTCAGATGATGTTTTGAGTGCTGCTGAGAGATACATGGAAGAACATGGTACAGAGGCCTTTGAAAGACTTATAAACAAGGTACACATATTACTAATGCTTTTAGTCCAGAATAACTGGTCCTGCTTCAAAGTTATGATATTTCTTGTGGTTTTTTGGACTATTGCATGTTACACAGAATCAGCATATTACCCCTTGTTTAATTCTAAATATGCAACATTTATTTATGAACGAAAATCAGATTTGTGGACAATAACAGACTAGCATGGGAGATAAGTGTCTTGTATAAGTCTTGTTTGTATTTCATTTAAAACTAGCATGAATTCCAATGCACTTCAGCTCACAATTAACAAAGGGATCCTTCACAAAAGTAAGTCGAAGGTAACTTAACATTAGCAGAAACATGATTGTTAAAGTTACCAAACTTAATTTTAGATTAGTTTTCATTTTTCTAATTGAGTTCTCAAAAGTTTTTTATTTTTTTTAATAGAAACTTGGTTTCGGGTAAAATGTAAGCATGCCACTGTACTTTTGAATGTGATCAAACATGTTATGATACTGAGTTTATTCTCCAGAGTTTCAAACACTAGACATATTTGCACTTAGTCGGGGGAGATTTGGCTGCTTGGTATTTATTGTAGAAATTTGTTGCATAATCTATCTTAGTTTTGAACATTGAATGAATCATTTGAGCTAGAAAAGCTGGAATTATAAGCTGAAATTTCATTTACAAGTTGAGGTACACTTGTTTTAGACTCCTTGTGATTCCCTTGTAGTAAATTTAGACTTATTGAGATTTTTAAGCACTGTGTTTCACTTCATTTGGGTTTGGAATTGAAACCATGAAAAACATAATTGGTTTTGATGTGCAGAATGACAGACAGGCCAGGGCAAGGAGGAATGGAAATTACATGATCTTTGATGACGACTATAGATATTGAACTTTGTTTTTGTTTTCTTAAAACAAGATATTGAACTTTGTTAAGGCATCATGGCTAATATTTCATTTTATCATAGTTTGTGATGTTTGATGATGACCATATATATTGAACTATGTTAATGGGTCACTTATTCTCCAACACCCTTCCCTACTTTTAAAGTTTTTAATTATTAATTTAGTTATATTTTGATAAATTAAGAGGTAAAATATTTTTAAGTTTTTTTTATCCCAATGCATATTTATTTTCTATAATTTACTAAAATAAAGTATAAATTATAATTATAAAATTATACTCATGTTTATATATATATATATATATAGATAGATATATTATCTGTTATTAATGTAATTAGAATGTTATACGGAAAATATTGTTATAACTTCCCAATGTTAAATTTTCAGTTACTAATGTCTTTTTATTACGTTGTGGAATTAAATATTTCTCTCTAAATCACTCAATCCCAAAGCTAATTTTATTCACTTTTAGTACCAAAATATGTGTGAAGATTTGTGTGAAGATTTAAAGATATCAAAACGGGTTACTTGATTTGGTTCGGCTCATCACGGGTTGTTACTCAGTGAGTTATCCTAATCCGATTTATTTATTAGTAAGCAAAAAAATTTTGAATTCAATTTGGTCTTTACGAGTTGGTGGGTTAAACAGGTTAATTTACTGATTCACTTAATTAAAAGAAATATGCAATTTTTTTTACAGTAAAAAAAAAAACTAAATTATAATTTTGATTAAAATCTAAATAAATTTGAATATAATCCAAAATGATGTTAAACTCTAAATATAAACCAAAATCACAAAAATACAAATTACTATCTAACAACAAATTATAGATAACCCAACTCAATTCAAATGCAAAGCTTAACATAATAAAAAACACTTGTGTGACCCTTTATTTGCGGGTTGATGAGCTAATCCGACTCACCACTGGTTCAATCCGGGTTAGTCAGGTTTTTAGTGGACTAGGTAAAAAATTAATCCAAATTGAAATTTATAAACAAAATTTAACCCAACTCGGCATGAATTTGTGATGGGTCAGGTTGGCCCATGTGTTTTAACCCATTTTGACAGTTTTAAAGATTACCTCTAACTAGGGATGACAATATGACGGGTTTCGTTATCCTATACTCGTTCCTAAAGAAAAAAAAATCATCTTTGTAAGACCCGCGAATTTAATTAATTAAATTAATAAATGCGGGAGGCTAGTGCATTTATGACATTAAATTATGTTATGTATGACGTGGAAAAATACTAGCTTAAATGGTTGAGAGTACTTTGTTTTGTGTGAGAGGACTTGGGTTTGAGTCCTATGGATGCTAATTGTGTTTAGTTTTGTTATTATTGTTTTAATGGTATGTTGCGCCACGTTTTGTATGAGATAATGCTTGAATTGTGTGTAGTAGCAAGAAACATAAGTTGGCCTAGTGGTTAGCTTTGACTTGGCATTGGGAAGGTCATGGGTTCAAACCTTGGTGAGTCAAATTTATTTCTTTTTGGCTTAAACTTTAGTTGTGTGGCTGAATATGAATAGATTTATTAACCAAATTAGAAGGGACTATAAAAGGCAGAATTTGAGAGGAGAGTAGGGTTTTGGAGGGCTGTTTCTGAAAGCTATAGAGAGAGCTAAGCCGAATTCCCATGTTTATACTGTCTATTTGGAGTGTATTTTGGATGAACCTGTTGCTGTAGTGTGCGTGAAACAGCGTCAAAACCTACAATTCTCGCTCAGGCTCGTCTAGGCGAGATATGCAGGGACGCGAATCCTCAATCTAACCTACAATTCTCGCTCAGGCTCGTCTAGGCGAGATATGCAGGGACGCGAATCCTCAATCTGCTCGTGGCCATCGCTCGGGCAGAGAGTTTTGGAGTTTGGGCGAGGGCTCATCTCGCTTAGGCGAGTGAGACTCGCCTAAGCGAGAAATCGTATGAGATTGTGTTTTATGTTGAACAACTCGTGCAGGCGAGGGTGATTGTTGTTTTGAGCGGGAGTACATCTCACCCAGGCGAGACCCTCTCGCCTAAGCGAGATCTCGAGGGAAGATTGGTGGTTATTGTTGAACTCGTCGCCTAGACGAGGTATATCAATTTTGGGCGAGTGGGAGTCTCGCCCAGGCGAGAATGATCTCGCTTATGCGAGATAGGCTGGACAGGTTATACAAAGGAGTCTATTTTAAGGGAGTGAAGGGGATGAGAAACTTCCACGGCAGGTGTTATTGCTATATTAATGGGATGAAGTGGAAATTATAGAACATGGTCTATAAGGCTTATAAGAATATCTCATTGGTGGGCTTGCTGGTGTTCCAAGGGTTGTGGCCCGGAACTTATCTTTGAGTTGTGGCTCAGGATGGGGGTTAAGCACGTGGCATTCTATGGGTTGTGGCCCGGAATGACTTTCCTTGAGTTGTGTGCTCAGGATAGCGGAAGAACATTAGAAACCTTGAGTTGTGGCTTGGGTTGGCGAGTGTGCCGGTGCGAGTGCGCTGGTTGTGGTCAGTACGGATGGGTCCAGATGGATTGCCCTCCTTAGTGGTTGCTGACGAGTTTGGTAGTCCTGGGACGTTACGGACTATGTTCGTATTTGGGAACTCCACCTGGCGTTACGGTGTGTGATCCGTAGCATGTTTCCGCACGTGCTCTATCGGTTGTGGCCGATAGGTGTGACAGCAAGGCACCTGGAGATACTCAATAGAAGACATAGATCACTGTTAACATGGTGGTAGCCATGTGAAAGAAATGGAACGAGGTTCCCTGATGTACTTAACATACATGGTGGTGACCATGTGGAGGGAAGGTAACGTGACTTCCATTAGGTGCATCAGTGTACATGGTGGTGGCCATGTGATGGAAATAGAATGAGACTCTATGGGAAAATAAAGGATACTTGATATGGTGGTGGCCATGCCGTATAAAGAAAGAATTAGTGTTGTTGTTATATTAATTGTATTGGTTAAACATGTATGTGTATATTGATATATATATATATATATATATATATATATATATATATATATATATATATATATATATATTCTTGTATGTTTTAACTGTTAGCTCACCCTATCTGCTTGTGTTTGGCAATGATCGTGTACGCGGTACATGTGAGCATGTGATGATGCAGGTGGAGCTGGTGAGGCTTAGCTACAAAGAGGGGATAGCTTGGGGATTTTATTTTATGATTTTGAATCAGTTGTAAACATTTATGTTCTTGAACTTTTTATTTTATAATTGACGGATACTTGTCTTAATTTTCATTATCGATATATGAAATAAAGACTTAAATTTCCCGTATTTTGGGAAATGAGGTATTATTAACTGTGACGTTATTATTCTTTCTTTTAAGAAATAAATGATGCTGATGTATTATTATTTTTTATTTTATTAAATTCATAATATCCGGACGGGATGTTACAATCTTCATCTCAATACTTAAACTCAACGGGTATCAAATTTTGTGTTACCCCATCCTCACCTAATAACGGGTATGTACTTGTACTAACTTTCTTACTGTTTTAATATCAATTAATTAATTTTTATAAAATAATACAAAATTAAGGTAAAGGAACACAACATTATCAAATATTTAATATTAAAAGAAGGTTTGTCTCATGAATATCAAATATTGAGAAAAATATTATAATTATATACATTTCAAATTAGAATACCAGATACAATTATAACCAAAATATCAATTAATTTTGCAAACGTTAATTAAATTTAGTTGATAAAATTTAAAAATATTTTTAAAAAAGATATAAAAGTAAAAAATATATATTAAAATTAAAAAATATTATAAATGTATTTTTACTTCAATTTTTTAAATTATAATGAAATCTCTTTTTTTATACACCAATAAAAGTTATAATACATTACTTGATCAAAATCACACAATGAACAAAGATTAAACTAATAATAATATAATTTTAGGTATAACTATTGATTTGGTCCCCTAATTTTTTTGTTTAGTTCAATTTGGTTCCCGGTTGGTTCAATTTAGTATCCCAATTATTTAAAAGGGTTCAATTTGGTCATCTCCGTTAAGTTGGAATTAACACCATGTTCGTACAGGACACGTGTCAAGCCGTAAACATTTTTTAAAATTTTTTTTCTAAAAATTTATAATTTGTCATATGTCAGGTTATTGTCATGCCACGTGGCAATTTACCATCATGACACATGGTAATAGTAATTGTTGTTTTCAATCTAGTTCTCTATTTAACTTTTTGGTTCAATTTAATACCCCTATTTTTTAAAACGATCTAATTTTTCCCCTCCAATTTGATATTAAATTAGTGAATAAGCTTAATTACAACTTACATATACATGTTAAAATAATTGTTTTAATATATACATCAAATCACTTCACCTAAATACTCAAATTATTTTATTTTTTACATTTTTACCTTTGTAATTTTTTATACTTGAAATTTTCTACACTTGTAAAAAATAAAATAATTTGAATATTTAGGTATACTGATTTGATGTATAAATTTAAAAAAATTATTTTAACATGTATATATAAGTTATAATTAAACCTATTTAATAATTTGGTCTCAAATTGGAAAGGACAAAATTATATCGTTTTAAAGAATTGAGGTACTAAATTGAAGAAAAATATTTAAATAGAAGACTAAATTGAAAACAACTATTATCACTGCCACATGTCATGACTTTAAATTATCATGTGGCACGACGATAACCTGACACGTGACAGTTTATAAATTTTTAGAAAAAAAATTAAAAATTTCACGGCTTGACACGTGTCCTGTACGGACACGATGTTAACTCCAACTTAACGAAGATGACCAAATTGAACCCTTTTAAATAATTAGAGTACTAAATTGAACAAATCAATACTAAGGGAACCAAAAAATTAGGACACCAAATCACTAAATTAGGGAACCAAATTAGTTGATAAAATTAAAAAATATTTTTAAAAAAGATATAAAAGTAAAACAAATATTCAAATTAAAAAATATTTTAAATGTATGCTTACTTCAATTATTTAAATTCTAATGAAATCTCTTTTTTTATACATAAATAAAAGTTATAATACATTACTTGATCAAAATCACACATGAAACAAACATTAAACTAATAATAATATTATTTTATCATAAATCTTTCATCTTTCAAACATCAATATATGTTGGATGGTGAAAAAACAAATTCATGGCAATTGCATTAAATTATTATATAGTTAAAATACATTTTTTGTCCCAATTTTCGTCAAGTTTTTTCAAATAAATCCTAATTTTGGTTTTGTGTTCAAATAGGTCTAAATTTTCGTCAATTTTGTTCAATTGAGTATTTTTTTGCTAAGACCGTTTAAATCATTAACGACCATGAACAATGACTGCCACGTGTCACTTTGTGGTTTTTTTGAATTTTTTTTATTTTTATTTATTTTTATTTTTTTTTATTTTTTTTTAAATGTACACGTGTGAACCCTAAAGCATGCCACGTGTCACTTCGTGGTTTTTTTGAATTTTTTTTAAAATTTTTTTTAAAATTTTTAAATTTTTTTTTAAATGTCCACGTGTCAGTCCAGTAGTGTGTCACGTGTCAAAATCAATGTTCTAATTTCAATTTGGTCCCTATATTTGTTATTTTTGTTCAATTAGGTCCCAACTTTTGTTAACATTAACCAATTTAGTCCATCTCCAAATTAAAACCAAATTTAATTTTTATATTAAAATTCACATTTTTTATTAAATATTTTTATATAATATATTAAAATTCACATCATTATAACTTTGATATAAAAATTAAATTTTGTCACATCTTCGATAGGGACCAAATTGGTTAATGTTAACAAAAATTGGGACCTAATTGAACAAAAATAATAGGGACCAAATTGAATATAGAACATTGACTTTAACACGTGGCACACTACTAGGTTGACACGAGGACATTTAAAAAAAATAAAATAAAAAATTCAAAAAAACCACGAAGTGACACGTGGCAGTCATTGTTCATGGTCGTTAATGATTTAAACGGTGTTAGCAAAAAGGGACCCAATTGAACAAAATGGACGAAAATTGGGACCTATTTGAACACAAAACCAAAATTAGGACTTAATTGAAAAAACTTGACGAAAATTGGGACCAAAAAGGTATTTTAACTTTATTATATTAAAGTAATAAAATTTACTCATACAATTATAATGATAAAATTATGTAACACCCCATTTAATTAATGACGCTAATTAAAGGAATGTCACGCGGAATAGTATTAGAAACAAAGTCCTGGAGTGTAGACACTACTCCTCACAATTATCCAAGAGAAAACTCGAATAAGAAAAGGGCACACTACGATGTCATAACAAAGTATAAAATATAAATCAACAACATTTAGAATTTTAAGCCTAAAGACCAGTGGTACACGGGCCATAGCCCTAAAGGAAAGTCCAAGTAAACTTAGATCCAGTCCAACCAGACTATGCAGCGGAACCTCCATCACCCTGATGATTACGGGGAGTTCTCACCTCTGCTCACATCAACAAGTTGATGATCATTGCAAAAGAAAAGACCACACCACAGAACATACAACAAACAACAGAAGGGTAAGCTAGAGCCAAAATTAGTTTTATCATGCAATTAGATATACTTTCACAGTCCAATATACATACATCATCCAAGCATGTTATGACCTTCCAATCAATACACTAAGACTCAACTCGACTCATCCAGATACATATAATCTGGTCGGATTCAGCGGATGCTTGCACTTGTGGTGGATACATTTGCTCACCCCCGAGATGCTCACCCTCGAGCTATGTGTTACAAGTGTTACAATGAATCAATCCCTCACACACAAGGTTAGCCCTTAGTGAGTTTCAAGCCTCTTGCTACTCTCACCACAAGAGTCAGTCCGCTCTAAGTGAGACTAAATGACTCCTTAGAGTGTCAGGATGCAACCTTACCTTGAATTCTTACCAAATTATACAGATGGGGCACCACCATGGACACCCACTAACATGGGCCATAGAATTACGTCCCGACCACTGAAGCACGACCATGAAACCCCACCTAGGAATATCCAAGGAATTACGTACTGACCTCATACCAAACATATTCAAGCAACCAAACAATATTATTCATGCGTTTAAAATCCCATACCAACCTATGTGGTCCATCCTCATTCACATTCCATGTTGAGTCCATACTATATCATTCTTCCCAACTCATGAATACATAATTTTATCTCATGCCAATACCATGCCACTTTTGATTACCAACCATCACTTTCATTTCCCATGCCAAGATCACACAATCACATCAATCCAGTTCATAGTCACCGATTTTGTCATACATTTCACATGCCTCATGCAATAAATGGAATATATCATAAATTGAGCAACTCACAACAACTAGGCGAAGAAAAATAGCATGGCTTGCAGTGGACCTTGCTTAAGCCAGAAGCCTTCGCTCAGGCGAGAGGGGTTCCCTCGCTCAAGCTACAAGCTCTCGCTTAGGCGAGACCGCGACAGAGACCCTAGGAGATTCTCACACACTCTCTTAGGCGAGCTCTCCCTCGCCTGAGCGAGACAACCCCACGCCCAAAGGTGAGGTTCCTCGCCTGGGCTAAACTGCAACGACACCCCAAGGCTTTCACGTCTTCTCGCTTAGGCGAGCGTCTCTCACCTGACTGAGACAGTGCCTCGCTCAAAACAAGAGCACTCTACCTGAGTAAGAGTTCATGAGTGTCACCTTGGTTTGTCCCTGTCAGTCTCGCCTGGGCGAGTTGGTCTCGCTTGGGCGAGAACAACAGATCTCGCCACTATTTCCCTGCAACAGTCGCATTTTCACAACCAATACAACAACACATGGCAATCCAAACATTCACAACAACGTACAAACTATACAACCATCAAGTAACTTCCAAGCAGACCAAAAATAGACTAAAACTCATAACTCTAGCTTCCCTTACCTGGAAAGCAGCTAATATCGGCTTCAACTCTTAAACCAACGGGACCGGCAACTCCAATAGCATATCTAAGAACTGGAACTAGTAGCACAGAACAGGAATGAGGTTATTAAAGTGGACCTTTAGTGGAAAAATACCCAAAAGAACTTTGAAAGGAACCAGTAGGGGTTGGGGTTTATCTTACGTGAAGACGAGCTGAGCTTAGAGCTAGCTTGACCAAGAAAATATACTATAAATTAAAATATTAATAAAGAGTAGAAATATTTGAATGTGAGACATAAAAAATATTTAATTGACATACATAATTTTAACATAATTGCGTAATGGTTGTGATAAGAAAATTATATTGGAGATGCAAAAAAATTTGATGACAAACCAAACAATTATAAAAATAAAAAATAGAAAGTGTTATATATATATATATATATATATATATATATATATATATATAAGACATTGGTCTTACACATATAAGGCATTTGACACCACTTTTACCAAAAAATCTTAAGGCAATGGTGTTATGGGTCTTTATTCTTATATAGTGTTTAACTTTTGACTCCAACTTGGACTATTCCCAACAATATATGTATATACATACATGATGAATCTTAATAATATGTCATTCTTTTGCATAAAAACAAATGAAAAAGCTATCTAGTGGCTGAGCCACGCCAATCCAGCTTAGCCACAAACTTGGAAGTGGACCAGAGATGAAAAGAAATCAATGAATTCAATGACAGAGGTATCTCAACATTGATATGGACTTGGGGCTAAAAAAAAGGAAATCTAGGACATGCAGACCGTGTGGCTAAGCTTGGAAAAATTGGCTGAGCACCGCCCATACCATACTATAAAACAGTGACCCCTCACTCTGCTGGAAGCAAGCAAATCTGTAGAGAATAGACCTCTCTTTCACTCTTTCTTCCTAAACTTTTCATAGATCAATTGTATAGGGGAAAAGAGAAATGGATGTTTGTAATTAGAGAAGATTCAAGCTCACCATGAGTGACTAAGACATTCAAGAGGCAAGGTTGTTTATAATTGAATTCCCTTTCTTTTATGATGAATTTATCTTCTAAATTATCCCTTATTGCTTAAGATTATTTAGCTGTAAGTTGTTTAGTTAAATTGTGATATTTTAACTTCTTTAAACTAAGTTGCAAAACTAGTTTGAATTGTGGTCCAACAAGCTTGTCAGACCTATACTCAATAGCGGACCTTGGTTGGGACAAAGGGGAGCCATGGCTCCCCCAAGCTTTTAATTATATATATATATATATATATATATATATATATATATATATATTTATATATATATATATATATAT
>Ga0214542_1003321_pt1 | contig 32937 bp, 12 predicted proteins | sample CNSS1metaG_FD_160096 | JGI IMG/M metagenome (GOLD analysis project Ga0214542, IMG submission 160096) | Root nodule microbial communities from cowpea collected in UCLA plant growth center, Los Angeles, California, USA - CNSS1 | ecosystem: Host-associated > Plants > Roots > Nodule | place: USA...
TAGAGAGCTGAACTCGCAGGTGCAGATGCGTGGAACCTCGGCGTGGTGGTTCTGGTTCTCCGTCTTTGACCTGGTTTTGCTGTTTCAGGGTTCGCGAGAAGAAGAACTCGCGGTGGGCGTGGCTGCAAGGTGTGTGGAGGCGCTGCAGTGGCAGTGAAGGTGTGTGGAGGCGTCGCAGGGTTCGCGAATTTGGAACTAGAACCCTAAATAAGGTCTATGGCCTCGGTTCCATTAATGACCGAGGCATAAAGTCGTATAGGCCTCGGTCCTATTCCAACCGAGGCCAAAGCCTCCGCTGTCAGTGGCAATTTCGAAATTTTGGGGAACACTGACAAGTTATAGGCCTCGGTTGAGTGATAACCGAAGCATAAAATCTCTTATAGGCTTCGGTTGGATAGATACCCGAGGCAAAAAGGTTCGAAAAATTTCAAAAATGCCACCGCGTCCTTATAGTCTTCGGTTCTGCAGTAACCGAAGCCTATAAGGCGAGTTAAAAACGTGATTCTGCACTAGTGTAGTGTAGCCCAACATGACAGATCCAAACTTTGAAATTTATCAACATTTTATTAAAGAAAAATTCGACATTGGTCAAATTTGCATTTCTCTATGTCTCCTTTCAAAGCAGCCATGCAAATCGTTTAACAAAGGGATTGAACAGCAACAACTTTAAAAGGATTGTTTCTAAGAATGAAAAATTTATATTCACCGGCATATTATAAATCAAGTATATAATGTAAATATCTTAAATCATAGGATCTAATTATATCCATTATAATAGGATTAAAATAACAGGAATTTGATTACATTAAGTGTTGTTATTATAACTTCAAAATTAGTTTTCCAATATTATATATATAGAGAGAAAGAGAGATAGATAGATATTCAATGTACTTTTAGCAACAAAATTATTATGTTCTGTCCTAATATTTTAAAAGGTAAGAAAAAAATAAGAAACTTATAAGACTAACTAAAGACAAACTAAAAAGTACCAATAGTTAAACCAAATAAAAGGGAGAAATGATAAAACTAAGAAAAGACAAACATAAACGCACTTAAAAAAATAAAAGAATTTACTCAAGCAATGTAAGAATAAGTCCTAGTAACTTATTACTAATAAGATTATCAAGACATTCACAATGTTTAAATTAATTTTTCAAATCAAATAATTGACAATTAATCTTGTATCTAAGTCTTAGAAGAATACAAAAGTTTTTCTTTTGAATTTAACATGTATATGATTTAGTTATTATTCTTTAAATTTGTTTTTTAGACTAGTTGTAACACTCCTTTTAATTATTAGCGTAATTAAAAGAAGCGTTACGCTTGGATAATATCCTAACACAGTCCCGGAGTTTAAAAAGCAACTCCATACAACCAACCAGAACGCAAAACGGTGCCAAGAGAAACAATTACAAATATTCTACAGTAATCCAAATGCAAATTTTAAAGGACAATACTACATGGGCCGTGGCCCTAAAAGAAAGATCATAAATCATGATCCAGCCCAGGCGGGCTATGCAGCAGAGTCACCGTTCCCCTGTTGACCGCGAGAACTTCTCACTCCTGCTCACATCAATAAATTGATGATCATCGCAAAAGAGAAGTACCACACACAAGACAATAAAACAAGCAAAGGGTAAGCTAGAGCCAAAAACCATTTCATCAAAGAAATCAGATACATATTCACAGTCCATTATACATACGTCACACAAGCATGTTACGACCTTCCAAACAATACACTAAGACTCGACTCGACTCATCCGGATACGTATAACCTGGTTGGATTCAGCGAATGCTTGCACTTGTGGTGGATACCTCTACTCACCCCCGAGCTATGTGTTACAAGTGTTACAATGAATCAATTTTCCCTCACCACAAGGTTAGCCTTAATGAATTTCAGGCCTCCTGCTACTCTCACCACAGGAGTCAGTCCGCTCTAGGTGAGACTAACTGACTCCTTAGAGTGTAAGAATGCAACCTTACCTTGAATCCTTACCTAGTTATACAGATGGGGCACCACCATGGACACCCACTAACAGAGACCATGGGATTACGGCCCGACCACTGAAGCATGACCCTGAGAATCTCACCTAGAGATCCCAAGGAATTACGCACTGACACGGACCAACATTCTTAATCAATCAAACGGATTCAGCATGCATACACACATATATACATATACATCACATACAGTTTCTCATCATTCCCCTCTTTCGTATTCCCATCCAAACCATACCAACATCATTATTCTCAAACCATGAATATGGAACTCCGTCTCATATCATTATCATGCCACATTGATACCAACCCTTTCGTGTCTCATGTCGAACTCATACCAAACTCATCATTTCAATTCCATGAATCATCTCATACACATATCATACTCACATCATGTTAAAACTCATAAATCACAACTCATACACCATCCCATTCATAAAGGTCATTCTGTTCATATTCTTAAAGGTAACACCCATACAAGCATATTGTCAACATTTGAAATCAAGGAAAACATCAAGGCTAACCACCTTCTCGCTCAGGCAGAAGGGTCTTGCCCAGGCGAGGAGGACCCTCGCTCAGGCGAGACTCTCCTCGCCTAAGCGAGACGTTCGCTCGCTCAAAAATGCAGTGGGTCGCCTGGGCGACCATTCGTGGAAAATAACTTAGGCGAGCGTCTATTAATCTCGCCTAGGCGAGACCAGCTCTCTTGGGCGAGTTTATCAGTGCTCGCCACTGTTTTCACCTGCAGCTGACACATAGGCATACCCCAAACAACGATCTCACCATATCATACATCCATAACAGCAGGCAAAACTCAATCAATCACAAACAACATAGAATAAAAGACTTCGCACCAAATAAACAGGAGGGTTCTAGCTTCCCTTACCTGGAAAATAAGCTAGCAGTTGGGTCCTTGGGTACAAATAGTGAATGCAACAACTCCTAAAGTGGATTAGTGAGCTGGAAAACAGTGAAACCAGTTCAAAACGAGCTCACCCCGACTGACCCTAGTTGGAACCACGAAGAAGGAACTAAATGGAACTAAGGTACGAGTTAGAACAGACTTACGTGAAGTGGAGGTCTGGTTGAAGTTCACTTGGAGGGGTTGACGGCTAACCCTAACAGAGCTCTAAAACGGAAAGGGAGGCAGTGTTTAGGTTCAGATTGCAAAGTGAGGCTGAAAAGGAACCCTAACAGCTTTAGGGCCTTAGCACCCTATGGGCCAGCCTTTAGGCCCAACAGATTAAGGCTAGCCCTTAAACATTAGGGCAAAGAAATGAAATTGGGCCTTACACTATTGAGTTCCAAACTTAAGTATAGAAACTAAGATATGATTCAAGAAAAGATTTGAACATTTGATTTTAGTGTTTGAAGTTAATCAATCGAGCAAACCAAAAGTATGTTCAAACTAGAAATCAATTAAAGTTTATGGGATAATTACTTTCTTCCCAATATATGCTTAGGTAAAGAAATAGAGATTAAGAAGAATAAACTTAAATAAGACATATGACTCTAAATCAAAGAAGGAAACACCAGTAGAGGCTATAATAATCAATGAAAACCATTAATTAAGACATAATAAGACCTAACATAAGAACATTATTCATTGATAAAAATTAATAAAATTTATGGGCAAATACACAATCCTAAGTATCAATCGATCTACGAACATAATTATTGAAAGGTTTAAGTATGTTTTTAATTTTTTAATTTTGACACAAAATTAGAATTCGTCCCTATCCAAATATTTGATACATTTTGGTCTCTAAACTTTAAAAATGAATGGATATAGTCATTTTAACCAAATTACGTTATATTTTTTAACGTGTCAATTGCATTACCCAATGGATATTGAAGTGAGAATGTGTCTAACAGTGTAAACAAATCAAATATCAGCATGAAACGTGTTTGACACATGAAAAAGATTTAACGTATTTGGGTTAAAAGGACTTTATCCACCAATTTTTAAAGTTTGAGGACCAAAATATATTAAAGTTTCGGATAAGGATGAATTCCAATTTCATGTCAAAGTTTACGGACTAAATACATAGTTAACCCTTATTGAAAAAAAAAAAGAGCAAATTAGCAACAAAATTGAAATAACAATAGAATTAATAGTGTAAATTAACAATGAAATTCATGATTATTAACATACTTACGAGATTCATACCAAATTCCAATCCAAATCACGTCCCATACATTTTGGTGGATGTAACATGTGTCGAGAAAGAAGGAGAATTAGTGCCAAATGTGGTTAGAAAGAGTGGACACGTGGTTGCTAGTCCATGTGAGAGTAAAATCAGGACAAGCACAAGGCTAAGAAAAAAGAATATACTGCTGAAGAATTACGTGTGAAGCCAGTCTAAGTGTTTGCTCCTTCTACTTTGTCTCTTTGAAATTCTTTTCCCTTTTTGAACCTTGATCATTCTTCTCTACACCGGTCTTGGAGTGGATCTTCAAAGCAAAAAAAAAAAAATCACGTATCATAATACTGTTGATGTTGCTAGGGTGGATATCGTTGCTATGAACTTCGACAAAGAGGTTGTTCCATGGTTTCATATGTTACATACATAGGATTGGAACGGTTAATAGTTGATCATATTTAACTAGAACAATGGAGTCTCAATTTGGTTCATCCCCTTATGATTGTCCTGTGGCTGACTTGTCTAAATTAACGCAAACAAATTCTATTTCAGAGTATTATCTATAATTTATGGCTCTCGCTAATAGATTTATTGGATTAACGGATGGAGCTTTGTTGAACTATTTTGTTAGGAGATTGAAAATTGAAATTAACCTTGATGTGGTAGCTATATCGCCTCCTACATTGCTCCAAGCAGTGGCCTTGGCTAGATTATATGAGGACCGATATTACCCTGCATCGAAATTTGTTAATACAAATTATACTCATCGATATTCTTCTGTCACTACAAATACAGCTACGCCTAATGTTGTTGTTTCCAAAATAGCTAGTAAACCTTCCTTACCAAGTCTATTGCCAACCCTTGTTGCGCCACCATTGAAGCACACAAATGTGAAATGAATCAGCCCTATAGAAATGCAACTTTGTAGAGAGAAAGGACTATGTTATTTCTGTGATGATAAATTTTCATTCAATCACAAATGCCTGAATAGACAATTATTGTTCTTACAATTAGAAGAAGAAAATGAGGATTCTAATGAGTCACAAGTGTAGATGCAGATCGTTTCAAATTCTAAACAAAATATAGATCATCATTTGTCCTTGAATACTCTCACAGGAGGTATTGGAATTGGTACAATACGGTTTTTAGCATACATAGATAAATTGTTGTTTCTTGAGTTTATGTTAGACTTACCTGTAAAGATGGAGCCTGAACTAGCTTGTTGCACCTATAATGTTGTCTTTGATACACCCACCAGTTTACCTTGTAACATCCTAGCCGGATATTACTAGTTTATTTAAAATAAAATAATAGAAAATATTATGACTGCATTTATTCAAACCATTTTCCCAAAACGCGGGAAAAATTAACGTTATTACAAGCGCCAAGATTCAAAATCCATAAATTCATACAACGTTTACAAATTTCAAAAACTAATTATAAAATCATAAAGATAATCCATAGAAAATCCCTCATGCTAGCTCCTCTCCGGCTCTAAGCATCCACATCCTCACTTGCAACAACATTTACTCCATGTAACATGTTACACTATCATCACCATACACAAGCAAATAGGGTGAGCTAAAAAATAAAAATAACAATAAATATAACAAATAATTGAACTTAAACTCACGACCCATATGAGAACTACAATTCTCATACCCAAGCAATCACAGCTTCCTTTGTATGCCTCCTGATTCTACACCCTTATATGAGATCCTTAAGATGGCACTTATCACCATAAGCTCCAGCTCATGGTCTCTCCATCTACCGACCACCACCCGTAGATAACACGCGGGAATTATCCAATCACGGACTACAATTCGTAACACCGAGTGAAGCTTCCTAATACGGACCACAATCCATATTCATCACAAGACTACCAACCTCACCGGCTCCGATCGTGAAGAGCAATCGAGTGAACCATCCGTACTAGCCACCACTGGCACGCTCATACCGGAATTCCAACACCATCAGGTTCCAACCTAAAATGATCACGTGTTTAACTCCCCATTACAAGCTACAACTCATAAATGGCCCTCATCCAAAGCTGTGTAGAAATCTTCCATCGTAACCTAACTCTGCACATGAAATTGCTTAGCGCAACACCCGTGTCGCTAGGCGAAATTGCGCTTCAGATCGCTTGGCGTGCTCCTCTTGTCGCTAGGCGCCACGCGTTCTAGTGACTACTGACTTGGCCTCTATCGCCTGGTGGAACCCTCCTCACCGCCATGCACTGTGCATTCTAGTAGCTTCCCTGGTTTCCCTTAAAGCTTGGTAACTCATCTCGTGCTGCCAAGTGCCACAGCAGTAGTGTCACTTCTACTAGTTTAAGGCACTTTAGCACAGGTTCTAAAGAACCCAAATACTCCACGTGCAATCCACAACATCAAACATGCTTATTAAGTCATAGTACCTGAATGAATCACAGTCCAACTCACTTATATACAAAATAAATTCACCAATTGAGATAATTCCTTTTTAAATATTTGTTCTCATTCATTCATTAATAATATTATCCCTATATATGAATTAAACAAAATAACACCCATTTCCATGGAGAACCCGCGACAAAATACCACCTTGTTTCTTGCACATATCACAATGAACTTACTCTCCCAAATAGTGCATGCAACCTCTAATTCAGCCCAATGCTCCCACCCAATATAAGACTAACACTATCACACATGCAACTTTCGTGTATTACCCATAACACTACCATTGGTACAATATTAATCCCTTACCACATACATAATTTCACTAATCCCCAAAGTACTTTCCCTTACTCATGCCCTACTGAGCTAATCACAACACCCATGGTTCCTGACTGTCGCATGGTGGCAAACTAGGTGCCGTCAGGCAATACCTCAGCTTCTAGGGAAATCCCAGATTTCTCTTGTACCTGTGTGAATCCTAAAGTCTCAATATCCACCTTTATTCATGCAATTTCACTAGAAAATTAAATGACTGGGTTCCCCGCTTTTATGCAGGTTCAAATTAAATCAACAACCCTTTCTTACCACAATTATCGCATAAAATATTGATTTCCAATCATTCTCGAGTCCCAATCATGAACCCTCATCCCATTTATGTCACTACTCATACAATTATTATCAAGAAATACACTCTTAGACATTCAATCACATCAAAATTCACATGATCATACATATGGATTCAATTCAGGCTTCCCAAACATCACAAGAAACACAAGAAACTAGCAAACTTGGCAATCTAGTTCGCGTTGACTAGCGGATAACACACAACCGCTAAGCAGTTCATAGAAAAACCTTGAAAATGGGTTTTGGAAGCATAAGTCGCCTAGCGGGTCTTCAACGTCGCCAAGCGATTTTTGGAAAATTTCAAAAACATGAATAGTTTAAGCAAAATTTGGCAGAATCCAAGGACCACGTGCATTTCATTCAATCCAGAATCATACAATTAAACATAAAACATGAAATACAGATTCCCTAACTTGATTTCCTCGCTCAAAAAGTGCTTCTAAGTTTCCTCCTTGATCCAAATTGCCCTTCTCTTGATCTCCAACCCCCAAGAAACCTCTTTAGGGCACCAAAATAGTTTCTCGCCAATTACACTGTAGTTTTTCAACCCTTCCATTTCCCCTTACGACAGCTAGGGTTTCTGCGCATCGCTACTTACAACCAAAATAATTTGAGCGTAAAAAGAATTATTTCGTGTCTGCCAAAGTTCAAACCCACAACCACACAATTACCAAACAAATGCACAACCAATCAACCAATTCATGTTTCATGATAATTCATACTTATCTATTATTTTATCATCAAGCTCCATGATCAAGTACACATGCTAAACAATAAACCAATTAAATTAACGCACTAATGGCATACCCAAGACTCAAACCCAATTCCTCTCATAATAGTCAAGTACTCTCAACCACTTGAACTGGTGCTTTTCCTTGTCTTCTCTCTCCACATTAATTAACTTAGGAATTCTCATCCTTGCATTTATTAAATAAATAAATATTTATTTATTTAATTTTCCCGAATTTTTCATACCTCCTAAAAGATCTTATGATCACGTAATTCCCTTGTTGGAAGGATCTCAACCTGTTAAAGTCAAGCCTTACAAGTATCCCCACAGTCAAAAGGGGGAAATAGAAAAATTAGTGAATGGCATGGTTGTTAAAGGAATCATCTAACCTAGCAAAAGTTCATTTTCTTCTCCAATCATTTTGGTAAAAAAAAAGATGGGTCTTAGAGAGTTTGTACTAATTACAGGGACCTTAATGCTATCACAATTAAATATTCTTTTCCTATTCCGACAGTAGATGAACTAATTGACGACATACTGGTTTATAGTGTAACATGGAAGGATCATTTACAACACCTAGAAGTGGTTTTGAATATCTTGAAACAACACTAGTTATTTGCATAATTCTCTAAATGTTGCTTTGGACTCCAAAAAATTGATTATTTGGGGCATACATTGTCGGGCTCGGGCACAACTATGGATGAAACGAAGTTGGAGGCAATTCAAAGGTGGCCTATTCCAACCAATTTAAAATAGCTGAGAGGGTTTCTGGGACTTAAAGGGTATTATAGATGATTTATTAAGTCTTGGCCATAAGTTCATCATTAAAACGGTTCATAAAAACTTAAAAGAATTATTGTAGCAGAGGTTACAGACCCTAGAGCAACAATAATGGCTTCCTAAATTCTTAGGATATGATTTAAGTATTGAATACAAGACTGGGAAAGAAAACATTCCAGTAGATGCGTTATTCAGGACCTTTTTGAACGAAATGATTGATATGACTCAAGCAAATTCTTAAATGAGGAAAATTTATCAAACTTGTGTGCAAGGGAAACCACTTTTTGCGAACTACGTTTCTCATAATAGGTTATTGATTTTCAAAGGTAAAATTGCTTTATCTAAAATTGTTGCTCTACTTAAGCGAATCATACAAGAATTTCATGATTCAAAAATTGGAGGACATGCTGGGGTTAATAAAATAATAGCTAGAAGCACAATTATTTTGGAAGGGCATGCAAAGCGATATTACCAAATTTGATAGAGAATGTTTCATTTGTCAACAAGCTAAAGTAGATCATGTCCTCCCTGCTAGGTTGCTTCAACCACTGCCAATTCCATAACAAATTTGGGAAGACATAGCCATGGATTTCATTGTCCAATTATCGGCATCACAAGGGTTTTCCATGATATTGGTGGTGGTGGATAAACTCTTAAAATTTGGATATTTCATCCCTATGAAAGTTGATTTTAACAGCAAACTAGTTGCAGAAGTTTTCATTAATAACATTGTCAAAATACATGGGTTTCCCAAGATCATATAATTAGATCGAGACAGAGTTTTTATAAGTTCCTTCTAGCAACAATTATTCAAGGCTCAAGGAACAACTTCAGTTATGAGCTTGTCTTACCACCCATAGTTCGATGGCCAGACTGAGAACCTTAATAAAATGCTAGAAATGTACTTATGTTGCTTTGTTTTTAAGCAACCCAAGTTATGGGTTTCAATGCTTCCATGGGCTCAATTTTGGTATAACTTTTCTCGTCATCAAAGCTTAGGAATGACACCATTCCAAGCTGTTTTTGGTAGGCTTCCATCATCCATAATTCCATACAAAGAAGATGGTCAAGATCCTAGTCAATTACGAGAATCTTTGAAGCAAAGAGATCAGTTGTTATCGCAACTTAAAGCAAATTTACTGAAAGCTCAACACTATATGAAAATGTAGGCTGATAAAAAGAGGCAAGGTTTGTAGTTTAAAGAAGGAGATTTGGTTTTGGTGAAACTTCAACATTATAGGCAACATTCTATTACCTTAAGGAAGCATAAAAAATTAGGAATGCGATATTTTGGGCCTTTTCTAGTGTTAGAGAAGATTGGCACGATTGCATATAAGTTACAATTACCAGAATCGGCAAGGATTCACCTGATTTTTCATGTAGCACTCCTTAAACCATTTCAAGGAGTGATTTCATAGCCTTATGTTCCCTTACCCCTTACATCAATAGAGATGGGTCCACTCCTCAATCTTGTTAAAGTGTGGGAAGTCAGAATTATAAAAAGACTTAACAAGGAGGTTTCACAAGTATTGATTCAATGGGAAAACATTGATGACATGGATGCTATGTTGGAAGATTTTCAGGACATTGTTGATTCTTATCCTCGATTCAACCTTGAGGACAAGGTTGTTCTCAATAGGAAGGGCAATGTAACATGTGTCAAGAAAGAAGGAGAATTAGTGCCAAGTGCAGTTAGAAAGAGTGGACACATCGTTGATCTAGGTGAGAGGAAAATTAAGACAAGCACTAAAGAAGGCAGTCCAGGTGTTTGCTCCTTCTGCTTGGTCTCTCCAGAATTATTTTTCCCTTCTGAACCTTGATCATTCTTCTCTGTTCCTATCCTAAATCTGGTTGGTATATTTTTTGGTACAGGTGAATTGTAGAGCATGAATTGAAGAAGGCAAAAATGGTTGATGGATTTAATTGATTGTTGAAATTCCATTTTACTGTTTTATTGCGTTGTTGCACATTGTGTTTTTCCTTTCAATAATATAAAATGTCTCCATTACAGTGGATTAAACCTTGCTCTAGTAACCAAATAACCAAGGATCAAACATGCATTGGAATCTCATTGATATAAAGAGACATTAAACATCAATTACCAAGCATGAATATCATCTTTACTTCTTATTAAGCATTTGGATGTTAAAAAAAGTTGAATCGTGGATTCTATTTGAAGAAGGAATTCAAGACAAGAACAAAAACTCAACAATTTAATTAAAATGACTAACTATAAGAGACTAAATATAGAGGTAATGGATTGACATAAATATAAGAACAAGATAAATAGTTAAACTGAACAACAATTAGAAAAATGAAAAAGGTCGAGAAGACTCGGAAGATTGAGAAAGCTCTTAGGGCCACTAGAAAGTTGAAGAAAGGTTCTTCATTTCCGAAATAAGTTCCACGAGAAATTGTTACTTAACTCCTGAGAGTTGAAGATAAGACTCAAAGTAAATTATTACTCTTCACAAATGTCTTACGAAATCAATTTGCCATATATTTTCAAAATGAATTACAAGAAAATGAGATGACTATTTAATAATGAATAAATATAGTATTTTTAAATGTTAAATTAACATGTCAAACGACGTTTCAAACTAGTATTTGAGTTATTTATGCTATTTGAGACATTTCAACTTAAATGTGAGTCTAGAATATTGTTATGTTATTTAATGCCTAAAAAAAGTTAATATTATTAAGTTAAAAGGACTATATTCATTTATTTTTAAAGTTTGATAGTCAAAATTTGTCTAAGTTTAAAACAAACACAAATTTTAATTTTACATCCAAATTTAGAAAGTAGGAATATATTTAACCCAAAAATAAAAACATTCTATGTTGAACAATAACATCTTATTTGATGATAATTTTTGTGATTCTTCTAATATCGATGTATTCTTGCTCTTGTTCATTAATGTTATTCATGTACTCATAAGATAGCATTATATTTCTATCATTAAAATCATTTTAATACTAAAAGTCAAATATATAATGAAATGTTATTGGGACAATAATTCATTGAATAATTTACACAATTTTTTTTCCTGTTATCACCTCTTTAATTACATCTCATATTTATTCTCACCATGCTCTTTATCTCTTTTTCTTTCTCAACTTCGTAATTTTATTCTACAAATTATATTTCTCATGTCTAAGTCATGATTTTATTTGTTGCATCCATTTCATTTCATTGTTTGTGTACAGTAAGTAGTAAATGCCAACACAATAGCCCATCTCCCATATAAATTCACCTGTGACACTCCACACAATGTTTCATACACAATAAACTAATAATACTGAACAAATGATTTATCACTATAAACATGGACACAATCTAATCTAATTATCTGTAGTATGTTAATTCTGATATTTCAAACGTGCCAAAATAAGAATGTTTTCGATCATGAACTTTATAGGACAATAAATCTCAGGTAAAAAATACTCAACTTTTTGCTTTTTCATTTAAAGAAGTTAAAAGTAGAGGTAAAGGTGCTGCACAGATCTAAGGGAATGTGATGCAGAAAAAAGGTGAAAATAAAGGAAGCTTTTTGGGTATTAGTAAATATTAACTCTTTTCTATTCCTAGATGTCTAAAACTGTTTGATATCATTGTTCATCTTCATCCACACAACACAATATCTTCTGTGCATTTTCAAAAACAGGAGAACCCTTCTTGGTCCTTTCAACAATTTGCCTTATCAATTGCTGTTCCACCTCGTCATCATCAAAACCATTACTCTCAACTTCAGTACCAGCTAATTCATAAATTCTAGAACCATTTTCTCCACCATGTTGAACCCCTAATACATGCAAATCATGTAAATTTAAACCTTCCTTGTGGTCAGCACAATCATGTGGTGAATTTTGTTCAGAGTCATTTATCTTTATCAGTTCTTCATAAGCCTCAGTGTATGCATCTAGAGCTTCACCTGATAAATTGAGGATTAAGGGCTGGGACATAAGGTCACAATCATCATTTTCTCTACTAAAGGAAGATGCCTTTTGAAGATAACCCTCTTGCTTTGATTCCAAATGCCGCACTTTCCTCTCACTATTTTCAAGGGCAATCTCAAGCTCCTGCACTCGTTGCTCAAGTTGAGATTGTATGACTTCATGCAAACGCAAACTCAGTTCATGAGGCAAAACTGCATAGTTAGCAGGGAGAGGTGTTGGATCTCCGGCATCCTCGGTCGATTTTGGAGGGACGGAATCTTTACCACTGACCATGTCAGCTCGTAGCTCACCCTGGGAAAAATCTGCTACAAACTCTGAATCGATCTGCAAGAATTTGTTTACCATTAACCCATTTAAGAACCATAAACTCCAACCACAAGCAATGGAATGGAAGAAAGTATAGGATGTAAGCTTTCACTTCAAAAAAAAATGTGTATGATTTGCAAAACAAAGTTCCAAAAAAAATAAGCAAAATTGGCACAAGCAGCTAAAACCAATATATGTAGCAGTGTCAAGATTTCTTGTTCAGTTGAACAGCATTGCAGTATTCTGATCTCTATTATTATGATAAATTAGTTATGTGAATTAGAACCCTAATAGATCAGAACAAGTGGAAGTATGTTACAGACCAAGGTTATACTTTTTACTCTCCATAAGAAGGGTTCATTTCCATTCCATTTTTTGTTATTTTCACCACAGCCAAGGATGAGAGCAACTAAACTAGGAGGTGAATAGATGGCAGTCAGCACGCAAAATCTAGCATGAATGATCCATTTTTGGTATTTCAACAAGTTTTACACTAGCTGCCAAAGGCTTAATACAAACAAACCTTTCCTTTACATGGACTTGGGACCAACAATAATACCACAGGCTGAGTTAGGAGATGAATAAATGGAGGAACTAATAGTAAAACACATCAATATACATATATTTTAAGATGATGTTTTGTGCTAGCTAGAGGATCATGTAATTGCTAGGAAATGTGAAGATAAACATGTATTATTACCTCAACAAGCTCAGATAATTTTCTTTCTAGGCTTGATGCATTCATGTCCAACCCCAATCTCTCAAGTTCAGCTTCAAGCTCAGCCTCAATTTTGCTCATGGATTCTGTACTTTGTTCTACCTTTTGATGACATGATTCTTTGGAGTCAATTCTTGGTGAGTTATCTACATGCTTTTCAGGGGAAAATTCATTTAGCTCCTTATCATAAGAGGAATGATCACAAGTATCCTGCGAACCATAATTTTCATTCTGTAACTCCTTCACAGTCATTGAATCTTTCATTTCAAGTTCCTCTTGTAGATCTTGAACCAGGTTTTCGGTCTGCTTCAACAACTCTCTTAACTTGCCTATTTCTCTTTTATTTGCCATAATGGAAGTCATCATCCCAAAAGAAATCCCAAGACTGAAGAGAAGTGTTTTATCTGATGAATGTGGACATGTTAACGAATTCAGTAATCAAAGTACAACATTTTACATTATCCAAATCAAGTACCTAATATACGTTGTCCACTCATGAATAAATAGCAACCTAATTAATTTCAAAGATCTATATTTTCAGTACCTTATGCAAATGATATTTTTGGCTATAATTTACAAGGCTAGGCCTGACCAAAACAGATAAGATCAGATAATAAAACCCTTTGATAATTAATGCTGGGAAAACTGCTTTACGATATGAAGCAATTTCACCCAAACTTTGGCCCTCAAAAAATATCCATTTGCAAAATAACAATGATGTTTGCTATTGTGTTTCAATATCAATGAGATTCCTTTACAACTTTTATCCTCGTAACAGTAGGAAACTGTTACTAAGCATAACACCAAGAATTTCAAAAAAATATACATTATCATATTATCATCCTCAAGAGTAACTAACAAGTGTGATTCCTACAACAAAAAGGAAAAAATTCTAAACATAACCATGAATAACAAATACATAAATCAAACATTTGTAACACAGCACAGGCTAAGGAGGTATTGTTTAAATCAAGAAATATCATACCATATTGCTGAGTATGGACAAAACTTTCACTGGACACACTATCAGAAGAGCTCAATCTTCGACTTCTCCCAATGACTGCATAAAATTTCTCCTTAGCCTCATTTACAGATCTGACTTTTGGTAAGGAAGGAACCCCAAATACGTTTTCATCCTTTATCCTACCACCTGCTTTTTGTAGCTTATATTCCTTGCTTCCAAAAGAAGCACTAAACAGACTATTCTTTTCTCTGTTGATTATTTGGCTTCCATTGCTTACAAGAAATGATCTCGTGGCTGTGGACTGCGATGCAAGAGAACCAAAAACATATTCTTCGGTTTCAGCGTGCTCCTTGTATAGCTGAGCCATAAAGCAACTTTCTAGGGAACTTAAAGGTTTAGTCACACGCCCAGACAAAAGCTTCATCCTGAGAAGGGTTTTGTGTCCAGAAGAGTTGTTGACAGGAACCACTTCAGCAGAAGAATCTGGTACAAGGAAACCATGATCACCACCAATGCCAGAGCTTTGACCATTTGAATCATCAACAACCTTGAAGTTATCATCATATGGTGATAAGGGCATTGCTAAGTTTGCTAAAGATAGAACATCATGCTTGCTATAATTCCAAAACTGCTGCATTTTTTCACCATGAAACCCTCTGGCAGAAGCCAGTTCTCTTGTCACAACACCATCCTGTGTGTACAGATCTGAAGCCCTTCCCTCAGAACAGACATCCTCGGCCAAATCATCTCTTCGGACTTGTTTGGCCAAGGGATTCTCAAAACATGAATCCTCGGAAGACACAAGACAGGATCTATCACCATGTGTTGCAACCCTGTTCCAATATTTAGCCAAATAGCCAGCTCCAGCAGCAGCTGCAACAACCCATAAATCCATTCTATCTTCCCTACCACAGCTACTACCCAAACTCCACAGCACAAGTCACCCCTTTTCTTTCAACAATTAGCACCAGACAGCATAGGGAAGAACCTTCCATGAATTAGAGATATACCCTTCAACTCTTCTACCAATAACAAACAAAAAGAACCCCAAAAAACCACTTCTTTCTAAACCACAATCCTTCACTCACCACACAAATATTCCTCCACCTAAACCAAACCCAACCCCGAACATTCACTGCTCTAAAGTAAAAACCATAAGAAACTTCTCCCCAGTCCCCAACAATACATGAACTCACAACTAATAAAAACAATAAGAACCTAATACTACCCAGAAACAGAGGAAATAAAAAGGGTTACTTCAAAACCTTCTCCCAACTTCAAATGCCAGTGACGAACACAGTTTATTATAGCAAAATCAAATTTTCATGGGAGAAACAGAACCCCATTTGACCGAAAAGAACAACAGAAGCTTACACACACAATTTACTCACTACAACAGGAAAAAATCACAGGGTTTTAATTTTCTGGCATTGCAGAAAGGAAAAAGAAAAAATGAGTTTGTTTTGGGAATCGGTGGTGAGTGTTGTGAAAGGAGATGTATGACATGAAAAGGAGTCGAATCTTGGAGGTTAGGTACCTCCAAACACAATGAATAAGACCTGCTACACCGTTATCTCCACAGAACAGATACAATACGACATTTTTACGACACAAAAACACTAGTCGCTAATGAGATATCACAAAGATAAGAAAATAAATAAACATTTATTCTTCTGCACAGAAATTTCGATACTTCTCTCTCTCCAGTTTTTATAGGGTCCATTGGAGTCTCATCCATATTACCCTATTATGCCTTCGAAGATGAGAGAGAAAGAGTGGGAGCGAACGGTAACAATGAACCATAATAAACAAGGAAAGTGTCTTGTCTTCTATGTTCACCATTTTTTCTAGGTTGTCCCCTTTCACATTTTCTTTTATGAGTACATAGTCATTTCATTTCTTGAAAAGTTAAAATTTAATTTAAAACTAAAAATATTGGAAATGATAAATGAAAGAAATAAGAAATTAAAATACTCTAAAATTATTTTCGCCGAGGAAAAAAATCCAAAAAGTGAAATTGTAAAAATAATTCTTCAAAGTATTTTTAGTGAGAAAATTATTTTAGTGTTGGAGTTAGAAAATATTTCAAAAGTCAAAAATGTTATAATCTTTTATTTGAATAATTATTTAGTATATATTTCACTTTTAAGAGAATAAGAACAAATCTCCATTTATACAATAATTTTAAATCTCTTAATTTTGTTTATAATTGGTTATGATTAATATAACTAAGTATGTGTTTTTTATGTCTTAAGAAAAATTAGAAGGTAAAAAACTTTCTTTAATATTAATTATTAACTTTAATTGTTTTTTTCTTTAATAAATACACAGCATAGTTAGTAAAGATAAAATATGTGTTTAATTATTTTAATTCAAAGAAAATTAATGAAATTAAAATTTTTATAATAAGATTGTAATTTTATTTTTTTATTATACTAAAAATTAAATGTATCTATACTTATTATATTGAATCAATTATTGGAAACTTTTCTTATGCAAAGAAAGTCGTGAAGTATATTTATGTCATTTGTCAAAAGCTATGTACAATATTCAAATTCAAATTTCAATTCTCTTAAAAAAATTGAAAATCAAACTTCAGCCCTCCGCTACTTTATTCAAAATTAATTTCAGATTTCACACTGTAAGATATGTGACTAAAAATGATCTGAACAAATGCTTCAATCGTTATTGGTTGATTAAAAATCAATTAACTTTATTGCAAATTGGACTAATCACCAATTATTATATTATTAAGTTATCAAAATCTAAAACAAATAGAAATTTGCTTTAGTTAGCTAAAATAATCAAAGCCATACAACTTTTTCTTCATTCTCTTTCTGATTTTACTGTGAATCTATTATGCAAGTGTTGTTCTGTTATTATTTGTTTGTTGCCATGCAAACTTTACGAAAAAGGTTAGATTATTGAGTGTCCCAACCACAGTTCATGTCTGTAACATGTTTTTTAAGGTTGGTTTAGCTACGAAATTATTGGCTTCAAAGATTAAGTTTTGCTTCTCTTATAAATAAATTTCTTTTTAGTATTATCGAAATATTGCTATAACCTTTTCTATTTAAATTTATGGCAATTCTTTAGCCTTTAAATTAATATGTTCTTCTTTAATTTTTAAATCATTTTAGGATTTTGTTTTCAGTGAAGGCAATATAGGAACTAGTTAAAGAACCTATAATATATACTAGTATTAATTATTAGGTGTTACTTGCACTATCTAAAAAAAATAAATATTTTCTGTAAAAACTAAAGAAATAAACAAATATTTGCTGTAAAAATGAAGAAATAAATAAATATTTAATGATTTTTATGTTTTCGGTATAATAAACGTCTTTTTTAATTTTACTTGTAAAATTATTTAGTTAATTATTTTTCCTTTTAGAAAACATTAAAATTGGTATATGAAAATAAGAAGATACATAAAGGAAGTAAAGAGAAAAGAGATTAGTAAAAGATGAAAACAAAATATTCGTGCATTTATTTCATCCACGTATGGAAATTTATAGAAGTAATTAAAATATTATGAATGCAAGAAGTAAGAAAAGTTGATTATGTAACTATTGGTTAAACATAATTTGGTTACCTGAATTATGTTTCTACCTTCCAATTTGTTAAATTGACTCTTACATTAGCACAAAATATGTTTATTATGTGATTTCATTGAAAAGTAGAAAAATCATATGTAAAAATGATGTAAAAAATATGCCATGATATTTATATAATTAAATTGTGAAAATTTATTTATAGTTTAGAAGCGTTACACATAAAAGTTGATTTTTATGTCTAATTTAATTTTTACGTTTGATTTTCGTAGGTAAGACATAAATTTGTTTTAAAAAAAAATATAAACACTCCTTTTTTTCTTTATCTTTTTTACTACGTGGATAAAATTCTTAATTACGCGAATAGAACCCTGATGTCGATGAGTACTGTGTGCTTGATGGAGATTGTTTTGTGTCTAAAGGTTACATTTTTTGCCATTGTTATGTGTAGTTCATTGGAAAACTTCTTTTCTTCAGAATATTTTTGGCATTGAAGTTCTTTTTCCTCATTTTCTTCCTTTACTAATTGGATTGTGTGACTCTTTTCGCTTAGCCAAAGTGGATTTCGTTTAACTCATATAATCTTGATTTTGTTAAATTTATTAAATATCGGTAGAAAATTATTTTTGACTCAAACTTTTTTGTGGCAACTTATATTAGATTGTATTCAAATGTAGAGTGTTGAAATCTGACAAATTATTCATATATAAAGTTGTCAAGATTTAATGGTTATAAATTTCAAATGATCATAACTTTTGTTACGGACCTCGGATGGGAACACTACAAAAATAAAAGTTAATTTCATCATTTACTATTTTTTTCTATTTTCTTAGTATTTTTAACTTATTTTTCTATACTTTACAGATTTATTTGACATACCCATATTAATTAAATAAATCTACAAATTTGTGTGGTGTATTCTTGTATTGTATAGAGATTTTTCATGTTTTCATAAGAGGTAAATGTTGGCTTAAAAAAAATCATACTAAATTTACGTTTGTTGCCTTTGCAACATACATAAACTTATGTATGTTATATATGCACCAAACATAGATTTACATCTCCCGCAATTACATCTAACATGGGTCATACGTAAAAAGCTTAAAATATCATACATAAAAGGCCTTTTTTGTGTTAGTGGTAGTAAACATAATAAATTCTTAATTTAATCTTAGTAAGTGTAATGTTTATTTTTTATTTAGCTTTAACATAATCATTTTTATCACATTCTTATAAATGAAAATTAAATTAAGATTGTCCAATACACTCTATGAACAATTTAATTCACATAAGACCACTTTATGGTTTTTATGATAACAAATAGTTTATGTTATGTGAATTGTTGAAAATCTCATGTCAACTGGATATAAGACTACCATCGTACATAAGTGGGTGCAAACTCCACCTTAGAAGACAATTTTATAAGGTTGAGTTCAACTTAAATTCATTTCTTAAGATGGTATCTCATAGTCATCCAAAGTCCATCCTAACAACATTTGTTATTTGCTGGGTTTATTGTACTGCCTACTATCGGCGTGCTATTGAACTTTCCGTTAATGTTTAATCCCATGCTCAAAATGTATATGTCTCAGCATGAGAGAGTGTGTTGGAGATCCCACATTGACTAGAGATAAGACTATTTCACAACATATAAGTGGATATAAACCTTACCTTACAAGTCAATTTTGTAAGACTAAGTTAGACTAAAAATCCATTCCTTAAGACAAATTAATATTACATATAATCTTTCTAACATGTGTGTTCATGTAGTTGGAAGAATCTTAGTCAAGTTTTTTTTTTTGCCTCAAATCAAACAATCTATGGGACCTCGTTTGATGTGTTATCAAATGATGTCTAATACTTAAATTTCAATTTAAATTTGGTTCTAATGAATTTTAATCAAGATGTAATGATCAAAGTATTTCTAGATAATCAAATATACTTGAAAGATTTCATAAATTAACAATATATGTGATTTGAATAGCTTTAAATGATAAACCATTCTTTTTATCTCTGAAACATGCGATTTAAAACCAATCATCTTATATGTTTTCTTAACTATATTGGATCACACTTAATTGCACTGTATCTTCATATATATATATATATATATATATATATATATATATATATATATATATATATATATATATTTATTTCCTTTAATAGAATTGAAAGCAAGAATGCTTTGAAGATTATCATAACTTTCTTTTTTGAGTGTCTACTATGAGAAACATGAAGATAAACATTATAACTAGCATGCATAATTTACAAAATCAAGAAATATCTTATTTAGAGCTTCGATGGCCATTTCCAAGAAGTTAAATAATAAGTTAAAATTGAAGATGAATAAAAATGAAGTGAAACGAAAAAACAAAAAATCAAGATTTATACAATGTCTTACAAAACTATCATCAGTCATATAGTGTGTTCAAAAAAGGGTGTGCAAAAGTCATTGTAATAATTTTCAAGTTGTGAAGTTTTTCGCAGAGAGCTTAAATTATGCTCTCTATTAAGAGTTTTTCTTTTCATTCTTGAGAGTTCTTAATATTATGAGGGATTAAGAAGATGTTATCTAGAAAGGTGTGAATAGTCGTTGTAATATGGAAATGTTTGTGTACTCGTTGTAACCCAAAAGAGTCGATATACTCATTGTAATTATTTGTTTAATTAGCGGAACCTCTTAAGTTATGTGCTTTTAAGAGAAAATTGGATGTAGCCCGTGAGTTTAGGTGAACCAATACAAAACCTTCTATGTGTGCTTGATCTTTGTGAACTAGATGATCTAGTCTAGTGTTGTGTGAATTTGTCTACAAGCTATATTCAACCTCTTCTAGAACCCTACAATTTTATCAAATAGGCCACCAATAACCATACAAACCTATCATTAGAAGAAACCTTTAACAATTGCTCCTTTTCTATGGTTTCGACTTCAGTGGAATGTTTACCTCTTATGATGAACTACCAATTTGATTTTAGGAGGTTGTTTAGGTTTAGTTTGGGTGGTGGTTGGTAGCTTTCTTGTTATGAGGATTTAATTAAAGAGAAGCTGATAATTTCATTTTCATCTGAGAATGAACTTACCAAGCTTGTTGAAAACTTCCTATACTTCATCTTCAATACAGATTTTTGCCAGAGTTGAGGCACTTCATTCCCCTCCTTTTTCATTTAATGTTATTTCATCGGAGAAATACCAAACAATCTCATGATTCTTGTAAAGAGAATGTTGTAAGAAATAAAGTCTTAATTTTCCTTTATTTGAAGTGATCCTTGAATGTGGTTTCCCGATGTTTAAGGGTGAGAGTTGGAAAATTTATCTTTCTTCCCTACAAAATGTGATACAAAATGAACATGTCCTTTTCATATATGTGGTCTCTTGATTTGGTGCATGATAGTATGATGTTTAATAGGGTGTTATGAACCATTCTACCTAAGGGTACAATATTTGAGCCTTTTAGAAACCCTTAAATTGAGATGTTTGACCTTTCAATTGGTCTTGATTCTTAGTACAATAATTTATCAAGAGTTTGAGAACTTGACCCATTCCTTCTTTAGCAAACATCCTTTTGCAATAGTTTCTATAGTGATATCAATTGTCATCTCTTAATCTGAGAAACCTTAGACCAAAGACTCAATCCAAAGAATAACCCAAACATTCATGATCACTAAGGTTCAAGAATGGTTAAGATGGAGTGAATGTCGTGAGCAATCTTCTTTGCTACCATTTTTGGTTTAAAAGGACGAGTTTGGAATGTTAGAGAATAGAGAAATTATAGGCAATGAGGATTTGAAAATTTCTATGAGGGCACATAAAGAGAAACCTTGTGTTTTACCAAAGATTTTCATTTTCAAGGTGGAAATTGGAAACAACAACAACTGATTAGGGTTTTTGAGATGGATGTTCATGTGCCATAAACATGACTTTTAATGCGTTAATAGTATCTGAAGTAAGATGCTTGGAGTGATGCGCATTAATGGTTTTGTCATTTCATTGCCAGTGCTTCACACATACAAACACACACACACACATACACACACTAATCACACAAAAACAAAGACACACAAACAAACACACACACACACACATACACCCTTAAGCATGCATATATTTTTCATTGTTGCTATTGGTTAAATCTATGTTGTTTTTTATGATGTCCATAGGAAAATGATAGCCTATAATAGCTAGAATTCAAACAGGACATAGATGTGTGTATGAACTTGATGTGGACCAAGCTAAATGTGTTAAAACCTTCACACATAATTGATTAGAATGTTAATCTAATCTATTAGGCCATGTATGGTGTATGTGCTGGTAAAATTTGCTTTCTTGTTGTCGCACTAGTTGATTAGAATATTAATCTAGTCAATTAGATTAATTCTGGAACATCAACTTGAGCACTGTCATAATCTAGTTGATTAGATAGATAACCTAATCAACTAGATACACCAAAAAAACAGTTATGCTCTAAAAACATGTCACTGAAACAGTTCTGTGTGACTGTTTTTCCAAACTAAAGAGATCAAAGAAAGGGTGTTGAAGAGTTCTTGGAGCATTTTAGCAGTTGTGCCTCATTATTCATCAAGAATGGTCATCAAGATTTTATGAATATGGTGTAGTAGTGATACCAAGCTTTGTATTGATTCAAGTGTTGTTGTTCCATCACAAGTTTATCCTACATATATCACTATTATTGTTTTTAACTAATTTTTGTGGTTTATTGGTTTTGAAATTCTATCCTTCTATCACTATGATTGTGATAGGGATTAATAATTTCTTGTAGCATTATTGTTTTGCATTTCTTGAAGGATTGTTTCAAGAGTGCGTTTCTAGAGTTTAAGAATTACATATGAGATTCTTGTATTCCTTCTCTTGTTGTTATAGTGAAATTTCTAGTGTGGATAGCTAGAGACTAGATGTAGATTCAATTGAATCGAACCAGTATAAAACTTGGTGTCTCTTGTGCTCTCTTTTCTTTATCTTTTACATTTTGCTAAGTATAAAGGTTAAACAATATGTATTCTTAAACATATATTGTAAATTGGTTAAAGATTTTTTTAAAACTGATTTTAAAGTGAAAAGAACAACAAAAGATTTGAGAAACCAATTCACTTCCTCTTGGTAGTAAAATATTGGTGCATCAAATCTTACACTCATAATTTCTCTCCATAGGGACTTTATAAAAAAGAAAAGATAACAAGAATTATACCACTCCATGTGATAAAAAATACCAAGAAATATAACTAATCGGTCAATATTTTAGGAAGCCAATTATCATTGGACAAAAATAGTTTCTAAAATCATAAGTCCCTATAATAATTGATTAATACCACTTGTAATTGATTACCCTATAGCAAAATTTCTTTCCCAAGAAATAAACTTTTTGGAATAATTGACTATGCCTTCATGTGATCGATTATTTGTTTCAATTAACATAAAAAAATGTTAATTTTTATGTGTTTTAATTTGTTTATTACTCCTTTTAATCCATTGATATGATATAGTAATAGATTAAAAAAAAAAAAAAAAAAAAAAACATAAAAAAATAAAAACAGAAAAGCTCTTCAAGAAGCAATCTAAAATTCCATTCAAATTTTACAATGTAAGAAAACCAAACAAAGCAAACAACAAATAATACAAACAATGAGCAATTTAAAATTATTCACTGGACAACAAACATAAAAGGAATTGCAAGTTTCTATATTTAACACTAGACAAGAAATCCAAAACAATATCAAGCCATATCAATGCAAAAAATGTCATCACATTTCCTAGCACAAAATATAATCTTTAAAGAGCAATGGTCAAATTCTGGATATAAAAATGTCAAAGCTTTAATTTTTCATCTTCCAAAAATTTGCAAAGAAAATATGGTATTATAAGCTTGAGTGTGATTTATTATTTGCAAAAAGTGTAAAACCTAGTATTTTTCACTCTATAAAGTTACTCACATGTGAGCATTTCTATCACATGTGTTTGTAGTCAATACTTGACAACTAAAGAGTACTTGGTTCTCAGTCTCATAAACAGATTAAGAAGGGATAACCAATATTTGTTTATGTACTTCTATATGTAAACAAGATTTGATTATTGAAATCCCTTTTAGAAATTATTTAAAGGTGAACTAAATTTGACCCCAAAATTATGTGTGAACCAATACAATCTATTATATTATTTTGTTTAGTAAATACCAATAAAAAGTTTATTAAATAACAATCAAATTTAAAGACAAAAATAATAAGTGACTATTTTATAAACTACAAATTATTGGTATCTAAAATAATTTTTATTATTAATATAAAATTATAATTGATTTGTGAATTAGAGTTTAAATTGTGTATAACATTAACTACTAAGATTTTAGCTACTTACTATTATTGATTTTAAATTATTTTCTGCATTTAAATTAGAGATAAATTTAAAATCAAAAATAGTAAGAAGCTAAAACTTTGGTAAATATTGTTAGAGACCAATTTAGATTTTAATTTGTAAATCAATTATTTTTTTATTAATAATAGAAATTATTTTACATACCAATAATTTTTACTATATAAAATGGTCTCTAATTTAGTTAATACAATGCTAATTATTTTTTTTTCTAAATGTAATTATTATTTAATGATTTTCTTATAAATGCTTTGTCATCTCAAAAAAGAGTCTCCAAGAATCAACTTGTTACATCAAGAGATTTTAATTATTATTTTTTAAGTTAAATTACTCTTTTGGTCCTTGTTTTTGTCAAAAATTGTCAAATTAGTCATCTAGTTTTTTTTTGTCTCAATTTGGTCCTGATTTTTTTAAATGGTTCAATTGGGTCATTACAGTTAGTTTTCACAAACAGTGTTAAAGTTAGCGTCACATGTCAATTTGTGGTTTTTATTTTATTTTATTTTTTATTTAATTTAATTTTCTTTACACATGTAAGTTCATAGTTGTGCCATGTGTCAAGAAGTCTTAATTTGATCCCTATATTTGTTTTTAATTTTAATTTAGTCTCAATTTTTGTAAAAATAAAGCAATATTGTCCCTTTTTAAATTGAGACTCAATTTACTATTTGTATAGATCTTGCTGATATTCTTACTAAAATTGACATTTTTATTAAATATGTGTAGAAATATTTTAAAACAAAATTTAAAATCTATAAGAAATATTTAGGACAACTCACATGGGTGAATTGATATGGAGTTAATACTTGATTCTTGAGAATTCTAGTATTCAACTTATTAATTTTAATTTTTTCATGTATTTTTTGTTGTTGCATGATTTATGTTTTGTTTCACGTTAGGTTTAATAATCACATTCAAACTCTAAGTAACATGATTTTAAACAAGTATTTCGTATAGATTTTAAAGTTAATTTAAAAATATTTCCAGAAATATTTAATAAAAATCTCAATTTTAGTAAAAATATCAACATAAGATTTATACAAAAAATAAATTCAGTCTCAATTTAAGTAAAAATATCAACATAAGATTTATATAAAAAGTAAATTGAGTCTCAATGTAAGGACGGACAATATTGCTCAATTTTTATAAAAGTTTGGACTAAATTGAAACTAAAAACAAATATAAGGAATAAATTAAGACTTCTTGACACGTGACACGATTGCATAGTGACATGTGTAAAAAAATAAAAAATAAAATAAAAATTAAAAAATAAATAAAAAAGAATCACAAATTGACAAGTGATACTGACTTTAACACTATTTGTGAAAACTAATGATAATAAGCAAATTGAATCACTTTTAAAAGAACCAGGACCAAATTGAGAAAACAAAAATTTGAAGAACCAATTTTACACTTATCGACAAAAACAAGGACCAAGTAATTTAGCCTTTTTTTATTATAATAAATACGTTTTAAACTAATTAAAATTCCTTCTATTTCATCTTACGTTTTAATATAATATAAATATTTTCTAATCAATTGGTTTATTTTAAGTAATTAAATTTGAAAAATACCCATGAAAAGAAGAGAAAAATATTTAATAGATAATTATATTATATATAGAATAATCTATCTCTACAATTATCCTACTAATCTTAATCTATAACTCTACTTTCAAAAATTACACATTTCATCTTCATTCAATTAAAGTGTCTAGCTATGTTTCTGACTAGAGAAGAAAACAACAAATAATGAGAATGAACAACGAAGCCCCACGAATGAAAAATTAGCTTTGAACATTAAATGAAAAGCCGAAAACAATGTACTGATAATGTTGACAAGTGAGCATTTTCATTAATGAATTGAGAAAGACATTGCTTCAAGTATCACTTCAAAAAGTTCTTCTATGTTACGTATGTTTGAAGTGGATTTTCATATCATGGTTTTAACTACTTTTGATATTGATTTTGAATTAAAATTTTATTTTAGTAACTAAAATGTCAATTGTTGGTCTTAAAATTAGAATTAATTATCGTTCACAATAATTTACATTTTTTATAAAATTAAACAAACCTTCGAACACCTTCTATTGTAGTTCAAATTAAAACTTAAAATAAATAAAGGAGACAACTAATCATAGAAAAATCAAATTAATGATTAAAATGTTGAATGAAATATTAACAACAATGTAATAAAATAAGCAAAAGTATCGTTAAATGAAATGAACAATAAATAGTTGTATAACAATTTCCAATAATATATTAAGAGTTACTTGTTTAGATTGATAGGGTTCAGTATAGTGAAACATGTTAATTTTGGTAATATAATACATCGATGCTTAAATTTTTGTTGAAAAATATGTTTATATTTAATTGTGGTTGTGTCTCTGTAACAAAAGAAAAAATAGTTAAAAAAAATAAGAAATGTATTTTGAAAAAGTCTTCAAATTAGAAAATCGTCGAATTTTTTTATGTACAAGTCCTTGATAGGTCACATTCACTGAAAAATACCTTCGAATTTTATCAACTGTTTAGATATGCTCCATTCGGTTTTTTTTTTTTTAAAATAAATGCATGTCTCTATTTTGTAAATGTCGGAATTTTCTCTACCACGAATAATATCAATGGGGTAAAATATCAGTTTTAGTTGAAAACTACATTTAAAATACTTACGGTAGCTTGCGTATAGCTTTCAATTTTATGTTTTCGAATTTGAGTCTCAAACTAATTTTTTAAATCTTAAAATTTAATACCAAATATTAATAGCTTTCAGTTTTATGTTTTCGAATTTTAAAAATGATTTTTTTTAAATCTTAAAATTTAATACCAAATATTAAAAATCATATATACATATTATATTTATATCTTAGTTTAACCTCTAATTCATTTACTATCTCTCATCACAAACACAAAACTGAGCTATCATGTTTTCCTGTTTACGTCTGACCCATAGAAACCAGATATAAAGAATATTAATGACATACTTGTAATTAATTATTCAAAATTTACGTTTGATGTCCTAATACTACATACATTAGATTTTATACATTTCCAACAAAAACCCACACCCAAGTGCAGTGACAACGATAGTGGTGTTTCTCCATCTCACGCCTAATATAGGTTTTCCTCTTAAAATCCAAAACCTCAAAAACACCTAATAACACCAAGGCAACTTTGATTGAAACACAACTGGTTGCGACGGTGGGAACTGGAGGGCTCGACAACTAGTTGAAGCTCGAGGGATTGGTCCAAATCAGCGACTCTCTGATTAATGGAACACACCAAGTGAAGGGAGATTCGAAGAGGATGAACAAATACGGAGGATAAATGGGTGATTGGTCTCTCATGCAAGTTATGCCAGATCTAGAACCACCGTGTCTCATACACAATCCAATGATGTAAGTCTTCAACAATTGTTGCACCTTATCCATGAAAACTCATTAAAACTAGTAACAACACGAAGACCAGATCTAGTGAGGTCCAACGAAGACCATATCCCATCATTACGAATCAACAACGATGTGAAAAAAGGAGAAGGAAGAAGGAAGATCTGGGGTAATTATTTTTGAAGAGTGTTACTATTGGTTAAATCTATATTGTTTTTTATGATGTCCATAGGAAAATGATAGCCTAGAATAGCTAGAATTCCAACAGGACATAGATGTGTCATGTGGGTCAAGCTAAATGTGTTAAATCCTTCACACTTAGTTGATTAGAATGTTAATCTAATCTATTAGATCATGTCTAGTGTGTATGATGGCTAAAGTTGTTGTTTTGTTGTTGCGCTAGTTGATTAGAATATTAATCTAGTCAATTAGACTAATTCTGAAACATGAACTTAAGTATTGTCATAATCTAGTTGATTAGCTAGATAACCTAATCAACTAGATACTCCAAGAAAGCATCATGTTCAAATGGTCAGATTATTGCACCAGTTTGTTGTGAGATTTTTTTTTTCAAACAAAAGAGAAAAGAAAGTGTGTTGAAGACTTCTTGGAGCAATTTTTGTAGCAGTGCCTCAGTGTTCATCAAGAGTGATAATCAAGATTTAATGAAGAGGGTGTAATAGTGATACCAAAGTTGTGTACTGATTCAGGTGTTATTGTTCCATTAGAGGTTTATCCTACATGTATCACTGTTACTATTTTTGACTAATTTTTGTGGTTTATTGGTTCTGAAATTCTGTCCTTCTATCATTATGATTGTGATAGGGATTAGTAATTGCTTGTAGCATTATTGTTGCACTTATTGAAGGATAGTTTCAAGAGTGTACTTCTAGAGTTTAGGAATTACATAGGAGATTCTTGTATTCCTTCTCTTGTTGTTATAGTGAAATTTCTAGTGTGGATAGCTAGAGACTGGATGTAGATTCAATTGAATCGAACCAGTATAAAACTTGGTGTCTCTTGTGCTCTCTTTTCTTTATCTTTTATGTTTTGCTAAGTATAAAGGTTAAATAATATGCATTCCTAAACACATCCTGTAAATTGGTTAAAGATCTCTTTAAAACTGGTTTTAAAGTGAAAAGAATAACAAAAGATTTGTGAAACTAATTCACCCCCTCCCCTCTTGATTGTCAAATATTGGTGCATCAAAACTAACAAAGAGGAAGAAGGAGAGGGCCACCCGCCATTTCTTTTTTAAAAAGATGATCATCTTTTACGTCGAGTGGTCAAGCACAAACGTAATTTATGTCTGGTTGTTAACAACAAATGTAAATTTACGTCTCCTGAATTTGTGTCAGACCTATAACAGATGTAAAAGGTCCAAAATAATAAACATAAAAATCCTTTTTGTGGCAGTGCATGTTGTAAGTTATTAACATCACACATCACCATGGTCGAAGCTTCTTTATTAGTTAGGGGGCTTTGCCCCCTAATTTTTTTTATACAAACAAAAATTAATATATAAATAAAATATTTTAAAAAAAGTTTATTAAATTTTACGCATTTGGTGCCTTTAATTTTGTATACATACATAAAAGCAAATTTTGGCACCCCCCAAAATATTTGAAAATTTGTCAATGCACATCATATACATTTGAGTTTTATTCAGGAAGACACACATTGAATTACACTCAAAGATCTATATTGTCATACTACTTTCACTAAGTTGTCGCCATAACAAAGTTACATAATAAAAACTCAGTTCACTCATATAACAAGGTATATCCCTATGACCTACCATACACATTTTTTCACGCAACAAACTAGGTCATAGAAACCTCTTTGAACTCTCATCACCTGATACTAGGAAGGCATAAGAACTCCAAGATTTGTAGACTTCATTTGGTATCATGCTTCAATATACTCTTATTTTTCAATTTCACCGATCAATACTTCCTCCACTCATTCTATTTATGGTTTTTTGTTAATTCAGCATGTGTTCTTATTGTTCTATGCTTTTCCGTTAGAAATATTCTTCAATTTTGTCATTTGATCAAGTTTTCTTCCTAAACTACTCGGTTTGGATTATGGATTCATGTCTATAACCCAATGTATCCAAAAGACCGTAATTCTTCATTATTTTAATGTAAACATCATTAATTGGAAGAAACTTGTGAAGAACACAGCGTTAAGTGTTCTTCATATTACACTATTGTGAATTTGTTGATTTTGTTTGATTCATGATGCTTGAGTGTTTTTATTGATTTGGTTTAGTAATAAAAGTAATTCACAACTTGTTTTAGTCTTTAATTATGCTTTTCAAATCAAAATCATTGAAAAAGTTGCTTAGGTAGTTATTTCAGTTTTGTTCGTTAATTTTCGTTAACCTAGGATTTGCAACTTTCGAATACGCGTTCTGAGCCTTTTTTTTGTGTTAGTTTTAGTTTCGTAACCATTCCTTATGTATTTTTGAAGCATTCTGCATTGGTAATTCATTCTAAAACATCACAAAAGCCAAAAATCGAATTTGAGTTCATCTGCATTAGTGTTCATGTAGTTAAGGTTCTAATTTTGGGATCTCTGCATGTAGTGCATATATTTGAATCATTCCAATTTCAATTTTTAATTGAGGTCAAACTAAAGTGATTTGCATCATTACTTTGTTCATTAATTTGTTCTATATGAAAATTCGAAGGTGTCTTGTGTTTGAGCATGAACCATGTAAAATTGTTGTAGTTTAGTTGATTTTGTCTATTTCTCTTGGTTCAATTAGATGTAGGAACATGCATTAGAAGTTCTTAATCACTTAGTTCAATTTATACATCTTTGTCTATTGAATAACATCATTGGTTGCATCTAGTTCATTCATTCATTCATCATGTCATTCCATGCATTACTTTCTAGCATTTAGATTAAATTAGTTTATAGAGTAGATAAGTTCAATAGAACAATTTTCCCCACCATAGTTTATGTACAAGCATTTGTATCTCCAATTTGTTGTGTCCACGTATTGATACCAAGGTTGACCATATTCTACATTTAAGGGGAAATTGGATTTTTTACTAAGGTTTTATAAGACCATAGGCTTTATCATAATCCTCCTAGGAAGTGCCTCTATGCTCTCATGAGGAGTCATGGACTCATTAAAAGTGATCATGGTAGGGAATTCCGAAAATGAAAATCTTTGCGAAGTTTTTGAAAATTTTGGTATTACACATATTTTTTCAACTCCAAGAACACCATAACAAAATGGTGTTATGGAGAGGGAAAATAGAGCTTTGCAAGAGATGGATAGAAAAATATTAAATGTGAATTTTACACCTAAATGCTTTTGAGCAAAAGTAGTTAACACAACTTTCTATTTACAAATTAGATTTTATGTAAGACCTTTGCTCAAAAAGACTCCTTATGAATTGTAGAAGGATGGAGAACACAAAATTTCCTACTTTCATCCTTTTGGCATACAATGTATTATCCTAAACATAAAAGACAACCTAGAAAAGTTTAATTCTATGAATTATGACGGCATATTACTATCAGTATTAGATGTTGTAAAACCCTGTTAGACGAGCTTGATAATAAGTAGGTTTTTATGATAATAAAATCTATAATTAAAAAGGGAAGAAAAGTTAGTATGACAATGTTCCTGGATGGCTAAGAAATATTAATATTAATATTCAACTAAGCACTTGATATAGGAAAGGATAAGTAGGTCAAGGACTGTGTTAGACACTATCAATAACCATTAGGCAACCATGGTCTTTACTATTAATATATATTTGTTGGGTTAATGTTTATTCAATGAGTGAAAGTACAAGTACAACAAAAACACAAGTGACATAGAGAAATATTAAGCTTGAAGTCCAAATCAAACACGACGAAAGTGAAGCTTAACAAGTTTAAAGCAGAAGTACAAAGATAGAAAAGTCACAAATCATTAGACGCATTCAATAGTACAAACTCAAGTTGAAGTTGTTAGACGACAAAGTGATGAGAGAAGACATTAGACTTATACAAGCATTAGATGAGTCAAAGCAAGGTGTTAGACGAGTCAAGCAAGCAGACAAAGACAAGTTAAAGCGAAGTTTGTTAGATGAGTCAAAGTTAACTCAATAAGCTAAATGTTGAATGCATTTATTAGATGAGTGCTTCCATTAGAAGATTCCAAAGAAAGAGTGACTAGACGAATTAAGTAATTACAAGCATTAAACGAATCAAGTTCAGATGGCACGAAAGATAAATATCAAATGACAGGGTGATATAAAGATAAGTTTTTAATTGATTGAATAAATCTGAAAGTGGAAATTGATGATCAAGTGGAGAAAGAGAATTACGTAGCAAGTCTCAACATTATTTCAAAATATTCTTATTGAAAATCTGATTGAATATTTAATCAAAATAATATCAAAGATGATTAATCAAGATAAAGAATGAAAATATTCTATGATTGAATATTGAAGATAATGAAGATGTCATATCATTACCAACCAATCAGAAGAAAGAGAAATACTTTGCAAATTAAAGATTGTAAGAGAATCTCTAGAAGATTGAAGCCTCAATTTTATGAAATTTGAAGATTACACATAGCCTTAGGTGGAGGTAACCAATATAAATCTTTGTGTAGAGCTATCAAAACGGGTTACCCGACCCAACCTGGCTCGGCCCGTGACGGGTTAGCCACTTAGTGGGTCAACCCAACCCAGCTCACTTATTAGCGAGCCAACAAAATCAGAACCCGATCCGACCCACCACAGGTTGGCGGGTTAAACGGGTTGGCTCACTGTCTCACTTAATTAAAATAAAAAACACACAATTTTTTTTCTTAAATCTTAAGAAAACTAAATTATAATTCCGATTAAAATCTAAATAAACTTCAATACAATCCAAATAAAATCCCAAATTATGTTAAACTCCAAATACAAACCAAAATCACAAAAATATAAATTACTATCTAACA
>Ga0214542_1003323_pt1 | contig 32933 bp, 14 predicted proteins | sample CNSS1metaG_FD_160096 | JGI IMG/M metagenome (GOLD analysis project Ga0214542, IMG submission 160096) | Root nodule microbial communities from cowpea collected in UCLA plant growth center, Los Angeles, California, USA - CNSS1 | ecosystem: Host-associated > Plants > Roots > Nodule | place: USA...
TGAAAGGAACCTTCACATCTAGATAGCTTGCTATCTTAATGTCCAGTGGGGATTTCACTTAGCTTTCTTAATCAACTCACACCATATTCAATAATCTTAAAAAGGAATAAGATAATCCTTCATCAAGTCTCTTGGTCAAATAACTCATGCTTCGCCACATAAGCAAGTTTAATCATAAAAAGGAAACATACAAAACTATGAGTGTCAAATAAGGTTTGTACTTACTATTCTTTCATATATAATTTGAGCTGATTGTGATGTCATGTTCCCGTCAGACTTAGTCCGAGCAGCCTTCCACATGTCGTACCTAGGAATTGCAGGTACTAGGTCAGGGAACTCAAGTCCTAAAGATTGTGCACGAGATTTTTTCATTTTTCCTCTAATAATGCATAACCTCCTCGAGAGAGTATGTGAGGTGTATCATTAAGCCTTTTTCTTTCTTGGGCTCTTATCTTGTTTTCCTGTCACATATAAACATTATTTAATAACTAATTGAAAAATGTATGACTAGTGTCACTATAAACAAATTTCAGAAACAAACCTATAAATCCTCAGACTCTCTAGCAGCACAAATTACCATCCAATCCTCCTTAGAGAAGTTGTACTTGAGAAAAAGAGTGTCATGTTGTTCGTCTCCGAACATATATAGACGTGTGAGCCTTGCCTTGAAGTCCCTTCATTTGGTTACTATATGAGAAAACACATTCTTCCTAATTTACTAAGTGTTCGGAGTAAGCTCGAAATTATGCTATTCAAAAGAGAAAATATGTTATGTGTTAAGTAACATAATAAACATATAGTTGTTTTAAGTAAACATACCATAATATCCTACCATAGGAGGTTCATCTCGACCTCTACGACGTCATCCTAAGATGCAATCACAATAGAGACTTTCATTTTGGCCAACATTCCTATATAGTTAAAATACTTTTTTTGCCATGGGCCATTGGGTTCACCTGAGCAAGGAACATTTTCGACCAACAACCTCAATGAGGCCAGCCGTCGGTATGTGACATCCGGTAACCAAGTCACAGGTCTACCAGGTCCACTCTTTCCTGATCTAGAGCTCGTCATACCTAAAATCACATTGTTAGGAAATGCTAACAAAGAAAATATACTCAATTACCACTATTATATTAGAATAGGAAAAATAAAAAAAATGTAAATGTGACAATATTAATAAATAAACACCTATTAAGGTATTGTTTTCTCCCATATGCCTTCATTGTGATCACTTCGAATAACATGAATGTCATCAGTTACGTCATCAACCTTGTATTGAATAATTCTTGATGAGAAAGACGTTGTCTCATGTATATCTAGACATTCTTCATCATCATTTCCGTGCATGCTTCTTCCTTCTAATACAAATGACCATTTTTTATTGGTTGGATCAATAAAAATTTGTCTTGCTTGACTAGCAATAATAAATGATTCATCCGTATAACTCTTGCTGTCAAGATCCACTAAAGTGAAGTCAAGGTCATCTGTTCCCACACCCGAATTGTTATCAACCCATTTACACTTGAAAACTGACACTCTAAAAGTTACATAGTCAACTTCCTATATTTCTTGTATTATTCCGAAGCAACTCATAGATACCGTAACAAATTTTTTGTCCTTGGAACTTGGAAAATGTACAACTTTAGCTTGAAGCATAACCCCACTATTTTGAACTTTGCTTTTGTCATTTTTCATCTTTGAATATAAATAATAATTATTTATGTAGTACCCGTCATATATGATGACATCAATGTTCGGTCCACGAGCCAGTCTCAATACAAATCCAAAAAGATTTGAAATTGCGTGAACATTTTTCTTAAACCATAATAAGAAAGTTTTGTTATGTTTCTTAAGTGCCCATTTTTTACTCATTCGTGGGTTTGCAAACTTGATTTTGTAACATCTCGTCCGGATATTACGGATTTTAAATATTTCTAATGGGAAACTAAGGCTAACTCACATATAAGAAAATCAAACAACATATTTTAACAAATAATTAATCACATATATAAAGCAAACAACATATTGGCATCATAGGAAAATATTAGAATTAGGTACCTGGGAGCGCGTAAAAAGCATATGACAATGGAAGATGATGCAATTTAACGTGTTCGAGAGATACAAGAGATAACAAAAAACACAAGAGAAAGTCATAAGTAACAAATAAAAGCAAAAACAACAATTTTCTTAACATCATATATTACCTATTTAATTATAGTGTTCTTACAATTATCTTAAATTCAGACTTAATGCTCTACATTTGAAGACACAATACTCTTAAATTGAGATTCAATTCTTTCACAAAATTAATCTAAACACTCCAAACAATTTCAATCTCAATGCAAATTAACACTCACAATAACTAAAATTGAAAATTAACATATACAAAACGAAAAACCAAACAAAAACGCGTTGGAAATTTACCTTGGAGGAACCGCGGTGCGACAGTTGCAGGAAAAAAGGAAAATGTTCGTGCACGAAATGGAGGTGCAGGAGAAAGAGGTGCAGCGACGGTGGTCGGAGCAGTGTGGCTGGAGGCGAGATAGCTCGATGGCAGCACAAGGTTGGTGGAAGAAGAAGAGGGGCTCACGTGGTGGTGGAGGGTCGCCGAAACAGTTGCAGAGAGAGAGAGACACATTGTCCAATCGGAGGGACAACTAGCCAAAGTAGCATGGCCGGAGGCGAGACGTGACAGTGGCAGCACAACGATGGTCGGAGAACAAGGGCCCTGATTAAACTATATGGCCTCGGTTCAATTGATAACCGAGGCATATAGTGCTATTTGGCCCCGGTTCACTGCCACCCGAGACCAAAGACGAAATGGGTAATGGCATTTTTGAAATTTCTGGCCACGTTTTTGGCTTCGAGTCTGTTTAATCGAAGCCTATAACACCTTTTGGCTTCGGGTTTTACTTGCACCGAGGCATAAAAGTTGCCTGAAATTGCAAAAATGTCACCGCGCCATTATATGCTTCGGTTCCTTGCCAACCGAGGCTTATAAGGCGAGGTAAAAATGTTATTCTACACTAGTGTGGTATAAATTATGTAAGCAAAAATAAGGAAATTCTATGTATTGGAGGTTTAACATAGGATTATTAATCATAAGTATATGATGGAAGTGAATTAAGTGGAAAATTGATGAACTAGGATGAGTTATTGGTGTTAGAATTCGCATAGGGTGCATGACCAAATCTGGAATTGCCTAGAAAGTGATGCACCGCATGGCGGCAAGCTATAAGCCGCCAGGCGATAGGGGCGACAGTGGGTCTCGTGGTTGGTGTAGAGGGCTTGGGTTGATGGGCACATTCGAGGATTCAAGTGGAATCAGATAAGGGAAAAGTAAGGTAAATATGAGCCAATTGGGAATTATCTCGTGTGTAGACTATGTGGTGTAATCCTATGGAAAATTTAACTATTGCTTGGGGTGGATTAAGAGGATGACTTGGTGTGAATATGCATTTAGGCCATTAAGAAGGGAATTGGGCATGTGGCTACTATTAGGCATAGATCTTCAAGTTGGAACCATTAAGTATGAAATGGAATCTGTTTATTTAGAGATTGAGGCATGAACCAGTACCAATTGGAATGGTGATTAGAATTGTCTCAATTGAGAATGTTGAATAATTGTAGAAAAGCAAGTATATATCAATAAGCAAAATATGGAAACCATGGAGAGTTGAATAATAGAGTAATTAATACCTTGTAGGTGTGCAATTGTGTGATTGAGGGTGGGCAAATGGATGAGGTGCAGAAAAACCAATACTATTCGCTGTACTGGTGTGGTGCCTGGCGGCGGAGTTCAACCCACCAGGCGATAGCTACTGTTCCAAAAACTCTATATGACACGAGGCACCAGGCAGGACATCCCTTATCACCAAGCAGTTTGGAAGCCTGATGCGCCTGACGCCTAGTGTGCTACGCCAGGCGATACTATGAAGCAAAGGGGTTTTTGCTTGCTTTGATGTGTGTGGTCTACAAGGCTTATAGGATATCTTAAGGGTCGGCTTGCTGGTGTTCCTTGAGTTGTGGCTCGGAACGTATCCTTTGAGTTATGGCTCGGGATAGGGGTTAAGCATGTGGTATTCCTTAAGTTGTGGCTCAGAATAGCATCTCTTAAGTTGTGGCTCGGAATAGCATCTCTTAAGTTGTGGCTCAAGATGGCGAATGAACACGAGAAACTCTTGAGTTGTGGCTCGGGTTGGCGAGCGTTACTGGTGTGAGTGTGCACGTAGCAGCGTGAACAAATGGGTCCAGTTAGATTGCCCTCCTTAGTAATTAACTTACGAGTTTGGTAGTCTTGGGACATACGAATGTTATTCGTATTGGGAACTCTACCTGGCATTACGGTGTGTGATCCGTAGCATGATTTCCCGCACGGGCTTTATTAGTTGTGGCTGATAGGTGTGGCAGCAAGACATTTTGAGGTACTCCCTAGAAGACGTAGAACACGTTTGACATGGTAGTGGTCATGTGTTATGGATTCAAAGGATGGTTTTCCTTTGATGTGGTTGTGATACATGTATCTTTTGTATATATATGTTTATTCTATTAGCTCACCCTATCTGCTTGTGTTTGACAATGATCGTATACACGGTATACGTGAGCAAATGATGTTGTAGGTGGATCTGGTGAGGCGTAGAGCCAGAGCGGGGCTAGTCTTGGGAGATTTTATCAGAATTTTATGTTTTATGATTTAAATCAGTTATAAACTCTTATATTATCAGAATTTAATTTTATAATGGATAATTACCCATTTTGGGTTTCAGTTATTGTTATGGTGAAATAAAGTTTGAAATTTCCTACGTTTTTGGGAAATAGAGTTATAATTGATGAACTTTTATTTTCTTATTTGATTTTATTATTTAAATCCATAATATCCGGTCGGGATGTTACAATTTTTGCTCAATATTTTTGCATTTGTGAAAGAGGTTTTCTAAAAAGAAATAAGTTGAAAACTTGTTGAGTAGACTTCCAGGAAAGAGAGGTGTGTCTTAGTGGACAACTTAAGTACCTTATCTTTCCTTAGCCAAAGTGTTTCCCAACTAGTTTCACAAATTTCCCAACAAAATTCCTTAAACAAAATTATGCTTAAAAATATTTAAAATAAATAAAGAAAATAAAATAAATTGTAGAGCAAAAATAGAGAAAAAGATGTTAATGAGAAACAAAAAACAAAATCCAAACAATAAGATAAAAAAAATAATAAAATAAAAACTAAAATGATAAAAATTCTAATTGTGTTCTCCGACAACGTCATCAAATTTGATAATGATGTCGTTGATGCGATCAAATTAATACTATTTATCTATAACAACTTCAGTATTGTTAAGAAAGTAGTCAACAAAATAGAAAGGGTAAAGTAACCCAAAGTGGTCTCTCAACGAACACGAAATTGATTTTTAACAAATAAGCTCTTATAAAAACTATACAAAAGGGTTAATAAAATAAAAGAAGAAATAAAGAAATAAAGTTGGAAAAAATAAAGATATAAAACAATGATAAAGAAAATATATTGATTCCACTACTTTTTCAAAATAGATTCATCATCGATTATCTAAAGATTATTGCTCAATTAATTATTGTTGTAGGTTTCTCAATAATTTGTTAGCGTTCTCAATATTAACCAAGATAAATACTCAATTAAAAGCAAGAACTTTGTAGATTAATAATAATAAATTTAACCATGTCAATTCTTTTACCTCTAAAATCAAGCAAAAATCTAATTAACCAAAGTACATTCTTGATTAATTCTAGTTAAAGTTTTCACCTCTAATCAAAGTACATTCTCAATCAATGGCAAAAACTCATTCAATCACATGAAAGTTTCTAAGTTTAATCAAAGTACATTCTTAATTAAAATTAAAAACCTTTGAACTCATGTGATCAACATGCAGTAGATTAAAACATCTCACTAATTAGCTACAATGTAAAAATCACTACATTTAATTGATCAAAAGGCAAAAGGCATTGATGAAAATAAATCACAACAAGAATCAAAAGAACAAACAAATTTATTCATTATAACCTCAGAATCCATAATCAAATTACAATGGAACCAAACCTTGAAGTTTAACCCTCCATAAAATGCAAAATAAAATAAAAATAAAAGAAGAGAATGTGGAGAGAGAGAACGGAATTAGGCCCCTTGAGGGTTCCTAAACTTCAAAGTGTCGAGCTTTCTTTTCTACTTCCCCCTTAGTGTCATTATATAGGACTTAAACTTATCTTTTCTATTGCTAAAATCTCTCGAATATATTTTAAAATAAAGATAAAGAAAAATATTATTTATCTTTATAATGATTATGAATATTTAAAAATATTTGGAGAGATATAGACACTTTATCTATTAGTGTACTCTTCAAAATAATTAACAAATATATCAATTTTAAAAATATCTTAAAGATATTTTCGGTTGATATTATCCAATTATTATCTAAAAATATCTTGCCCAAAATTCCAATTCAGCCTTACGCTCTTGTAGTTCAAATTTGTAAGGAAATCCTAATATATCAATAATTGCATCTTAACCCTTTTTATTTGACCAACATTGACTATGTTTGACCAAATTTTGACTATCTTTGACTGTCCATTGAGAGGTTGACATGTAGCACCATATGGTTGGCCATATTTGAAAGTGGTGGATTGATGACATGGCGTGATTTTGGCTTGATTTTGTTACTGTGAACAATTCAATTTCACACCTTTAATGAACCAAATTTAATAATAGCATAGGATTATGCAAATAGAAGAAAGACCTTCTAAATTATTTCTATGTTGTTCAACACACACTGATTACCGAAGGAGACATCCGTCGGTAATTATCGATGGACAAATCCGTCGGTAATGACAAAGGTTGAACATTGGTAGTTACCGACGAATTAATGTCGTCAGTAATTACCGAAGGATGCATCCGACGGTAATAACCGAAAATTTTTGCGAAGAATGTATCCGTCGATAATTACCGACAAATCTGGACGATCCGTCGGTAAGGTATTACCGACGAAGCATTCATTGGCGGATTATTAGTCATTAGTAATCCGTTGGTAAAACATGTATACCGACAGATTTTCGCCATTATCGACAGATTTTTGTCGTCAACAAATACAAATTTTCTTGTAGTGACAAACGTTAGAATATCCAAGAATATTTTATGCAACTAAAATCACTTTTGAAATTATTTTTTATCGCACAGGTTCAATAAACCCAATTATCAGAATTTTCAGTTAAGACATTCTTTTAAGCACAAAAATTCAATTAAATACTCATAATTAAACATTAAATGTGGGCATAAATATGAGCTCATCAAATATAGTCTACGAATACAATACAAAATATAAGTTTCATGATCTTTAGGTCAATTCCAAATTTAACAGATCCCTAGCTTGATCATCAAAGAATTTTCATCAATTCTTCATCAATCACATATGATCTCATGCACTTAGTTCATCAAATTCATGCACTAAGGTCATTTGTGCTAACACAATACAATTATAAAAATATCAAAGCACACAATGGAAATGATGATTTTAAACTCGTAAGAATTTATGTGGAGTAATAATAATAGAAAATGACAACAATAATCACAATAAAGGACACCAATATTTTTAATGTAGTTAAATTCATAGTGTTTGGAAGTAGAAATCCACGAGCACTTATGTTTTTAGCTCCACTAAGATAAAATGTGAGTATAAGAGAATCAAATAAAAAAGTTCAAAACAAATAAAAGCATTCATGTTCTCAAGAATAAAAAGAGAAAAACATAAAAATAGAAAGAGTGTGAGGCTGATTTCCTTTACCACAAATCTTCACATGACAATCCCAATGATAAAAATGAAAAATCATATATCATGAATTTCAAATTTCAACTGGATCTAATGATAAAGGAAGCAATAATCATAATATTAATGTGTCAGCTTAATGAATATGCATACAAACTCTGTCTCTTTTTTTTCTCCTAAGTTGTGAAAATAATTGTCTTTTCATTAACAAGATCCTTCCCCACTTAAGTGTTTTAGTATCAAAATGACTAATTTGAACTTTTTAAACATATTGTTGGGAACTCAACCCAATAAATAATTGAATTCTTTTTAGAAAATATAAAATGACTTTTGTAACATCCCATTTAATAGATAAATCTAATTAAATAAAACATCGCATAAACTATAATATCCAAAAGGCACGAGACTTAGAGTATAAGGATTTTTACAATCATCCAAATATACCAACATTAAAACAAATATAAAAGTTCATAGATATCTAATGGAGCTTGCTCACAAGTAAGATATTACATAGGCAACAATGCCTACAGAGTGTACTCGAAGGAATGAGATCCAACCCAAGCCTGGCTACACTGTAGAGTTTCCATCACCCTGGTGACTACAAGGGGTTTCCACATATGCTCACATCAATAAATTGATGATCATTGCAAAAAGGAAAAACCACACACAAGACAAACACAAGCAAACAAAAAGGGTAAGCTAGAGTATAAATCATTTTAGCATGTTATGGCATGCAGATACTTAAAACAGATCATAAAAATTCAACAAGATAGGCAAAAAATCACGTGATAGCAAACAAGCAAGACCCTAAGACTCAATTATCCGGATACATATAATCGGTCGGATTCACCGGATGCTTGCACTTGTGGTGGCCTCTAGCCATTGCTAATGGGTTTCACCCTACCATGCACAAGGTTAGCCTTCAAACATCTAAGGCCAATATGCTGCCAAAGACTAGGGCCTCCTACTACTCTTACCAATTGAGTCAGTCTGCTCTACGTGAGACTAACTGAATCTTTAGAGTTCTAGGATGCAATCCTTACTTGAATCCTTACCTAATTATATACACTACGGCACCATCATGAAACCTTACTAAGAGGTTCATGAAATTACGTCCAGCACATACGACACCACCATGAGATCTCACCAAGAGATTCATGGAATTACGTCCATCACATCCAACACCACCATAAAATCCCACCAAGACTTTCACGGATTTACGTCAATTTTTATACCATAGCCATGTCTCACCAACCAACCATAGGTTTATCAAGCATACCAATCTCATGCCAATATCCAACCAATCAACCAATCATGATTCATGCACTTATTCATACCAAGCTCATCAATTCCAGTCCCATACAATCAGAAAGCACATGCATATTCACATACTTCATGCTTTAAATAGGGTAATCCAATCAATCATACAACCAACCACCGAAAACATGGAAGAGAACAACCATAAAGTCAGTTCTTGCACTAGTCTCGCTCAAGCCATGGGCCTTCGCTCAGGCAAAAGAGGTCTTTCGCTTAAGCTACAAGCTCTCGCTTAGGCGAGACTGCCAACACAGAGCCCTGTAGGTTTCACAAGTTCTCGCTTGGGCGAGACCTCCTCGCTTGAGCGAGACTACTCTTCGTCCAAAGGTGAGGTATCTCGCCTGAGCTACAATTGAAGCGAAACACATCAGACTCCCACGAGATCTTGCTTAGGCGAGACCCTCTCGCTTGAGCGAGATGGTTCATCACTCAAAACGAAAGCTCTCTGCCTAAGCGAGAGCTCGAGTAGGAACCAGGGTAATGTTCTACTATTCTCGCCTAGGCGAGACAAGCTTGCTTGGGCGGAAATACCAATTCTCGCCATTGTTCAAACATGCATCAAACAGACATTTCATACCAAACAACATTTCAAGGTATTCCATGCAACCACGGTAGCACACAAGCCATATAAACACGAGGCAAAGCTGAAAATAGGCAGATATACAAAAAATACGAAAGATCCTAACTTCCATTACTTAGAAAACGCTAGCAAAAGCAATAGTGCCCCAAGAAAGAGCGCTACAGCTCTAGGAACTGATTAAGGAGCTGAAAAACGCATACAAGAACGAAGATGGGATTATAAGGATAAACCCTATATTGTACAGGCGCACACACAACGAAAAAGGAAGAAAAGGGATGTTTGACTTACTTGAAGAAGGCTTCCGACTGGCCCGTGAGGAGAAATGGACTGTCTTGCAAAATGGGGGCAGAATGAGAGGTTTAGGTTTGGAAAAGGGTTTTGGGCACCCTATAGGCTAGCCTTCGGCGCAATAGAATATATTAGACCCTTAAATATTTATGATAGAAATTAAGTGAGCCTTACAACTTTTATGGTCACGAAAAATAATAATAAAAGGAAATTTTATTGTTAAATGTAAAATGATTTTGACGTTAAATAGAAATAAGACTGAAGGAGAAGAAGCTAACCAAAATCTTAAAATGACAGTGATTAGGATATAGAGAATAAATAGAAAGAATGATTCTAAATCGCTAACTTCTATCAAGTCATATTGGATTAATAAACAAACAATATAAATTGTGAAAGTGAATGGTTTTATAAGGATTTGGTCGTGACAATATAAAAATTATTGTGCGAATAAATAAGCATGATTGTGTCAAATTTAGAAATTGATTAAAGAGAGGGAAAGGTATTAACAGCCATGTAAAAGGGAAAAGGATTGAAGGGTGATTGAAGAGGAAAAGAAGAGAGTAGCACTCACCCTTTGTAGACGGACATGGCTATATGCATCAAAGATCTTTCATTGTTGGGGTCCTACCTTCAAGGGAGGGACCATGTCAAATCAATTTTCTTTTTAATTTTATGTATTACCTTATCACTTTCATATATGTTTTCTTTTAATATTTGGATCTTAATGGTGACATGTAGATTGTTATTTTTATTAATATAAAAACAAAGCAATAATAATAATATAATTGTTCTTATTACTATTATATTTATTTAAATTTGAAGTATATATTTCAATTATCAAGAATATTAAAGTTCAGTTGAGTATTCAGTAATTTTATTGGCTCAATTATTAAATTTAAAACCAAATATTGTCTCTAATTAAATATTCATAATTTAATACACTTTCTGTTGTTTAATTTAGTTAGACGAAACAAAAAAATTATATATATATATATATATATATATATATATATATATATATATATATATATATATACACACATTTATATTAAAGAAGATAACTGTTTTTCATTTATTATAATATTAATGAAAATCATTGTCATCGGAAGTCCTGACTTGAATTTTAGATAGTTTTATGCTCATTGACATTATTATTTTATTATTATTATTATTATTTATTTATTATTATTATTATTTTATTTCTTTTGGACGCAATCCGTGACTTGTTTTTTCAACATCTACAAGACAGTCTCCATTCTTCTTCTGAATTTGTGCTGAGGGGACCATTTTTTATTATATAGGCATTTAATTCAAATGTTACCCTTCTTTCCAGTTTACTTTATAAATTTTCATTATCATGACATATATAGTACTCCATAATACAGGCTGGTTGTTTAGCATCACTTTCAGGGTAGAGAAAAATTGTTCCTACACACTATGTTTGGAAAACTTTTATCATTAGAAAACTAATTATAGAAATTGTCTTGCAAGTTTACATTTAAAAAAGTTTTTCATTTTCTCTTTCTGTGCATGACTGGTATTTTAGTATGAATATTGCAAATATTTTTTTTTCTGATTTTTTCCCTCAATCACTTTCTGTTGCTATTCTTTAATCTGATATGAAAGTTGCATTTTCTTGGGAATGTATTTTTACGTTGTACGTTTCTAACAATCTAACACTTTAAGCAATGGTCATAGTTAAACGTAATTTGCCCTAATAAGTGGTTTTCTTTTTCGTATTCCTTTTCATTTGTTTCGTGTATGAATAGACTTTATTAAGAAATTTTATAAAATTGGGAAGAATGAAGAAATTTTGGTCATAATTGACAAAGAGGGTTAGCAGTGTATATTGGGTTAAATCCATTGTGGCACTCACCAGCCATGAAAGAAGTTTGACGTTGACATTGAGAGGGACACACATATTAAAAATGAGAATTAAGAAATGGAATTTTGATATCTTTGATATATATACTAAAATGTTAAGTATGCTTCAAATTGTTATCCATTACATTTGTTTTAATTTAATTTTCCTATATTTATTCATCTTCTTTTTCACATTTATTTTTGTTTTTATGTGGAACTGATATGCCCGACAAGGTATTGTGTTGTCCTTGTCGCTATAGTTGAAGAGTGTCTGACTTCTATAAAAAAGTCCTCTGAGGGTTAAGTTAGTGGTCAAGAAGTATATGAGTTCTTTTGTTATAATGGAGAGATCAAGATGTTTTTTTATCTAAGATTGAACTACCTTTTTGTAATGCCCTTTCATTAATTACCTTTAAGAGTGTTTACATTCCCTTATAAATGTAAATGAATAGCCTCTCATAACAACCATACCGTTAAGCGGGTTAATTGCTAATTATAATGCCTTGTCTACCAAATCTTTTGATGGAGACATGCATGAGCAAGGGCAAGGATCCACTTGAAGAACTTAGACAACCTATGACAAGGCCTAGAGTAAGGGAAGCTTGATGAGTGCATATTTTTGCGTTTAATTATGGATTTTTAATTGAATTTTATTCTTATACTGGGTTTATTGAACATGAGATATAAAAACATGTTAAAAATATATTTTTAGTGATATAAATGTTCTTTGGATATTTTGATGTGTGTTAGTGCAATTGCAGCTAAGTTGAACTCATGGAGCTAAGTTCACCTATTGTTCTTTCTTCTTCACCCAAATTCAAAAAACCCAATTGTGCCCAAATTTATCTCATGGTCATAATTCTCATTCATCTCATCCAAAATTAGTGATTTTTAAGCCTAAATGAAAGTTCAGACGTGAACTTTCATGTCATTTTAGAATCACCTCAATTGGAGTTCTATAGCTCGAGATATCAACATTTCTAAACTACTACCGAAATTGGAATTTCAACCACTTTCCAATTCACCTTTTCACTAATTTTACAAGTTTCCTACAAGATTCTAATCCTAAAATCCTGAGTCAACCCTTTTGCAAATGTGGTTCACATCATTTGGTAGAGGGCCTCAATGTGATAATGAAATCAATTACCATTGCTTCGCTGACGACCTTGATGTAACAAAGAAATCAATGACCATTACCTCACATATGGCCTTGATGTAAAGAAATCGATAACCATTGCCTCATAGAGGGCCTCGATGTAAAGAAAATCCATGACCATTGCCTTGCAGAGGATCTTGATGTAAACATAAAGAAATCAATGACCATTGCCTTGCAGAGGGTCTTGATGTAAATATAAGAAAATTAATGACCATTGCCTCGTAAAAGGTCTTAATGTAAACATAAGGAAATCAATGACCATTGTCTCGCTAAGGGTCTTGATGTATAAAAAGAGAACCTAGATTTTGCTCTTGAAGTGTCCAAAAACACCAAGTGAATGCCTAACACTTGCGAGACATACACAAAAAAATTGTCATTGCTAATTTTTTTCCAAATTTCTTTTTTTAAATGATTGTGAATGATTTTGTGGAGTATGATGGATGACATGATGTGAATTTGTGTATGTTGTATGATATGATGAAACGGATTAAAAAGACTTTTTTGTCTTTTTCATTTTTCATTTTTTTAATAAATCTAATAAATGTTGGAGGAGTATGCTTTTGTACATGTTACGAATTCCTATTAAACATTATTTATGAACGACATGTTATGATTTTCTTTTTAAACCTAGAAGATGATGCGTGCATGAATGTGTGTGTCGCAATCGGGGTTATGACAGGACGGTGAAAAATTATTTTAAAATAATAAAGGAGTAGCCACCATAGTTTTTTAAGGAAAACTATAGCAAAACCTTAAAGATGGAAGGCAATCGGAATGGAGAATCAGGGATTACGTAGTTCTAAATGAAAAAACAATTTAGAAAAGATGGAAGGGTTTGTAAACTCGAATTGTTTTAGGGAGCTTTTGTAAGTTATAAAAAGTAATTATCAAGCAAGTCTGAGACCCAACAAGATAATTAAAAAGTATAAAAATTAATGATTATCAAACGAGTTTAGGACGCAACATGAGAATTAAAGTTATGAAATAATGATTATCAAGCGAGCCCGAGACTTGACATGATAATTAAAGTTATGAAAATTAATGATTATCAAGCGAGTCTAGAACTTGACACGATAATTAAAGTTATGAAAAATCATGATTATCAAGCGAGTCTGAGATTCGAAATGATAATTAATATTATGAAAATAATGATTATCAAACAAGTTTGGAACTCAACATGATAATTAAATAATGAAAATAGTGATTATCAAGCGAGTATGGGACTCGACATGATAATTAAAGTGATGAAAATAATGATTATCAAGCAAGTCCGAGACTAAAGAGGATAATTATTGTTTTGAAAATGTTGGTTATCAAGCAAATCCAAGACTTGACGTGATAATTAATGTTATGAAAATAATGATTATGAAGCAAATTCGAGATTAAACATGATAATTAATGTTATTAAAAATCTTGATTATCAAGCAAGTATGAGACTCGACATGATAATTAATATTATGAAAAAATAAATTATAAAAAGAATGATTATCAAGCGAGTCTGATAATCAACATGATAATTATTGTTATGAAAATAGTGATTATCAAGTGAGTCCGAGACTCGACATGATAATTAATGTCATGAAAATTATGATTATCAAGCGAATTCGAGACTTGACATGATAATTAATGTTATAAAAATAATGATTATCAAGCAAATTTGGAACTCAACATATAATTAAAGCTATGAAAATAATGATTATCAAGTGAGTCCGAAACTTGGCATGATAATCAATGTTATGAAATTTTTTATTATCAATTGAGTTTGAGACTCGACATGATAATTAATGTCATGAGAATAATGATTATCAAGCAAGTCCGGACTTAACATGATAGTTGATGTTATGAAAATATTTTGAAAGATTTTAATTATCAAGCAATTCCGAGACCCAACATGATAATTAATGGGAATTTTGAAATTTCAATTATCAAGCAAATTCGAGGCTCAACATGACAATTAATGTTATGAGATATATCTATAAAAAACAAAATAAATAATTGATAATTTTTGTAAAATATTATATATCTCTTTTAGAAAAGAATATCACCATTAGCCAATAAAATTTTCTCAATTAATGCCTAGACATATTTATTATTGAATAACAGTCTCAAAATTCTTTATTCCAGTATTCATTTTTAGTGTGCATTATTTTTAAACATCCAATATAAGCAGCATTCCGATAAAAAAATTAAAGAAAAAGTATAAAAGATTTTGATTAATAAACTAATGTACCAAAAGAAGCTTTCAAATGCAGAGATTTATATATACATATAAGGTTTATGTTTCTTTAAGACCTTTTATGCCAACACACATGCAACTTTAATCTAATATTAATGGCAATAAAGCCCATCCCATATTCCGTATATTACACAACCAACCATTTCTTTTGACATAACAAACCCACATTATAAGAGACAATTTCATAAAAACAATGATAGTTAGAACATGTACTACCATGACGAGTTCAAGCTTCAGTGTAAGAGAAGGAAAAGAGAGAAAAAAACAATCACTATGTTTGGTGTTATGATCTTATAATAAGTATCATATGTAAATATAAAAGGAGAAAGAAAAACCTGGATTTTTTTCACACCTGTTTGATGATTTTTTTCTATTCAAAATCAAAATAATGTTTGCAAGTGTATCTCTCTTATCTTCTCAAAGCTCTATGTTTTGATGGCTTTTCCCCTCCAAGAAGTATTTTTCAGGTGCTTTTTCTTTGTGGTTGGTATCGAGGTGTGTGATCCTTTAGTGTGAGTTGTTCTAGAATGATCGTTAACGAAGGGTGATGAGAGTGAGATCCAAAAAGGATATTGTTGACCTTGGGAAGAAGATGACAGTGGATAAAGGAGAAATGACTAGTTATGTATTGTGTGAAAACCCTGTCTTTAATGAAGCGGAGATAGAAAAAAAAAGAACTCGAGGAACCAACATGTGAGACTATGAGATCCTAAGACCTTATTTTATTTTTTTTAGCATCATCTAAGATATTAACTGTGTGCGGAGGTTGAGAGAAACGGGGAGAGCATCTAGATTGTGGGAGTATTAGTAGGATGTAGTTGAGTAGCGATAACATATAACAAATTATTTTGAAAAGATAACTTTTCTTACTTTTCCTAATTTTAATTTTATTTCTTTCTTTAGTAGAAACTATATATATATATATATATATATATATATATATATATATATATATATATATATTTATTTTATTTTTATTTTTATTAGTTTGTTTTATATACTTATTAGTCTAATATATTTTTTAAAAGCAATATTTTTTTGTAGTTTGTTTTACCATTATCTTTTTTCCATTTTTTTATAAATTCAAATTTATTTTATAAAACTATTTTGATTATTTAAAAACTATTTTTCTATTTTCAATTTTTTATTATTATTATTTTATGATAAAACTCTTTTTTTTATTCTTATTCTTAATCATAAAAATTGATTTTATGTTTTTTCTTGTGTTTATCTTTTAAAAACTCATTTTCATTATAAAAATAATTTTCTTATCTTTTTCTATTTCGTTTAATTTTCTATTTAAAAAAAAGTTTAGTTATGTTATATTTTATATTTAAATTAGTTGTCTAGGAAATAAGAAAAATAAGATTATTCTTTCTAAAACTTATTTTTATTTTATTTTATTTATTATTTAGTCACCCGAACGAAATTGAGTGTTGACAACGTGGATGCATGGGTGGAATTCATGAGACCCTTATTTGCCTTTTTTCATTTTTATTTTTCATTTTTCCTTTCTTTTTTTCTCCATTTATTTTAATTTGAGAATAAGGAAAACTAGACTTAAAAGCTAGAAAAAATTGGGCTTAGGGCCAAACAAAACTAGGCATGGGAGCCAGTGTGGAAACTAGGCTTGTGGGGCTAGTGTGGAAATTTGGCTTGGGACTAGTGAAAATCGGGCTTGTGGTATATCGAAAATATGGGCTTTGAGGGCTATTGTGGAAATTAGACTTGGGGGCCATTGTTGAAATTGGGCTTGGAGTATATTAGTCATTCAAATGAATGAAGATAACCATTAATTCGAGAAACATCATCAAGACAAACGTGTTTCTCTTTTAATTGTCTTCCTTCTAAAACAAAAGGATTCAATAACCATTCATATGAGTGAAAAAGGGTTTTGATCAGAAAGGTGGAAAAGTTTTTTTCTTTCAAAAAGATGGATGACGCATGTATGCATGACTTGGTATGATGTATGAAATGCCTTATGCATGAATTTATTTTTTCAATGTTTTGAAAACAAATTCGAATTGATCCTCATTTCATTGTTATTTCGAATTCATGGAATCATTCTACTTTGATTTTTTTTTTTTACTTTTCCAAATCATTTCTTTTGAAACACTATTTAAATGACATGCATGAAATTGCCAAGGGCTTGGATGAGGTGATGAATATTAACTAGGGTGTTGCCCCAATTTGAATTGGTCTCGGGGTACAAAATGTGTTTGAATTGGATGAAGGAAATGATGGGGACTTTGAAAATTTTTCCTAGTGTGATAGCCTAGGATGGTCTTAGGGTGCAAAAGCATGTTTGACTTTTCCCAATTGAGGAGATTGAAAAAAAGACGGGATCTTCACAAGTTGTCCCTAATGTGATCATAGTCTTCAATGTAAATAAATGCCCCAATTCAAAATGAATGATGAGAATATATGAATTACAAACAAAGTAACCGCTTCAGTTTGGGTTTGAGATTGATAAAGATGGAGTATTTTAAGGTTGGTCAAAGTTTAGGCTTAGAGCGGGGATACTGTAAAAGCAAAGATGGAGTTTCATGAATAATGAATTGAAAGAGGACAACCCAAATTTAGCTTAATTGCCTGATTGGCCATTCGAATTTTGAAGCTTTGAAAACATATCACCCAATAAATTGTCGTAGTGTTTAAAAGCAAATCTCTGAACACAGTTTTTCAATATTCTTTTATCATTTTCTTAGAACAAACCTGTTAGAAAATCAAAATTTTCCTCTAAATTAAAACCTTTGAAAGATAACAACAAATCTTTGATCTGGATCTGTGTGGACTTTATCAGGCTTGTATCGTGGCCAAGGCTAGGGGTATGGAAGTAAATGATAGTAAAGACCCAAAAAAGTGATATGAGGGTTATTCAAACAAGGATCTTTGAATAATGTTACATCCAATATTTGTTTGACTTTTTTTTGTTCACCTTTTTTTTTCTATATTTTGACCTTTTATTCCTATTTCCTAAACTTTTGCTTCTCTTTTTTTTTTCTTGGTATAACCATATCATTTATTTTATTTTTTATTTTTTGATGTTTTTATTTTGAACTGCTAGTCGAATGAAACAAATGCAAACATTATGTCAACTTGAGTGTGAGGGTGACCTTTGTGTTTAGGATAATTTTATTTTGTTTTTTTTAAGGCTCAAATTGGGTACCAATGGATAATTACTTTTTTTTTTCGACTAAAGAAACAAGGTCACTTATCATTTCAAATCATGATTATTTTTTTCAAAAACTTTAATTCATAGGAAAATAATTTATTTAATATAGGATGTCCCTTGTTTAAGGTTTAGGGTTTAGGGTTTATGGTTTAGAGTTTTCTCTTTTTTTTCTCACTTTTTTTCTTATTTTAGTCTAACAAACTTTTCTTCATTTGTTTTTGTTTTGTTGTGTGTTAAAAGAGTTGTTTGTAATTATCCTAAGGCATTGTCCCTTTTTGTGATAATCCTTCATGAAAAAATGAAATCAAGGTTTATGGTGGAAGAGAGATGGAAAAGGGAGATGGATTTGATCAATTTCATCCATGCAAGATTAGATGGGTGCTTCAAAAGAAATGATAACAAATAATATTTTATATTTTTATTAAATCCACTAATTTGACGAAAAAATGTTTCTTATTTTCTCATTTTTCATGAGATTCTAAGAATTTGGTGAAAGCAAAATTGGAAACAATTTGAATTGATTTTAGTGCAAGTTTTTTTTTTAAATTATGTTGATGCATGCTATGTATTTGAAATTATGGACAAGGTACCATGGATGACCACAGAATGGGAATGTAATGCATGTTTGAGCATCGTAAGGCACTTATTCACACAATTGACTATTGAAATGTTTGTTTATGACTTAAGAGACATTTTTTTCCTTTTTTATTTTAATGGTGTCAGTGGCGGATCTTGACCAATAATGTTTGGGGAGCCAAAAAAAATATTCAAAATTCAAAATTTATATATTTAATTATTGTCACTAACACAATAAGAATGAATAAATAATTTAGTATAACTGTACCTACAAAAAAAAATTTGCATGTATATGAAAGATGTCCTTCGTTCTTTCATATTTTTGAACTCATTAATAATGAATCAAAAATAAAAATTCCAACTATTTTTGAACTTATTTTCTTTCATATCTTTTTCTTTAAGTTTATGATTAAAAAATAATTTATCATAATTTAATTAAAAAATAAAATATTAAGAGTTACTAAAAGAAAGAATCAATGGCAATCAAGTCTCAATTAAAGGATGGTTATGAGAGTTACCTTTTTACTGAATGTAAGAGAAAAAATGAGAGATCAAAGCAAACTAATAAATTTGTATTTAACTGTTTTTATTTTTTTTAAAACAAAAAGAAAAGAAAACATGTGAAAGTGTAAGATCAATCTAATTTGTGGAAAACTTAAAAATACAATGAGAAAGAAAATAAAAAATATCTTAATAAATATTTTTATTCTTCATTACATTTAATTTTATGTTTTATTATTTATTAACATTAAATTTTATGCCTTATAAAATAAATAGAAAAATACCTAATTTAACTTCTATAAATTTTCAATATATGTTACATAAAATTTAAAAAATTAAAAAAACTTGAAAATAAATAATATAATATATATATATATAATATAAAAAGAATTAAAAATTGTAGGGGGTCGAAACCACCCCCTACCCCAAGGAAGCTCCGCCATTGAATGGTGTGATGATAAAAATTGTGATGGATTTATTATTATATACAAGGAAAGGTGATGGTAAAGGACATAAATAGTCTCCCTTTTATGTCTTAATGGAGGTTCGACACTTAAAGTTTAAAGTGTTGGCATGCGTAGCTTGGATGGTGTGTTACTTGAAGATTTGATGGAGCTTTGAAGAAGTAACTTTAAGCCAATGCCTTGGAACCATGCTTACATTGATGAAGACATAGAGATTTGTTGTTACTCGAGTTAATCAAGCCTTATATGCATGCCCTCTATATGGATCAATCATGAGGAAAACAAGCTTGAATATTGTAATTCATATTGTAGACCATTTAGCATTAATTAGATGTATAAGGTCTTAAATATGTCTTTTAATCTGTTGAAATGTTTTTCAACAGGTTAGAATGTGTCTTTTAGTCTATTGAATAAACTTTTAACAGATTAAAAGGTTAGTTGCAATAGTCTTAAACTATAACTTATTCAATCAATTGATTTATTTTTTAATCAACTGATTTCACTTAAGTTAAGTGGAATCAACCGATTGATTAGAAAATCAACCTGTTGAATTTCTTAACAGTTTGACTATAAGAGCTGTATTTTTTGAAAGAGAGGTAAGAAGACCATTTTTGAGTGCGAAATCATTTTGGAAACCTGGAAATTCTCTCTCTTTCGTGATCATACAAATTGCAACCGGTGAAGATTGATCTTGGATCAATTCTTGGAGCATTTTGCTTGGTGTTTGAAGCTTGGAGAAGGTGGTTGTGGTAGGCATGGTTGTGCTACCATTAAGGTTTGATCTTTCTCAAGATTTGTGTGTGTGCCTAGTGGTTTTTCAAGTCTGCAAGAGGTGTCTTGTTGTGCTGGTGTGATTCAAGAGTCTTTTGTGTGTTTTTGCATATTTTGAAAGTGTAAGGGTGTAAACTTTGTAAATATTTGAAATAGTGCAAAGTCAGGCTTGGGTTGCCTTGACAAACTGGATGTAGCTCAAGTTTGAGTGAACCAGTATAAAAATATTGTGCATTACTCTTTTCTCTAACCCTTCTCTCTTGCATTATCATTTAATGTTTAAAGAATTATGATCTAAACCATCTTTTTGACATTCTTGAGTGTTTTGGCATTATCTACAACGTTGGTCATGTTTGTATAACTCATTGAAACCTGTCTTGACTGATCTTTTACATTGATCTTGCTTTAAATCACGAATATGCATTATTTCTGCATTCTTCCAGTATTTTCGTCGACTGTTTTTATGATTCAATCGATTGATTATATCAATATTGCATCTGTTTAGTAAAATCAATCGACTAACTCTGTTTTTGATTGATTGAAAGTGTCCAGTCCAAGAGTGTTTGCATCCATATAGTGTGATTGAATTGATTCAATTAAAGACAGTTTTAAGCCTTTAAAAGTTACCTAAAATTTTTAACTAGCCAATTCAACCCCCCTCTTGGCATTTCAACCATTTCAAAACTTACATAAAGTTCTAAGGTAAAATATATGTGCTCACAAGGATAGTTTCCTAATACCTAAAGATCAAGGTTACTAGAGTTATGACCTACTTCATGGCATTTTCCACGACAGTTGGTAAACAACAAGAAGTGAGAGTACCAATGAAGCAAACAAAGTCTAGTTGGGGTTCTCACAATGACCACTTAGGAAGTACATCCACCGTGGCATTGCTACACAATCTCCTATAATTCTAAGCAACTCAAACCCAGCGTATAACGCCTCACTCATGTAATCAACAAAGTGTGTGTGAAGGGAGAATGCAATAGGTGTCATGTGGCACGAAGGGCCGGACAGACACAAAAAGTAAATAAAGAAAATTATTTTTTATTTTTGGTTCTTTATATATATATATATATATATATAAATATATATATATATATATATATATATATATTTTATATTTGAAAGAAAAAGAAAAGAAATTTAAAAATGGGAGTCACACGACATGAGCGGTTGGATAGACACTTAAAGAAAATAAAGAAAAATATTTTTTTAATGATTTTTAGAGTAAAATATTTGTAAATAGTAGAAAATAATGTCCCTAACAGAAAATGTCAAAGTTATGTGTAGAAAAAAAAAACACTTACAATATTAAAAAAAAAAACACTTACAATTGAGAATTCAGAAATCAAAAGAAAACATAGGAGTGACGTACCTTTCAAACTTTTCAATTCCTTTTCTCTATCAATCTCACTCTATTTTTCTTTACATTATAACTACCTTTCCTCTTCTTCTTCTTCTTCTTCTTCTTCTTCTTCTTCTTCTGTATTTTTCTTTTTTTTTACCTCCTTCAATATTGATTTTTTTTTTCAAAAGAGAGATAAAAAGGAGATGTGTATGTGTGAGTGGTGATGGAAAGAATTAGAGAAGCGTAGAGAATTTTTTTTTTCAATTCGATCCCTTTTCCATATGAGAGACTATGTACTTATATCTACACATTGTAATACGAATGTAATCTTAGCCTTAATTATAACAAACAATGTAAGGAAGGAATTGGTCATGGTAGCAACACATTACGAGAATCAAATCACAACAAATCAGAGCACAATATCAATCATGATCATTATTAAATCATATCATTATTTTCTCTATTAGAATATAAAAAAACAAAGAGTGAGGACGAAAATATGTTGGGTTGTTGGGCAAAGGAGTGTGATAATGAAAAACAAATTGGGCTCTTTTTTTTATTTCCTTTTTTCCATCTTTAAAGAAAATTTTATTTCACCTTTTTTATTTACCATTAAATAAAAAACATTTTCTATTTTTTTATTTTTAATTTATTTTTTGAAAATAAATTTATTCACTTAGACAAAATTGGGTGTTGACACAAGTAATACTAAAATTAACTCAATTAATAATTTATAACTATGAATGAATTAGGTCGACTTCTAATCAATTCAATAATCCATTCAACATAAGACATGTCGTTATTTCAAAATTATTACAGCTCTAATTACTAAATCAAATCCTAAATCCAATGTTAATATCTTTTATTGAAAACAAGAAAATATTTCTGAAGTGATATTCTTACGAGCATATTGTTTAAAAATTTCACCAAGTAGGTCCCTGAAAGCGAAGCATAGTCATTATGGAAAAACTTAAAAACCTTTTTTTCCTAGCTAGAGCTTTTCTCAGCTAATACTTTTAAAAATATCTCAAAAGAAATCACAATTTTTGTTTTAAAATGAAATTAAAAAAGAAAATAGGAAACAAAATCTTAAAAAAAAACAGAAATCCTAACTATGATTCATCTCTCCCACACTTATTCCAAAAATTTTCCTTGAAGGACTTATTTTAGGGAGGATATGGAAAATATTTTGATTTTTGGCTCAATTTGGCCATATGTCAAAATTTAGTTTATTTTACTTTATATAGCACAAGTCACCTTGAACAAATTTATTAATTTTAAAACTTTTTATTTTTATATTTAAAAATAAAAACACATATATTTTGAAAATTTATAAATATTTTACCACTTATGCTAAAAATAGAAAATAAATATGCATTCATTTTTAAATTTTCATCAACAATGCTTTCAAAATGATTTAAATCTGACATGTTTTCCCATTTAACAGTCGTTCTTCTTCCTTCACAACCATCTCAATTAATATCATCTCTGCAAATTTATTTTCATCTTTCACATCAACAAACTTCATGTGTGAAGTGTGTGACTTCAACTTAGTTTGAACATCATCAGGTGCATTAGGGTAGTTAGGAGGGTCATAAATAATCCTTACAATCTCATCTTAAATTTGCATATGAAGTAGTTGACTTTGTTGCTTCATCATTAACCAAGACAATTATAATAGTAGATGATACTAGACTTGGTTCCTCCATTACATTATCCTCACAAATTTTCTCTTGAAAAGGATCATATGTACTCATATCCTCATCAGCAAATAAAACTTTATATTGATAGTGACCATGATCAAAATATTCATCAATAGATATATCAGCATGATGTAATTTTGTTGTTGGTTGATTTAACATTTGAACCTTGTACTTATTCACATCAGTGATCAATTGTCCCAAATAATTCTGCAAATTTTTACGTGTAGCAATCATCATTTATTTCATTTCATTAATCTTTTGTTGATTTGTCTGATTCATGACATCCATGGGCTGCTTCATTTCAGTCATCATTCTCATCATATTTTCTAAGGTGGACTCTCTAGTTGTATCGTTCATTAACTAACTTAAATCTCAATTATTTGTTTTGCTCGATTCGATTCGTTTGGAACACATCCTCTATGTCATGACGAAGTGTTCTAAATTATGCAGTTTCAACAATTTTTGGACTAAATCGGAGAGTGGTATTAACAATTAGAACTAAATTTACAAAGTTGTTGTTACTTGCATCCTCCATCATGTTGCATAGTATTTTCTCATTTTCATGCCATTGTTGCTCAATATTTTTCCATCACTGATCAACTCGTAGCTTTACATCTAGAACCTCCTAGTTTCTCTCTAATTCCATCCATTAATCTAACAACTTCCTATAGGATGGTCCATTTGTTGCTACAACTTATTGTGGCGATGAATGTTGTTGTTGTTGCAAAGCATATGGAACATATGATGGCTAGGGTTGATACACTTTTGGCCACTGCTCATGATATTTTGGATGTTGTGGATAGTAATCATAATTCATTTGAAAATCACATTGTTGATTATTTTCATATGAAAAATTATTTTGCATTTTTAAAGAGGTTTTCAGTAAAAGAAATAAGTTGAAAGGTTGTTGAGTAGACTTCCAGAAAAGAGAGGTGCATGTCAATGGACAAATTAAGTACCTTATATCTTCTTAACCAAAGTGTTACTCAACTAGTTTCACAAATTTTCCAACAAAATTCCTCAAACAAAACTTATGATTTAAAAAGAAAATACAAAATTAAAATAACTAAAGAAGATAAAAGAAAATAAATAAAAATAAAATAAGAACATAAATGATAAAAATTTTAATCGTGTTTCACTACTTTCTCAAAATAGGATTCCTTGTTGGTTACCTAAAGATTATTACTCAATTAAATATTAAAAGTGAGAACTTTTAGATTATTTATAGTAAATTATACCTTCTCACTATTTACCAAAGTACAATTTCAATTAAAAGTGAGAACTTTTAGATTATTTATAGTAAATTATACCAAAGTATAATCTCAATCAAATTTTAGTATGCCTAATCATGTTTATTCTTTTATCTCTTTATCAAGTAAAAAACTAATTAACCAAAGTACAATTTTAATTAATTCTTGTTAAAGATTTTACCTTTAATCAAAGTAAAATCTCAATTGTTGGCAAAATTATTCCATCTAACTATGGAATCCAATTAAGAAAATATAGCACTCAATGGAAGTAAAAATAACATAAAAATAGAAGAAAAGGGTTGGAAGGACGTATAAGATGGTGTAGAGGTTGCAATTAGGCCCCCAAAGGGTTCTTAAGCTCCCTTAAGGTGTTTACCTAAGCCTCTTTTTATAAGAAATTGGACTAGACTTTGTTTCTGACTTTTCTGTTGTTGTAATTTTTTTCTTCTGATTATGTAATTTTCTCCAATTATCTTCTAAATATATCAATATCTTTAAGATATATTTGGTTGTTATGAAGATTTAAAAATATTTGAGAAAATCTTACCATATTTCAAAAGATTTGGCAATTATTATCTTTTGATATTTTCTTATATAATTAAATAAGATAATTATTTAGAAATATTAAATATAATATCCAAAGATCCAAATTATCTTTTATCATATTTTTAAACTATTAAAGCTCTTTTAATGGAAAGAAAACCGCAAGTCCATTTTTTTGTTGCTTGCTCCCATTTTTGGGCTTATCTAAATTCATTATGGCTTAGCCAAAGGGTTGAATTGTGTTTCAAAATCTTTTTTTATAGTTTGTCATAAAGTATCGTCTATACTTAGTAGTCTAGTTTGTATGATAGATGATTTGTTAGTGAGTTTTTTAAAATTCTATTTTTTGGACACTCTTTTTCTCCAGTTAAAACAAAAGAAAAAAAATAACATACAATGTAAATATTAGGGAAGGAAAGATATTGTAATTTTATATTGGCTCATCTAATAATGCATATTACTTCCAGTCTTAACCAACTAGCCTATTATAGTACGGAGACTATTACTGTGTAGTACAAAAGTATTCTTTTTTATCATAGTCACTTCTAACTAATCTCATACAAAATATAATTCCAGAACATAGTCACTCCTAGCTAGCTCGTAAAAGTATTCTTTGACAATTAGTCATTGTTGGCTAAAAAGACCAAGTATTATTTCAACAAGTCACTCTTGACTTAACCTGGGTGTTCTTTAAACAACAAGTCACTCTTGACGTAATATGAATATTCTTTAAACAACAAGCCAATCCAAACTTTAAACTAAGAAATTTTATTTATGATCAACAGATCACAAGTTTCACTCACTAGAGGGATTTTATCTTTTAATATTTATAAGGTTAAACATTCTCCACTAGTTTTCTAAAGGTTGAACACAAGCTGAGTTATTACAAGGCTTTTTGGCCATAAGTATTTTCTTCTTAAAGAACGACTCTATATAGCTACACAAGAAAAGAGTCGTTACAGATCCTTTTTAGTCGTTGAGTTAGTTTCATATTTACTTGAATGACTTCCTCGCGTCTAAATAGTTTTGGTGTAAAATATGCATTAAATATTTTTCATGCACTTACATGCATTTTCTTTTTTAAGTTACATTTCAATGATTGGTTGGACTTATTAGGTTTTGATCGAAGAACCTTTACTTGAATCTATGTAAAGGTGCATACTTGTGCAATCCTTTCCATAGTTCACAAAGCAAGCACCAAAGTGTTGATGGAAAAAAACAACTTTAGCGTAAGTTTGAACAAATCTTTGATTTGATAAAAGTTTCAAAGTAGATCCTATTGGTTTGATGTAAGAAACAAACATTTTTTGTGATATAGAATAGACATATAGATATTGATAAAGTACGATATCAATTTAAAACTACATGAATATCATGTCTAAACATGCATGATCAAACATAAAAATAATATTACATAATATTATATCGTGTGGCACTTGAAATTTTTATGATTTTTTTTAACAAAAACTTATGTCTTATAGACATATTTATACTTTATTACCTTTAACACTTAATCAAAATAACGTATATATAAAAAATAAAATAGATAATTAAAAAATGATAGGAATGAGAAGTTAAAAATAGATAAAAATAATATTCAAAATATTATTATCCATTCTTAAAGTAGTACATCTATTGTAAATTCTAACAAAATAGGAGAATGATGATGGTTTCTGCAAAAGATCACGATCATTGAATAGTCATCAATGAAATAACAAGTCCATGACTGTTATTAAGAAAGAAAATAAAAATGTATAAAATAAGAGGAAAAAGCATAGAAATAGGATAAAGTTCGAATGCCTCAAGAATCTAAAACCTCAAAGGGTCTCTACTAGAAGCCATAATGAGTTGAGTGGAAAGTGACAACACTCACATCTCGCCATGATTGTTGAACAAGCTCTTGCACGGACACCATGTAGCCACACCACACCTTCAATTCAATTTTTTTATTATATATATATATATATATATATATATATATATATATATATATATATATATATATATATATATATATATATAATAGAATCACAATCTTCACTTTCTTCACGTCCCACATGCTAAAATAAAAAGTGGGGTTAGGAATAAGAACTAATGATTACTATAATTAATGGTCACCTAAGGAAATGTCCTTGTTTGTTTGAATGGTGATTAAAAACATAATCATTGTTATTAATTAAGAAAATTTTTAGAATATAAAAGAAAATATCTGATCCAACTAGGTGTAATTCGATCCATTGAGCCAGACCTTCGAAGAATGAAGTTAACCCCTGGGACTCTTTTAAATCTGGAGAGATCCCAACATTTGAACTTCGCTTTTCTTTTTTCTTCTTTTAATAATTTCTCTCTCTCTCTCTCTCTCTCTCTCTCTCTATATATATATATATATATATATATATATATATATATAGACAGATAGATATGATTCTATTAGTATAATTATTTAAATTCATTTAAACTCATTTGCTAGATATTATTTTAAACTTTGTCAGATTGAAACTCCAAAACTTTTATCAATTATGTCATCAAATGCATAATTACAGTATGAAGGAAGACTTGATTGGCGTAGTTAGAAATTAAAATTACCTAACTGTGGAACCTAATAAAATTGTAATTTATTGATGTATTTCCATTTTCAAAAATTTATACAAGAAACACAAAAAAGAAAAATATTTGTTTTCTTTATTTCTTGAACGAGTATTAACAAAACCTGAAATTGATTAAGATAATGTGTGAATTTTACAAATGGAAGTAAAAAGCAGAAAATAATTTTCCTCCCAAAATAAACAACATTTATCTGTTTAATCAAAGATTATTTGAAACATCCAAACATCATACTTGAAAAACAGAAAATAGGTAGTTATCTCTCCCTTCCACCCTCATCCCATTCTTATAGTACGATTTTTTAGTAAGATGAACATTATTCCACCCTCTAATCACATCTCATAACTCTGTTTTTATTACCTTAAACATGATAATTATTATAGATAAAATCCCTCGTCATCAATTCATAGAGATCCATTCACATCATAAGTGGTATGTGATGATTACTTGGATTAGCATGGAATAATTATGAACAAAATAAAAATGAAGAGACCAAGGTGGAATTATTGGTATGACATCATTGAAGCTATGGATGCATTATTGGTAATTAATCCATCTATATCGATTAGGACCTAATTAATGGACTGAAAGCGAAAGTTATGAAAAAGAGACAATGTCTAGCATTGATATTGCATTATAAATTGGGTTTAATCCATGCAAAAAGAGAAATCTCTTAATAATGGAATAATAATAATAATGGTCGTGTTTGTTAGAATTTTGTTGATGAGAATATAAATGATGTACATGCATAGGAGTGATGGTTGAAACAGGACCTCTGTTTTCTGTGTTCAAAAGTTTAGGAAATTGAAGTTGTCTCATTTGAAGGGTAGGGCAAGTGACATGCCTCAGTGTAAATTTATTGTGATACTAACACATAACCTACCAATCATTGCTCCATAACTAATTCAACATCTCTTATTAATGTGTTTGATCCTACAAGAGCTAACACCATCAAAATTCCCTTTCAAATATGCAATAGAATTCTCTTCTCCAAAATACTCTATTCTACTCATTTATTCATTTTCTAAAGTTTCAACATATCCTTTTAGACACACACTTACACATCCATACACATTCACCAATTGAACTAGGAATTTCAATAATTCTAAGAAATTGAAATACCCTTACTTATAATTAATTTTTATTCATTTCTTAAATAATTAATTTGGATGAAGTAATTAAAATATCATAGATTTCAATTTTCTTGTTTGAATAAAATAATTTAATTTCTATTTTACGATGAACTCAACTCTATCTTTACGACTTGGCTCGGCCTGAGGCCCAAGTTTACTAGTCCTGGGTCGACCTTGCTCAACCTTCGATCAGGGCCTACTCGGTTAGACCTTCGTCTTGGATCGACCTGGTTGGACTTTCTTGTTTAGCATGGTCAGTTCGACCTTCGTTCTGACTCGACCATAGGCCCACTCTGGCTTGGATCAACCTTCAGCCCAGGTCGACCTGACTAAACCTTTGGACCAGGCTAGCCCAACTCGATCTTCAGCCTGACCCAGCTCAACTCGACCTTCGATTTGGACCGATCCGACTTTACCTTTGTCTTATACAGGCTCGGTTCGACCTTCGTCACTTCTCAACCTTCGTTTCGTACCGGTTTGACTCAACCTTTGACGTAGGCCTACCTGACTCGATTCTCGGCCTAGGTCAACTCATCTCGAACTTCAATCTAAATCGACTCGTCTCGACCTTTAGCCCGAATCGACTTTTCTCGATCCTTTGCCCGACATGACTAGACTTTTTGGACCTATGAACTTTTTATGTCCTAACCATAAGCAATTCCACAACTTGGAGAATTTCAATTTCGTTCTTTTTTGAGTGAATTTCAAATTCTACTACTTAGTTATTTGAAATACCTTCTTAACATTCCTCGATTTCAATTTCAATTTTCTTTTAATTTCTTCATCTAAATATGTTATTTTCTTTGAAAGAATTTTAAATTATTCAAATAAATGAATTACTTTCTTAAATTATCTTATCCAAACACATCATGAGTGTTTAATTCATCCCTGTACCATAGAAACGAAATAAAATCTAGTTATAAAATATATACTCTAACTCAATGTTTGGAAATATGAAAATAACTGAAAAAAAAAGAAGATAATCATTGTAAATTTTCCTTATTTGGGGAGAATTAAAAATTGTGATTGATTTAAAATTTAATTTAATTTCTTTCTTTGTTAGTAAAAAATTTGAATACAGTATACAATTATGAAAAATATAAAAGGTTAACAAAGTTCAACATTGTATATACATTTCTTGGGTGAGTAAGTTCATCTTTTATTATTAATTAAAAATAGGGTTAAATAATTGCATATTTATAAACGACAATAGAAGTTATACTATCATATATTACTTGCCTAGTACAAACTAACTTCTTTCAACAAGCAAATTGACCTATATTGATGTTTTTTAATTAACAATATATATTTTTTATACTATCATATATTACTTTGTATAGTACACTAACTTTATCATTACAGATATAAGACATAAACCGGTTATTTTAATAAAAATCAATCAACATTTCTAATACATGACACTATTATACAGTAACTTCTCCTGCAAGGTCGAAGGAAAATCATTACTAAAGAAAATTCATTAAATATAGATAATTATATATCAACCAATTTAGAAAAAAAATAGTTAATATATGTATATGTACAAAATATATATATATATATATATATATATATATATATATATATATATATATATATATATATATATGACATTAAACTCAATTTTTCAAATACATGTCTTGGATATAGAATTCACTAGAAGTGTGCACCTGTGATGGTTCCTAGACTTTGACAAAGTCAAGTTTCAAGAGGTTATCATCCAATCACACACAAGATTAATCCCTTTCTCACCGAGGACCCAAACGAGTCCAAAGACTAGGATCTATTGTGACTCTTTTCACATAACTCATTCTACTCTACTTAAATGTTAATCATTTAGAGTTTAGGATACCTCCTTACTAACATCTCCTATATTGCACATGCTCACAATATCATTCTCATATCCATTATCAATCATAAAACAATAAACATAATAACTCAATCAATAAAAATCATCACCAAGGGTAAAAGAGAATATAAACAGGATCAACAAACAAAACTGATGCCCAACAGCGACGTTTAACGCCATTCTCCTTGCAATTAGTGGTGCTTAGCGCCCCCTTGGCACTGCTTAATGCCCCTTTGGCGTCGCTCAACGCCTCCTTGGCGTCACCCAAAGCCACCTTGGTGCCGCTCAGCCCCCAAGCACTCATAAAAAGAGGTGTTCAACGATGGGAACGACTGCTTAGTGCCTTGGAGCTAAAATGCTCCCAGACATGCAGTGACCTCTAGCATACATTGCCTCATGGACGTTGCTCAACATCCAACAATTTGCAAAAAAATGGCGCTCAGTAGTGAAAACTGTCGCTCAATGTCAAATTAGTTCACAAGAGATGAATTTTATGCATTTGAGTGAACTCATACTTGATTAATTGCTAAATTTAGTATTCCTCCTATAGTACTTTGGTTCAAAATATTTTTTGGACATGAAAAGAAGTACCAATTTGTTTAATTGATCAGATTGTAAGTTTCTTAATCAACATAAAATTTCACTAGACCATTCAAGCATCAATTCACATAGATAACATACCAATTTACATTAAATCATACACAATAATTCAGATTGATCAAATAATTCAAATTTCTTAATCAGATACCAAATCAATTTTATAAACTTACACATACAAATACTTACTAGCTTTGTTTCCTTGAACAAGCTGCTCACAAGCCCCAAATTACACAACCCCCCTCTGCACGTTGAAAACCCTTTTTTACATTAAGAGACAAAAATCAATACAATCCGACCATTCCAATAAGAACATAAGTCATTTAGAGATTCAAAAGAAAACTTCCAAGAAAACATATGAGCCAAAACATCTTGCATGCAACAAGATCAAACAAAGAATATCAGAAAAGATGAAAGTCTACCTTACCCTAAACGAAGAAATTGATAAGTTAATCTTCATAACTCATCATAACGAGCAATCCTATGGTCTTTGATCTTCAAAACAATGAACAAGGAGTAAGATATCTTAAAGAGAAGAGTTTTTAGAGAGATCGAGTGTTTTAAAGTAATGAGATCTCTTTTTGAAATTTCTATTTATACTTAAGTGTTTTATTATTAAAATAATAGGGTCTCATTATTTTAAAATAATACCACTCCTAAAATATATTTTTTTAGGTTCTCACACATTCTCATGGAAGACTAAACTTATTTAGTTGATTTTTATAGCAGATGACAAAAATAACCATGCTTGCAGGTACCTGTGGATAACAGGTAACAGATAATTTAATACCCGCTTATAAATGGATTGGATGTGAGTATCACATTATCTGTATCCCTTGGATATCCATTACCACAAAAAAAAATTAAAATTACAACTAATTTATATTTTATTATGTTAATTTTAATTTATATTTAATTTAATTTACATTATATTTTTTATTTTACTTTTGTAATTTTATTTAGATGTTTTTTTAAAAATCTATAAATTATTATTTTTTAATATCCAATGTGTAGTATTTTTTAAACGGGTAACCAATCAGAGTTTTTATTACGGGTCAGGTAGTGAGTAAACCCTATCCATGTCCAGGACATTCGTTGCCATTCCTAATTCTATAGTAATTTCATATTGAATTTTGAGGTTATGAGCAATTAAAGTTTTATTGTAAGACTATGAAAAATTATAATAATTGTGGAA